>Ga0209379_10000095_pt1 | contig 119637 bp, 113 predicted proteins | sample tdDd001_FD_187124 | JGI IMG/M metagenome (GOLD analysis project Ga0209379, IMG submission 187124) | Marine sediment microbial communities from the Atlantic coast under amendment with organic carbon and nitrate - tdDd00.1 (SPAdes)... | ecosystem: Environmental > Aquatic > Marine > Coastal >...
TAATCTCCGACTTACGCTTAAACCTAACCTCACGGCTTCGGCTCCAAAGCCTAGATACTAGCGATTGGCTAAATCTTACTAGGCAGGACTCCCACCTGCTATACACACGACACCGAACTGTCGCACCTCCCAACTTTATTATGCCTTATTATACCCCTAATATAAAACGATATGCAACTATATTCATGGAAAGATTTGGTACAACATAAAAGACATCCCGGAGGATGTCTGTGTATTTTAACTTGCCTTTTTTAATGCGGTTGCTTCAGGTTTGTCCTTAAGGGTCATTGCCAGGTAAAGACCAACAACAGAAGAAATGGCTGAGATTATAAAGGTCATGGTATAAGATCCCGCCAGGTCCTTGATGAAAATACCTGTTAAAGCTGCCAGGCCATAGGCCTGGAACACAATGCCGTAGTTAGACCCGTAACGGAAGCTACCAAACTTCTGTAGGGTTAGGGTTGGAAATAAAGACAGGAAACCACCATAGCCTACGGCAACACCGGCAACAGCTAGGTAAAAGACAGGCTGAACATGGCCCATAAAGCTTAGGGTTACCAGAGAAATCACAGTTAAGATATAGATCCCCCTTAGGACCCTAAGAGTACCAAACCGGTCCGAAAGACTCCCCGATACCAAACGCGACGTCGCATTCGCTAGGGCCAGAACACTGATCACACCTGATGCAAGACTAGAATCTAGACTCGCAACATCCATTCCAATCTGCTTGGCTGTTCCTAATATAAGAAGGCCTGGGGTTACTGCCAACCAGTACATAAACCACATGGCCTTAAAATCTTTTGTCTTGACCATTTCCTTGGAGCTATAGTCTCCCACCGTCTTTTCAACCTTGGTCTTTTTGTCTTCTTGGGGATTGTTGGTCAAAAGCCCCCCAATCACTATAGTGACTAAGGATACAAGGCCCAGGATCAAGAAGCTTTCGCTAATTGTATATGAAGCTAAAAGACTGGTCTTTATTTCTTTAAAGAGGATACTACCGCCACCAAAAATGGCAACTGCTAGACCTGTAATCAATCCCTTCTTGTCTGGGAACCACTTAATCAAGGTAGACAAGGGACAAACATAAACAAAGCCAACACCAGCCCCTAGAATCAAACCATAAGTAATATATAACATCCAGGCCTGGGTTACAAAGGCCGATAGAATCAGACCACTACCGTATAAGACTCCACCGATAAAGAGGGCTGGCCGGGGCCCCTTTTTATCCACCAAACGTCCAGAAATCAAGGTGGTCAGGGCAAAAATGAACTGGGCAAGGGCATAGGGTAAAAAAGTTTCCTGGTCCGTCCAGCCTCTTTGAGCCTGAAGGGCTGAGCTAAATATACTCCAAGCATACAGACCGGCAATGGTCAATTGAGCTAGAAGCGCCCCTATTAATACAAGATATCTATTTTTTATAGTATACATAAGTCCTCCATCATCTTCTTTCCTCCACTATAAAACATTGGAGTAACTCCAATGTCAAGTTTTTCTTTCCAATAAGACCTTAATTTGCTACCATATAGGTGGAGGTAATTATGAAAGATCAATACTTAATTGGGGAACTGGCCCAAATCTTTAATATATCAACAGACACTCTCAGACATTATGACCGGATAGGACTCTTAAAGGCCAACCAGGACAAGACCAACAAGTACCGCTACTATTCTACATCCTGCCTTTTTACCCTGAGTCGGATTCTGTTTTTAAAGTCCCTAGATATTTCTCTCAAGGATATTCAAAAGTACATGGACAACAAGAATCTTGACCTACTGACCAGCCTATTGGATAAAAAACACGCCACCCTGGAGCAAAAGATTCAACACCTGCAAAACTTAAAACATAAGATAGAATCCAAACAGGCTATCATTGACCATTACCAGACCCACCTGGGACAAGTCACGACCCGACTCCTACCAGAGCGTAAGGGTATATATATGAAGGCTTTTCACAATAACGACCAGCAGCCTACTACCTTCAGACGTAATGACAACTTCGTTGAGATGAGCTCTTGGTTGGTGGAGGGAGAGGTCTTAACCTCAATTGACCAGGACAACCTCCTTCAAGGCCACTTCAATAGAATCCGATACTTTATTGAAATTGACAAGTATCCCGACCAAGAACTTGTCCACATTCCTGAACACCTTTACGCCTGCCTGGCCATCAAGTCCACCTACAAGGACTTTCCCAAATACTACAAGACCTTGACCCAGTGGATTAAGGACAAGGGCTATCAAATCTGCGGGGATGCCTTTGAAAATAACATCATCTTTAATGATTTCTCAGATGCTAGTGAAGAGGTCATCACAGAATTACAGGTCCCTATTCAGCTTAATAAGTAAGACCATGCTCCAGCAATCGACTCAATCGATTCACTGGAGCTTTTCTATATGTCAAGGTCATGACCACACCTAGTAAAACTCCTTTCCAGATTGAAAAATTCGGCCTAAAGCTATAACTATCATGAGGATTCATGTTAAAATAATTGAGTCAGCTAACCCATACCATAAAGGAGTTCAAATGATAAAGAAGACAATCCTAGGCATTTGCCTAGCCCTGTGCCTGGTCAGTTGCCAGCAAGAAAATACTGGGCAAGCACAAGACAAGGCTAGCATAAGACCTTCCTATGATTTAGCCCAGGACTATTTCAGCCAAGGGGCCTATCACCAGGCCATTGATGCCCTGAAAAAATCTGATCACGCGGACCCCAATAACCTTAAAGTGAAAGCATACATTCAGTTGGGTCACTTCCAAAAAGCCCTTGGCCTCTTAGAGGCCTACCCGAATCAAGAGGACCCAGAAGTACTCACCCTATACGGTGACCTCTACAGCCATCGGTTTTACCTCAACCACCAATCTGACTTCTATAATGTCCTTACTGACAAGGCAGATGCCCTATCCTACTATGACAGGGTCTTGGACTTGCAACCAAATCACCCGCAAGCCCTATTGGGCAAGGGCAAACTCTATGGATATCAGAATTTAATCTCTGACCAGCTTGATTATTTGGAACAGGCTGCTCGTGCAGGTGACTCTCTTGATCTTAACCTGGTCCTTTTGGATGCTTATATAAAGAACTACAAGTTACCTGACTTTGAAGCTCTTATTAACCAGCTCTACAAGTCGGCACCGGACAACTACTCTTATGCAAAATATTACGGTCTTCTCTTAGAAGAAAAAGCTTCCGTTGATGAAGTGGACAGCCACTACCAACAAATGGTCCGAGATTATCCAGAAGAGGAGGCATGCACAGGCCTCTTGGCTGCATACTACTATAAAAAAGGCCTATACCAGGAGAGCCTATCAGACCTAGAGGCTTACGATCCCATGACCAAGGACGACCAGATAATTAGCCTTTATCTAGACGTCCTCTCGGCCAACCAGATGACTCAAAAAATTCAGAGTCTTAGCCAAGTCTTACTGGATAAAGACCAAGCAGGTATGGCCTACTATTTCCAAGCACAAGCAGCCTATATGTCGTTTGATTTCATAGCTAGAGAAGAGTATCTCCTTCTCTCCTTGACTACAAGACCAGATCCAAAAACCTATGATATCTTATTAAACCTATTAAAGAATGGAAGCAATTATAACCTGTTTGAGGACACATTCATGGACTATCTTGACCAGTTTCCCCTTAGAGCAGACACGTCAAATCTCTTTTACTACCTTGTCAAGACCAGTCAAAGACCCCAGGAGGTCATGGAAGAAGTCTATGACCTATATGGATCTGAAGATTTTATACTGGCCGCTGCTTCTCAAGCCTATGCAAACTCAGACTTTAAAACCATGGCCCTCATTCTTGACTACCTGCTAGACCTTGATAAAGGAAATCAAGAAAGCCATTACCTTGCCCTTTATGGTTTCAGCCAATACCTCTTAGGTAAGAATGACTTGGCCATCACCTACTTTGACCAGGTCCCCAAAGACCTCGTCGCATATTACCTTGACCTCATAGACACGAGGAAAATGGACCTTGATGACTATGATGCTTATATGAACTTCTACAGGGACTATGCTCAAGAGGACCAAGTTATGGGGGACATCCTACAGTTACACACCTGGTATGGTGACAATCCTCATTTGACCCAACGGATAGCAAGTCATTATTCTTATTATGGTCGTCATATGAAGGCCCTGGACTATGCCAAGATAACTTACGACCTTGACCCGTCCCTATCCAATGAACTTCTTCTTATGGTCTACCAATACAAGGCCGACCGCTTAATCGAAGCTGAGCAAATAGCCTACGGGCTCTTAGAAAATGAGGCAACCAGGCAAACAGCCCTTTACTATTTAGGCCTTATCCATCACAACTATATAGATGTTGCAAAAACCATCAGTTACTTTAAGCAGGTGATGGAAGCAGAGGATGACCAAGTCGACGAGGGAGACTACTACCGAACAACCGCTTGTTACTATTTGGCTGATACTTATACCCATCAACTTGGAGACTTTGAAATGGCCCAGACTTACATAGACACCTATGAGTCCACTCATACCTATATAGATGACTGGGTTGAGGACCTTCGGACCTATATCGCTTCACAAGACAAGCAGGAAGATGACACAAGATACATAGAAGATATCTTCAGTAACTACATCTATTCATTTGATCCACAAGTCTTTGATGACTACCAGGGTAAGTTGACAAATCAAGAAGTTGAAGACCTTTTTTATCAACTAGTTGATGAAGAGGATCCTTATTCCTACGTCCTTTTTAAGGACCAGCCACAGGACCAGCTTCCAAAGCCAAAATCAAACCTTGCTGCCATCAGCCATAAGGTCCTGGATGACCATCTAGTTTATATAGATATCAATGAGTTTACAAAAAAAGTTCAATATGACATGATTCACCTATTGGACAGGATTGATCATAAAAGGGATACAAAACTGATCATCGACCTGAGGGATAATACAGGGGGCTACGCCGCTGGGGCTGCCCTCATACTGGATCAACTTCTAGGCCAGCAGGAGCTTTTCAGAATTGACTATAATCATAATGATAGTTACACCTACCAGTCCGATGACTTCCACTATACTTTCGACCACATATACATCCTCATCAATCAGAAAACTGCCTCAGCGTCCGAGTCCTTTACCCTTAGCTTAAGCAGTTCCTTAGACAATGTGACTCTTATTGGTAGAAGGTCTCACGGCAAGGGGGTTAGTCAAAGAATCTTTTTCCACTGGCCGACCAAACGGATCTACTGCCTAGTCAATGGCAGGGTTTTCATCAATGATATCACCATCCATAAGACTGGCATCATACCAGATTATGAGATGGAGGATGCAGAAATTCTCCAGTACTTTAAGGAGACTTATGGTGTTGAGGGTTTCCATACGGACGTCAACAAGCATTGATCCTATAATCACCCTCTCTAGTCTTCTATATAAGCAAGAAAAGGAACCCCAATCTTGGGGTTCCTTTTATGTAGTATGTTCATATCCTAAGAACAGGTCTGTAGAATACGATAAATCGTTTGAAGAGATAGCTTATATTTATAAGCCAATCCCTTCTTATCCCATCCCATTTTATGGTCGGCAATTATTTGATTATTCCTTGTCCTTACAGGACAAGCCCCCCTATTCTTAACCTTCTTAGGGATATATATCAACTCACCTTGAACATAATTCTGTAATTTCTCAATTAAATCCTGTGGTAGTACATTTTCAATTTTATTATAGCTCATAAGCCCTCCTAGAATTTTAATCCCGGATGCAAAAGCTATACCAGCATAGCTTTTGCTATGCCATAACAATCATCAGTTTCATATAATGCCCTCCTCTTCCAATTATAGTATATTATAAAAATAATCCTTTCAAAAGCCCTTTCTTAATTGCCCAGCCACTTGGACTTAGCTACGAAACCATGGGTGTCTTTAAAACCCAGTCCCTCATAAAAACTCTTATGGTGGTCATCATCTACTGACTGCAACTGAATCATGGCGGCTCCAGCCAGGCTAACCCGCCTTTCAACCTCAGCCATTAGCTCCTTGCCATAGCCCTTACCCTGATAGGCTGGGTGAACGACTATTTCGTCTAGGGTATAGGCAAATAAGTCATCATACTGTTCGTAGTAACCTACAACGAAACCCAGGGTCATATTTTCCTCTTTCATAAGCAAACACAAAGACCATTCCCTTGTCATCAAGGGATGGAGTCTCCAGTAGGCTGTTTCTTCTGACCAAGTTCTTTCCTCATAGGTATTGTAATAGTCTATGTATAGTCTCATCGCTTCTTGCAAGTTTTCTTCTTTCATTATCTCATAAGTCATACTTTTCACCCCCTCCTCATTCTACAAGTCCTGTCTCAGTAATTCTAGGTCAAAAACAAGTAAAAGACAGCCTAAGCTGTCCTCTTAACATCGGGCATGTTTTTTCTTTCTTCCTATATAACCCTTGTCCTCTATCTTCTTGATATAGTCTGGGGCATAGGGAACCTTACAAGCTGTCTTGCCCATGTAGACTTCTACACGTCCGATGGCTTGAGCCGCTGCCTTGGCCTCGTCCAGTAGAGGCTTATAAGACGCCGCTAGACCAATGACAAAGCCATTCATGGTATAACGTTCTCTATTATCTGCCTGATGAATCCTATCCAGTACCCGCTTCAATAAGCCTGCAAGCAGGTCATGGTCCAAGTTATCGTCTTGGGTAATCATGACAATATTGGTCAAGCAAGACCAACCTGCGGCCTTAACAAGGTCTTCCTTATCCTCAATCCACTTAAGGGCTAACTCTAAACCAAACTCCGTTTCAGATGCCACCCAGGGAACTGTATACTCTGCTATTAAGTAAGATCCAGATTGCCTTGCCCAAAGGTCCAAAGTAGACCTTTGAATCCTACCCTCGTCAGCAATCAAACCTGCTAGGTACATGGCTTCATAGATACCTGATTGATAGAGGGCCAGGGATAAGTCATGGTCCTTCTTAATCTTCTTTTGAATCTTTTTTATATCTCCTACCTTAACCCCGAAGATTTCTAGTGTCATCTCTCGATTGTCATACAAGCGGGCTGTAGTTTCATTGCCCATACTCTTTAATTGGGAAATTACTTCTTCATAGGTCATCATGTCGACCTCCTTTAGTCTACATTAGAGTCATAAATAAACTTAAAAACATCATGTACCCGTTTAAAGGCTTCTAGAACATCTGGATCAAAGTGGTCTGGCATCACCCTGCCATCTCCCACGGTAATGATCTCGTAGGCCTTGTCATGGCTAAAGCCATCCTTATATGATCGTGGGCTTCTTAAGGCATCATAGATATCAGATAGGGCTACAATTCTGGCTGGTAAGGGTATATCATAACCAAGCAAGCCTTCTGGATAGCCGGACCCGTCAAATTTTTCATGATGGTAGTGGGCTATAGTCCTAGCCATATCCAGGTGGTAGGATTCACCAACGATAGCTGCACCATAGGTGGTGTGCTTCTTCATTTCCTCAAACTCTTCATTGGTTAGTTTACCTGGTTTGTTCAAAATCAGTTCTGAGACAGAGATTTTACCCACATCGTGCATCTGGGCTGCAATTTGGATTTCATTGATGAAAGCCTCATCTAATCCCATTTCTCTGGCTAGAAGAGCACTATAGTCATTGACCCGTTTAATGTGGTGACCCGTGATGTCGTCCTTTGATTCTGCTGCCCGTGCCAAAGCATCCATGGTATAAATAAAAGATTCCTGCAGGTCGACAATATTTGACTTAACTAGGTGGAGCTTGTTGATCTTGTCACAAACATTTTTAAAGATGGCCAAATCATAACCATCCACTGGCTTGATATAGTCGACCCCTATATATAGGGTCTTATTCAAGGCAAAGGTTGTGATGGTTTCAACCGCCTGCTCATCGAAGGTCAGGTAGTTTTTCTCAAAATAATCCAACACAGCTTGAGGGATCACTTGATTAAGACTGTTGATATCTGACACAGCCTCCTGAGAAAAATTAACATAAATCCCTGCCTCGGCTGCCTTAGTAATATAGTTTTTTATATCCGTATTCTCTATGGTAAAGTGGCTGATTTCACTAGACCCCTTGCTGAAAATCCAGGTGACAATATCCTCATGGTTTTGATGAATCATTAAGTACCACTGGGGTGACTGCTGCATCATGAAGTTATCTGAATAAATCAGGTGTAGAAAGTCATCAATCACCCGAGGCTCATGGGCCTGGCGTGCCTTCATAAAGGCATCCAAGTAATGGTCAAACTCCTCATCCATCAACTTCATGGTTTCATAATTGGATGAAATCTGATTGTAGTGGCGGCCTGTTATGGTTGAGTTGATCAAAAGGTCCTTGATCACATCCTGGCACTTGTCCTTTGGAAGCAGATGGCCATTTTGAACAAGATTCGCCCATTTGGTATGATACTTTTGATAAAGATAAAGGGTTGGAATATACTCTGATTCCAAGACAGACTCAATACTGATAACCCCTTTTTCTCCAACACTGTCAATATCCACAATAACGACGTCAGGCTTGTTGGTCCAGACTGTCACCATGAACTCAGAAGGTTGGATTTTATTGATCGTCATACCCAGGCTCTGAATCAATTTTTCAGACCCAGCCTTCATAATATGTTTCTTGGAAACATAACATATTTTCTTATCCATAACTACCAAACCTTTAGTCGTTCTACTAGATTCACTTCCTCTGCCTTGAAGGTAACCTCTCCTCCAACCTCTTGTATGCTCTTAGCAAGGTCTAAGATGGGCTCTATAACCCTGGTCATATAGTCCTTGTAATCAGTAAAGTCCATGACTACAGACAGGGGCTTGATAAACATAATCCCCCGAATGGCCATGTCCAAAAGGTTGTGGTCCTTAACCCCCAGATGGTGGTTGAAGGTGATGATAAACTGACCATTCACATTCTCAATATTAAAACCTTGTACATCACTTTCATCGGGTCCCTGGTCTACAGTTTCATTTTCAGTTTCCTGGAGGACTTCATCAATAACTGCTATTACCTTGTTGGGTTCAATGGGTTTTACAATATAATGCTTGGCCCCACTATTTAAAGCATTAAAGACCATCTTCTTCTGGTTTACAGCACTGATCATGATGATCTTGGCTGATGGATCTTCCCCTATAATCTTTTTAACAGCTTCTACCCCAGTCAATATGGGCATGGAGATATCCATGGTCACTAGGTCTGGTTTTAGGTCTCTGTACATGGTGACTGCCTGACGACCATTACTGGCTTCACCTATAATTTCATGTCCATCTCCCTTTAAGATGACACTGAGGTTTTTCCTCATTACCAGTGAATCATCTACAATTAATATTTTAGCCATCTTTACCTCCCAGTTAAAAGGGTACGCTCGTCACTACCATCTAGTATCAATAGATTTAAGCTCAGGGCATAGTCACCTTGTTTAAAGTCCGTCACGTGTATTTCTGTTTCTGAATATTTCATATAGGCCTCCTTGTTGGATATCAAGGCTGGTACACCTATAGTTAAGTATACCCCTTCTGCCTCTAAATTACCCAAGACATTGCCTATAACTGTATTGGTGATTTCACCAAGAACGTCTTCTATATAATCTGTAATCTGATCTTCTGCCACTTCCTCAAGGACAAATCCCTTCATCAGGGCCCGTCCCAGGGCTTCATTGGCACTGAAGAACATAACCCCTTCAACAGCTCCCTTAATAGAAATCAAGGCATTTACCCGTTTAAGGGATATCTTATTGGACTTGAACTGGTCATTAATGGCCAGGTCAATGCCCAGTGTTTTTAAGTAGTTTTGAGAAATCTCAGCCACATTGTCCATGAGACGGTCTGGTGAGAAAGCAATCAGGGATGTATCCGAAAGAAGGGGCAGGGTCACAATAAAGCTTGTCCCCTTAGCCAGTTCACTCTCGACTTCAATTTGACCACCAATGGCTTCAACAGCAGCCTTGACTGCAGCCAGGCCTACGCCACGCCCTGAAATGGGGCTGGCGGATTCCCTAGTAGAAAAACCATCCTTAAACAAGAGCTGATAGGTTTCTTGTCCACTTTCTCCCTTATAGATGCCCTTAGCCTTGGCTTTTTCTATAAGAAGGTCAGGATCTAGACCTCGACCATCATCTTTTATGGTTATCTTAAAGTGGTCAACTAGGTCTTCTATATGACAGGTCACCTGGGCTGGACTCTCCTTGTCCATCATTAAGCGCTCTTCTTCATCCTCTATGCCGTGGTCTACAGCATTCCTAAAGAGATGGGTAAAGGATTTGAAGACGTCTGCATAAACATTATTATCAACATAGACTTCATCTCCAGTTATCACTACTGGATCAACCGACTTACCCAGGCGTTCTGCCAGCTTGCTGGTATAATCCACATAACCACTTAAGAGACTCTGAATAGGCTTATGACGGATACTCTGAATAAGGGGGAGAATCTTATTAAACTCATTGTCTGGTAAAAGATCCTTCAATTTAATTTCAATATCCGATATCTTCTCCTCTTTCACTGTATAGTAGTCGGCAGACTCAAAGAAGTCTTCTCCTACATAGGCCTTAATCACCTCTAGGTCGGCCTTATAAGCAGCCATCATAGCCAGACCATCCACATCCTTTAGGTCCATTTTATCCTCTGCAACGGAAGCCTCTATCTGGTCTAAATGCCGGCTGATATTTTGAAGGTAATACTGGGCATAAGACCCCTTAAGGGTATGAATGTCCCTCAGAACCTTTTCATACATGCTTTCATCCAATCCAGTGAAATCAAACTCCGCCAAGTCACTCAGGTCTTTTTGTAGGCCTACAAATTCTTCACGGTTCATCATGACTTTAACAATCATCTGTAGGATATTTCTCTCTTCTTCTACCCGTGATTCCAATAGCCTTTGCTCAGTAATATCTGTTGTAATGACCAACATTTGAGCCTGGCCCTTAATACCAGATACATGTTTGTATTGAACTCTAAATACATGACCTTCTTTTTGAATTTCATCCGGTAAAAGAGTTGTGTATAGGTCCTTTTTCTCTCGATCAGACTGGAAGATCTTGATAAGTAATTCTTCAACAAACTCTTTATCTGAGTCCTCTATCCCCATAACCTCTGTAATCTTTCGCCCCTCTATCCCCTGGCTAGTATCCACCATGTGTTCACAAGCCAGGCTGTATTCAGGATTAACTAAGAGATCTGCACCAAAGGTCATAAAGCCTTGGCCTACATTATCCAGTAGATTTTGGAAATTCAAAGTCCGACTGAGGTAGGCATCATTCATGGCAGTCAAGGCTGTCGAACGTTCCTCAAGAGTGGAATTCTGAGCAATCAACTCTTCCTTCTGAGCTTCTAACTCATAATTCTGTTCTTCCATAGTCTCAAGATAGTCCTTGGTCTTATGGATGATAGCATTGGTTGAGTTCATCATCATTTGAACTTCTTTAACAGGTCTTTTCACCTGAATCTCTTGATTTAGGGTTGTTTCAATGTCTCCCTCTGAAATAGCACTCAATTGCTTGGCAATCATAGCAACAGGCTTGGTGATCATGCCCGAGAAGATAAAGCGTAGTAAGCTAGAAATCACACCATTTACAAGTAAAATTAGAAGAATAAAAACAATAATTAATGTAAAGAGGACAAGGGATACAACAGGATTAACTGTCGCTTTCACATAACCCAACTTATAATCTTTCAGCAGGTTATCATCCATGGCCACATCGCCAGTGGTTAGGTTCTCCACCATGTCTCCTTCCACCTCAAAGTGGTCCATGTGCATGGTCTTATAGTCATAAAATTCCGCAGTGGCACTTTTAACAAACTTACTAGAAAGCGCCCTAATGTCCTTGTCCTTAATCCTATTTTTGTCATACATTTCTGTATCATAGAGTACTCTCTCAATATCAAGGTCGCCCTTGGTCTCCACTAGAACTACCCTATAATGAATTAAATTATCTAAAACATGCTGGATGTAAGGGTCATCTGTTGACTTGGGTCCACCCTCTGGCCCCTGATACATGACTTCTGTAAAATCCTTACTGGCAACTGTATTAACGAGTTTAGCAACCGCTTCTTCATCCCAGCCTTCTTCTGACCATTGGCTGGTTAACTGCAAGGCCAGTTGATTGGCTGAGTGTTGAACAAAGATCTCAGTCACTAGGTTAATCCCGCCATATAAGACCCCAGCAAATAATAGGGAGAGGATTAAGACAGTTATGGCACTCGACGTCCTCATGGCCAACTTTATTTTTTTCTTTAAGGATGTTTTTGCTGTTTTTCTATCGATCCGCCGGTTCACTTCCTCTTTAACGTCACAAACATCTTTTTTACCTTTTTTCATACGTCACCCACTTCTATGTTATTGGTTTCAGACCATAAGTATTCTACCCAGACTGATCCTATCTATGCATCCATATACCTGGCCGGGACCCACGAAACAGGTCACGTCCAGACTTATGTCCATTTTACGTGCTTTCCGGCTATAATACAATTAAAAGGACCCTAGATTTTCCTTAAAATTTGATAAAGTATCCTCTTATTTCCATATATCAATACGAATAAAGCCCTTGAATCTTTTTTCAAGGGCTCTAAGATCACTCAACGATATCATAAGGCCAGTCTCTAATACCTCCAAAGTCATACACCTGGCTATAGCCAGCTTCAACTAAGGCCATGGCTGCTGTACGAGACCGGTTACCACTTCGGCAGTAGACCAAGATCACTTGGCCCTTATCCATTAACATGTCTAACTTGCCAGCTAAAATATCATCCACTGGTAGGAGTAGACTATTGGCTATATGGCCCTCCAGGTACTCTTCTTTGGTTCTGACGTCTAAGATGATGACATCCTCAGTCATCATATTAAAGGCCTCCTGGGCATTAATTCTCCTGTAGCTGGCTTCCTCCTCCACCTGGTTTAGGTCATTGGCAACAGGTTGCTTGCAGCCTATTAATAAGAGGCCTAAAACTACTATCCATAACTTCTTCATTGATTTACTCCTTATCTGTCACTTACAAGTCATTCTCTGTGCTGGTCGATGAGAATCATATTGCCGTCAGGGTCCTTAAGGAAGAAGGACCCCGGACCCCTAGATCCCTCATCTACAGGGTCAATAATTTCAATGCCTTCAGCCTGCCAGATAGCCTGCAAGTCTCTCAGATCCGTAAAAGGATCGAGGGCTTGACCCGCCTGGTCCCAGCCAGGATTAAAGGTCATTATAGTGTCTTTGAACATATCTTGGAAGAGTCCAAGATTTAGATCATCATTGGTCATGATCAACCACTTATCTTCTATATTACCATGAACCACCCTAAAACCAAGGGTCTCATAAAACTTTTTTGATACATGAATATCTTTAACTGGCAAGCTCAATGAAAAATTTCCTATCCTCATAAATCATCCTTTCTCTACATGTATTTACTACCCAATAGACCCTTGAATTATCAGAATAATCATATTATTCTTTCTTAATATATTCTTTCATCTTTTGGGGAACACTTGATATAAAGCCATTTACCCAAGAATTATATTAAGTAAAATTAACATATGATTTCAGGGGAACTTTATTGGCTAAGACTGGCTTAAAATCTTCACTTCAGGGCAAATATATGGTATATTAAGTATTGGTTGAATTGTTTCATAAGAAACACCATAGATAGAAAGAAGGTACATATGACTGATAAAAAAGAAGTACAAAAAGAAACCAGGGTAATAGACCTCAGTTTCAGGGTAGACCGGGATACAGATGGCATTGGGGGTTTTTTAATCCTTGTAGCAGGTTGGAATATTGCTAATATCGTTAATATATTCGCCAACCTATCCACGATTTCCCAGCTCAAGTTTGCCTTACTCAACTCCAAGTTAGAACTTCCTGAGGCTTTTTATAATGCGGCATCAAGTGGTTATAAGATGCTTATACCAGTATCACTTATTATGTTGTATACCTTCTTTAAGACTAAAAAGATTTATAAGTACCTTGAGATAGCCAACTTGATCATCAGAACGGCCTTCTTGGGTGTCTTGATTTACATCTTAGAAGATTTTAATATCCTGTTCACACCACTGGCCAACAACCTGTTTATGACCATCTGTGTCACCCTGGTCATCATCATTTATTTATTCGCTTCTAAGCGGGTAAAGGCGACCTTCCTCAATCCCCTCATTGTAAAAAAGGACAGGGAAGAGCCAGTCACACAAAAAGAAAATAAAGAGTTTATGATTTAAACAAAACCAGCAAGGCAAGCCTTGCTGGTTTATTATTTTATAAGCAATAGTAGTATAAGAGGTCAATCGTTGCTTGAACACTCTTCATATGGGTTCTCTCATAATGGTGGGTTCCTTCTACTCCAGGTCCCAGGCAGGCGATTTTCACATCCCCTCCCCTTGTGATATACTGACTTGCATCTGACGAATAATGGTTGAAAACATCGATGTTATGAGGAATATCATGGTCTTGACATGTTTGAGCCAGACGGCTAATAAAGTCATAATCATATGGGGTCTTCTTATCCCTAGCAGCAATACTCACTGCATATTCCGATGATGTTTGCTCAAAGCCAACAGGAGCAATATCGACAGCGATCAACTCCTCAACATTCGATGGAATAAGAGACAGACCGTGACCACACTCCTCATAGTTGGAGATGATGAAGTAAACATCTTGTTTGGGTTTGTTAGCCATAAACTTTTTTGCCAGTACCAGAGTCATGGCTACAGCTGCCTTGTTGTCTATGTACCTGGTCTTGATGAAACCAGTATCCGTAAACTCTGTTCGAGTGTCCATGGCAATAATATCTCCAACCTGGATACCCAGGTCTTTGACATCCTGTGCATTATGAACTTCCTGGTCTAAACGTACCCGCATGTTGGTTTGATCTCTCTTCTCATAGGCCTTTAATCCATTGATATGAGTTGAAGCCATGGTCGGTATAATCGAGCCCCTTATTTTGTCACCCCTTCTGGTGAAAACTGTACAATTTTCTCCTTCTATAGCCGACCACGATCCCCCACCTATACGATGATAAGACAGGCGACCATCAGGATGGATATGCTTAACCATACCCCCTAGGGTATCCATATGGGCAGTAATGGCTATAGCCTGGTCTCCTTGACCTGAGACCTTAGCAATCAAGGCCCCCTTCCTTGTAAAGTAGGTTTCTAGACCCAGGTCTTTAAAGTCCTTATCAATCATTTCCATTGCTTCCTTCGTAAAAGAACTTGGACTTGCTATATCTAAGTATTTTTTCATTGTTTCCTTAAAGTAATTCATAAACCCCTTCTCTTTCTTTGATAGTAAACTATCCTTATTTTATTACTTTTTGCCCGTCTTTACAAGCCACCGCCCATGACTTTCCGGCCTATTTATAAGAACCATGGACACAAGGATTAAGCCTGCCCCATAAAGGCTTAATTGATTCAAGTGATCCTTAAATACAAGGACACCCAAAAGACTTGCCACCAGGGGCTCAAAGTAGGTCAAGATTGTCGCCTGGGTCTGGCTATTAAGTCCACCAAGTACCTCTCCCCTTCTTGTAGAGTCTTTGTGGACCATGTACTCAAGACTTTAAATAGGGAAGATATGGCCTTAATAGGGCCAGTAGATTTAAAACCATGTGGTTTATCTTGACTTCTTCAGCGCAAAAAAGAACCAGGAAATATTCCCTGGCTCTTTATTGCTTATTCTTCTATATATCGGCCTACCACTTCTAGATCATCTAACTTGCTTAAGCCATGAGGTGACCGTCGAATGATATCACTTAGGTCCTGCCCCGCCTGATACTGTCCCCTGTGTTGACCCTCTGGCCATAGGCCTAAACCTGTCACATCATAAACCAGTCCATCTATGGCAACATATGCCTTGGCCCCGTCTATACCATTGTAGGCTGCTAGACTTTCAGCAGTGAAAACCTCTAGCTCATCCTCTATAAGATCACCTTGTCGGTTGGCCTCATTGCTACAAGAAAACAGGAGCAAAAAGGCAACCACTAGTATCACTTTTCTCATAAAACCTCCTTTTCCAGTTCTTTACCCAGGAAAGGGAGGTTTTATTCATTTAGGGACAGGAAATATGGTAGTCCTCTATTTTCTTATAAAGGCTAACCCGACTTATGTTTAAGATCTTGGCGGCCTGGTTCTTGTTGTAGCCCACCTCCTTAAGACAGGCTTCTATGACTTCTTTCTCCAGGTCTCGGACCCTTCTTTTTAAGTTATAATCTGCTAAATTGTCTATATGACCATAGACCTTCTTGACCCTGCCGCCCAAAGTTTTTGGCAGGTGGGCAGCCTGAATTTGATCACTGCCATCTAAAAGGTTCATGGCTCTTTCAAGGACATTTTCAAGTTCTCTGATGTTACCTGGCCAGTGGTACTGGACCAAAAGGGCCATGGCTTCATCAGTTACTTCAGAAACGTGGATCCCCAAGCGGTTACTGATACTATATGTCAGTTCTCTTGCCAAATCTGGTATGTCCTTAACCCGGTCTCTTAGAGGAGGGAGGTCTATGTTAACCACATTTAAGCGGTAGTAAAGGTCTTGACGGAACTTGTTTTCTGCAATCATTTTCTCCAGGTCCTTATTGGTTGAGGCCATAATCCTTACATCAACCGATTGAGAGCCTTCACCACCAATTTTTTCAACTTCCTTTTCTTGCAAAACCCTTAAAAGCTTGGCCTGCATGTCTAGGGGCATGTCCCCAATTTCATCTAAGAGCAGGGTCCCTGTATGGGCCATTTGAACCTTACCTGCCTTACCTCCCCGTTTGGCACCTGTGAAGGCCCCTTCCTCATAACCGAACAACTCTGACTCTAGTAACTCAGACGGAATGGCAGCACAGTTAATTTTTATAAAGGGCTTGTGGCGTCTAACAGACCCATTGTGAATGGCATGTACAAACACTTCTTTACCTGTTCCACTCTCTCCTGTGACCAAGACGTTTGAGTCAGTATTGGCGGCCCGTTGGGCCATTTTCTTCACAGCTAGAATTGAGGACGAGTGACCAATTAAGTGGTTAAAGGTATACTTACCAGTTTTTCTTTTCCTGGTCTTCTCGTCCAGCTCATCCTCTAGAACAGTAGACTTTTCATTCAAGTGCTTCAGTTCACTGATATCATTAAACATGACCCGACCAACGGCCCCAATGATCTTACCATCTTTTTTGATGGGAATCCTCATGGCTATTACCTTACGACCATTGATTCTTTGAATATCACCAATCTCAGATTGACCTGTCTCTAAAATAATATGTAGTCTAGTATTTTCAATAACATCCCAAACATATTGCCCCTCTGGCTTGTCTATGCCCAGGTGGCGCTTGTAGGAATCACTCATCATTTTTATCTTGGCCTGGTCATCAATAAAAACGACTTGTTCCGAACAGGTATCCAGTATGGTGTCTAGGGTCTGAATGTATTGTTTATCTTCCACTGACTTCTTGTGCATGTGGACCAGGCGGGTCATGTCATGAAAGACAGCCATGGCTCCATGAATAACCCCATCCTGTATCACGGGGATTCTATCAACAAAATAGTCTCTTCCCTTATAAGAGAAACGTACATTGTGTTCTTCGCTGCCTGTTGTAGCCACTCTAAGTAGCTCTGTATTTTCAATCACTTCATCTATACGCTTGGACACATACTCCTGTTTCTTTAAATCCAGCAATAGTTCTGCCTTCCGGTTTACACTTAATATATGTCCCTTGGTATCTATGATAATGACTGCATCTGTCATCCTATTAAGTACGATCTTAAGGTACTCTTTACATAAATCCATATCCACCTCAATAGTTATTTTTTTAACAATTCCCTACCATTCTAACTTACTTTAGCCCATAAGTCCATGCTTTATTTCAATTCTTATAAACATGTTTAGCCTAGATAAAGGGAGGCACCCGGTCTAAGACCTAGGTGCCTCCTATGGTTATTGAATTGGTGCTAATTTTATACGCTTCTGATCATGGTTTGATCAAAGGCTACTTGTCTCTGGCACTCTTTAGGTGTTACACAAACCCCTTCTGCAGTCCCTACTAAGACAGGTGGGTTTAAGACATTGGCTGCTGATGTTGCAAGATTTTCATCTCTTGCTAATTCTATGATCTTGTAGGCTTCAAACTTCATCACTCGTGAGGTATTTCCAACCTTCTCAATCCAGCCATGGTATTCCATAAAGTCGCCTGCATAGGTTGGGGCTAAAAAGTCAACCTGGTTATAGGTTCTAAACAGACCCTCGTCTCCATCATGACGAATTAACAATTCCGTGGCCACATCACCAAAGAAATCAAGCATTTTTGATCCATTGACCAATTCTCCAGCATAGTGGGCGTCTTCCATACTCAATCTAACTTTAATAATTACTTTTTCTCCAACCATAAGGTCCTCCTACTTAATCATTGTCTTAAGCTCTTCAATTAAGTGAGGAAGAACTTGGTTGACATCACCAACAACACCAAAGTCTGCTACATCAAAGATTGGTGCTTCTGCATCCTTATTGATAGCTATGATATAATCTGACTCTTCCATACCAGCCACATGTTGGATAGCGCCTGAAATACCACATGCCATATAAACCTCTGGTCTTACGGTTGAACCTGTTTGACCAACCTGACGGCTATGGTCAAACCAACCAGCATCAATAACAGCTCTAGAAGCTGAAATAGTGCCTCCTAACATATCTGCCACATTATGAAGGTTGCTGAAGTTGTCTTTAGAACCAACCCCTCTCCCCCCTGAGATTAAGATGTTAGCTTCATGGATTGACGCTTCAGATTTCTCCTCATGAACAATCTCAAGAATCTTCACTCTGTCTACTGCAGATGTAAAAGTCATATCAAAGTTCTTGATCGACCCCTGTCTTTGGTCATCTTGAGGACAAGCTACCATAACACCAGGTCTTACAGTTGACATTTGTGGACGGTGGTCAGGACAAATAATTGTAGCCATAATATTACCACCGAAGGCTGGACGCGTCATAAGTAACTCTCTGTCTTCTCCAACTTCTAGGGTTGTACAGTCCGCTGTTAGGCCAGTGTTTAAACGAGAGCTGACACGAGGACCTAGGTCACGACCAATAGAAGTCGCCCCGATTAATACCACCTCAGGTTGAATCTCTTCTAAGATATTGGTGAAGGCTTGAGTATAAGCCTCTGTTGTATAGTCTTTTAATTGGTCATGGTCCACATAAATAACATGGTCAGCCCCACGACTGATTAAGCTTTGACACTTACCCTTAATATTATGACCCAGGATAACAGCTGTCACTTCTACATCTAGGGTTTGGGCAATCTCACGACCCTTACCCAATAATTCATATGATACAGGCTCTACATGGCCATCTCTTTGCTCACAAAATACGGTTACACCAGAATAATCCTTTAAATTCATCTTGTCCTCCTAAATGACATACTTTTCTTTTAACTTTAATGCAATCAATTTACCTGCTTCTTTTGGAGTAACCTCATGTTTTTCACCAGCTTGCTTGGCACCCTTAGTGAAAGACTTCTTCACCTTAGTTGGTGACCCCTTAAGTCCAATCTTACTCGTATCCACTTCTATGTCGTCTAGTGTCCAAACCTTCACACGATCTTCCTGATATGCATCAACAATACCGCCAACTCTCATGTATCTAGCCTGGTTCATTTCTGATAGGGTTGTAATTAAGCACGGCATTTCTACTTGTACCTTGTGGTAGCGGTCTTCAAATTGTCTTTTTAAGATAACATGCTTGCCATCTCTTTCTAGGCCAGCAACATACGATACTTGTGGTAGGTCTAAGTGGTCAGCAATTTGTGGTCCAACTTGGGCTGTATCCCCATCAATGGCCTGTCTACCAGCTATTACAAGGTCATAGTCTAACTTAGAAATAGCTGCCGCTAGGGTTGTTGATGTCGCTAGGGTATCTGCCCCTGCAAAGGCACGGTCTGTTAATAGAATTCCCTGGTCAGCTCCCATGGCAAGGGCTTCTCTAAGGGCAACATCTGCTTGCTTGGGTCCCATAGTAATAACAGTGACATGGGCGCCTTGGCTATCTTTCAAGGCAAGAGCAGCCTCTAAGCCCGCCTTATCATCTGGGTTAATAATACTTGGTACACCTTCACGAATAAGGGTACCCGTCTCTGGGTTTAGTCGAACTTCAGTTGTATCTGGTACTTGTTTTATACAAACAATAATATTCATTGTCTCCTCCTACTTAAGTAAATTTGCTGCTATAACCATTTTTTGAACTTCTGATGTGCCCTCATAGATTTCAGTAATCTTGGCATCTCTCATCATTCTTTCCACTGGGTATTCTCTTGTGTAACCATAGCCCCCATAAAGCTGTACAGCCTTCGTTGTTACTTCCATAGCTGTATCTGCAGCAAATAGCTTGGCCATGGCTGCTTCCTTAGAATACTTAACCTTTTGGTCTTTTAAGTAAGCTGCCTTGTATACAAGTAACCTAGCTGCTTCTACCTTGGTGTCCATAGAAGCCAATTCAAATTGCGTGTTCTGGAACTTGGCAATGGCTCTACCAAACTGCTTTCTTTCTTTGGTGTACTTAACGGTTTCATCAAGGGCACCCTGAGCAAGACCTAGAGCCTGAGCAGCAATACCTATTCTACCCCCATCTAGGGTCTTCATGGCAATACCAAATCCTTTGCCTTCCTTGCCCAATAGGTTTTCTTTAGGAACCTTACAGTTTTCAAATATTAACTCACAAGTAGCCGAACCACGGATACCCATTTTCTTTTCCTTTTTACCAATTGAGAAACCTTCAAATCCTTTCTCAACGATAAAGGCTGAAATTCCCTTTAGGCCCTTAGAACGATCCGTCATGGCAAATACAATATAGACATCTGCATAGCCTGCATTGGTTATGAAGATTTTCGAACCATTTAGGATATAATGGTCATCCTCTAAAACAGCTATGGTTTGCTGACCTGCCGCATCAGTACCTGCGTTTGGTTCTGTTAAACCAAATGCACCAATATGCTCACCACGAGCAAGCTTTGGAATATATTGTTCCTTTTGAGCTGGTGTACCGTTCTCTAGGATAGGAGCAATACAAAGCGACGTATGGGCAGAAACGACAACAGCTGTCGTACCACAGTGCTTGGCTAGGGCCTCTACAGCCATAGCATAGGCTAGGTTGTCTGCTCCTGCACCACCATACTCCTTGGGTACTGGGATACCCATCATACCAATTTCAGCCATCTTCTTAACTGTTTCTATTGGAAATCTTTCTTCCTCGTCTATTTCCTCTGCTAAAGGCTTAACTTCTGCCTGGGCAAAGTTATCATAGAGGGTTTTAAGTAAGTCATGTTCTTTTCTTAAAGTGAATTCCATTCTTATTTCTCCTTTGTATAGTTAAAAAATCCTTGTTTGGTTTTTCTACCAAGCATATTACCTCTTACCATCTTCTTTAATAAGGGATGGGGTCTGTATTTATTGTCACCTGTTTCTTCATAAAGGGTCTCCATGATGGCTAGGTTAACATCGTTTCCAATTAAGTCTGCCAGGGCTAAGGGACCAAGTGGATGGTTTGCCCCTAACTGCATAGCTCTATCAATGTCTTCTGCATTGGCTACGCCTTCAGCTAGGATGCCCACAGCTTCGTTGATCATGGGTATTAAAAGTCTGTTGACTACAAATCCTGGTGCTTCTTCAACAATGACAGGTGTTTTACCGATAAGCTCTGTTAAGCTAAGAATTTTCCTCTTTGTTTCTTCAGATGTCGCTATGCCCTTGATGACTTCTACCAACTGCATCATTTGTACAGGGTTAAAGAAATGCATACCAATCACCTTGTCAGGACGTTTGGTCACTGATGCAATCTCAGTTATAGATAAAGAAGAAGTATTGGTTGCTAGGATGGCCTCTTCTTGAACGATTTCATCTAGGCTCTTAAAAATTTCTTTCTTTATTTGAATATCTTCAACAATAGCTTCTACTACCAGGTCCACATCCTTGATACTATCCATTTGAGTAGAAACCTGAATGTTGGCCATGCATGACGCCTTGTCTACTGATGTAATTTTATTCTTGTTTAAAAGTCTATCTAAGTTCTTTTCAATTCCAGCAAGTCCTGCCATGAGTTGGTCTTTTTCTAGGTCTCTAATAACAACTTGATAGCCAGCTTGGGCAAAGATTTGTGCAATGCCAGCACCCATGGTTCCTGCTCCTAAAACGCCTATTTTCATAGTGCCTCCTTTTGGTGTTTGAAGGTTGCTTTTCTTTTATTTAAGAAAGCATCCATCCCCTCTCTTTGATCGTCAGTTGCAAAACACATGGCAAAGTGGTTGGCTTCTAGCGTATTGGCCGTCATAAAGTCCACATCCATGCCTTGATTGATGGCCGCCTTAGCATAGGCTACAGCTGCCTGACTATTCTTCAATATCTTCTTAGCCAGGTCTCTTGCTTCTAGTAGTAGCTTGTCTGGGTCTATCAAACGATTGACAAGATTCAGATCTAGGGCTTCCTGGCCTGTTAGGCTTGATCCAGTAAAGATCAACTCCTTGGCCTTACTTCGACCAATCAACCTGGGCAACCTTTGTGTACCTGCAAAACCAGGTATAATACCAAGACCCACTTCTGGCTGGCCGATTAGGGCTTTAGGACTTGCCAGGCGGATGTCGCAGGCCAGAGCCAATTCGCATCCTCCCCCCAAGGCGTAACCATTAATGGCAGCAATAACGGGTTTTGATAGGGTCTCTATGGCCCGGAATACTTTAGAGCCAAAACTAGAAAACTGTCTGGCTTCTTCAACAGACATCTTGGCCATGGCTTCGATATCTGCGCCAGCAACAAAGAACTTGCCCTTGCCACTGATAATCACAACACTGACCTGGTCGTTTCCTTCTAGGTCTTGGAAGACTTGATACAAGTCTTGTAACATGTCTTCATTTAAGGCATTAGCTGGGGGCCTGTCTAAAATGATCTGACCGATATGGTCGTCAATGGTACATGTTAGTGTTTTATAATTCATACAATCATCTCCTCACTGCCTATATGTAGCAAGGACCGTGCCAAGTGTTAAATATTTATCAAGAATTTTTTTCAAGGCTCAGGCTCCTAAAATAGCCATTTTATTAATCCACATCCAGATTTCCAGATAATCAGTCCTTATCAAAGATGTAAACTAACTGTACAAGTTTGTTAGATATATATCAAACCGCTATTTTCCAAGCCTCTCGATTGACTGTACAAAAAGTTTACATGATACATAATTGTACATCCCGCTAACCTAGTAAATTGTATTAAAATTCCGACTATATAAAAGAAATTGAAAAGGACTCTGAAGTGTGAAATAATGTGTAGGTAATCAAGGAGGTAACAATGAAAAACTATTTAGCCATGAGCCAAGACCTATGGCAAGGCCGTATAGACTCTACTGAAGACTACGAAGCCTTCCGCTGGCACCAATGGATCAAAACACTTTCTATAGAAGACGAAACAATTCTAGACCACAACCTAGGTATAGGCCTCATTGGATTCGCCTGTGACCTGGGTGTCCAGCTGAACAAGGGAAGACCCGGTGCGAGTGCTGGTCCTGAAAAGATCAGAAAAGAACTGATGAACCTTCCCTGTCACTTCAAACAAGACCTAAAACTTTATGATTTTGGAGATATCATCGCAGACAACACAAGACTACTTGACCTTCAGGCCGCCCTATCTAAACTGGTAACCAAGGCCCTAGAAAAAAACACCTTCCCCATAGTCCTTGGAGGGGGTCATGAAGTGGCTTACGGAACCTTCAATGGTGTTAAGGCCCATGTCAAAGACCAGTCTGTTGGTATCATCAACTTTGATGCCCACTTTGATATGAGACCCTTTGATCAAGGGGGATCTTCAGGCACTATGTTTAATCAAATAGCTGCCGATGCCAAAGCCCAGGGTCAAGACTTCTCCTACTTCTGTATTGGTATCCAGCAAAGAGGTAATACAAAATCCCTATTCACCCATGCCAAAAGTCTAGGAGCTGACCATGTCCTGGCCCGTGAGGTGAGTCAAGAAAACATGTTGCAGATTTATAGACGCCTAGACCGTTTTATGAAGGACAAGGACCATATTTACATTACTATCTGCATGGACGTGTTTGCATCTGCTTACGCCCCTGGTGTATCCAGTGCCCAGCCCCTAGGTCTACAGCCCTGGCATGTCTTAACCCTGCTTAAGTACATCTTAAGATCAGGAAAGGCCATTTGTCTGGATATAGCTGAGGTTTCACCAAGATTTGACCTAGACAACATCACTGCCAACCTAGCTTCAACCATCGTCTTCCATAGTGTTCAGCAGCTGGCTGAAAACAAGGATCTAGACTATGGTGATGTTCTATAAAAAATAGTCCAAATACCTGAGAGTATTTGGACTATTTTCATGTACATGTAAGCCCTAGCTATTTCCCTTAAACCAATGTCTCCCTGTAGGACCTGCAGAAAATATGGTATCCTCATATTAGGAGGTGCATATGATTATAAAACATTTAAAAGAAAACACCCTAGAGGCCTTTAAGGACTTTTGCCGCAAACATAAGACCATCCACGATGAGTCCTACTTATACGAAGAGGACCTGGATGACTTAGACTTAGAGATACACCCCACCCTACTCCTTTATGACCAGGATAAAATCATAGGTGTCTTATCGGTTATGTTAGACCCTTATTTCCTTAAGGCCAGTAAAAGTAGAATCAGAATATTCTATTGTGAATCAGGCTTGTTAAGCCACTACACCATGCTCTTAGAGGCCATGCCTCGTTTGAAAGGTATCAAGACCATTGAAGCCTTTCTTCCAGTCCATAATGAAGCTAGCATTCAGATTTTCTCTTCACTTGGTTTTTCTTATTACAGAACAGCCTATATTATGAAGAGAGCGCATCAAGATCAACCCACCTATAACTTCCCAGACTCTTATACCCTTAAACCCTTTGTAAAGGATAGAGATGAAGTTCACTTTCAAACCATTCGCAATGAAGCCTTCAAGACTCTCAAGGGGTCAGAACAGGCACTCGATATGGACATGGTTAAGAAAATTACATCCGCTGACTACCTCATCAAGGATGGCATTCAGCTTCTCTATTTTAAGGACCATCCCATAGGATTAGTTAGAGTAGAAGAAGATCAAGATGTAAAAGGCAAGTTCAGCTTTATCGCACCTATTGCCCTTTTACCCGACCACCAGGGTAAGGGACTGGGAAAAGAGCTCTTAAACGCGGGTATTTCTTTAGGTTATGACTGTAACCTAGAAACCTGCCAATTATGTGTGAATGCTGAAAATGAACAAGCCCTTTCCCTATACAAGAGGGCAGGCTTCGTTATAGACGAGGCCATAGGATGTTATCATCTAAAGTACAATAGCTAGGCTTTCGCCTAGCTATATATTTATGTTTATATTAAGTTTACTCGTCTTAACAGAACTTTATGAAACAGACTGTCAACTAAGTTTTTAAGGTGTAGGACTCACTATATACTGCAACGGTTTTGAAGAAGTAAGATTCCTTGATTTCATTTATATAAAAGTCTCTTACATGTGTGTAGTCTTCTGAACTTGGATCTAATGCTTCTAACTCCTCTTTCATTATGATTGGGTTACAGTCTCTCCAGAAGTTTATTCCTAAGGACTTATAATCATATACATAACCATACTCTGGATCATCCATATCTACTTGTCCAAACGAGCTTAAAATACGATCAATCTCTTGATCCTTCAGATCAAAGACAGGTAAGCCCCTTAGACTTACATTTACGGGTGCAGACTGGCTCACCTGTATGAAAGCAGCCCTATTCTCTATATAATCTACTTGTAGGAAGTTGTTCAAATAGTAATAGAGGTCTCCCCTATGATCATCATAAGCACCCAAGACTTGGTGAACCTCCTCCTTGGTCATACCTAACCTAACTGGACCAATACCTTGTCCAGGTTCAATAACATACATCTGCATATCATCATACCTCTCTTTATAATTTACTCCCTAATCATAATATCAAAAATGTAGATAGAAAATCAAACGAAACTAGAACTTTCCAAGCCAATCACAAACAAAAAGACCCCGACAGGTGTCTTGGTCTTCTTGTGACGTTTTAAATTTTAAAGGATTCCAGCTTGTGGTTTAACTCCTCGGATAAGCCCTTTAATTGTTGGGCTTCTGTCGCTAGATTCTCCATAATTGCTAACTGTTCTTCTGTTGTTGCACTCATTTCCTCCATTGAGGCAGATGTTTCCTCCGAACCTGCGGATATCGACTCAATGAACTCAACAAGCATTTCCTTCTTGCTACTCATCTCCACACTTGACTCTTTTGTAGCATTAGTTAAGTCAAATAAAGTCTGAATATTGGATTGGATGCCCTTGAAGATCTTATCCGTGTGATCAACAATACGGGAGTTTTCTATTACAATCTCCTCTGAAGACTTAGTTTGAGCAACTGCAACTGATGATTTATCCTGTATATCCTCAATCTTAGATCGGATATCCTCTGTTGCTTGGTTGGTTTGCTCAGCCAGCTTTCTGATTTCATCTGCTACAACTGCGAAACCTCTTCCTGCTTCCCCTGCTCTGGCTGCCTCTATAGATGCATTTAGGGCTAGAAGGTTGGTTTGGTTAGAAATATCATTAATCATACCAACAATAGCAGAAATCTCGCCAGAAGCCTTGTCCGTATCCCCAACGATTTGTTTGATTGTTTCTACAGACTCCTTATTCAGGTTGGTTTGTGTGTTTAACTCCTCAATAATCTCAGTACCCTTTATAGATAAGTTATGAACCTTCTTGGTTGAGCCATAAATATCATCTGTTTTTTTAATCACATCATCAATCTCATTGGATAATTGGTGGATAGAATTCACACTTTCCTCAGTCTGCATGGCTTGGTCAGTTGCCCCTTCTGCCACTTCATTGATGGCTATAGACATCTCATTAGAAGCTAACTTTGATTCTTCAGCAATTCTCACCATGGCTTCAGAGGCAAGACTAACATTCTCAGATGAAACAAGAGTATCCTTGATAACGGACTTAACACTCTCTACTGCTTCATTATAAGCACTGGCAATTTGACCAATCTCATCTTTTTGTCTTAAGTCGATTGTATTTGTAAGGTTTCCTTGAGACAGGTCGGTCATCCCTCCCAGGATGGCTGGAACATTCTTTAGGACCTTGGTTACAATCAAGTAGACTGCAGCTATTAATACAAGCATGGTGATGGCAAACATACCATAGTTCATAAAGACAAAGCTATTAATAATCGATTGAGTTTCTGACTTTGGCACAGAAGCTCCTACAGCCCAACCGAGTGATTGAATGGGCGTAAAGGCAAAGTACTTGTCCTCACCCTTGTACTTGTACTCAGAAATGTCTGTTTCACCCTTTAACATTCTTTTTTGGTAACCCGCAAATACATTTCCTAAATCAGCAAGCTTCTTTTGTCCCATGATAGTAGAGTCTGGGTGGTATACAAAGGTTCCATTGGAGTCGATTAAAGATGGATATCCCTCTTCACCAATTTGATACGATCCCAAAAGGTTACTGACCTCATCTAAGTATAAATCCATCCCTGTTGATCCAATGACCCTATTGCCATCATAAATCGGATACACAATAGAAACAACAGTCTTGCCAGTTAGGTTGTCAATGTAGGGGCTGGTATAAGTAATATCACCCTTTTCAACCATTTCTATGTACCAGGGTCTTTGGGCTACTATAAAGTCACTTTTAGTCTTGTAGTTATAGTCATCTAAGATCAAATCATTGGCGGCCTCTACAGCTAACCAAACAGCCCCAATGCTGTCATCTGATGCCTTGATGATACCTAGGGTATCTACAATTTTCTTGTAGTTGGGTATACTGGTCTTAAAGGCCTTATTCTTGTAGGCCTTAACAGCATCTACAAAGTCCTTATTGGTTGCCATCTGCTCAACAATCACCCCATTCTTTTCAAAGAAGAGGTTAATCTCTTGAGAGATAATCTCTGCATCCTTCAATAGTTGAACTTGAGCATCATACTCTAATTCCGAAGACACACGGCCATTAATTAGGGCTCCCATGATTGTGAAAGAAATAACAACCACAATTAAAATAATAGCCAGAATCTTCCCCTTAATACTTTTACTCATAAAACTCTCCTTAATAAAATCCCACAAACTGACGAACGGTCGTCAGTCACTGTATTTTATTTTACAATAAAACCATCTTGGATAAAAGACCCAAATGTAATTTGCCTAAAAAAAAATATTCCCTTATACTAAAGAAAAGACTAAGTGAGGACTTATGGATATCAAAACTAAAATAATAGAAAATGCCTGCATATTATTCTGCCAAGAAGGTGATAACATGTCCCTGGCACAAATAGCCCATGCATCTGGCATGAAAAAACAATCCCTTTACAATTATTTTACATCTAAGGAAGACCTTATCCAAGAAATGTTGACGGCTAAGGTTACGGAGTATTACAGTAGGGTCATGTCATATTTTAAGGACAATGCCCATAGGCCAGCTAAAGATCAACTTTATGGCTATGGTCTCTACATTTATGACCTTCACCATGATCCCATCAACCTTTATCTGAGACGGTGGATCAACCTATCTTCTACTTTTAAGAAGATGGAGGACTTCCACAACATGGTCAACCAATACCAAGACTCGTATTCGGATACGATAAGAGATATCATCCTAGAAGAGAATCAGGTCATTAATAAATCCGAGGAACATGTTCAGTTCATGATTAACCTCTATAATACTACAATCATAGGCATGATCACTCGCATCGATAACCAAATCCAAAAAGAGACCAAGGACGACTTCTACGACCGCTTCTTCGACTATTTTTGGACTACTATGACCCAAGGCTAGCCATTATAAAGCACCCTCCTATTAGCATGTGCCATAGAGGGTGCTTTCCTAATTAACCTATATAGAAAAAATAGTAACTCTAGCCCCCATTCATTGAAGATAAAACATGTTTATCCTATCTTGACCTATATAAAAATTTAAAGGCATGATAAAATTAGGAGAAGGAAAAAAATAGGTGGTGTTATGATCGATAAAATAAAAGCTCACATAGAAGATTACATAAAAAAAATCAAAAAAAAGCATCTAGTAATAGCAGTGTTTTTCCTAGTGCTTATAAGTGGTCTTTCCATGCTTATGACCTTTAACTACGCCTGGTATGATGACACAATCGTTAAAGTACAAGCTGTAGAGAATCAATTCAGTCATGAGAAAAAAATTAACCAATACGAAGTAGAAAAATACTACACTCAAACCATCCAGGGGCTGGTTAAAAACGGTCCCCAAAAGGGCCAAGAGGTAGAGTTTGAGAACACTTACTCCTCTTCAGGCGTATATGATGAGAAATACCAAGTTGGGGATGACTTATTTGTAGAATTAGGATCTCTAGTGATGGTTAAAAGCCTCAAAAGAGACAAGTACATGGTCCTGCCCCTGGCCATATTGGTCATGATGATCCTGGTCTTCATGAAAAAAAAGGGCCTTCTGACCCTCATTTCATTGGCAATTAACATCAGTATTTTCGTTATTGCCCTAGACCTTTATCAAAAGGGGCATGATATCCTAGCCTTGAGTCACCTATTAATTATCTTGTTTACCATTATATCCCTGACCCTAACCAATGGATTTAAGTTTAAAACCCTAGCAGCCATCTTGTCCAGCTTGGCCACCCTGGGGGTTATGGTTCTAGCTATTAACTTCTTCGTAAGCTATTCAAACGATATTGATTATGCTTACATGGACTATGTTTATAGTCCAAAGGACTTGGGTCAAATCTTTAAGGCCCAATTGATCATAGCGGGACTTGGAGCCATTATGGATATAGCCATCATGATGACCGCCCTAGTCCAAGAACTGGTTAGAAAGAACCCTAGGATTACAGTTAAGGCCCTCTGGCGGTCTGGCAGAGAACTAGGACATGATGTTATGGGGGCCATGTTAAATGTCATGCTCTTTACCTACTTATGTGGGTCCATTCCAGTCCTTGTTCTTAAAATGAAGATGGATATTTCACTGACGACCCTTATTCGTTACCACATGCCCATGGAACTCTACCGTTTCCTATTTGGAGGTATTGGTATCATTATAGCGGTCCCGATTTCACTGACCTTGTCGATACTCTTGATTAAGAAATGGAGGGTCACATGATCTATTTAAGTTTAACATTCGTTATCCTTATTGGCCTAGTTGGTGGTCAAAGAGGCCTTAAATCTCTTTTCACCCTGGTCTTAAATGTCTTGGTCTTGTCTACCATGTTGACCCTGATATCCTGGTCCTTCCACCCTATCTTGATTACCCTCTTAACGAGTTTGATCATTAGTAACATTATTTTATTTTATCAGAACGGCAAGAATGCCAAGACCCTGGCCTCTTTTTTGGCCATGATCCTGGTGGTTGCCCTTATTTTCATTATAACCCTTTTTATTAGCTTAAATGCTAAGTTAGGGGGCTTTAACCACTTCAACCAACCAGAACTTATTTCCTTTGGTATGCCTGGTCATATGAATATAAACATGCACCACATAGCCATCGCCATGTTCATCACTGGTATGATGGGAGCCTGTTTGGATACTTCAATCAGTATAGCCTCAGGTGTTTATGAGGTCTTCCGTCACCACCCTGAGACCAGCAAAAGAAACCTATACCAATCCGGCATGAGAATGGGGAGTCAAATCCTATCCACCACCATTAACACCCTCTTTTTTGCTTATATAGGGGGTGGCATGAGTCTCATGATCCTCTTCAAGATGTTTGACTACAAGCTCTTAGACATGATCAACTCTAAGGCCTTTCTACAGGAGGCTCTCTACATAAGCATCGCCAGTATGGCCTGTGTATTGGTCATACCCATTACAGCTTGGTTGGTGGCTCATATCCTAACCCACCCCAAGAAATGGATTAAGCATATGGAGGACGATGAGCTTTTTAATACCAGTGACACTTAAAAGCTCTTAATCCTTATACATATAAGTTCAACCTGTCACACACTGTTACATGAATAGAAAGGGAGATATTATGAGTGAAATTTTAAAACGTAATCAAGTACCACTTGAGCAAACCTGGGACCTGACTGCCCTCTTTAAGTCAAAAGAAGACTTCCAAGCCTCGATGGAAGATGCCAAGGTTAAAACAAAGGCCTTAGTAGACTATAAGGGCCGTTTAGGAGAGTCTGCTCAAGTCTTTTACCAGGCCCTTCAATTGATGGAGGACCTTAACATTCAATTGAGCGCCCTGGGAACCTATGCTGGCTTGGAGCAGGCAGTAGATGCTACCAATGTGGAAACTCAGGAGCTCAACATGATGTTTGGTATGGCTATAACAGAAATCGCTACCCAGCTGACCTTCTTTGAGAATGAAATCATGTCACTTCCTGAAGCTACCTTTAACGGGTACTTTACAGAAGAACCCAGACTTGAAGAATATAGAAAGAACTTAAGCGAGATTTACGATGAAAAGAACTATAAACTAGATGATAAGACGGAAGAGGCCTTTGCTGCTATGGGAGAAGTGACTTCTGCCCCCTATAATACTTACTCAATATCAAAGGCATCAGATATGGTCTTTGATGATATCCAGGACAGCGAGGGTAAGACCCATCCTAACTCATTTAACCTATTTGAGGGTAAGTATGAGTTCAGTGAAGACCCTGTTCTTAGAAAAAATGCATACGCCTCTTTCAACAAGACCCTCAAGCAGTACAAGAACACTTACGCAGCTATCTATGCTACCCATGTAAAGAAGGAAGTAACCATGTCACGTTTAAGAGGTTACCAGTCTGTAACTCAAATGCTTCTTAAGTCTCAATTGGTTACAGAAGAGATGTACCACAGACAAATCGATGTAATTTATAAGGAACTGGCTCCACATATGAGAAAGTTTGCTGGCCTACTCAAGAAGGAACTTAAGCTGGACAAGGTTAACTTCTACGACTTGAAAGCTCCCATTGATACCAGCTACAACCCACCAGCCACTTATGAGCAAGCGAGGGAAACTGTATTGAAGTCCTTAGAAATTATGGGACCTGACTACTTAGCCATTATGAAGGAAGGCTTTGATAACAGGTGGATCGACTATGCAGACAACGCTGGTAAGGCCTCTGGAGCCTTCTGTGCATCTCCATACGCCGCCCATCCTTATATCCTGGTTACCTTCCAAAACAACATGAGGGATGCCTTTACCCTAACCCACGAGTTGGGTCATGCTGGTCACTTCTACCTGGCCAACAAGCATCAAAAGTACTTTAACACAGAGCCATCTACCTATACAGTAGAAGCTCCATCGACTATGAATGAAATGCTTTTAGGCCGCTACCTCTTAGATAACAATGATGATCCAAAAATGAAAAAATGGGTAATCCTACAATTTATGGGTACCTACTACCATAACTTTGTGACCCACTTGTTAGAAGCAGCCTACCAAAGAAAGGTTTATGACTTTGCAGAAAAGGGTCAACCCCTAACAGCCCAACTATTATGTGATACCAAGTTAGAAGTCCTTCGTGGTTTCTGGCAGGATGCTGTTGACATCGATGAAGATGCTGGGATGACTTGGATGAGACAGCCCCACTACTATATGGGTCTCTATCCTTACACTTACTCAGCTGGCCTAACTGCCTCTACAGCCTGCTCAGAAATGATCTTTAATGAGGGACAACCTGCTGTTGACCGTTGGTTAGAACTTTTAAAAACTGGTGGACGTCTTAAACCACTTGACCTCTTAAAGGTAGCTGGTATGGACTTTACCTCTGATGAGCCTGTACAGAAGGCAGTCGCTTATGTTGGTTCATTAATTGATCAACTAGCAGACCTATGTGACTAAGTAATAAAGGACTGATTTCTATGAAATCAGTCCTTCTTCTTTATAGGTTGTCAAGGCTCAGAAGTTTATAACAGTTCTTCCCACTTTCCTTGGCTTTATATAGGGTCTTATCTGCCTGTTCAACCAGCTTGAGATAATCATCTCCCTGACCGGGGTTGACAACAGCTATTCCCATACTTACGGTTACATAATCATAATTTATGTTGAACTCATGTTTTATTTTCGCACCCGTCACTTCAGCTAATATACGTTTGCTCACATATTCAGCACCTTGAGCATCCGTGTTGGGCAAGACAGCAATAAACTCTTCTCCACCTATTCTTCCACAAAAGTCCTCGGGTCTATTTAAACCGTTCTGAATGGCTGCAGCCACCTTCTTTAATACTACATCCCCCTCCACATGACCATAGTTGTCGTTGTACATTTTAAAATTATCTAAGTCAATCATGATCACAGCATAACTTAATCGATAGCGGATACAGTTATTCCAATGGAGCTCCATACGGGATTCAACCCCTCTCCTATTGAAGATTTGAGTGAGTGGGTCTTCTAAACTCAACTGTTCTAACCGAGTCTTTTCCTCCAAGATAGTGGTCAATTCCTTCACCTTAAACTCTAATTCCTCGGCCTGGCGAGTGATAATTCTCTTTTGAACATATAACTCCTTAAAAATCCTTACTTTACTTCTTAGGATTACTGGATCTATTGGCTTAAAGAGGTAATCAACCGCCCCCATTTCATAACCCCTCGAGATGGCCTTTTTCTCCTTGGAAATGGCTGTTACAAAAATGATTGGAATGTTCTTGGTTTTCTCTATACTTCTTAGTATATCCACGGTTTCAAAGCCATCCATACCCGGCATCTGGACATCCATGAGGATAACTGCAAAGGAATGGGACATACAAAGGGTCAAGGCTTCTTCACCAGATAAGGCTTTGACAATGTTAATGTCTTCATCGTTTAAAACACTCTCCATAACCAAATGATTTTCTTTTATGTCATCAACAATTAATATATTTACTTTTTCTTTAGTCATTACGTCTCCTCATCAGGTTATTTAAATGCTTGCCAATAGAAGGTAAATCCCCTACAAAATTTGCCTGGATAGCTTCTATAGCAAAGCTTGGCATTTCTGGTGCATAGGCAGTCAACGGATCTTGTATTAGGGTATAACCCCCTTTTACTTTTATAGAATCAATCCCCCTTGCCCCATCATGGTTAGCCCCTGTTAGGATAACACCTATAAGGTCTTCACCATAAGCATCTGAAGCAGTTTCAAAAGTTACATCAATTGATGGTCTAGCATAACTAACCCTAGCTTCAGTTGTTAAACTGAAAGTTCTATTTTTTTCTATCAAAAGATGGTAATTAGAAGGTGCCACATAAATCATATTATCTGAGATAGATTCCTTCTCATCTGCCTCTTTTACCCTATGATGCGTATACTGGGATAAAATCTGTGGCAGGATACTGGCATGTCTTGGACTAAGATGTTGAACAATAATGATTGGTATTGTCACTAGTTCGATTTGACTCAAAACCACCTTTAATGCCTCTAATCCACCAGCAGAAGTTCCTATTACAATGGCCTTATACATCATTTGACCTTACTGCTTTCATGTAGATTTTTAGGTCAGCCTCAAGGGTCTTATAAGCCTTGGAGGCATCCTTTAAGGATTCCTTGGTTCCGAGGCAAAGAATCCCCCCTCGCCTTAGACTATTTGTAAACAAGTCAAAGACTTTAGCCTGCAAATCATTGTCAAAATAAATCAGGACATTTCTGCAAATAATAACATGCATTTCATTGAAAACAGAATCAGTTACCAAGTTATGTTCAGCAAAAATGATGTTCTTTTTTAGAGAAGAGTCAATTATTATTGAGTTGTATTTGGCTACATAGTAGTCAGAGAAGGACTCAAACCCTCCAGATTCAATGTAATTTCTGGTATAATCCTTGACCACTTCAAGGGGATAAATTCCTTCCTTGGCCCTTTTAAGGATAGAAGTGTTAAAGTCCGTTGCATATATCTTACACCGATCATATAAGCCTTCCTCCTTTAGGAGAATAGCCATAGAGTATACTTCTTCCCCACTTGAACAACCAGCATGCCAGATGTTAATGCTTGGATACGTTTTTAAAAGGGGGATTATCTCCGACCGAAAGTGTCTAAAGAAATCAGGATCTCTAAACATCTCCGTCACGTTAATTGAAAAATCCGATAAGATTTCGTCAAAGAAAGATGAACTCCTTAATACTTTATCTGTCATTTGAGTCACACTATCAAAGTTTGATAGATTCTTCCTGTTGAGGATTCTTCTCTTCATATGAGCCCTGGAATAGTTTCTAAAGTCATAGCCATAGCGGTAGTACATGGCATCTATGAAAAGTTGTACCTCAATATCCTCTAAGTTCATTTTATAGTTCCTACTCACTAAGATAACCACACTTTCAAAATAGAGATGAGATTCTCAACATTAATTGGTTTAGTCAAGTAATCATTAGCTCCTGCTTCAATACACTTCCTACGATCTTCCTGCATGGCCTTGGCTGTTAGAGCTATAATAGGCACATCCTTGCCATTGTCAAGTTTTCTTATGCCCCTTATAGCATCATAACCGTCCATCACCGGCATCATAATATCCATTAAAATAACATCAAAACCCTCTTGTCTTGTCATTCGATCAATAGCATCTTGCCCATTATTGGATACCTCAATCTTAAAGTCATGTTGAGATAAAACACTTGATAGAGCGAAAACATTTCTTTCATCATCATCCACTATGAGAACCCGCTTGTCCTGGAAGTAATCCTCTGCCTTGACCTGGTCCTTGAGTTCATCTAAAACCATATCCATATGGTAGCTAGAAGTACCTGTATGGTTTTTCATGACACTTTTCATATCATGTAAAAAGAGAGAAACCTCATCCATGAGTCTTTCATTAGACTTGGAACTCTTCAAAATAATACTATCAGAATATGAATTAATCTGTTCTAACTTATCTTGGTCTAGTTCCACATCTGAATAGATGATTGTAGGTATACCACCCTTTAACTGAGTAATCTTCTTGAAGACTTCCTCCTTGCTATCGCTCAGTTGGTAGTCCAAAACGATACAGTCATAAGCTTCTGTTTCTAAAATATCGAGAGCATCTTCTGCTTGGTCCACCTTATTGACAGATACACTTCCTAGCATACCAAACTGATCAAAGTTTTCATCACCACATGGTCCCACAACCAAAAGTTTTGGATTATCACTCTTTGTAACACTTTCAATTTTACTTAGGGTTTTATAGATAGTTTTTACATCGACTGGCTTTTTCAAGACTCCTATAATACTCATCGGAAGGCCTACCTTGTTGTTTGATTCCTTACCTGAAATGATGTGAATAGGAATATTCTTTGTTTCATCTAAACGACTTAACTTTTCTGCCAAACCCATTCCGTCCATATCCGGTAAGCCCAGATCTAGCACAATGGCGGATGGCTTAAACTTCATGGCTTTTTCTAATCCTTCAGCCCCAGTTGTTGCAGTTATACATTCAAACCCCTTCTCTTCAGACAAACCTTGTAAAACAGAAGAGAAGGTTTCATCATCCTCAATAATCAAGAGGCGATTCGGTGTATAGGCAGGTGATGGCTTTGAGTCTATTTTATGACTTTCAACTTGTTCCTCTTCAATCACTTCTATTTCACCCTGATCAACTTGAACACTTTCATGGTCCTTTGGCAGAAGAAGTACGAAAATACTACCCTGCCCTGGTGTACTTTCTACAAGAATATGACCACCCAACAAGCCAGCTAATTCTCTAGAGATTGTTAAGCCTAAACCTGTACCACCAAATTTTCTACTGGTCGTACCATCTGACTGTCTAAAGGCTTCAAAAATTAATTGTTGTTTTTCTTGAGGTATGCCAATCCCCGTATCTTTGACTTCAAAGGCTACAAAACTGCCCTCACCTTCAATAGAGTCCAGCTCATAAGCCGATGGTTGTCGCACGCTTAAGCGGACCCCACCCTTTTCAGTAAACTTAAGGGCATTGGATACCAGGTTTTTAATAATTTGATGCAACCTCAAACTATCACAAGTGATGGTCTCCCCAACTTGCTGGTCATAGCTTGTTGCAAATTGAATACCCTTAACCTCAGCCATATGGGTAAACATTCTTTCACTTTCATCAAGTAACTGTCTTATATCTAGAGTTTCTTCTTGAATATCCAGATGACCAGCCTCAACCTTTGATAAGTCAAGAACATCATTGATTAAGGCTAATAAATCTTTACCTGACGTGTTAATCGTGTTGGCAAACTCAATTTCTTTATCCGTTAGGGGGGCATGACTGCCCTTTTGAGCCAGCAGTTCAGACAAAACTAAGATACTATTGAGTGGTGTTCTTAACTCATGGGACATGTTAGCTAAAAACTCAGACTTATAAGTGTTTGCCAATTCCAGTTGCTCAGCTTTTTCTATGATTTCCTGTTGTTTGATTAAGATCTCACGGTTGTTATCATCTAGAACCTTTTTCTGGACTTCAAGCTCCTTTGTTCTCTGCTCCAGTTCCTCATTCGATACTCTTAATTCCTCTTGCTGGGCCTGAAGTCTTTGCTCAGATTCCTTTAAGGCTCTTGTTTGCTCTTCCAGTTCCTCATTACTTTGTCTAAGTTCCTCTTGTTGCATTTGAAGTTCTTCTGATTGATTTAAGGTTCTATCAAGTAAGTCTTTCAACTGGTCCTGGACAATTGTTGAATGAATTGAAATAGCAATAGCATCAGACATGGCTCGTAAAAGATTGAGCTCCCTATCTGTCAGCTCGTTAAAAGTAGCCAGTTCAATGACAGCCTTAACTTCTTCTTCAAACTCACAAGGAAACACAATTATATTTCTAGGTTGTTTATCGCCTAGTCCTGATTGAATATTCATATATCCTTCTGGAATGTCAGACATAATAAAGGCTTGTCTCTCAATAGCACATTGGCCAATCAACCCCTCTCCCTTTTGAATGTGGTCTCTTAGCCCCTTTCTATTGTCAAAAGAATATGTAGCCGATAAGTCCAACTGGTCTTCCTCAGCTAAGTACATAGTACCTACTTCGGCTCCCACATACTGGCATAAGAAGGTCAAGATAGCTTGAGCAAGGAGCTTCACATCATCAGGTTGTCTCATGATTTTATTTAAGTCCGTTTGGGCTGTTTTGATCCAATTTTGATTACTAATCTCATCCATGATTTCCTTTAAGTTGACCATGAACTCATTAAACGATTTAGACATGGCACCAATTTCATCATCGTTTTTAATGGGCAATCTAAAGTCTAAGTCGACATCCCCTCTAGCTATATTTTCAAAGGTCACTTCTAGGGTTTTAATGGGTTGGAAGACCACCCCAATCATCCAGGTACCGATAAAGATAGTTAACACAATAACAACTATACTCATACCTGTAGCTATTGAAATCATTCGAAGTGAATCAGACTTGACCTGATCTTCTAGGCCCTCAGTATCTGAATTAATGGACAAGCGAAGGTCGTCTATATAACTCAGTATTTCTTTTTCATACTCATTCATCATATCGACCTTTTGGTCCATAGCCATAATCAAGTCAAATAACTCTAGCATACCAGATTCATAACTAGCTCCATTTTGCTTCAAGGCATTGTATTCTAGCTTATAATCAATATTGAGCTTTATGTCTTTTAGGCTGTTGAGGATAGCCATGAAATCTGCATAATCTTCTTGATATAACTCAAATTCAACCGGATTGTGGAAGGTAAAGAATTTCATACCATGTAATCTAGCCTGTAATAACTCATTTGAAGCTTCAGATACCTTTAGCTCTAAAGCCTTATCTTGATTAACTGCAGCTTGTTCGGTTAGGGTGGCTAAGGCAACAACGATGCTATCTCCATACAAGCTCAAATCAGCATAGTAAACCGCTCGACTAGCATCTAGTTCCTGAAACTGGCTAAAGCCAAGGTTATAACCAGAATAAGCTGATTCTATGCCACTTAATATTTCTTTCCTTGATCCTGAGCTTGTCATTTTTACAAGATTCTGGACCTGTCTATCAACAGCACCAGTGTAAGCTTCATATTCAGATATCAAGGTCTTGTCCGAAGTATTTAGAAAGTCCTTGAATACAAGTTGAGCAGCAATTAAGTCTGCCTCGACTTTCGAAGCTAATTCAGATTCTAGACTCATCTCATGCATGGATGATATCTGACTACTATTCTTATCTAAACCAAACATAGAAAAACCAAGGGCAATCAACAAGAGCCCTGTAATTAATGCTAAAGAGTAGATCATCTTCCTTTTTAACTTTACTTTCCTTAGAAACTTCATTCGTCACCTCGATATCGTCCAATCAAATATCCTTATTCCATAAGTCCATATATTTGCATATGGCTGTCCCCTTTATTTTATCACAAATACTCACCTATAAAACCTTAATCTTTCACTAATGGATAAATAAAATGTAACACAAGAAACCACTGGTGATAATCACCAGTGGCTAATATGAGTTTAATATTATTACTTAAATTGATCCATTACTTCTTTAATCACAGCAGGCGCCTTACGACACTTCTCTTCAGAAACTGCACATACAGCAAAACGAATACCCATACCAAGTGGTACCATGAAGATATTCTTTTCTACTAAGGCTTCACTGATTTCATAAGGCTTGTCACATGGAAGTGACACGAAGAAACCATCTCTATAAGGTAGTAACTCTAAACCAACTTCTTCAGCTGCTTCTACGAAAGCCTCTGCTCTCTTTCTTAACATTTTCTTGTTTTCATTCTTTTCTTCAGTGTACTTAGCAAGTAAGTCCTTGTTGTTGAAGATTTCTGAAACAACCATCATACCACCCCTGTTACCGTTTGACCAGTTAGCACGGCCTGAATGTAGGGCTGATACTCTAAATTCATCAGCGATGGCTTCGTTTGATGACACCCCAATGATGGCACCAAGTCTTAAACCATACATGGTGTAACCCTTAGATGTTGAGAAGGCCGCCATCATGAACACATTGTCAGGAAGGTTAGAGAACTTAGTAAAGAAGGCTCTTCTTTCATCTTGCTCACCAGCAAAGTCAATATAAGCTGTATCAACTAATAATATAATTTTCTTGTCAGGGTTCTTAGCCTCTTCTCTTACGAAGGCAAGGATTTCATCCCATTCCTCATCAGATACACTGTAACCCGTTGGGTTTTGTGCTGGTGTATTGATGATAGCCATTAGACGATCTTGTCTTTCCAGGATAGCCTTAAACTTTTCCTTGAAATCAGCAACGTTAAAGTTACCTTCTTCAGAGAATAACTTGAACGTAGAAATCTTTCTACCCGCTTCTTCTGAAATCGTCTTGTAAGGTGACCAATACCAGTCTGAAGTTAAGATTTCATCTCCTTCTTCAGTGTAGTTCCACATCGCTACTTTTAAAGCACCTGTCCCACCTGGAGTTGAAACAACTCTAATATGGGCATCTGGCTTGTGACCAGCAAAGAAAGTTTCTTCTACAGCCTCTAAATATTCTGGCATACCTGCAATTGGAGCGTATGCAGAGATTTGCTCACTTGGTAGATTCTTTAATGTACCAAATACTGATTCGAAGGCAATCAACTTACCTTCATCATCCATTAAGGCACCTAAGGTAGAGTTGGTAACATTTTCCTTACCATACTTAGTTATAGCTTCCTGAGCTTTTCCAGCAATAGCAAATATCGCATCTGCTTTTGCAGGCCATTTCGCGTGTTTAGCAACCATGCTATTCGTCATAATGAGTCCCCCTGTATCTTGTAAGTTATTGTTTTCTATATCATTGTAAAGGCATTTCCTTATTTTGAAAACACTTTTTTTACAATTAATTATTATTATTTCTTAATTCAAAAATTATGAAAGATTTCCTGCAGATAATTCGGTCCATGCAAGTTTATAACCAGCTTTAAGGGCTGTCCTAATCGAAGGCAAATTAGACCAGGCGCACCCATAATAGGGTACAATGCCCTTCTTCAAAATCATCTTACTTATATGGTGAATGAGGCTAATAGCAATCCCCTCTCCCCTATGTTCTGCCAACACATCAATCCCAACCTGCCACATGGCCTGACAGTCTGAACTAGCCCCTGCTAGACCCACAAGTCTCCCATGCTTATAGGCACCGATTGCCAGAACATCCTTCTTGTCACCTTCTAACTTGTATTCCAGGGCCATGGTAAAAGACTGATCCTTATAGAGAGACCGGATAGCCTCCCCTTCAAAAACTCTTATATCCAGGTCAGAATTGGTTAAAACATGCGCTTGAGGATCTGGTAGGAAGAACTGGGTCATGTAGGCCATCTTTTTCTTGTATGGCCGGAGGAGGTCATTTATTTTTTCCATTTGATCAGGTTCAAAGTTTCTAAAATAGTCTGACCGGTCTAAAAGCATGTCCACCTTGTCAATTAGGTCCTCCTTAGTAGCTACAACCAGTCCCTGGCCATAGGACACCAAACTACAGGTCGCCTCTTCCTTGAAGCAGGTTTTAGCCATAGGGTTTGCCCCAAAGACACCTAAATGGTAACCACCATCTACTAGGTCCTCCCTCTTACAATCTAGGTCCCTACAGGTTTGTTCCATGGCCACACCAAGGACAGTCTGATAAGTCCTCAAACCTTCTAGGTCAGCTTGTAAGGCCTTAACACTCAGGCCAACATCCTCTGGACAGTGGGCATCTGAAGCGGTGATAATTTCTACCCCATGGTCTTGAAGTATGCTTAAAAACTCCTGGTTGAGCCCCAGGCTTGGATGTTGATAATTATTGTAGAGGCCACCACTATGCTCCATAACTAGCCCCTCTGCCCTAGCCAAGTCTGCAATTTTATGATAGGTTTCTGTCAAAGACCCACTTGGGTAATGACCAAAACACTTGAGGGAGTCAGGGTGACCCACATGGTCAAAGAGGCCACTTCTTATAAGGTCGGCCAACAAATCATAATAGGCCTTATAAACCTGGTCCACATCCTTAGAAAGCCAGGTTGCCCTATTGTCTTCATGGTCAAAGCCCCACTTATCGATCCAGTGGATGGACCCTGTTAGAAAATCCCAATCAAAGGCCTCCTTGATCTCCCGAATGAAGTCCTCCTGGTCCCTGAAATAACATATTTCAAGACCGAACTTGATTTCTACAGGAAAGACTTCCTGGCGCATCTGCCTGATAAAGGTCTGGTAGTCCCTCAAGGACTGATTAAACTTCCGACTCAACCAAGACTTTTGATAGGGATTCCCATCAAGACCCTGGTAGAGGCTTTTAAAGTCCTTGAAACGATGACTATGTTCTAGTATGTATAGGGTTTTAATCCCCCTTTCAAGGGCCTGGTCAACAAACTGATCCAACCAGGCCTTGGTGTAGGGACCCCTTTCCAAATGTATGTGTCCGTCTCTCATAACGCCTCCTAAAACATGGATAAGACAATCAAACCAACTCCGCTAATCGTGGCCTGAATTAATAGGAATCTAAATACAATTTTACTCTTACCCCAACCAAGGTCCTTGCGCATATAGTCATGAAGGGGAAACCTCATTGGCATAATATTTTTCTTAAAGACCTTGATGATGAAAATCTTAACCAGACCAGGAAAGCCATCAATAATGATGGTAAAGGCAAAGATAAAGGCCAGTAATAAGTGTCCTGTTTCCAAGAAACAAAGCCCTAAAAAGAGTCCGATAAATCTAGAGCCAGCATCCCCCATCAGGAGGCTTGAGGGCTCAGAATTATACCAAAGGTACCAAATAAGTATAGAAATCAAGGATACCATCATGGGCAGGACAGATGACATACCCAGTCCGACCATAAATATCCCTAGGGCCAGCAAGGTATTGAGGGCCATAGTTCCACTGAGTCCATCCACACCATCACAGCAATTAAAGGTGTTGATGCAGGTCCACAAGAATACAAGGATAATGATATAACCGATCAAGGATGTTGAAGCAACGGTAAAGAGGTAAAAGTCAAAGACCACTCCCCCATCCAGGTTAAAGATAAAGGCTGTTAATATACAGGCCATAAAGTCCAGTAGGGCCTTGAGATTTTCATGCCAAGGTTGACTCGCCCGATCATCTAAATAGCCTGTAATCATCTCATAGAACATGATCCCATATAGGCCAAGCCACTTGACCTCTAAGTCTCCTACTAATAGGTAGGTTGCCAAGAAGGCAGCATACAATAGAATACCGGTACCTGTTGCCTTGCCCTTGGATTTGGCCCCATCAATAGTAAAGGCCTTGCCCCTATCCCTAGGAAGCTTGTGGAGGAAGCCCTTCTTTAAGATAAGTAAGACCACCATTGGGATTACAATATGGACTAGGTAGACCACTTGCTTGCTAGCACTGATCATATTGAATAAGTTTAAATCTTGCATATTTCCTCTTTTCTAGTGTAATGAATAGTTGAATGTTTGCCTATGTCTTAATTAGTTTAACATAAATAGGGAGTCGAATGGCACAAAGACGAAAAAAAGCATACCCGAAGGTATGCATGATCTAAGCATATACAATGTCCCACACTAGGCCATACTTGTCCTGGACATTTGCCAGGTACATGCCCCATGGGGTTTGAATGAGGTCTCGCCTTACACAACCTTCTGCTGCCAGGTGATCAAAGAAATCCTTGGCCTGGTCCAGGCTATCACACTCAACCGTCACATGGTAGGCTTGGGCATCCATATCATAGGTCTTATCCACATCAGAGAAGTACAAATAGAAACCATTGACTTCAATTTCACCATGGAAGATCTTGCCGATCATATCCTCCTGATCTGTGTTCTCCTCAGTGTACAACATGTATTCTAGGATTTCTCCTTGGAACACATCCTTATAGAATGCCATGGCTTCTTTACACTGGCCTGGCATTCTAATGTAAGTTGCAAATCTCATAGAATCCTCCTCCCTGTCCATTGACAGAACTTATAAAAGTCGTTAGACTATACTTGATTAGGTACCTAACTATCCTCCAGTCCCTGGATGAGCTTATGGGATAAACGAATGAAGTCCGCTTTTTCTTGTGGACTTAAAACATCCTTAAAGATGTCGTATTGATTATGCTTATAGGTATATAGGTGGTCATACCCCTTTTTAGTCAAATAAAACCGATGCTTTCTTTTATCCTGGGGATCACGTACCCTTTCTATTAAGAGATCCTCTTCAAGATAAGCTAACATCTCCGACAAGGAGCCAGGCTTTATATCCATCATCACAGCCAAGTGAGACGCAAGAGCCCCCTCCTTATTCCTGATAAACTTTAACAAGCGTATGTATCGACTAGATGTCCTAGGGGTGGTTGATTGCAAGCGTTTAGGGTATCTACTTAAGAGCCTGATGGCTTCACTTATGGATTGGATTGGCATATTGGGACCTCACTAACTTTCTTTACCTAAGTCAATTATAGGATTTAGGTCATCATTAGTCAAACAAGGAGTAAACATTGGACAAGCAATTACAAACCGCAATAAAAAAAGATAAGCAAATTTGGAAGTTTTGCGCATATGGTTTTCTAAAGAACCTACAGTTTTTTGAGCCCTACCTCTTCATTTACTTACTAGCCAAGGGAATCGACATTTTCCAAATCGGCATTCTTCTAGGAGTTTCCCAGCTGATAACCTATATTTTTGAAATCCCATCAGGTATCATAGCAGACTTGATTGGTAAGAAAAAAGAACTTTCAATGTGCTTTGTTTTTTATATCATATCCTTCGTGCTATTTTTCTTTGTAGAAGGGTTCACTATGGCTATTTTAGCCATGATTTTCTTTGGCCTGGGCGAGGCCTTCCGGTCAGGTACCCACAAGGCTATGATCTACACCTATCTAGAGGAAAAGGGTTGGCAAGATTATAAGGTCTATGTTTACGGTCGGACCCGGTCCTACTCTCTAAAGGGATCAGCCATCAGTTCTATACTGGCTATCTTCCTGATTCTTAACATTCCAAGTTCACGGCATATATTCTTGATTACCATTATCCCCTATTTCTTGGACCTGGTCTTGATCCTATCTTATCCTAAGAGCTTGGATGCACCAGCTGAGAAAAAAGAGGGCAACATCTACAAGCAGATCAAGGACCACCTGGCTGGCATCTTTAGAAAACCGGATCTTCGAAAAATCTTGTTAAACTCAGCCTCATTTGATGGCTTCATTGCCATTTGCAAGGACTATATCCAACCCATCCTTGAAGGGGTCATCCTAGCCTCAGGCTTGGTTGTACTCAGTAACTTCTCGGCAGATGACAACCTTAAAATCATCCTGGGGCTTGTCTACTTTCTTATTAACATCCTGGGTTCAATGGGGTCTAAAAGAATATACAAGGCTACTCATTACTTCTCATCAGACTACTTGATGAATCTCTTCTACCTGGTCTTGATCTTGTCCTTTTACGGTCTATATATCTCCATAAGTCTGAACTGGACCTGGTTGATTATCTTCTCATTTATCGTCCTAAGACTTTTAAGGGATATGAGAAAGCCTATATTTGTTGATCTTTGTGACAAGCACATGGACAAGAGCCAGCGAGCAACTGTATTGAGTATTGATTCTCAGCTTAAAGCCCTTCTGATTATTGTCCTTTCCCCCCTCCTTGGCTTTATTGCCAAACATCTGGGAATGGGACGGGCCATGCTCTTTATCGGACTTGTCCTGAGCTCCATGTACCTCTTGGTCAGAATTCCAAGAAAAAAAAGTCAATAAGTCTAAGAAAGCAGACCACCATACCATGATGGGGTCTGCTTTTATTATATTGCTACTCAGTAGCCTTAGTCATATTGAATATAGAACTTATTAAAGTTATCATAGAACTCAAACTTAAGGGGACCCTTGATACCACCAAAGGTTTGATTCTCATCAAAATTATAAACTAAGACATCAAACTCAGTCCCAGGATCATGACCAAAGAGGGTCAAAATACCTTCCTGGTTGCTGGTAAGCCGGTCTGAACTTTGCTTGGAGTAACGGTTTTCTTCATTAACATGAGCCACATCAACTGTAGTGACCATATTTTCTTCGTATGAATTACCATCTACATAATAGTCTAAAATATAGAAATACTGGTCTTCCTGACCCTCTAAAATACTCACATCAAAATGAGACTTCACCTGGGTATGTTCATCTGGCATTTCGCCAACTCTTGGCCTGTAGTAGTCATACTTGTCAACCTTTGCGAATGACACCACACTGGTTTGGTAGTAGGTTAACTTATTTGAAGCATAGACATCCTCTATGCCAAACTTAGTTTGCATCACCGACTTAAGACCACCAACTAGGTCCACCTGGTAGTCTTTGATTTTATAAGACGTGTTTAAGCCCTTAAGGTAGTCTTCAAAGTCATCAACCCCCACATAAATACTCTCATCCCCACCGAAGTTTAATATACAATGGTAGCCATACTCGCTCAAAGAATACTCAAGGGTGTGGTCTGTGTGGCTTGCCAGGGTTCCCTCTTTTAAGAGGCTACCATTCTCATAATAGTTGGTCCATATCTTATTAAAATCCTTGAAACCCGCTCGTTTTAAGAGGGCATAGTAGGCATCTTTTAGAGATACTTCAGAGTCAAAGCCCTTACTATTCCAGAACTTAATGAATTGAATACTGCCCTTAGAATCAGTGGTCACTGTCATGATAAAGGAATCTTCCACATCATAAAAATAATTATCCTCAGTTTTTATATACCGTTGACCATAATATCTGATTTCCCTATTTTCATAGACCTGCTTGCTGTTAGGACTATATGAGAAATAATCCCATGTTACAGACCGAGTTAAGGTAAAGCCAGCATAATTGAATAGATCATGAACACTTCCAAAGATATAAGTATCATTCCCAATCTCTTCTAAGCTTCTTACGACCTGGTTGCCTTCAATATTAGGATTTTTCTGACTGGTGTCAGCTTTAAGGATATGAGCACCCTCTTGATAGTAGCCCAGTATGGGCTGGTGGATATCTACAGTGACTTCTTGTCCCTTTTGGTTGGTACAAGTTTGACCATTTTTAGTCTGAAGGATATTGTTGGTTACAACCATAACCATTTCCTTGCTGGCAGGTCCACCCGGGTTAAAATGGTTATTGCCTAAACCACTAACGATTTGATTCTTTCTGGCAATGTAAATAGACTCACGGGCCCATGAAGACATGGCCTGGTCATCTTCAAAAATTTGATCCTCACCTTGGATCAAGTCCATGTCCAGGATGGTTAAAACTCTGACCATAAAGGTGGCCAATTGTTCCCGACTTAAATCTTGATCATAGCCAAATAGGCCACCACCAATCCCCTGGGTAATCCCTAAAGTAGCCCCCTTCAAGGCATATATGTCATCTGTATCAGAAAAGCTAATCGCTGGATCTTCCTCAACTTCAATACCAGACATGATTTCATACATCCTAACCGCCATGTAAATGAACTCACCACGGGTAATCGTTTCATCATAGGCCTTAAACAGGTCTTCATCAAAGTGACCCAGGGCTTTAAGTTCTGTAACACTTTCTTCTGCCCAACCCGCAGGTTGGTCACTAGCAAAACATAAACCCGGTATCATTAACAGGATCAAGATGATTATCATTATCTTCTTTTGCATTTATTCCTCTCTTTCTCACCAATCTCATATCATATGCTAAATAATGATACCATGTAATTTTTTTTGCTGCAAGACAAGACCATGAGGAGATGAATCCCAGACTTATAGACATGTAAAAGCCTGACTACCTCCTAGATAATCAGGCCAATTTGATCTTTATTACTGTTCCTGGCAGGCCTTGCAGACCTTGCTTGCCTTGTCCAAAACCAGTTGATCATATAAAAGCTTAACCCCTGTTCTCTTACATACTGGGCAGGTTCCCCGACCTCGTCCTGGTGTTTTAAGTAATCCCTTGCCTCTTCTCGTTTTAGCCATTTTCTTTTTCCCTTCCTTGATAAATAATTTTTCTAATTGATTCTAAGCTTAGGCAAAACAAGTCAGCCAATTCATCCATACTGGCCCCCTGCTTATGTTTATCCTGAATTTCTTTATTCCTAAAGGATAACATGGCCCGAGTACCTGTCTTTTGCCCCCATTTTCTTTTGACTTCATGGGGCTGGGGAATATAGACTTGCTCGCCACAAATATACTTCTGGACCTGTTTTAATAGGTCTGGTGGCAAAATGTCTTTTGCGTTCTTATAACTCATGCCTTTGTGTAAAAAAGATCAACCCAGAATTCATAGGCCTTCATGCCATTGGCTTCACAGGCCTGTCTAGCCTGAGCACAGTTCCTATTCAGGTAGATGACAATATCCTTTTCCGTGTAATCTCTTCTTATGGTCTTAAGCGTTTCAGCCAATAACATCTTGGATAAGCCTGTCTGATCATAGGCTTCATCTACTGTAAAATTGTCAATCCATACAGTCTTCTCATCTAGGCTGATCATGGTTGCTCCAACAATTTGGCCAGTCTTATCCTTGGCCAGCCGTCCGTACTTCCTGAAATCAGGACAATCGAGGGTCTCTAAGACCTCATCCTTAGTACAGTTGGTGAAATACCTGTGCTTATCATGGGCTGGCCCCTGGTAATAAAAGGCCATTAAGGGGTCCTTGTCTACATCTTGATAGGTTACCAGGTCAATGCCTTCTAATTCTACTTCAAGGTCCACCTCTTGGTCTAACTTCATATACATCCTATAGGTCGGGTCAAAGCCATGATCTAATAAAATGGGGACTATATAGGCTGCCAGGGTTGGAAAAATTTCAACCTCTCCATATTCCAGTGACTGTATCAAAAGCTTGTCTGCCTGGTCATAACCCTCAAACCATTCCAGTAGCTTAGGAATCGTTTGTCGGATAATGTCCACTCGTTTGTCCCAAGAGCTTGGTAAGATCAGGGTCGACCTTAAAGTCATGTCACCTGGATTCAAGTGATACAGGTGAATCACACAAGATTCATCTCCCACTTCATGTCTCAAAAGAATCGATGATTCAACCCCCTTATACTGGTCAAAATCATGAAAATCCTGCTCTACAAAGCCCATCATGGGGATCATATCTCTTTTAGCCTTGTCTATTGAGTCTATAAACAAGTGTCTATTATCATTGTTTACTCTTATCATATAAACCACCTCCACTTAAATCATAGGACATTTTATAAGATCATAAAATATAAGAAACGGTTGGAACCGTTCTTTACCACCTACTATAAAAGACCTACCAGCTGGTAGGTCTTTTGGTTAATTATTTTGATTGGCAAATTCGAACAAGGCCTCAATATAAGCCTTCTTTTCCTTATAGCCTAGTTGGTCTAAATCAGAGTCTACCTCTTCATAAGTATAGACAAGGCCTAAGACTTCTAACTGATCTGCTAATACCTTGGACTGTAACACATCAACCCTATCATCTTGGGTCCCATGCATGATAAAGCTGGCTATTTCCTGGTCATCTAAATAATTAATGACATTCAGGTCCTCAAAAGCCCTTAGCAACCCCTGGCCGTCCATAGGATCGTAAACACCAACTTTAAAGGCAATATCAGTCAAGGCAGCTAAAGCCTCTGAGTCATTCTCGTTTAACTTCCCCTTAAGTTCATCATCCATGTCATAAAGTCTGGTGTCAGACCCATAGAGGTTAATCACAAAATTCACCGGCTTGGACTGACCACCCACAACATCTCCTAAGATAAACTCCTCTGGCTCAGTGTAAGCTATAAAGGAAGCCAAGGCACCTCCAGCGCCATTTCCCATAACTCCTATTCTGTCTGGGTCAAGTCCCAGGTCTGAGCTTTGTGATCTTAACCAGTCTATACTGGTTTTGACATCTTCAATGGCATGATAGATTGAGGTCTGGGCCTCTTGATCTGCCAGCCTGTAATTGACCGCTACCACAGCATAGCCATGGTTGAGAAAATAGCCATTGATTAAGCCTATGAAGTCCCTGCCATAGGCTTCAGCCTTGTCTCCATCTGTAAAGTCTCCCCCGTGAACATAAACCAGTACCGGTAAAAGTCCCTCCTGGCCTTGGTTGGGTAATACCAGGTCTAGACTGAGAGGACCGGTTTGCGTTTCCTTGTAAACATAAGAAGACTTGTAATAGGCATCCCCATCTACCACCACATAGGTCTCAGGATCAAGATTAACCACCTCAACCTGGTTACCACTGTCCTGGTTCTTGTTATCAAGGAGGGCCTCAAGATCTTGGCAGCCTACAAGGCTTAGTAGGACCACCATAATAACACTGATTTTAAGTCTCATATCATTTCTCCCTTCTTCTTGTATATACCAAGTTTTGGGAAACATACACATAAACTTTTATGATAAGGGAAACATAGTCCCTTCTCATTATAAGCACTTGTCTAAGGCATGAGGGTTACTAGACCGATGATGGCCTCAAAAAATAACCCGATTGTGATTACAATCAGGCTAGTAAGTTCAATATATATGCCCATCTCCTTCTTTATTCATTAAGTAAATCTAATAAATCGTCTAGGTTTGACCCTGTATTCCAGTAGACATGGTTTAAATACAAAATGTAGTCGTCTGGTTCTTCTTTTGAATGATATACCCTAGCAGTCCCAAGAACAGACTTATCTTTCAAATAATCAATCGATAGGTCTATTTCCTCTAATTCCTTGTAATAAGGTTTAAATAATCTCTCCAATAGATTATCCCTTTCAATGATTAAGCCTCCATAAGAAACAAGTTCATACATTTCCTCATTGAAATCATATGTCTTCTGATCATGGTCCCCCATTATGGTAAAGGTCTCGGCCTTATCTATTACTTCAATGTTTTTATGTATAAACCTATCTGTATTGAAAATATAATGTATAGACAGCATACAAATTAAAACTATAAGAATGATTATTTGTGCTTTACTTCTCTTCTTCATATGATCCCCCAACGAGCATAAACCCTATACTTATATATCCAACCTATAGGCATTTAACCACAAAGAACAAACTACTCATTCCACCACACCTAATTCTCTAATATGTTATTTCATTTAGACTATCATTGATATCCAGTGTCCAAATATAGGGGTGACCCTTTGTGAACAGGGTTTCAAATACCTGCCTTACATGATTATTTGGATAGTCAATGTCATCCCCATAATGATCAATCGATTTGTAACCCGTATAGACCGGTGTGAAAATATTACTCTGAATACTGACTTCTAGTCCGTCATCATCTGTTACTACAATCGTCCCATCTTTAATGACTAGGGTCGCTTTGTCGTTTTCAGTAACAATACGATAAGAGCCATTTAGGTCATGATATTTTGATTGATTCAGACATTCATTTAATGAGTCTAAGATCCCAACCAAGGCCTGCTTTAAATCCAAGATCTTATACATCTCTCCCCAGGTCCCTTCAAATAGCTCACTGTTGCAACTGAATGTAGCCCCTTTCTTGTATACATATTGTGCAAAAGCATTATTGAGTGGCGACCTTATGCCTATTTCAGTCATATCATTGGTCATGATGTCCTTATACAGTGCTGAACAGAAACTCTCTGATGCAGTATCATTTAAAACAGCTATCTCTTTTATTAATATCCTATTTTTATCAGTTTTCAGCCAAGCATAACCATAAAGGTCATCTTCATCATATATACCAAACCAATTGGATCCATTTTCTATCGTTTTTTCTTTTATCATATATCTAAGATAATCTACACTTCTTACTTCAGAACCAAAGTTTTCACGACTTGCATGTGCAAACACCTGATTTATCTTTGACAAGATATCATCCGTAAAATCATCAATTATTTTTGTTGTGTAGACACTCTTACAACTTTTAAGTTTTTCCTTATGAAGATTCACATAATTGTAAAAATAGGCTGGCACAGAGTACTCAAACCCAAACTGTTGATAGAAATTAGGAATCCCAATCAATCTGCATAAGAATATGTTGTCTTTTTTCATTGTTTCAAATGAATATTCCATGAGTTCTCTACAATAGCCCTTGCCCCTGAAGTCAGGATGAGTACCTACAATATCGTATTCACCAACTCGAAACTGCCTCCTTCCTACCCTGTGATTTTTCTTTGTGAGTATTAAGGAGCTTACAATTTGCTCATCTTCCTCTATATAAAAACAATCCTCTTCTACACTTGAAAATGGATTATGAAACATTAATTTATCAAGTTCCTCATCGAGATGTTCATTATCAAAAACCAGCTTATTGAAGGATAAATACCGTTCCTTGTCCTTATGCCTTAAGTGCTTCACTCTCATAATACGACGCCTCCTCTATTTGTTTAGGATAAGATATTTCTTCATCGGATACTTCTTAAATCTTTTAACCCATTTTCAACGAAACTCATCCTAACAATATTTTACAGCATAATACCCAAATGATACAACAACCGCGGCCTACATATCTGAATTAATGTACTCTATTCAGTAACGGAATAATCAAAAAAAGACTGGTCATAACTTAACCAGTCTCATATCATTAGTTCTATAAAACAGCACTTATATATCGGTCTATTTTTTCAATGAAATTTTTTGAAGTTGCTTCTACAAACTTAATCTTTATTGCTTTAGCATCTATCGATTTTATATGCTCAATAAAGACAAATCCTTTAGTAAGGGCCTTTTCTTCTAAAGAAACATGTAAAGGAAATCCATTATCTGTATTGGTAATAGGCAAAATAATTAACATACCAGTCTTCTCATTAAACTTCTCATTAGAAATCACAAGTGCCGGCCTATATCCAGCCTGTTCTCTACCTAATGTTGGATTGAAGTCAACTTTAATAATATTCTTCAAAACAAACCTGATAAACACATACAATGTTATAGTTCTATCAAATAGCTAGCTATTATTAATACTTTTCAAAAGCATATATCATTCTAACCATTTGTACCTTACGACCATGATGATTTATCAAGTCATAAAGTCCAGTCTTATCGTTATGTATATCAGAGCAATAAAAAGATGGGCTTCCATGATTATAGTATTTTCTTTGAATAATCCATCCGTACTTGGTAAGTTCATCGCTAACGTTCTTATCGTATGGAAAAGTAACAAAGTAATCTTCAGTCATTTCATTGCCAAACGTCCCAGATTGTTGACTATGAAATCCATAGTCAACTTTTAACTGTAACCCATATAATTTTAATATCTCTTCAGTCCGATCAAATACTTCTATCATTTTGTCTTTACTCATAATCAATCTCCTTTAAAGTCATTGTGTTTTTACAAATTATAACATTCTATAACAGGAACTAATCTTTGAGGATAGATAGTTAATACAAAGTTAATATGACAGACAAAACTCGAATTCCAGCTTTTTGTATCAATATCTACTACAACTAGTAACATTCAATTCCCCCTACAAATCAGAATAAGTGTGACTCTAATTGATGAAAAATAGTTTGGAATCGGACAGTCAATCCTCTTTCATCTCAACAGGGGGAAGGGCAGATATAAATCCCACCTCCCATGACTTAAGCTGGACCTGAATAATCCCTATGTGTAAATGTATCGAATGACATATAAGACCTGTGGTTACTCGTCTTAGTAAAATCTAGGCCCAATCTATGCTAGAGTCATATCCCTTAGCTTATCTACTGCTTCTTTATTTGATATTTATTTAAGGCCTCATACCGATTCCTTAATGAAAAAAGATAGCAAATCGCCTATAAGTCTCTCATGTAAAAAGCAGCCTCCAGGCTGCTTAATACTTTTTATTATGAACTTTTCTTCAATCGCCACAAGATTTTACGGATGGTGTTTGGAGCTAGAAAATAAGACTCTGCCAGCTGGTTGATTGATCGACCGGCTAGGTAGGCCGATTGAATGGCCTGATTTCTTTTTTCTAACTCACTTCTTGTACCGGATACTTCTCCCCAAGACCGGGTAGAAGCTTTTTTCCTAGGTATATAAATATACGTTCCATCTACATATTCCTGTATTTTTTCAATGAGTTCATCTGGTAAAAGTTGATCCACTTTCGTCTGCTTCATCTATCTGCTCCTTTACTGTCAAGTGTGTCGGCTTACAAATAAATATTTAATAGACGTATAGGGTTTTCTTCCACCGGTTATGGCATTACCTTCGTTTGACCTTCAACATATTTTAGTCCTCCTTATCTATTTCCATTATAAACTATCCATTTTTCTCCATCAAGGTATTAAACATTATAAATATTCAACCCTATTTCTACCCTTTTCCTTGGCCTTGTAAAGACAATCATCCACTCGTTTCACTAGGTGGTTGGCCGTTTCAGAAGGCTGGTAAGCAACCACACCAAAGCTTGATGTAATTGATGCCACTGGAGAGAAGTCATGATCCTCAATTAGACGTCTTAACTTATCAGCCAGTTGGACACCAGCCTCTAAAGAAAGGTTGGGGCACAGGATTAAGAACTCTTCTCCACCCCAGCGGCCTACTAGGTCTGTCTGCCTGATATTAGACGAAATCAAAGAGGCAAACCGAATTAAGACTCGGTCTCCTACATCATGACCGTAGGTATCGTTGACCCCCTTAAAGTGGTCAATATCCAGGAGGATTAAAGAGAACTCTCCTCCGTACCGGCCCAGGCGAGCCAACTCATAATCGATGGTCTGATCTAATTTCCTTCTGTTATAAAGTCCTGTCAAGCCATCTGTCACAGACAGGGTCTCTAGTTTTTCATTAAGCTTGTGGAGCTGTTGGTTCTTCTTCTCTAGGTCTTGAGTCCTCGCCTCAACTAAGTCCTCTAAGTCTTCATAGATGGTTGCATTTTTTAAAGAAATAGCAATTTGACTACTCAAAAGAGAAATATACTCTAAACGATCTTGGGAGAAGACACCTGACGATACTCGGTTTTCAAGATAGATCATGCCCGTAATCCGTCCCTGTAAGAGGAGGGGAATACATAAAATCGACTTCACTTGTCCATCAACTATATAGGGGTCATCCCTAAAGTGGTGACCAGGGTGACTAATATCAATGGTAACTGTGCGTTTAGAATGATAAACATAGTTAACCACCTTCTGGGCCAAGCCAGGTATTTGACTAAGATTATCATAAGCCATAGGAAGGCCTATGGTCTCAAGTCCTGCCTCAGTCACCTGGACACTGGTTTCCTTACATATGATTAAGACTGCCCGGTCTCCACCTGAATTTTCCATGATGATGGTCATCATTTTCTTAACCAGGTCTTCATACTTAACTTCATTAGCTATGGTCTGAGACAGGGTTAAAACCGATCGAATATCTAGATTATCAGAGTAACTGGTTCTAGAATGTAGGGACCGGGTATGATGATCTCCCTGTAAAAGGTCTTCTGCTTCTAATAAGCGGTTGGCCTTATTAAGGGCTCCCCATGACTTATAACAGGCATGACTGGTTGTTAAGTAGTAAGATGCCAACTCCTGACTTCCAATCCCCTGATAGAAGTCACTGGCTCTTTCCCTATAGAGGGCCTCATCTTGAATATAGCGGTGGTCCTGAGACAGACGAATGGCCTCTTCATAAGCCCTTCTCGCCTGGTCATGATCACCTAAAACCCTGTATTTTTCTGCTAAAACAATTTGATAACGATGACCAAAGTTAATTTCTTCTTTTAGCCGGCTTAGGTAGGCCAAGTCCTGGTCAACCTCTTCTAGACTTACATCCTGATTTGGATATAGACTCAGTAGGATCAGGGCCCTGAATTGGTGGAAGATACCCACGTGCATGAGACCCAGTCCCCCATCCAGGTATTGACCTAGTGCTTCACAAAAGACCCTTGCCTGGTCGTAGGCCTTAAAATAATAAGCCAATTGCATTTTATTGAAGTAGTAAACAAACATGGCTGTCCGGTTACCCTCCTGCTCATAAGCAGCAATATCTTGAGTCTCATCAAAAACTTGACTCTTAAGTACCCAAGGTTCTTGACTCTCTTCTATTAAGTTTTCAATAGTGGCCATGTACATATTTTGGAAGGCAGCCTGGGTGGTTTGTCGTATTTTCCCCATGGCAGCTGTATAATCCACAAACTTCTGATAGGTCTTACCCAAGTGGCGGCCTGACAAGTAATAGTTATAACAATATCCATGGGCGGCAAAGCCAGCATGGGTTAAATCCCCTGTTTCAATACCATACAAGTAGGCCTTCTCTTCCATATCCAAGAGTACATTTAAATGTCTTTTTAGGTAGAAGATATGTTGGGCACTTAACATATAAGTTTTTGATATTTCAGTTTTTAACTGATGTTGATCAATCAAGTCAATAGCCACTTGACCATACTTGTATGAGGCTTCAAAATCTTCCAAAACCCCATTCATCAAAGTCCCCAGAAAAGCATAACTATAGGGAGAATATGTGGTATTTCCATGTCTGATAGACAACTTGACCATATGAATCACCAAGAGCACCAAGAGCTGGGGAGCTGCATTGAAGATGAGGGGTAAAAAGGATGTGATCATTCTCATCAGGCTTACAATTCTCTCATCATGACAGAAATCAAGGTCTAAGAGTCCTTCAATGGGCCGTCCATCCAGGGCCTGGTTTAAAGATACAAAGGCAGCTTCATAGTCCTCTGGTTTAACCTCTAAAGATAAGTCAAAGTCAAAGGATTTTAACACCTCAAGTATCAGGTCAAGCCCTCTTTGATGGTAGCTTCTAGCCATGTGGGCTTGAAGCTCTATCTCATAGGCGTGAGTCAAATCATAAGGACTTGTGGCTCTCTTCTTAATGTCACTTAAATAAACTTCCAGGTTTTCATAATCTCCAAGGGCATAGGCTGCTGAAATTAAGCCATTTAAGTTCTCAAGCGCCCTAGCATAAGAGGTCCCTGAGAAGTCTTGGCCTGCCTTATAAAAATGATAAGCAGATTCATAGGCTACATTTCTAAGAGCCAGTTGGCCCGCTCTATTGAACACATCATAAGCAAGTTCATGAGGCACTTGTTCAAGGCTACTCAGGTTTAAATGGTAGGCCAGCTGATAGATGTCCTCTTCCATCCCCTCTTGATAGCAGGCCAATAAGCCATTAAAGATCTCCAGATGGACCTGGCCCCTACTTGCTGGAGTCATCAAAGAATAGGCAGCTGCCTGGATTTGATCGTGATTAAAGGCATAGAGACCAGGTTTTATACATCTCAAATAGTCCTGGTCCATTAGGAAGCTTAAGTCTTCTACTATATCCTCCTCTGACCGGTTGAGGACCCCTGCCATGACCTTAAGATTAAAGCTATGGCCCAAACCAGCTCCATAAGCCAATAGGGTCACAACCTCACCAGGTAGTTCCTTGAACTGGTCTACAAGGAAACTTGCAACATTGTCCGCCATACTTAAGTGGTCCAGGCACTTGTGATCAATTCGCCAGACTTCTTCTTGATAGTGATAGAATACGCACTTGGCGTCATAAATCGCCTGGAGAACCTGCTTGATGTAAAAGGCATTACCATGAGTCTTCTTAATAAGATTATTGACCAGGTAGTCGCCCTCTAGGAGGGGATGGAAGGTATCATCCACCCAAGCCCTGATTGATTCCTCATCTAGAGGACCCAGCTTTAGGCTACCTGCTTGAATGATTTCTGCAAAAGAGGTCATGAGCCCATGGCTAGCTGCAACCTCCTCATCCCTATAGGCACCAAGCAAATAAAGATGATCCAAGTCTCCCGACTGGAAGACCAACTTCATGAGGTTCAAAGATTCTGTGTCCATCCACTGGAGGTCATCTAGGAAAATGACAACAGGATGGTCCTTCTCTGAAAGTGCTTTCATAAAACTCATAAAGACCTGCTGGAACTGATTATCCAGTTCTGGTCCTCTTGCATATACTTGGTCCTCAAGATCAATGATGAGATCTAAGTCCTTGACCAAATTCTTCATCAAACCAGCCGACTCACCCAGAGCTTCTTCTAGTTTGGTCTTCCACTTGGCAACCTTGTGGCTGGATTCTGTCATAATCAAGTGAATAAAGTTTTCTAGCACTTGAATCCAGGCCGAATAAGGCATGTCCTTTTTGTATTGGTCAAACTTACCCTCTAAGAAGTAGCCAGACTTCATGGTGATCTTTGGGTAAAGCTCCTTTATCAGGCTGGTTTTACCAATCCCTGACGGACCAGTAACAAATAAGTATTCAAAAGATCCCTCACAAGCCTTATCAAACAAGGAAAGCAGTTGGCTTAAGTCCTTGTCCCTGCCGTACAGACTTTGAGATAAATGAAGTTGGTTGGCTACATCACCAGATGCTAAAATATGGCCTTTAAGGTCCTCCACTGTCTTTACCAGGTCCAAGTCATACAAGATACCTTCTATAGATTGGTAACGATTATTGGCATCCTTCTCCATAAGCTTCATAATGATGCCTGATAGGAAATCAGGCAGGCCTGGATTTAATCTAGTCGGTTTTATTGGAACTTCTGCCAGGTGCCTGTGGACCAACTGGAGTTCGTCTTCTTCTTTGAAGGGCAAGTTACCTGTGAACAAATAATACAAGCTCACACCCAGGCTATAGAAATCAGTCCTATAGTCCAGTCGCCTATTCACACGTCCTGTCTGCTCTGGAGAGATAAATGCCAGGGTTCCCTGCATTTTCTGTGTGGATACAAAGTCCAAATGGTCAAACTTCATTTTTTGTGCGATATTAAAATCAATGATTTTTAATATGCCTAGGTCCCGATCCCAAATGATGTTGCCGGGGTTAAAATCCTTATGGATGACATGGCCCTTGTGTACCTGGTCCAAGCCCTTTACCATATGCCAGGCAATGTCCAGCTTCTCATCATAAGTTAGCTGTCCCGACTTAATCCAGTCACTTAAGGTTTGTCCAGGACAGTATTCTGTCACCAAGGCCAGGGACTGGCCCTCTATGTAGGTTAATGCCCTAACGATATAGGAGCCTTCTAACTCCATTAACAGTTTATATTCCTTCTTTAAAAGATCATCATCTAAGTTTTTTCGTATTGTCTTACAGGCAACCTCTTGGTCTAGGACCCTATCATAGGCCCTATAAACTTCTAGATTACCCGTTTCATATATTGTGCTTACCTTATCGAATCTTTTATTGTTCACATGCTCACCTACCTTTCTTCTATTATACCCTTTAGAAGCTGAAAAAACCCCTGTTTCAAGCAACTTTTAGGTGAAAAACTCAAAATCTTAGGCATAAAAAAACGACCCTGGGGCCGTTTGGTCTCGTTATAAGTTTTTTTCATAGTAGATCATGGTATAAGCAGCTGGAAAATGCGCCTCATAAGCCTTCCTTAATTCATTGTCACATGTATCCATCTTAAGACAAACCTGACTGATGCTCCCCTCATAAACCCGTTTAAATACCAGGGGATAAGCAGTATTAAAGGCACTCAGAGAATCAAGAGAGTCCTCTGAAGATTGTATCAACAAGGCTGGTTGGTAACCCAGTCTCTCATAAAAGCCTTGACCGGACTCTAGGGCACCAAGTTCAAGGCTTTCTATGCCCATATGCCTGGCTCGTCTTTCCAGGTCAGCCACCAGTAAAGAAGCCAGCCCCCTCTTACGACATTTCTCATGGACCCCAATAGGCCCTAGAGTGACTCTCTTGTGACCAGATAGGCGTCCGAAAGCCATACCAACAACTTCCTCATCCTCTAATAAACAAATCATGAGACTCGAATGGTCTTTCATCCTTTCCTGCCAGGCTTGCAGACTATAGACTGGGTTGGATGTATCTGCCAGGGTTTTAAAAGTCCTCACGTAAAAGGCATAGACTTTTTCTAAGAGGTCTTGACTCTTAACCTCTACTGGCCTAAGCATCCCGCTTCTCCTTAATTTTTTTTACCGCTAACTTGATATATAAAATAATCAAACACAATACAAGTAGACCTATTAAAAGCCATTTGATCTGACTCACAACAGAAGCAATGGTGGCAGTTACTTGGCTATCTAAAATAGTCATATACAATGAACACATGATGTTCTCCAGTATATCTGATATCATAGTTATTAGAGGTAATAAAATGAGATAGGGTCTTATCTTCTTAGGTGCCTCCAGTATACAGGGTCTTAATAGACTCATAAAAAAGATAAAATACATGGCTGGCCATAGAAGGTCTAGGGTGAAACGAGTAAAGACGTATGTTTTAACCCCTTCTGTGGTGTACATATCACTTATTTCAGCCAATCTTTGACTACTATAAAATAGCTCACTGTCTGGTGTGATACTGGTACCACTTGCATCAATCATCAATTCATTCATCTGTGGAATTAAGAAAATGACTCCCAGTGCTACTAGGATGATACTGACAATAATATTGCTTAAATAACGATTTTTTTGCTTGCTCATTGTTTCCTCCGTTTTCTTGTCAACTACCGTCATTCCCTATTGTATAATCCTACCTGTTTTTTTTCAATGACTTTGTCACATATATTGTTAAGCCACCATCAAACCTACTCAAATGATGACAAATAAGGGCTTTAAACTTAGTCCTTGGTCTTGGTCATAGATATAAGTGCAACAAACAAGACTGCCCCAACTGGCCATACAATCCAAGTCCTCCCCCAATCCATGGTCCAAAGGCTCCATCCTAAATAAAGGGCTGTCAGACATGGCCAGAAAATACTTGCTACCCTCTTATTGTGGGATGTTTCTTTAATTATGTAAGGTGAAAACTCCCCCTCATTTAAGAGCCTATTGAGGCCTGAATAATAAGCTGATGCAGGAACAAGCATGTAAACCCCTAAACTAACCATTAAAAGTAATATAATAACCATTCCGTATACGATACTGGTTGTCGCATTTAAAACTGCAGCTATGATTAAGGGTAAGGGACAGGTTAAAAATAGACTAACTGCCACTAGGGTTACCCTGAGATATAGGGGCCTATAGGCCTTAAGACGCTCCTTGAGAATCCCCTCCACACCATATTCTAGCTCAAAGTCCTCTCTTTCTATCTCTACCTGGTCCCGGTCACCATAAGCCATTTTAATCAGACTAAGGACACCCACTACAAGTAGTAAGAACATGGTGACAAGGCCTAAACCACTGGCTACTTCTTCACTTAAGCCAAAGGCACCTAAATCAGCCAAGGCTAAAAAAATAAAGAGTGGAAGAATTGAATTGATGATGATAAAGACCCCTCTAGCAGTCAGTTTAGCCGACCTATACTTGTCCTGGCAATAGGTCAAACTTTGGTCTAATCCCACCATCCGTCTTCTTTCTTCACCAATAAGATCATGTCCCTGGTCGCTTTCCAAGTGGTCTTTCATGAGGTAGTCTGTCGATACAGAGAAAATCTCACTGAGTAATAAGATCTTATTCATATCTGGAATGCTTCTTCCAGACTCCCATTTGGATACAGACTGTCTCGATACCTCCATTTTTTCTGCCAGGTCCTCTTGAGACCAAGCATGTTGTTTCCTTAGATATAATATTTTATCTGCTAAAATCATATGTACCTCCTTTTGTTAGGCCAAGTCTACCAAAGGGTTAGGGATAGGACCAGCAAGTTGACTTGGAAATTTGTCAACCACCAGTTGCATCCCTGTATTTGCAAGCCTCCAAGGTATAATCATTCCTTTATTTTTTTCTTTTTATATAGTATAACTTGAAAACTCAAAGATAACAAACAGGGTCTATTCTTTCTTGTATAGACTTAAATGATCCATCTTCCCTCCATGGATTCACCTTAACATGTGGCTATTGACTAAAAGACTAAACACGTTTACCATTTAAGTAGACAACAAGCAGGGTATAAAATCTTGGATATAAAAGGAGACCCTATGAGTATTTTAAAAACCATGCTCAATCACAAGATTGAGAAAGACATTCGCTATATATTATTTAATGCCTATTTGATTATCACCAGTGTTTTAGGATTTGTTTTTGCCATCATCCATGCCATCAACCATAGGCCCCTTATCAACATCTTAACAGGCCTTATCATCGGTGTGATTGCCTTAGTCATGTATTGGATGACCACTCGCCTTCAGCTCTATACCCTCACAAGGAGATTCTACTTAGCCTTTATGACCCTGGTATACATCCCCTTTGGCCACTGGTCATCACCGGGTTCATACAGTGCTGTCCTTTACTTGGAGGTATTGGTTATTTTCATTATGACCTTTGTTGTTGTTTCCAAGTGGGAGTATATATTCCCAGCCCTAGGCTTGGGTCTCAGCCTAGTCATGTTGCAGACTGAACTTTGGTTTCCAGACAACTACCCAGCCTATGAAGATCCAGCATATAGAATCTTTGATATTTCCATCAACTATGCTGTTGTCGTCCTGGCCCTAGTATTCACTATTATCTATGTCATCAACCAATATAACGGCCATAATGACATGCTCTATAAACTCAGTATCACGGATCCCTTAACAGGCCTCTACAACAGGCGGTACATCAATGATTTTATTGAAATGGAATACAATCGTTCAAGCCGGACCCAAGACCCCTTCTCATTGGTATACATTGATTTAAATAACTTCAAGAGAATCAATGATTCCTTGGGTCACTCTGAAGGGGACAAGGTCCTCAGTGATATTGCTGAAATAATCATTCATAACATCAGAAACTATGACCTGGCTGCTCGTTATGGAGGAGATGAATTCATCATTATCTTACCTAAAACCAGCTACCAGGAGGCCCTTAAGAACATGGATAGGCTCAACCAAGCCTTCAATGCTTATGCTGTCCAGTATAACCATGCAAACTTTTCTGTAGGCTTTGGGGTTGCAGACAGCCTAGACAAGACCCTAGATCAAATGTTTAAAATAGCAGACCAGGCCCTTTACGAAAGAAAGAATAGCCAAAAGAGCAGTGACCACTAGGTCCCTGCTCTTTTTTAGAAACTGATGATGCCCATGTAAACATAAACTCGAATTAAGCCATACACCAGAGGAATAGATACTAGGGTTCTAAACAAAAATACCTTAAGGATGTCTATTAGACTGAGCTTTATTTTAGACTTAATTAGAATCATACCTGTTTCAGACATGAAGACCAGCTGGGTGAAGGCTAAGACACCGATCATGAAGCGGGCAGATTCAGAAGATGTCTCTCCAATAAACAGGGCTGGCAGGTACATGTCTGCAAGACCTACTATAGTGGCTGGTGCCATGTCCCTAGCGACAGAGCTACTATAACCCAAGACTTGATATAAGCCTTCTAGGGGGAGACTCAAATGGGTAAAGAGACTGGTATGCTCTGCCATAACCAGGGCTAGGGTTCCAACCACCATAATCAGGGGCAAGAAGCCCACATAAATATTCAAGATGGCCTTGAGAAAATCTTTAGCTAGATCTCCTAGCTTGACTCCTTGCGCTTGTAAGGCCGCTTGGTCCAAGGCATAGGTCAAAAGCTTGATTTGGTCTGGTCGATGGACAGACTTACCCTCCTGTTCCTGATAGTAGCTTGCCTTAAACTTTTTAAGAGGTAACCGTGCAGTTATAAAAGCCAGGATACAGGTTACAAGGGCAATGGTTCCATAAAATAGGGGGAATATTGATGCAAACCCCAACTCCTCTGCTACAGCTGACGCAAAGGCTACCCCAACAATAGAGAAACTTGTTGCTATGATATAGGCCTCTCTCCTGTTATAATACCCTCTTTGATACTGTTGGTCTGTCACTACTATACCTATGGTTCCATCTCCTACAAAGGACGCAAGAGCATCTACAGCTGCATATCCAGGCACCTTAAAGACCTTATAGGTCATCTTGCCTAGTAAAATCCCAACAAACTCCACTGCTCCGAACTGAGTTAAAAGGGGTAAAACTAAAAGTCCGAAGAAAAAGGTGATGTAGAGGGTAGTCAATAACCCTCCCTGGCCTGCCATGACACCTCCAGTATTAGGATCTGTTAAGAGACTGCCCACCCTTGTATGATCAAACCATGAAAAAATAACCATCATATACAGAAAAGAGCCCCCCACCCTAACCAGACGGTTGGGCCAAGAAACCTTAAAGAGTTCATTCAAGAAGGGCTTCTTGCTGGTGTAAAACACAAATACTAGGGTCAATAGGATATTGGCAAGTGACATGACCAGGGTGGTCGTCATAAATGCCCCCATGTAATGGCTGGTGATCCATCCAACAATATGGGAGATTGCAATTTTCTTTGTTCCCATAATATCAAGGGGTAACAAGAAAAATGCAAACCCAAGGATAGAAAAAATGATAAACTTCAACTTGTTCATATGTGTCCTCCTCTGTCACACTAAAAATACATTGTTGCTAGTATAGCATGACATAATGGAGAAGGCAACATAATTATACATAAACTATTATATTTATACAATGCGTGTAAAAGAATACCTGGTCCTCAGGGAACCAGGTGTTTGATTATACTTCTTTTAAGTCCTTGTTCAAGCTGACAATATAAGTAATGACAAGGAGGATAAGTCCGCAAGTCAAGGGTAACAACCAGGGGTCGATTCGGTCCAAGAGTAGGCCACCTAAGAGGGCACCTACCGGTGTCATAACCGAGGCAACAGTTCCTAGAACCCCCATTACCCGTCCTAACATATGACCCGGCACCAAAGTCTGTATGGTCACCATAAGGGGGATATTCATAAAGGCAGAACTGGCTGCAATCATGATGAAGAGAACTACCATGGTCGCTACCTTGCCCCAATTGTTAAAGTCACTGGGGATGTAGCGGGTTAAGAGGCCCATTAGGATCATAACCGTTGAAAAAATGACCATGCCCCCTACAATACGCTTGTAGTTCTTCTTAGCCTGGGGCATAATACCTACAATCAAGGATGCGATAATCATCCCAAAAGGAAAGGCTGTCATCACCAGGCCATACTGGAGATTGCTCAAAGCCCAATACTGCTTCATGATATAGGGTACTGGAATACTCATTCCAAGGGTTACAAACATATTGATGAAGGTTGCAGCCACAGCCAGGGCCATCAACCACTTAGCCTTGATCATGTACTGGAAACCAGAAATCAAGTCTGTCCAGAAACTAACTTCTGCCCTTTGGCCAACTTCTTCTATACGACCATAAATTTTATCCTTGGCTTCAAAGTCTAAGAAGAGTTCTGATATTCCAGAAAAAATAAATGACAAGCCATTTAAAATCAGAAACACTTTGATGTCGATAATTCCAAATACAAGTCCCCCTATAGCTGGTCCGATAATAAAGGCAAGGGAGGTAATAGAACCTGAAAAGGAATTGATTCGAGTCAATCTGTCCTTGTCAACTAAGAGGGGAATTGAAGCAGAAATGGTTGTATCAAAGAAGACATTTGTAATGTTGAGTAAGAGTGTTGCCCCATAAATATATATGAGCTTCAAGCCCTTTATATAACTCACCCCAACTAAAGTTAGTACAATCATGCCACTTAGAATATCTAAAAAAACAACCAACTTCTTTTTATCCATCTTGTCTGCCAAGACACCACTAACAGGCCCTAGTATTGCCCTGGGTAGGGTCGCTAAAACAACTGTCAGGGCAAAACTAGTACCGGAGCCCGTCGTCGATAATACATATAAACCAACTGCAAAAGAGTATATAGCACTTCCGAACAAGGATACGAGCTTACCCATTAGAAAGAGAATGATATTCTTATTGACCAATCGATTAACTTCTTTAAGTCCTAGTACTTTTTCTTCAACATGCGCTTCCATAAAGCCTCCTATTTAATCTTTTCCAGTAGGTCTTCAACCATTCCTACAAGCTTATCTTTCTTTAGAGAGTAGTACATTCTGTTACCCACTTTTTCTGAGTTAATGATACCCATATTACGGAGCTGGCCTATGTGATAGGACAGGCTAGCCTTACTGAGCCCTGTAATGTCAATCAGCTCCTTACCATAGGCTGGTTTCTCCTTTATAGATAGGATGATCTTAAACTTCATAGGATCAGAAATGGTGTTCAAGACCTGCAGGACCTCCTTGTCCCGATCTCCCCCTCTTATAAGTTTTAAGGTTTCGGGAAACTCAAATCCAACTTCAATATAGGCCCTGTCTCCTAAACAATTACAAGATAAGGCCTTGGAGTTCACATAAGAGGAGCTTATCATGACCTCTTGGTAGCGACTAACATCAAAGATCCCTTCTAAGACATGGCCAAATACGGCCTGCCCCTTTTCTCGAATTTCCTGGTCTATATAGGCTTCAATGTCACTTAACTGGTCCTCAACCCTCTTAAGGTCTTTTAGGAAGTAGGGGTAAACAAGGTCTATTTGATCAAGTAAGTCATTGATAAGTTTATCTGGCGACATGAGGAAGTGAAAGACGTCATACTTGATGGCCCTGTCCATATCTAAATGGTCTACAAACTCCATCACACAGGCTGCTGACGACCGGTCTAGATTAAAGTCATCATCATATGACTCTAGACTCGATCCCCCTAATTTGCTGACTATCTTAAGCATAAGACTAGGTATATTTCCTCTTAAGTAAGCCACAAGGTCCTTTATTTGGTCAAAGTCAAAGGTTAACAGGGCCATGGCCTCTATCACATGGGGACCAAAATCCTTATCCGTCATAAAAGCCATATCCAATTGTTCGTAGGACAAGTTAGAAGCCAACTTGTCTATCATTTTCATGACGGCCTTGTTGGGGTGGATTCCTTGGTTTTCATACATCAATTCCTTATAATCTACAATACATAGGATCTTAAGGGCATTAAAGTAGTCTCTTATATAAAAATTCTTATACTTTTGATAAATCATTGGTCACCTCGTTCGATAAACATTTAACTTCTAGTTCAATCTTTATTTGATAATATCCCATATAAATCAAATAGTCAAGTTATACATGTACTTCTTGTTCTGCATCCTTTAAACTTTGTTAGGGATTAAGAAGCCAATAAATCGGTATAAGTATTATATACGGGTCAGGAGGTTGCTTATGAAAAGCTTGAGACAGCAGGTTCAAAATAAAATATTTGTATATACAGCAGTCATCGCCATCACCCTGTCCCTGCTCATATACGTGACTATGTCCAACTTAACCTATAACATAGCTGAAACTGTAGCCCTTGAGAGTTCTAACGTAATTTCAACTGAAATCAACTCCTTAATTAATCGTGAACTATATATTGCCCTCAGCCTTTCCAATAACCAGGCCATTAAGAACTGGATGAAGGATGAGAGCAATAAGGCCAATGAAGCCCTTGCCCTTGAGGCCATGGCAGGTTACTTAAAGGACTTTACAGATAACAACATCTTCTTTGCCCTAGATAAGAGTCATAACTTCTTCTTCATTGAAGACGATCTTCCTCTTAACATGGTTCCAATCTACCAATTAGACCCTGTATTGAAGGAAGATGCCTGGTTTTTCAAAACAAAAGATCTAGACAAGGCTTATGACTTGAATGTAGATGTTGACCGATACCTGAATACCATCCGTATCTGGATCAACATAAAAGTCTATGACCAAGATGAGTTTTTAGGGATCATGGGGACTGGTATTGAACTCTCCCCTATTCTTAACCATGTCTTTAATAAGGAGGACCAATATTACTCGGAATCCATTATGTTTGATTCCTATGGGGCTGTTCAGTTAACTAGAGACTATCAGAAAATTCAAGAGAACAGTTTTGGATCAACAGACTATAATAAGTCAATCTATTCATATACGGATACCCCTGATGCAAAAAAAGCCATAGAGGCCTTTATAGACCAGCCCAGTGAGAACGACTTGATTGTTTTAGAGCCCCACCGGTCATTTATGATTTTATCTCCTATAGATAACACAGATTGGTTTATGGCCACCTACTATTCTACGGATCAAATTATTTCATTAAAGGATTTCACCCTCTTGATCCTAGCCATTGCATGCCTCTTCCTCTTCTTAGTACTGGGTCTAAATAAGATTATTCGAAATGGCTTGATTAAGCCTATAGAAAACCTTAACCACTCCCTCCTAGAAGACCAGACCTATGGACTTGACCGCCAGGATGAAATTGGAAACCTGGCCAACACCATAGTCAATATGACCCTACAACTGCGTTTGTATTCCAACGAACTAGAGGGTAAATACCGGGTTCAATCAGACCTTCTCAATAAGTTTCTAGACAAGGCCCCAGTTGGTATTGTTAAGGTGAACCAGGACCTGGATATATTAACGGCCAATGATTATTTCACCAAGCTTTTCAAGGGCCATCACATTGCCTCTATTAGAGACATCATCTCTCCCAAAGTGAACCTACTTAAGGATTTGAAACATGAAAAGAAGGTCACCCTTGAATGTTGTCATCTAAAAGAAACATTCTGGTTAGAATTCCAAGGCATCAGTAAGGACCACCAAGGGCAGACCTCTCTCTTAATTGCAGACATCACAGATAAAAAAATCCATGAAATAGAGCTCCTGCATATAGCCAGTATAGACCCCCTAACCGGTATCTATAACCGTCGCCATTTTGAGGCCCTTGCTTTAAAGGAAATGGTCAAGGCCAAGAAGGCCCCAACCAATCTATGCCTTATTCTTTTTGATATTGACTTCTTCAAGGCCATTAACGATAAGTTTGGCCATCCCATTGGTGACCAAATACTACAGTCCATCAGTCGTCTGGTTGAAAGTAAATGTCGGTCAACGGATAGCTTCGCAAGATGGGGGGGCGAGGAGTTTATCCTCCTTCTTAGTCACGCAAGTATCGGTCAGGCTCTATCAAAGGCTGAAGAACTCCGTCAGATGATCGCTGACTATGACTTCAATGTCAACCAAGAGGTGACCGTTAGCTTTGGTGTGACCCAGATTGACCCTGATGAGGCCTATGACGAAGCCTTCAAGCGGGTAGACCAAAACCTATACTATGCCAAGGAACATGGACGTAACCAGGTCCATGGCTCTTAAAAAAGCGAGGAGATTAACTCCACGCTTTTTTTATACATCATTTTTATGTTTCAAGATAAAAAGAATCCTCTCCCATAATGCTACCATTGACTTGAAGACTCAGCTTATACTCACCGGGGTATAGCCTTCTAGTGGTCATTAGCTTAAAAACATGACTCTTGCTTGCTCTTAGAGTCTCCCCTGCCTTTAACTTGACCTTTTTAAGTTTAAAGACCTTTTGACTTCTTTTTCCCTGAGCCTTTGGATAATCAATCAGATAATCAATCATCAAGGCCGTCTCTTCTGATACGTCTAAGCCATACTCAAAAGTCAATGCCTGACCCAAGCAGATTTTAGGGGTTAAAACTCTTAAGTATTTCAGACCAACCTTAACTTGACTGGAATAACCAAGAAGATCAAGCGCTTCCCTATTGCCCTTCTTTATGAGGGTCCTAGTGGCGTGTTGGATGATGTAGGCCATTTCCTTTGGCTCCTGCTTATCAGATGCCTGCCAGGCCTTAAGGGTCTCAAGGACCTGGTCTGGATATATTTTTGACAGGTCATTCATATGATTGGCTACTGATCGGGTGACATACCGAACCCTATCTGTATAAAGCTTGTTTAAAATCTCCAAGGCCATGAGGGGGTCCAATGTGATTTTCTCTGCCCAGGGCAACTTGGGTCTCAGGCCCTCACTTGCCAGTCTTCTAAGACTAGGATTTTGACTCTCAGACCAGGTCTTCATAGCCTGGTAGGTCTGATTAGGAAACTGATTGAGGAAGGTCCGGATGGCAAACTCAGCAGAAAATATTGGGGTAAGAACTGCCAAAAGCTCTAAGGCATGGTCTAGCCTTTCTTGGTCAGCCCCCCTAAGGGCAACATAAGCACTCAAGCTGCCATAGACGAACCCTTGGTCTGGTGGCAGTTTTAAGGCCACTTGCCTAAGTATTGTCCCAGCCTCCTGGAAGTCACTGGGGAGAAAGTCAACTAAGAGTCTGGCCATATACAACATCCGGTCCTTTAACTCTAGGTCACCAAAGGCAGATATGCAGGCTGACTGATAGGCTTGACTATCAAATACTGGATAGACCTTCTTCAGTTGGTCAGCAAAATCCTTGACGGTCTCTGGGTTAAAAAAATCGTCTTTCATAGAATACTTAGCCATGGTCCTCTCCTCCTTTTCTTTCAAGGTCGATGAGGACCTTGCCAAGTTGCTGACCACTCGCATAATAAATCATGGCTTCTTTGGCCTGATCAAGACCAAAGGTATTTGGATCTTCAACAGATATCAGGTCCCCCCTGTCATAAAGATCATTGAGTTCTTCTAAGTATCCATTGGTTTTTAGCTGGACCACCTTAAAGTATTGACCATACTTCTTGTAGAGATGTTTTGAAAAAAGCATCATGCCAATGATCTTGGACATATGACCTCCAAGGCTGATATAATAGCCATCCTTTTTTAGGCATGAGCTGTAGGCCTTGGGCCGTCTTAGGGTCTTACAGTCAATTATTAGGTCATACTCCCTAGAGCCTTGGGTAAAGTCCTCCTTCTGATAGTCAATAAAGTCATCATAGCCTAGGTTCAGGCAAAGGTCCCTCTTGACTTCAGCATCCACACCTGTCAAATGTACTCCCTGGTCCTTTAAGAGTTGACCCAGATAGGTACCGACCCCTCCACCAGCACCATTCACACATATGGCCATACCAGGCCTAATGTCAGTAAAATCGTTGAGCCCCTGGTAGGCAAGTACACCCGCCTGGGGTAAACAGGCTGCCTGCTTAAAGGTCATGGTCTTGGTCATGGGTCTCAAATGGTTCTGACCTGCAACGACATACTCTGCAAAGCCACCAAAGCCGTCATTACTTAAATCACCATAGACCCGGTCTCCTACCTTAAATTGATCAACTCCTGGCCCAATCGCTTCAATAAGTCCAGCAATATCAGACCCTACCACTTTGATTTTGGGCTTCAAAAGTCCAAATAAGAGGCGATTGATCCATGGCTTACCTCTTATGATCCCCAGGTCCCAATCATTGATGGATGCCGCCATAACCTTAACCAGGACCTGTTTTTCTTTGACCTTGGGCGTCTCTACCTCTTTTACTCTTATACCACTCACTTGTCCATATTTATTAAAATAAAGGGCTTTCATATCTCCTCCTAGTCTAGTCTACTTACAGTTTATCATATAAAATTTGATACCCATCCAAAAAAAATAAAACCAGCCATCCTTTAATCCAAGGATGACCAGTTCTTACACATATTTTTTTCTCAACCAACTAGAACATAGGTCAATGGCTAAAATCATAAGACTTACACAAAGAATAATCAAGCCGACGCGGTTCCAATTTCTCCAGGTAATATTCATGGTCAAGCTGGCTCCAATACCCCCAGCACCTACAATACCCAGAATAGTAGAGTTCCTGATGTTAGACTCTAGACGATAAAGGACCAGACTCAAAAAATTGGGCCAAGTATGGGCCAAAACCCCGTGTCGATAGCAGGTTAGACTATCCGCCCCTGTCACCTTAACACTATTGATAATATTGTCATGACTAGCCTCAACCACTTCAGAATACATCTTGGTTAAAACACCTGTTGTATAAATAGATAGGGCCATAGCGCCAGCCAGAGGACCAGGTCCTACTCCCCTGAAGAAGATAATAGCCATAATAATGGGGGGGAAGGTTCGCATGCCATTGATTAATAGCTTGTGACAGGTCACAAGAACCTTATTAGGCGAGGTCTTATAGGCTGTAAAATAGGTAAGAATTACAGCCATGAGACTTCCTGATAGGGTTGCAAACACAGCGATAAAGAAACTAGCACCGACTCCCTCAACTACCTTTGGCAGGTAATCCCAATCAGGCTTTATCATGCCAGCCATCATGCGGTCTGCCTGGTCTAATCCCAGCTTCATCCGGTCAAGGGTTAAATCAAAGCTAGCAAGCAGCCAATAGAAAATGAAACCGACCATGGCCAGACCCAGGCAAGCCTTTAAAAACTTGGAAAGTCTATAGGTGAACAAGGTCTTATAGACCCATCTTTGCTGGTCAAGTCCCCGACGAATCCAGTGACTGGTCCCGTCTATGACCAGGATGGTAACAAACAGGAGTAATATGAGGGTGGCCAAGTTATCATATCTTAAGTGATTCAAATCACGCCACATGATTTGACCAATCCCTCCAGCTCCAACTAGGCCAAGGACAGTAGCACTCCTTATATTTATTTCCAGGACCATGAAGAAAACGGAAATCAAAGTAGACCGAATGGTGGGCAGGACAGCATACCTCAAGACCAGGGCCTTGTTGGCCCCTAAGCTGGATAGGGCTTGTAGGGTATTTTTATTGATGGTCTCAATGTGCTCCTTGAGGAGCTTCATAGAGACCAGGAGGGCTGTCAATGTCAAGGCCATCATACCAGGCAACTTGCCAATAGAAAAGATAGAAACTAAAAGAGCTGCCCAAACCAAACTCGGCACCGTTCTAAGCAGGGAAAACAAACCATTCAAGATAAAGGCCAGCCCCCTATTGGGGCAGGTGTTTCTTGCACTCAGGCAGGCAAGTGGAACAGCAAGAAGCAAGCCCAGACCAGAGGATACAAGGGCAATTTCCAGGGTTTCTAATAGCTTGGTCAGGACTTCATGAGTGTAGGACCAGTTGGGGTGGAACATTCTCTCAACTAAATCAAACATACTGGGCAGTCCCCTATAGATTCGATCAAATTCAAAGGTCACTTGATGGCTGAAATAGATCATCGTAAAGAAAAAGATAGCCAGCCAGAACAAGCGCCTTCCCTTGTTTTTATTGATAGAGCGCTTGTAGTTGTTGATCATCGATTTCTCCTGGTTTCTTATCAAAGTATAAGTGACCATCCTTTAGGCCAATAATCCTATTACAATACTTCATAGCAAGGTCCACATCATGTAGATTGATTAAGATGGTCCTGCCTTGTTCGTTGATTCTCTTGAACTCCTCCATGACATTTTGTGCGGATACCCTATCCAAACTGGCAACAGGTTCATCGGCAAGTATCAGACTCGGTTGCTGACAGAGAACCTTTGCAATGGCTACCCGCTGCATTTGACCCCCTGACAGGGCATCTCCCCTGACAAAAACCTTGTCCTTCAAGCCAACCTGGTCCAGGGCCTCTAAGGCAAAATGATAATCCTCCTTATTGAAAAGTCCCATAAACGACTTGAGAGAAGACTTATAACCAAGCCTTCCCATAAGAACGTTTTCTAATACCGATGTTTTTTCAACTAAATTATAGTTTTGGAAGATGAAGCCTATCGACCGCCTCTTGTGGCGAAGTTGTTTCTTAGTCAACCGACCGATGGCCTGGTTTTCTACCAAGACCTCACCCTGACTTTCTACAAGGCCATTGATGGTCTTCAAGAGGCTGGACTTGCCACTGCCACTTAGACCAATTATACCTAAAAAATCACCAGGCTTAACTTCAAGGTCCAGACCCTTTAGGGCCTGGCACTTTTTATTATAAGTCACTGAAACATTCTCAAATCGAATCATATTAATCTCTCAAATCTACATTCATTTCTTTTGCTGTATCTCTAATGACATCGTAGTCTGCATCCACAGCCTCAACAAAGCCATACATGTTGAAGAGTTCCTTTAAAAGGGCAGCCCCTTCTTCAGACTCAGCAACAGCTAAAAGAGCCTCTTGTATTTTTACTTGCATCTCTGCATCCATGTCACCCTTAACAGTTACACTAATATTTGGAATATCTTTTGTATAACCCAGGACTCTCGTTGCTTCTAAAGCAGTTGGGAAGTCCTCCTTGTAACGGTCTCTTGAATCTACAAATGTTGTTGCAACATCTACATCACCATTTAATAGTAATTGTAGAGCCTTATCGTGACCACCAGCAAAAACATAAGACATATCCTTTTCAATATCAACCCCATTAAGCTTTAAATGGGCACCTGGGAAAAGATAGCCTGAAGTTGATGATGGATCAACAAAAGCAACCTTCTTCCCTGCTATCTGGTCAAAACTTTCTATATCTGAATCTGCAGCTACTAAGAACTGTGATCGATAGAAGGATTTACCATGCTTGTTAATGGCTGTTAAAATAACATTGGCATCACTCTCTTGGTTGGCTAGGATATAAGCAAATGGAGGAATAAATCCGAAATCTACCTGACCCGAACCCAGACCTTCAACAACACCAACGTAGTTTGTCGCAGTGAAAGCCTCAACCTTTACACCCAACTCCTCTGACAACATCTCAGCAAGAGGCTGTACCGATTCAATCAGCTGGTCTCCATCCTTCATTGGTACAAAACCCATTTTAATTACTTCTTCGTCTTTTACTTCATTCTTGTCACATGCCATACAAGTCATTGCCAATACTAAAACAAGAACCAGGCCTAATAATTTCTTCATAATTCTCTCCTTCTAATAATTTACATTTTATGTATTTCTCAATACACAGAATACACAGGTCCCCTATCAAATTCAATATGTAAAAAAATTATTGTGAAAAGCCCTCTGATTGTACCCATACACCTATTAAGTTCCAGCCTATATACAATAAAAAGAGCAATCTTTTCGATTGCTCTTCCCACCTTACTGGTCTGTCGATTTTAAATAATAGTCCTCTAGGTCTTGACCCAAAATATGGTGACAGAACCAGTCTAAATTTTGTTTGTTAATGGCTCTAACCAGGCCTGGTGTTCTTGGTCCATGACCCATCTTGTCAAATATCACCATCTTAGGTTGCAACTTAAGTTCTTTCAGGGCCCTGAAGAGTTCATATGCGTTGGCTACAGGCACCCGGGCATCTGCCCCACCGTGTTGAATGAGTGTTTGCGTCTTAGCCTGATTGATATGGGTCATAGGAGATGTCTTTTCATAGATGGCCTTGTCTTTAAAGGGAACATCCCCTAGGTACTCTTTGGTGAATTTTGGTATATCTGTATTGTAGTAATAGGTTTCCCAGTTGCTAATACCTGCCCCAACTGAGATGGCCTTAAATCGATCACTAAAGGTGGTGCAGAAGGCAGAAATGTATCCCCCCTGACTCCAACCCATAACACCAATTTTATTTGAGTCTACAAAGCCTTGATCAATTAAGAAGTCTACACCTGTAATCACATCATCATAATCCCCCACACCCAGGTTTCTGTAGTTAGAAGCCCTGAAGGTGTCACCATAACCAGCACTCCCCCTGTAGTTGGGTTCCAGGGTGATGAAGCCCTTGTCAATGAAACTTTCTATCGGGTAAAGTCCCTGGTTGAGGACAAAGGGGTAGCTTGTCCCTGTTGGACCACCATGAATAATGACCAGCAAGGGGTACTCTTTCTTGTCGTTAAAGTCCTGAGGTCTTGATAAGACCCCTTCAATGACAAAGCCATCACTGTTGATCCATGAAACCATTTCCTTCTGGGCATATTGGCGTCCCTTTAAGACAGCAGACTGCTCAGTCACTTGTCGACCATTCACATATAACTCAAATAGGCTTTTAGAGTTTTTCTTCATGTAGGTCATATACTGACCATCAGAAGACAAATGGAGGCTAGAATAGTAGTTGCCTGGCTCTGTCAAAATTGATTCGACAGGCTTATCTTCTTGGACCCATACATATCGCGTACTTGTTTTGTCTTGGTGAAAGACTAGAATCCCCTTGTCCGTCCACTGGCTCACATATAGATGTTCATCTATATCAAGGTCTAAGGGCTTTAAACTTTTACTCTTTAGGTCATAGACAGCCAAGACATTGTTATTTAACCAAGTCGTCTCTAATGTTAAGCAGACCTTGCTTGAGTCTGGAGAAAAGTGAACCCCAGCTGCAAAACCATCGATAGAATGCCTTTGGAATTTTTTTGTCTTAATATCATAAATACAAAGACCAACCTCTTCATAATCCTCCATGGTCGGTGATGGGGCAAATGTTAAGGCTAGCATAGTCCCGTCACCTGATGCCTTTAGGTCATGGATAAAGAAGTCCTCTGATTCACTTAATAAATCTACTGGGTAATATGTATTTTTCTTGTCTTTTTTAGATTTTTTTATAAGGTCCTCAGGTAGGTCATACCTAGCCTGAGTCACAGCCATCCCCTTTTTCAAGTCCAGGTAGAAAAGACTGTTATGGGTCTTGTCCTCGTCCATGTAAAGAAACTTGCCATAGCGCTTGTCCCTGGCTTCCTTGTCCTTTTCACTAGGAGAAGATGATAGGAAGTAGAAGCCCCTTCCATCATGAGACCATATAAAAGAATGAATCCCCTTATCATGGCTTGACACTTGAACCTTTTCTAGACTCTCACTGTCAATAATAACAATCTGGTTTTTACCATCTTTTCCTGGTGCCTTGAGTAAGACCCCTAGCTTTTTGCCATCAGGTGACCACTTGGCTTGTCCACCATAGGCCTCATGTTTAGCCAATAGTTGGCTTTTTCTCTTGCTCATGACATCATAAATCCACAAGTCCTTAACATAGGTGTCATCCTTCCAATCTGTAGAGGTCACTTGGTAGACAACCTTGGATCCATCTTTATTGATTAAAGGAGACCCGATACCAGGCATTGAAATGATTTCCTCTATTGAAAAATTTGTTCCCTTCTTTCTCATCTATTCATCCTCTCTTTTTCCATTAATTACCTCTTCAACCCACTATACCATAATTCAGAGATGGGGGAGATTACATTTTCATGTCACTAAAAGTGGGGCCCCTAGGGTACCCCATTTTTTATCCAGCAATCGTTCCATTTGGAACAGGTTTCTCTGGTTGGGCCAAGACGGGCGTGATACCAGATTCATAGCCAATATCAAATAGCATGCCTTCAGATACTTCACCTGCCATTTTTTTAGGTGCAAGGTTGACAACAAAAAGAGCCTGTTTACCAACAACTTCCTGGGGATCTTCCCTCTCCCCCTGCATGCCTACAAGTATCTGTCTTTGAAAGTCTCCAAAATCGACTTGAAGCTTAACCAGTTTCTTGGAACCTTCTACATTGGCCAGGCTGAGTATCTCCCCTACTCTTATATCTATTTTACTCAAATCATCAAAGTTTATGTTTGCTTTTACATCTTTTCCCATGATTACCTCCTCTATGCGACAAGAAGGCAGTTCAAAGAACTGCCTTCTCCTATGCCTTGGCTAATAATACACCTAAATCATAGGCTTCTTTTTCACCTTCATTGTTCATCTTCCAGTTAATTTTTAGAGGGTCTGCTATAATTTCGAATTTAGCCTCTTCAAGGAGCTGAGACAATACAGTTGGTGACTCGCCTGACCAGCCATAACAGCCAAAAGCAACAGCCTTTTTATTTCTAAATTTCAATTCCTTCATGTAGTGAATAATACCTGCAAGGGACCTTAAGACACTGTTGGAAACCGTTGGTGATCCTACAGCGATAGCCTTCGACTTGAAGATCTCAGTTGCCAAATCATTTTCATCTGAGTTGGATATGTTAAAGATTTTTACGGTCACATCCTGGTCTGTTGCCCGGATACCTTCTGCAATCTTTTCTGCCACTCGTCTGGTTCCATTCCACATGGTATCATAGATAATTGTGATTTGATTTTCTTGATAGTTATCACACCACTCTTGATACTTTTCAACAATTTGTAGGGGATTATCCCGCCAGATAACACCATGACTTGTTGCTATAATATCAATTTCAAGGTTCATTGCCAGAATCTCATTTAACTTTCTCTTTAAAATCGGATTAAATGGATTGAGGATATTAGCATAGTATTTCATGGCCTCTTGATTGAGAACACATGGGTCAGCAACATCATTAAACAGAGTTTCAGTAGCGTAATGTTGGCCAAAGGCATCGTTTGAGAACAAGATATTATCCCCAGTCATATAGGCTGCCATACTGTCAGGCCAATGTAACATGGTCATTTCTACAAATACAAGTTGCTTGCCATTACCCAGGTCAAGGGTATCACCTGTTTTAACCACATTATAATTCCAATTCTCACCACCATACTGACCCTTTAAAGATTTAACGGCATTGGCTGTACAGTAAATCGGCGTCTCAGGGATCAAGGCCATCAAGTGGGGCAGGGCTCCACTATGGTCTGGTTCCCCATGGTTGACTACAATATAATCAATACTTGTAATATCAATTTCTGATTGAAGATTCTTAATGAACTCCTCAGCATAAGGTGTCCAAACAGTATCAACCAGAACTGTCTTTTCTTCTTCAATTAGGTAAGAGTTATAACTAGAACCTGCATGAGTTGATAGCTCCCTACCATGAAAATCTCTTAGTTCCCAGTCTGTTTTGCCTACCCAATTGACATTGTTCTTAATTAACTTTCTCATCTTGCCTCCTTGTATTCTTCCTATCCAGTCTATACCCTTCCTCTATAGTATAAATCACAATTTGAGAGAAGACACGACATTTCCGAAAATTTGACAAACAAAAAGGACGACACCATGGTCATCCTAATTCTTGCTAGCTTTCTCCTTATTGGAATAAATCGCATAAAAAATTGTTTTTTCAGTTAAGCCCGGATCTTTCTTGGCATACTTTTCAATTAAGCCATTCAAGTCCTCCATAAAGTTCTTATGAGACGCCTGGTCAAAGTATACTTTAGAAGACACCAAGGCCAGTTCTTGTTCCACTGGATTTAGACTCTTGTCCATCCATTTGGTTCCTTGGATCATGGCCTGTTTTTGCTCATCAAAGTAATCAGAAATAACCTTAGCCATGCTCCCTTTTAAGTCTTCACCATGATCCTCTTTTACCTCAATACGGTCAAAGGTCAATCGCAGGTACTTGGCTGTTATGCCATTAATTTTCTCTGTTCTCTCCACCTCAAGGGCGCCTACCTTGATCATTTTTTTTATATGATAGTAAACCTTACCATGGGCCTCACCCATGATATCAGCAACTTCCTTCACGGTCATTGCCTCCCCGTTTTTTGCAAAGATAACTTGAATCTTCACACGGTAGGGGTCGGTCATGGTTCTAATCTCTTCTAATGTCTGTAAATACAATATCCTGTCCATAGTCACCTCTATAAAGAATTTTACCTAAAACTAACTTAAATAGCAAGCTCCAAGTCCTTAAAGGCAGACTTATAAAAGGCTATCGCGTTGCCTAGGCCATGGTAGACCCAAAGGGGTAATAAGGATCCTGAAGCTAAATAAACCAAGCAGTATCCCATAAGAAAGGCTATAGAAAAGACTCTCACAAACTCATGAATGGAATCTGATAAGCTCCCCTTTTGCATGTAAAGAGGTACTGCATGAAGAAGAGAAAAGACGGTCGCTTGGAGCATGTTCCCTATGCCAAAGCCCAGGCCAGAAATCAAGGCCTTGGTTAAAAAGCCTCTAAATAAAATTTCTTCTGATAGACCCGTAGTGATCAAACCTAGGAACAAAACTGCCCCTATGGTGTAGGGACTCTTACCTGCCTTGATGGCATCCTGAATCAAGGGCAACTTGTCCTCAAGACTTGATGGTGCCTCCTCTAGAAATATTTTCCGAGTCAGCTTAAAGAAGCGACTCGTCACAAATAGAACCAGGTATACCACTAAAAAACTCACGATTTTGTCTGGTAGATAAAACCCCAAACTCTCAAAGAAACCCAGGATCCTTCTTTGACTGATCAAGTAGGCTATAAAGGGAATGAGGGTAAAGAAACCCAGTTGAAACAAACCACTTGTTACAGATTTTTTGAATACTTGCTTGTCTTTCATAACTCTCTCCTTATCATCGTCAAAATTATTTTGGTGTTATAACTATAGTAACTTGAAAAAACCACCTTGTCAAAATATTTTTGACGTCTCTTCTGAAAAAGGCTACTGGTTGCCCAGTAGCCTTGGTCTTATAGGTTTACCTCTAATAGGGTTGGCGCATGATCTTGACGGTCTCCTGAATCCACCATTTCAGACTTAAGTACCTTATCAGCCAGTCGATCACTCACTAGCCAATAATCAATTCTCCAGCCAGAGTTGTTGATTTTACTGGTCTTTACCCGTTGAGCCCACCAGGTATAAGCCCCTTCTACATCTCCATGGAGGTATCTAAATGTATCCGTAAAGCCCCTACTTAAGAGGTTTGTAAATCCTTGTCTCTCTTCATCTGTAAAACCCGGGGACCGACGGTTGCTTGCAGGATGGGCCAGGTCAATTTCCTTATGGGCCACATTATAGTCACCCGTTGCTAAAACAGGTTTTTCCTTGTCAAGTTCAGCCAGATAGTCTGCATATCTTTCATCCCAAACCTGTCTTTCCTCTAGTCTTTTTAAACCGTCACCAGCGTTAGGTGTGTATACCTGAGTTAAGTAAAAGTCACCGAAGTCCAGGGTTATGATACGACCTTCACAATCCATGGTATCAGGCGCACCAATCTCAGGATAAGATACCTCAGGTTCTAAGTAGTCCTTGTAGAGGAACATAGTCCCTGCATATCCCTTTCTAGCGGGCTCCTGAGAAGACCGCCAGTGGTAAGAATAGCCCTTGAAAAACTCAGCCAAATGCTCCATATGCTTCTTGCTTGGTCCCTTCATGGGTAACTTGGTCTCTTGTAGGGCTACCACATCTGGATCTTGTGCTAGGATAGTATCAATGACCTTTCTGGTCATAACTGCTCGATTAGAATCGCTCGTCAAAGCAGCATTTAAAGAATCTATATTCCATGAAATAAACTTCATTTCTTGCCTCCTTTTAGCTAGAGGGACGTCCCCCTCATGTCACTTCCTCCTTATATTATAGTAGAAATCCCCTATAAATCAAAGATAATTAGACTTATTTAGTATAGTCTATTTGAAAGGCAGGTGGGTAAACGACAAGCCCCTTGTAAGTAGACAAGGACCCTACTTTCAATTCTTTGACCATGAAGTTCTCATCAGGAACGTCAAATGGGGGTAAAATCCCATATTTTGATGCCTTTTCATAACCAAATTTAGGATAGTAGTCTGCATGCCCTAAGAGAACGACAAGTTCATAGCCCAAGTCTAGTGAAGCCTGGTGACCAAACTTAATGAGTTGACCGCCAATCCCCCTGCCTTGATAGTCTGGTAAAACTGAGACAGGTGCCAAGGCCAGGGCCTTCTTGTCACCAACCATAATCTCTGTAAACAATATATGACCGACTATCTTTCGATCATTTGCCTTTATATCAAGCTCAGCTACTAAAGACAAACCTGCCAGGAAGTCTGGGGCTGCCCTTAAGCGTTCAACTAACTTGTGCTCATCGTGGTCTGTGTAGACTTCATCCTTAAAAGCGGCCTCAATCAGTTTATAAATTTCTTTGTAGTCCTCCTGACCAGCAGGTCTAATTCTTATGGTCATCCTATCTTCCTCCTCTAGTACCTTAGTGGCCTCCTAATGGTTTTATACTACACCGATGATAAATCAGAGGAAAGGAGCAGTAAGCCCCTATAACACAGGTCTTCAAACTCACCCATCTCATAATCATAACCTGACAACCTCATGGCTTCCTTCTGCTTGTCTGTTGCATGTGTTGATGGGTAGAGTCCAAGAACAAAGGCCGACGAAGTGGCTATAAAGGTTTGAATCTCTTCTGGACTTGCCTGGGGAAAGAATTTTTCTATAAAGGCATAGATGGGTTCCATAAATCCTATTAAGTTCCTCTTAAAGTCTGTTAGTTTCTCTAAACTTGAATTCTTCTCTAGGCTTGAATAGAGAATGGACATTAACTTTAATAGGCGGTCACTCTTCATATAGGCCTGGGTAAAGACCCTGCAGAAGTCCTCTCGTGACAGACTTTGGTACTGACTTGTTAGGTCCCTAATATCATAACCGAAGTTCATTACATCCAGTAGGAGCAAGTCTAATAAGATTTCTTCCTTTATTGTATAGTACTTATATATTGTTGAACGGCCAAAGGTAGTTTGCTCACCTATGGCCTTAAAATGAACAGCTTCAGGGCCACCCAAGTCAAAAAGAGCCGCAGATACATCGATTATTTCCTGCCTTCTCTTTTCAATCTGAGCGCTTGTTCTGGCTCTTTTAAATTCCATATTATCACCTCTAGTCCTTATGGTAACACACTTCCTGAGGGATTTCAAACAATAGTTGACACAGTGTCGGTTATGATATATAATCACTTTACAGACACGGTGTCAGTTATAAACTTACCTGGTTAGAGGAGGACTATATATGCAATACAGAAAACTTATAGATAATGGGGACGACTTGTCCATTCTAGGATACGGATGTATGCGGTTTCCAACTAAAAACGGCAGGATCGATGAGGATAAGGCAAATGAACAGATGCTCTATGCCTTTAATGAGGGGGTTAACTATTATGACACAGCCTACCCCTATCACGCTGGAAAAAGTGAAGTCGTCTTAGGCAGGTTCATCCAAAAGCATCAAATTCGTGATAGGGTCTATATCGCAGATAAGTTGCCAGCCTTTTTGGTCACCAAGGCAGACCAAATTGAAAAATACTTCTCTACCCAACTCCAACGTCTAGATACGGACTACATAGACTATTATTTAATGCATATGCTGGATAGCCTAAAATCATGGGAGAAACTCAAGGACCTGGGTATACTAGATTTCATTGACCAAAAGAAGAAATCTGGTGCAATTAGACATATAGGATTTTCCTTCCACGGACGTCCAGAGGAGTTTATTAAGATTTTAGAGGACTATGACTGGGAATTCTGTCAAATCCAATTCAACTACCTGGATGAATATAATCAAGCAGGTCTAGCTGGCCTCAAGCGGGCCAAGGAACTTGGCATAGGCGTGGTTATTATGGAACCACTCAGGGGAGGCAATCTTGCCGCCAAGGCACCTGATAGGGTTATTGAAAAATTCAATACCTACAAGGAAAAAAGGTCCCCAGCCCATTGGGCCCTAAGATGGATCTGGAACCATGAGGAAGTAGCTGTTGTTTTATCTGGAATGAATGTGGATGACCACATCAAAGAAAACATACATGTTGCCTCTACCACCCACCCCCAGTCTATGGACCAGGAAGAAATCACCATCGTCAATGACGTAAAGGCAATCTACAAGGAACTCATGAAGGTCCCCTGCACAGGCTGCAACTACTGCATGCCCTGTCCCTTCAATGTGGACATACCTGGCACCTTCTCTGACTACAATAGTAAGTACTTCTTTAAGGACCGACAGTCCCAATTCATGTATATTGGAAAAACAGTGGGTATGATGGGACAGGCCAAGTCAGGCGCAGACCTCTGTACAGACTGTGGCTTATGCGAGCGCCACTGTCCCCAAGAAATTGAAATCAGAAAAGAGCTTAAAAATGCTCATAAGACATTAGACAACTGGCTTATCAGGAATATATTAAAAGTTGCCATGATTTTCATGGGACAAAGAAAAAAAGCCAAGGCTTAAAGAAAGGAATACAAATGAATCAATCAAAAGTACTCATATTGGTTACCAACCACTCAGATTTTAAAAATGATAAAGCAGCTCCAACGGGCCTATGGTTATCAGAACTCACCCATTTCTATGATGTATTTGCTAGCGCAGGCATAGATATGGATATTGTAAGTCCAAAAGGTGGAGACATCCCCATCGATTCCAGGAGTCTAGGTCGTGTAGGCTTAGACAAAAAGACCCGCCTCCGTTACGAGGACAAGGCCTTTATGAATAAACTTAAGAACACACGGTCTATAGCTGAAATCAATCCGGACGACTATGATGTCCTCTTCTTTGCTGGTGGTCACGGTGCTATGTGGGATTTTGCTGAAGACAAGTCCCTTCACACCTTGACCAGAGACATGCATGAAAAGGGAAAAATTATTTCTGCAGTATGTCATGGAGTAGCTGCCCTTTTAAATGTCAAATTAACCAATGGTGATTATCTCCTTAAGGGTAAAAAAGGGACTTGTTTCTCATACTTTGACGAAGGCCTGGCAGGCGTAAAAAAATTAGTCCCCTACAACCTAGAAAAGATCCTTAAAGAAAGAGGCATGATATATAGCAAGTCAATCATTCCCCTGGGCAGACATACGGTTGTAGATGGTCGTCTTGTAACAGGTCAAAACCCGAATTCAGCTACAGAAACTGCTGAGAAGACCCTTGCCCTCATGAAATAAAATAAACAACCTGCTTATTTCTATAAGCAGGTTACTTTAATTGTCTTATAACTTAATGGCCCAGGTGGCTATGCCGCCCATCATGTACTGGTCCAGGGCTGTGCCACTGATGTCCTCATAAAAACCAGCAATAAGGAAGCCAGCAGATATCTGCCCTTGAATCTGGTCCTCAAGGGTATGACCAAAGACTAGGGCTTGACCTGAAGCGATTAAAGATTCTAGCTCTTCTTGACTGGTACTTGTTAAATCTGAATAAGGTAGGGTATGTCTCAATTGGAAGATACCCTCTTCCAGTTTCTCATAGTCAAAAATATACTCTGTCGGGTTAGCAAAGCCAGACAAGAGGCTGCCCCCCTTTTTCAAGACACGGTAGGCTTCCTTCCAAACAGGCAAAATATCATCTACAAAGCAATTGGACCAGGGATGGATAATCAAATCAAAACTTTCATCTAAGAAGGCTGATAAGTCTCTCATATCTCCCTGAATGGTTTTAATCTCAAGTCCCTCTCGCTTAGCAACTAAAAGGTCTTGGTCTAACTGCTTTTGGCTGTTATCAAATACAGTCACCTCAGCTCCCACCGCTGCTAAAACAGGGCCCTGCTGGCCACCTCCCGATGCTAAACAAAGGACCTTTTTATCCGTTAAATTGTCTGGAAACCAGCTTTTAGGAATAGGCTTCTTGGGTGTTAAAACAATATGCCAATCTCCTGCTTTGGCCCTTTCTATGACTTCTTCAGATACCCCCTGAGTCCACACATCACCTGTCTCAGCTAACTTATCCCAGGCTTCACGATTTGCTTTTACTATATCCATTGGAACTCCCTTTCTCTCTCTATCCCACCTGCCTAACTGTATTATACCACTCTTTTACAACCTTTAACTTATCAATCTTATTACACCAAGCCATTCCCCCTGCTCTTTTGTGTCAATAAAGACCAATAGGATCTTGTAAGAAAAAGGATAGAAGCATCCGCTCCTATCCTCCCTATTAGTGACTTCCCTTAATAACGTCAAAGCCCTTGTCACTTAGGACTTGAGCCATTTGATCATACCGATCACATTCAACCTCAATACACTTGGCCATGTGGAGGGTATCTATGCCTTGTCTCTTTAACTGGTCAAACTTATAGGCCATTCCTTCAAACAGGGGCTGGTCGCAGCCGTTACAATGGAAAAAAGCACCTATATCTACATGGTCATATGTAGAAAAGGCATCCCTTCTTTCTCTCAGGGCCTTAAAGCAGCCAACCCCAGTACAGTCATGGGTCAACTTATGGCAAACAATAATTCCAATAATCATTGAATCACCTCTTTGTATACGATAGCGGATTCCTCATCCCCCCTAATAATCTTAGCTTGTACACCAAATACTTCTTTTATCATTTCTGGATGAATCACCTGGTCTGGACACCCATGATAGGCAACTTCTCCTGCCTTCAAGACATAGATGTAGTCACAATAGTTCAAGGCTATATTCAGGTCATGAACCGCTGCTATGACCGATATATCCATTTGCCTAACGATGTTTAAAAGCATGAGCTGGTGTTTAATGTCTAAGTGGTTGGTTGGTTCATCTAGAATCAAACACTGGGGTTCTTGTGCAAGCGCTCTAGCCAAAACAATTCTTTGCTGCTCCCCTCCTGACAAACTGGTAAAGCTTCTGGCCTTATAGTCAAGCATGTCCACATCCCTCAAGGCCTGGTGGACCAAATCATAATCTTTCTTATTGTATCGTTCCATTAACTTCTTGTAGGGTGACCGACCCATGAGGACAAAATCCTCTACAATAAAGTCAAAGCTTGAATGGTTGTGCTGGGCCACTACAGACATTTTCTTTGCGGATTCATGGATTGCTAGTGTATGAAGCTTGTCATCTCCAAGATAAATAATGCCTGTATCCGGCTCAAGGGTCCTGTAGAAACACTTGAGCAGGGTAGACTTACCACTTCCATTGGGCCCAATAATGCCCACAAATTTTTTATGGTGGGCAGCCAGCTCAACCTTTTTAAGGATCTTGTTTCTGCCATATGAGAAATTAATGTCTTTTGCACTAATCATGAATTGTGCCCTCCAAATCCATAAGATTTCTTTATTAACAACCATACAAAACATGGAGCACCAATAGCTGAAATCAAAATACCAATCGGCAACTCAGCATGGGGCAGGATGGTCCTTGAAAAAATATCTGCCCACAGGAGGAAGAGACCTCCCAGGAGAGCTGATGCTGGAATCAACCGTTTGTGGTCTGTTCCTAGTAGCATCCGGCATATATGAGGAATTATCAGACCAACAAACCCAATCATACCCGCCGAATAGACAACGAGTCCCATCATCAAAGAGGTCAAAAGTAGGTATAGGGTCCGGGGTCTTTGCAGATCCTTCCCCAAGGTGATGGCTACATCATCCCCCAAAAGCATCAAATTCAGGGTCCTGAACTGGCTCGTGAAGAAGAGAACGCCTAGTAAAATTACAGGCATCATCCACAACAATCGTTCCCATGTTGCTCCTGCAAGGCTCCCCATCAACCAGTAGGTTATGGACTTGATCCCCTCCTTGTCATTGGCCAAGTAGATAATGAGGCTAGACATAGAAGAGCACATGGCACTTAAGGCCATACCAGCTAAGAGCAAACGGATAGAGTTTGACTTACCTCCAATATTAGATATGGTCATAACCCCAACAGAAACCAGAAAGGCACCTATGAAGGCCATGAGGCCCACAAAGTTTCCCCCTAAAAAGCTACCAACCCCCAGTAAGATAGCCAGGGTAGCCCCCAAGGAAGCACCTGACGAAATTCCCAGGATATAGGGATCAGCCAGGGGATTCTTTACAATTGCCTGCATAACCACCCCGACAGTTGCCAGACACATACCCACGCCTAAGGCTAGAACAACCCTTGGCATTCTGATTAACCAAACCACATCGTGGAGGGCTCCAGATGTGTAATCAGGATATGAAGCTGGTAGAAATTTTGCGACAATCACCTGGACAATTTTTTTCATGGGAATTTCAACCGTACCAAGGGTGATAGAGAAGATAGCCGTTAAGAGCACGGCTATACTTAAGATCACCACCACAGATAAGTAAGATAACTTATTCATATATCCCCTTTGCAAACCTTTCAATACCATCAATGGTTCTAATACCACTGGCATACATCTCTCCTAGTGGAATTGCAAACACTTTATCATTGGCTATTGCTTGTAAACTAGCAAACTTGGGATTATCCAATAAGCCAGCCATGGCCTGATTTTCTGCTTCTTCATCAGTCTTGTCACCACCATTGTAGTAGACCACAAAGATACTGTCAGGGTCAAAGGCCAATACATCTTCTATACCCAGATCCTTGCCTTCTGGGTTTAATAGGTCTGCTCCTAGTTGGATGACCATATCCCCCCCTAAGGATGTAGCCCCATATGACCAAATCGTATCGCCAGAGAACTCAATGATAAGGACAGACTTGCTTTCATTTTCCTGAGCTGTACTTGCAACTTCTTTTACCCTATCATTGATCTGGTCTACTAGACTTATAGCCTTGTCATTGACATTGAAAATCTTACCCAAGGTCAGAATATCGTCACATTCATTCTTAAGGGTCCTAGGTGATACGGGTCCTGAATTTAAGGCCATATAGGTCCCAATATTTCTGTCATGATAGTAGTCAACATCTCCTATCCTCTTATCACTGAAGTATGAATGCCAACTTAGGATAAAGTCTGGTTCTTCCATGATGACAGTTTCCTTGGTGGGTTGCCATGCATCCAAGTATTTTACTTTTTCAAAGGCTGCCTGATATTCAGCTTTAACCTTATGGTCTAGGCCTGCAGCTGCAACAATCTTATCTTCTAATCCTAGGGCTAGAAGGGTTTCGATTGAGTTCTGGTAAACTGCCACGATTCTTTCAGGCTCTTTTTCAATGGTTACTTCTACAGGCTCTTTAGCATAATTGTAACTTGTATAGCTAATAGGATAATAACCATCTCCGGCCGGGTCCCTTGTTAGTTCTTGCTTGTCGTTTTCATTGTCCTGGCAAGCAATTAATGTAAACATCATCAAAAGTGCCAATAGTAATACACATAACTTTCTTAACTTCATTTCGTACCTCTATTTGTCTTTTTTGTAATTTTTTTCCTTTTTTAGGCACAAAAATAACACGTTCGAGAACATCACTTTTATTACCGAAAAGTTCTATTGATATTTTTAACACTAGTCGGTCTCCTGACTTAAGTCTCAACATGGTCCATCACCTTCCCAGGTTTCCCCAGTGGTCTACGATGGATCACTCCTCTAATACAGTAGCGGTACTGTGCAAGATTCTCACTTGCTTCCCAATATTCCTAGTATTATTCAAATGTGCCATGAAAATTCTACCATATTAGGCTTGTTGGGTCAACAGACTCTTTAAAGTTGAAATACCTCTAAAAAAACTCCTACTTCATGTCTTATCATGGTAGGAGTTTACTTGAGTCCTTTATCCGGTCTAATACTTCATTTAGGTAGGGTATGCTCGAGGCTGCCCCCGGTCTTTCAACTGCCATTGCAGCTGCATAGGATGCAAGTTCTAAGGCGTGTCTTAAGTCACAGTCCCTATATAGGCTAGAGATGAAATAACCTAAGAAGGTATCACCTGCACCCGTTGTATCCACTGGCTTGACACTTATTGCTGGAACTTTTAAAGTCTGGTCCTTGTCCTGATAGACAAGCCCTTGGTCCCCTAGGGTAACCACTAACTTGATGGCTTCATTTTTCCTAAGAAAATATGACATGGCTTGATCGATGGTCGCACTCTTAGAGAGAACCAAGGCTTCATGAGCGTTTAGGATTAGATAATCAACATACTTAAAATCAATTCGCTCAAGGTCTGGCGTCAATGGGGATGGGTTTAAAACAAGAGTGATCCCCCTTGTCCTGGCCAGACTCAGAAAATCTTCGAGCCCATTAATTTCATTTTGAAGAAGCAAAACATCTCCTGGCTCCATCTTAGATAGGACCTCTTCTTTTTCCTCACTGGTGATTCGTGCATTGGCTGCCCCAACAACCAGTATCGAGTTCTCCCCCCTGTCATCTACTTGAATAATAGCATGACCACTTGCACCCTCATCTTGCCTGATGTCATCTGTACAAACGCCCTGATCTTTGAGAAAGGATATGAGATGGCTGCCATCCCTGCCAATCTTACCTGCATGGTAGATATTCAAGCCCCCTCGTGCCATGGCAACCGACTGGTTCAAGCCCTTTCCACCAGGATACTCATAGTAGGCACTAACTTTTTTTGTTTCTCCTGCTTTCACAAGATCATCCACCTGATAGACACGGTCTATGTTGATTGATCCGTAATTAACTACTTTCATCATCTCCTCCTTCTAGCCTGAGAACCAACCGGCATCCCATCTTAGGCCTCTAGATTGTTGGTAGGCAAATAGATGGCATCAAACATCTTCTTAACACTTGCCTTCTTTAAGAGAGTCAGTCTTCCCTGCTTGTTTCTTTCATGGATTGCCCGCATCCCATCAAGGCATACAAACTTGTCCCAGTAAGCACCACTACAAGCTTGCATGATAACCTCTTGATTGATTTGACCAGGATTATCCAAATAGTAGGCCATCTTCTTCTTAGAAGGGTCCATCTTGCCCAGGTTTATGGCCTCATCTATACTTATGCCCATATCACTTCCTAAGTAGGCCAGATAATGTGCAAGACCTTCATCGATATAGATATATTTAAGTATCTCTTCCTTGTCTGTCTTATCCTCTATGACTATAACTTTATGGTTCATAATATGAACCAATTCATGAGTTAAAAACCCCCTTATAATCCTAGGTAGATCCTCTGGCTTACCTGTGTAGGTTAGTATTCTATAGAGATCAATAATTATACAGGTCTCACCCTTATGGTCAGACCGAACCAAGGCATCATAAGGGGCTGGTAGACCAACCACAAGGTATAGAGTCACTGGGATATCTGACCAGGTAAACTCACCATAGAGGGTCTTCCATATTCCAGGGTTGATTGTGTAAAGTTATCCAACTCCTCTAGGAAGATCCTCAAACATTCCTTAAGGGCAGGAGCTTCACCTGGCTCAATGTCTTCGAAGAGGACCTGGCCATCCAAAACCCTAGAATAAATCCAGTGGTTGGCTTGGTAATAGACTTGGTCTGACCTTAAATACGATTCAACAATACTTGTATTTATCTCCATATTTACTCCTTATTATCATCTGTCTTTATATAGTTTATCCAATATAAGGCAAAGATACAACAAGCTCTTGATCACAGTCAGCCTTTTGGCCTCCCATTAGCTGAGCGTCGTTTAGTTTAAGGAGACCTCCTCCAGCTCTTACACCTTAATAACTACATCCTAAATCAGATTGTAAAGATGGTCAAAGGCCTTAATCAAATCCATGGACTCTAGGGTCCTAAAGTAATGGTCACCAACTTGGTAGAATACGTGTCTATCCATCCTGTCATAGGTCTTATATTTTTCTTCTAGCCCATGCTTTAAACGTAGACGGTTTTCAATGAACCTTGCAAACCCTTCTAACCACACCTGCCAAACCAAATATTCAAACTCCAACTTTCTTAAACATCCCCTTAGGTCTCTTAAGGTGTTTAAAAAGGCCTTGGTGGACAAGCAAGGGGTTCCCCTGAAATCAGCCAGTTGTTTAAGGCAAGCACCCACCTCTTGATCATAATAAGGAAAGTTAAAATTAAGCTCCCAAAGCGGGTCAGGTTCTTTACAAATATCCAGGACCTGTCTAAGTCTTTCCAGGCCGAGACTTTCCTGATAGCAATGAACAAACTCGTGCTGGATACCAATACGTCCCTCCAGGGTCTGTAGAGAGCAAGCTTCCACAAGAGCCGTCATCTGACCAGCATTTTCTTCATAGGGTAAGGCAGCCATAACCCTAGTACTTATCCAATCAGGCCTGGTATCCTGGCGAACAAGGTCATAGTCACCCTCCTTGTTGACCTTGTAAAAATCCATTCGGTCTTTGGTCACCAAGACCAGGGGATAATCTCCTTTAAACAGGCTATGCACCTCCACATGTCCCCTCATTTCTTTTATGAGCTGTCTCAACAAGTCCTCCATCTTATCTACCTCCTGTATTTGAGTCTTCCAAGCTTATTATACTCACCACAAGAAACAGGAACAATAACCACTTGTCTGCCTTTGGCAGAAAAAAACAAGCCCTGTTTCCAGAACTTGTTCTTAATTAAATCTTATAATAGCCTGTAATAACGACAGGGCTATCCTCGTGATCAACCTCAGTCAAGTGAACATAACCACAGTCAATAAGGTCCGACACATCCGCTATATTATCTACATGACTACTGTAATATATATCCTTATACTTGGCCTTGACCCGAGTTTTTGCCTCTTCTTCACTGGAAGCAACTAAGAGTTCGATGTTGTGTTTTTCCATCAACTCCCCATGGGTGTAACCCCCTATATTCACCATATAGAGAGACTTTCCGAAGCTTGGTTGGTCTTTAACCTCAATTTGATGACCATCCATATAGTCTAATTGCATGTAGCTATCAATATGGAGGCCTCGTAAGTTACCATACCATTTTTCCTTTAAGGGTTCATGAGTCGCTTCGAAGGAAGCAGCTTGAAGAAAGATCACATCATGGACTTCAAGGTTGGCCTCCGTCACCCTTCCACCCAGAGTTATGAGAAATAATTTATCCATTCTTACCTCTATTCATATTCTTAACTGCCTAGTATTATCTTTTCTATAAGATAACACCAAATCACTGGGCATGCAAGAATAGATTCCATGGCCTTCCTAGCCAAATGTGTAGCCTTCAAAGACAGCTAGACCTTCATCATTTAAAAGCCTTTCTGTAACCAGGGGCCTGTTAGGACTCTTATCAAAGACCTCTTGTGAGCCCAGCATGATGTTAGATCCAGCAATTTGGGCCAATTGATCATGCCCTACACTAAAGACCAAACGCCCCAAACGACTCCATACCATAGCCCCTGCGCACATACAACAAGGTTCACAGGAACTATATAGGGTATAATCGCTCAAGTCACTGATTTGATTCTCCTGACAAAATCGTCTGATGATACCAATTTCAGCGTGATGGGTAGGATCACTAGCAGAAACAATCTCATTACTGGCCTCCATGACAACCTGCCCCTCCTTAACCAGGATGGCACCAAAGGGTTCATTGCCTCGCGCACGAGCTACTTGGGCCATCAAAATGGCCTGGCTCATAAATTGAAGGTCCTGATTCTTCATCCTATGCCTCCTCTTTGAAGTCCTTGATAATAGCCGACACCCACTTACAGAAGTTCACAGAAGCCTTCTTAGCAGTTGCCACTACATTGGCATGGGAGTGCTTTTGCTGCTGAATACCAGTCGCCATATTGGTAATACAAGATATACCCAAGACCTTCATGCCCAGATAGTTGCCCACTATGGTCTCAGGTACCGTCGACATACCAATGGCATCTGCTCCTAAGATTCCAAAGGCTCTAATTTCAGCTGCGGTCTCATAACAAGGACCAATAAAGCCTCCGTAAACTCCCTTGTCATAAGCAATCCCCAGTTGGTCTGCTATAGACATGGCTCTGGCTTGAAGGTCCAAGCTATAGGCCTCAGTCATATCAGGGAATCTAGGGCCAAATCGATCATCATTTACACCACATAGAGGATTATCACTTACAAAGTTAATAAAGTCAGTAATTAACATCAAAGTACCTGGTTCAAACCTTGGATTAATCCCCCCACATGAGTTGGTGATAATTAAGTTATCTATACCAAGTTGCCTCATCACATATACGGGATAGGTAACCTCTTTCATGCTATAGCCTTCATAGTAGTGGAACCTGCCCTGCATGGCCAGAACTCTAACGCCATCTATGTGGCCATAAACCAGTTGCCCCTCGTGACCGACTACAGTGGATTGGGGGAAGTGTGGTATATCAGCATACTTGATGAAAATAGGATCCTTAATATCCTCAACCAATTGACCCAGTCCAGATCCCAGTATAAGGCCCACTAGGGGTTGGTCTTGTATCCTCCCCTTAATATAGTCTGCCGATGCTAGGACCTTATCATATAAATTATCCATTGATGCCTCCTTTTTCTTTTATGTTTTCAACTGACTTCATTATCTCAAGTTATCTCAAATAAAAACAGGTCATTTGACCCTTTTTGGGAAAAACTATATAATTAGCCTAGTAATAAGCCACAAGGAGGCTAACATGAATCTTAATCTGCTTATTGAAAATGCACCTCTTGAAATCCAAACAAACGTCATCACAAGAGCCTATGAAAGGGGTCGACATATCATATTTGAGGGCCAGTCCAATGACTATCTCTACCTCCTAATAGAAGGCTCTGTGGAAGTGTCTCTGCAGAGTCATCAAGGAAAAAACATTTCAATCAGGCGTCACCAGGCACCTGACACTTTTGGAGTCCTAGAACTCTTTGATGACCAACTCAAGACTAAAAGTGTTGTCGCCAAGACCCCCTGTAAGGTCATTATAATCAACCGTCACCAGGTCCACCGGTGGATGGAAGAGGACTTCAACTTTAACCTATATATCATTCACCTATTAACAGCCTGTTTTAGACAGGCCAATACCCTTGCGACCGTCCTCTCTACCATGACTCTCAAGGAGAGGGTCCTCCTGAGTCTTTATCAACACCACATATCAGGTTCTCTCAGCCAGTTAAGTAAGGACCTCTTAGCCAGTGAGGTATGTGCTCCTAGACGAAGTCTCAATAGGGTCCTCCAAGCCTATCAAGAAGAGGGACTCATGGCATATGAAAAAAAGAGATTTATAATCCTCAATCCTAATCAATTAGAGGAGGCCGGTGAACACTTGACCACCCTCTACTAGGAAAAATCCTAGAAACAAATATACAAGATCATTAGAAGGAGACTACCTTGCAGAAAACTATCCCGATTATTATTGAACGCATGAAGAACCACTTGTCCTGCTCAGCCCACAGTATAGACCATGTCATGAGGGTCTACAACCTATGCAAGCTCATAGCCAAATCCCATGACCATGTAGATATGGAAGTCCTTGAACCGGCAGCCCTCCTACATGACATTGCCCGCACCATAGAAAGCAATGACCAAACAGGAACCTGCGACCACGCCCTCCTAGGCAGTGAAATGGCTGGAGACCTCCTTAGAGATCTAGCTTATCCTGAGGCGGTCATTAGCCAGGTCCAACACTGTATAAGGAGCCACCGTTACCGGACAGGCCACCAGCCACAAACCATTGAAGCAAAGATATTATTTGATGCTGATAAACTTGATGTGATAGGATCCATAGGAATAGCAAGAACCTTCATGTTAGCAGGTCAATTTGGTCAACGGATAACAACTCAATCGTCAGATGATTACCAAGCAAGTAATATTGTAGACCATGGCCGAATAAAAGATGTTTCTAAACACTCCCCTCTTATGGAGTATGAGTATAAGTTCAAACATATTCCTGACAAGTTGTATACCCAGAAGGGGAAGGCCCTTGCAAAATCAAGACTGGCCTACATGAAAGACTTTTTTGATCGCCTAGACCATGAAATGAAAGGCGTCCTATAAAAAAAGACAAGACTCTAATGAGTTTTGTCTTTTTCATCTATACCTGATTCTCAAAGGGTAGCCAGTAATAGGGCTTTATTTTATTTAACTGAAAACCTGCCTTCTCTGCAGTCCTCTTTGACCCAGTATTGGAATCTACACAATTCCAATGAGCGATGAGATTTTGATCATGACAAGCCTTAAGAAAGTGCTGGGTCATCCAGTAAGCAAGCCCCTTCTTACGGTGCCCTTCTATGGTCTTGATATCTATAACCAAGTGGTTGTCAAAGCGAGCAGATCCAATTATAATACCTGCAACATGGTCACCCGACAGAACCAAATACCCCACCGAACGCTTAATAAAATCTTCTAAGGAATGCCAGGCGTAAATTATTTTATCAAGGACCTCCTGACCCCCGTCAATCTTTCCCTCTTGTAAACTAGGAAGCAGTGCCGAATCTAGTCTTTTAATAACATAACCTGGAATATCTATTGGGGGACAAGTTCCTTGACAGGTATAAAAGTATTCATCCTCTAAGTCCAACTTAAAGTCTGAAAACAAGGCCAAAAACTGGTCTCTGGTTTGATCTTTCTCAAACGAGAACTCAAAGCCTTGCCAGCCCCATGCCTTAAAGTCTGGAAATAAATCTTGTCGAATATACTGACATAGGTCTTCTATCCGACTACTATCATCAGTTTCTCCCATAATTGAGAAGCCACCAACGGGGTCCGAAAATACTAGGGAGATGGACGGACGGTCTATGGTATCTACATAGACCTCCCCTCGACACTCCCCCTGAAGAATACCAGAATAAGAGGGATTAGCCCCTTTAAATATATTTAAGTTAATATCATAGTGCTTACGGTCTATTTTATACATCACGCTCTCCCTTCATCATCTTCTTAAATGGTCTCATAAACTTACTATCTTTTCTATGGAGACTTTTATCTAAAGGAAAAAAGCCACAACAATAGGATGGCCAAGTAAAAATGTGTATAAAAAAAGACCAACTCATCACGGTTGATCTTTCTTATGGTGGAGCTAAGGGGACTTGAACCCCTGACCCCTTGGCTGCCAGCCAAGTGCTCTCCCAACTGAGCTATAGCCCCAAAGTAAATTTAGTATACCACACTCAGTCCTCTTTGAATAGTACTACAAGGAATTTTTTCCAATTAAAATCTCCTCTTCCTCAGGATCAATATTTATACAGGTCAAAACCCAAAAGAGATACCTGGTCTTTCTTATTTAGGGTCTTATCATAGTTCTTTCTTAATTGGATCATATTCAAATGGTCAAACCCATATTTCACATACAGACGAATAGCAGCTGGATTTGAGGGGATGACATCTACAAACATGGCCAGGACATTTTCTTGCGTCATGAGGTCATCGATTAATGTCATGGACTGACTACCATAGCCCTTACCCCTTTGATCTTTCCTTACGTATAAATCTTCTAGCCAAGCTGCTCTGTCACCACCAAATCTTAGTCTAAGAAAACCAATCACCTGGTCCTGGTCCATGGTCAAATAAAGATCTGACTGGGCCAACCAGTGCTCTAAACTCTCCCCAGCCTCCTGGTGATCGATATAAAACTCAGGTCTACTTCTTGTCATATCCCGGTGTTCGTTGAAAAAGTTCATGATCATCTGAATCATCACCTGTCTATAGTCTTCATCATACTTTATGAAGTACATCCTTACTCCCTTCCCTATCACCCTATTTTCATCAGGCAAGTAAAAAACCACCATTAAAGGTTTCCATAAACTTACACTTGCTAATTATAGGCAATTAGTCGTTTAATCGCAAGGTTATAGACTTATTAAAGCAATCTTTACTCGAATAAAATAGCTGGTATTTTCATACCAGCCACTTCTATTATTCAATAATCATAGACCGTCTTGGTGTTAAGATCACCTTGTTTACGGCTTCAAAATCATCTGCATTTTCCTGGTCCCACTTACTTCCACTGTCTGTGTGGATTGGAACTACAACTTCAGCTAGAATGGTATCAGCAACTTCTAAGGCCTCTTCTGGTCCCATGTTCCAAAAGTCATCCATTGGTAAAAAGGCATAATCGATATACTCTTTGGCCAAATCTTCCATCTCTGGTATATATGATGTATCCCCTGCATGGTATAAGGTCATTTCACCAAACTTAATAAGATAGCCACAACACTCATCCTTCTTATGGTTGTCATTATATGCTGGTACAGCTTGAATGGTTAATCCAAATAGCTCAATAGTATCACCATAGACTATATCATCGGGACAGTTTACAATTTGTCCTCCCTCTTTTAAGGTAACATACTCTGTCTTATTATGGTCTCCATGCTGGTGGGTTACTAAAACCAGGTCAGCTGGAATCTCGTAGTCTGCGCTGGTACCAGCGTAAGGATCTATATAAGCAACAATTCCATCTGCAAACTCAATAATCAGGGTTGATCTGCCTAGATAGGTTATTGTTGCAGGGAGTTTAGGATTATTTTCATCATCTGGTTCAACGTATCCCCTAGCAAGATTAGCAGCCTCTCCAATTTCACGTGCAGCTTCCATACTTTTTTGAATCTCTTCCAATTCCGCTGCCAATTTAGCTGCCTTTTCAGCCTCTCGCTCTTGACGCTTCTTTAGGTTTTCTTCCCTAAGGGCCGCTGCTTTTTCAGCTGCCTCTTTTTCTGCTGCTGCTTGGTCAGCTGCTTCTTTTTCTGCAGCTGCTTTCTCTGCAGCTTCTTTCTCTGCAGCGGTTTGTTCTAGCTCAGATGAAACCGGATTGGATTTTTCACTCTTTTCATTTTCATTTTTACATCCATTTGTCAAAACCACCAGTGATGCGATTAGAATACCTATCAACCATTTTTTCATAATTCCTCCTCGTTTTCTTTGGTTATTATATATAAAGCTACCATGTATTGTAAACGAACCATAGGAATTGTTTGTGTTGTTTTCGTAATATTCTGATAATATGTATTGTGTAAAGCAACGGAATATTCTGAAAATTAAAAGATAGAATTATAGGAAGACTACCTCGTCCCCCTATAAACACTTGTTTTCATCATTTATGTTGTCATTAATTTAACAATTAACATTTACTTAACATTTAAATATATTTGTCCATATATCATAGGATGTTACTATAGTTAATAAGCTTCTTTGTTATAGTCTTCCAATACGCCTCAGGACCTAGATCCTATTCTTTATAGGTCTAACTTATAGGCCTTTAAGGCCTGAGCCAACTGGTCAGGACAAGATGTCGGTCTCCCCCCACAGCTGATCCCTTCAAACTTTTCAATAATATCATCTACTGAAAGTCCCTCAACAAGGGCCTGTATCCCGAGTAGGTTGCCTGGACATCCTGAAACAAACTCAAGATCATGCACCTTATCTTCATGGACATTAAACTTTATTTCTTTAGCACATGTCCCCTTAGTTTTGAATATATTCATTATTACCTCCCAATTGCTTGTTGTGTTGTTATTTTAGGTCACCTGGTCTTTTCTTGATGAAAAGCGCACCCCTCCATTATAGGGGTTGATCTTCTCAATATCAACATTTATTTAGCAAGTCGAACTATTGTATTTCTTTATAGTTACTAAGGCAAACATCAAATCTTATCCCACTAAAAGAGTCAGGGCTAACCCTGACTCTTATTCTTAAACGAATGCATCTTCTATTGCTTCTACCACTTGACTCAAGGAGGCTTGTGACTGGTCTATCAAGTCCTGGAGTTGGTCCAGTCCCTGATGGCCCTTGATCCCCTTTTCAAGGGATTGGGTAACCCTATACAGGTCAGTCGCACTGATGTTACCCGCAACGCCCTTGAGGGTGTGAATGGCCATAACACCTTGATCATAGTCATCCACCTCTAGAAGACCCACAATAGTTTGAATGGCATTCCTGTGGTTGTCAACAAATCGTGCTAGAATTTTTTTGTAGAGGGTCCGGTTGCCAGCCATACGCTTGAGCCCACCTTCTACATCTAGACCTCCTGATCTTAGAATAGACGTATCAAAATCGTACTTAGCCCCTGTATGGGGCAGAACATTTACTTTTACGTCTTTGACCTTACGGTCCTTGACCCACCTATAAAGGCTTTGATAAACATTGAGAGGTTCAATGGGCTTGGCAACATAATCGTTCATCCCTGCTTGCTTACACTTATTTCGGTCTTCCTCCATAGCATTTGCAGTCATCGCAATGATGGGAACTTGTTTAAATCTTGGTTTTTTCCTGATGGCCTTTGTTGCCTCCATGCCATCTAAGACAGGCATATGCATGTCCATGAAAATCAGGTCATAGTCATTTGCATCAAGCATGTTGATGGCCACTTGACCATCTCCAGCCAGGTCGGTTGCAACCCCTACATCCTCTAACAACTCCTGGGCGATTTCTTGATTAATCTCTATATCGTCCACGACCAAGACCCGAATCCCCTCTAAATTCCTAATTTTTTTCATGATATCCGTCAGCTCATTGTTTGTGGATTCAGGTCTTGTGTTGACGACCCTAGTCCCCAAAAGATTTAAGACAGTTTCAGAGAATAATAAGGGATTTACAGGCTTCAGGGTGATCATATCTACTTCAACATCTTCTACTTCCTTGAGTATGTCCTCTCTGCCATAAGCGGTTATAATCATAACCTTGGGCATGGCCTGACCAAGGACTGCCTTTGCCTTCTTAATGAGATGGAGGCCATTCATACCTGGCATGGAATAATCAACAAATAGGATATCATAGGTCTGGTCCTGGTCATGCTTGTCTTGAATTAGCCTTAGGGCTTGATAGCCATTACTGGCAACATCGGCTGGCAGACCAATTCGCTCCACCATATTATGAATAATCGTCCGGCATTGTTCGTTATCGTCAACAACAAGCCCCTTCATCATGGTTAAGTCTTCTGTTGAAACCCTTAAAATGTCATCATAATCTACTTTTTCAACCCTAACGGTGAACCAGAAGGTACTCCCTTTACCTGGCTGAGACTCTACCCCAACATCTCCTCCCATGAGGTTGGCCAGCTTTTTAGAGATTGAAAGTCCCAGACCTGTGCCACCATACTTCCTCGTGGTAGAGGTATCTGCCTGCTGGAAGGAACTGAACAATTTGAGAATTTGATCTTCTGTCAAACCAACCCCAGTATCTTCTACTTCAAACTTAAGTAGACAAGAGCAAGAATCCGAACACTCTTCCTTAATTCTTATCACAATTTCGCCTTTACTTGTAAACTTTACAGCGTTACTGGCGTAGTTGAGTAGAATCTGACCAATTCGAAGGGAATCACCATGATAAACATTTCCCAGCTGCAAGTCTACATCAAATATGAGCTCAAGATCTTTTTCGGTACACTTATTGCCTATAAAGTCTGTCACCTGGTCTAGAATCTCACTCATTTTAAACTCTGCGTTTTCTACATGCATTTGACCAGCTTCTATTTTAGACAAGTCCAAAATATCATTAATAACACCCAAGAGGTGACGACTTGATGTTAAAATCTTACCAACATACCCTCTTTGCTTGTCCGTTAGGTCTGTTTTACCCAAGAGATAGTTCATTCCCAGGATGGCATTCATTGGGGTGCGAATTTCGTGACTCATATTGGCTAGAAAGTCTGACTTGGCTCTAGCAGCATTTTCAGCCTGGGACTTTGCCTCCATTAGGTCGTCTTCCATCTGCTTTCTACTGGTGATATCAACGGAAATACAACACAGCCCAGTGAGTTCTCCTTCATCTAACATAGGAACCTTAGTAGACAGATATGTTTTCCCCTCTTGCCCGTACTTGCTCTCATACCGCTTGATAGAATGGTCTCTTAAGGCATGTAGGTCTTCTTGGTGGCGGTCATGACCCCCATCAAAGACTTCCAAGTCAGTTTTCCCCAAAACAGTCTTGCCCTCAAGCCCTGTCATTAGCTCCCAGGTTTTATTGACATAGGTATACTGACCCAAGAGATTCTTAACATATATACTGGAATCTGTATTGTCCATGACCAGTTCCATAAACCGCCGACTATCTGCAAGTGCTTCATTTTGAGAGGTTATCAGCTTCATCATTTGCTCTCTACTAGGTGTTTCAATTTTCCCCTTGACTGCCTGCTGGTTCAAGTAGCCCAGAGCAGATGGCCTAAGATTCAAGTTCATAATCAAAGTTTTGTCTTGAAGATGGTTTTCTGTAGGATGACCGATTACAAATCTTAAGTCCAGTCCATTTTCCATCTGATCTATATGTACATGTAAGTCTGAAAAGTCATTTTTTTTCAATTCCTGTCTAACAAAGTCTGAGAGTCGCCCCTCTATTCTCGCTGCATAAAGGTGGTCCACATTCAATTCACTCAACAAAAATCTCACCCTGTCACGAACATCATGAATGGATATGCCCCTATATATATCCATTTTTCCTATATACATACCTTCATCTCCCAACCTAATATTTTATCACCATGCAAGACTTATCATCATAATCCTTGCCAAACCGTTTAACCACTTCTTTAGCCACTACCTCTGCTTCTAGATGTAAGAGCTTTTTTAACTGGTTTGAGCTTCTTCGACACTGGATACCATCAGAGGTTGATATTAATATATCCCCCTTGTTAAGGACTTCATAGTTAATCCTATAGTGAAGGCTCGTATTACCCAGAATACCATCTGGTGTAAAGAGTCTTTTGTCCTCACTTCCTAATATAATGCCACTGATATTGCCAACCCCCATATGAACCAGGCGACCCGTGTTTTTTTCTAAACTGTAAAGGGTCAACATGCCGCCTCTTGACTGTCTAAAAGTCCTATGAATACTCTTAATAAAGACCTCTAAGTCTTCATGAAAGGCCTTTTGAAAAAAGGATACCATCTGGTCAGCCAAGTCATTGGCCTCCCTGCCATGTCCTAGTATGTCCAAGTGAACGCCATATAAGTAGTCCCTGGTCTCGTGAAACCAGCAGGCATCACCACATTCCCGTGGGTTACCTGTCATAGCCTGTACGTAATATCCATAATCTAAAGTCATTTATTACTCCATTTACTGGTAACTATCCTTGTCCCCTTGTCTACTTGAGATTCAATATGAAAGGAATCCATGATTCTTTTCACACTAGGCAAGCCTTGACCCAGACTATTCTTAAAGGTTGTGGTGTGTTCCTTCAAATAGTAGGTAACATCTTTAAAACCCGGCCCTTCATCTTGGGAGACAATTTCGATTCCCACGCAATCCCCTTCTCCACTCTTAAGCAAACTCACCTGTATTTTCCCCTTCTTTGCATACCGTATCAGGTTGACTGCTAACTCCGATGCAACTGTACCTATCAGGTGCTCATCTGTTACATTAAAGCCCCCTTCCCTAGCCAACATCCTGGAATAGTATACAACAACCGCCTGATCTCCTGCCCTTGCTACCTGAAAGGTCCTTTGATTTAATATTTCTCTACTTGTCTTATCTGACATGGTCACCCCTTAATAAGTCCAAGCCCTCTTCTAAGTTGACGGCTGTTTGTATGCTTGTCTTGTACAAGTCCATCTCACTGTCCATAATCGTGATGACACTACTGGGGGAAAGTCCCGTCCAGCAGACCCTTATGCCCATCAACTCTAGCGCCTTAGAGGCTCTAATGTAGGCAGAAAACTCAAAGCTGTCCATAATCCTAAGGGCAGAAAAATCAAGTATGGCCCCACTAAACCGCCTCCCATGAGCCCTTTCTAACACAGCTTCCGTCATGGCCTCTATGCCTTGGTCATCCAATTTACTGGGGACCGATAAAATTAAGGTTGCCCCTATTTCCGTCAAAGAAGTATAATAATCTTCCATTACCGGTCACCCTTTCCCTCTACCCTTAGGTGGAGCATGCCATAAGCCTCTTCCAGAGCATCGCTCAGGGTAGACTTTGTCATAATATTATTCATATCAATCCCAAGTTGAATGATGGTCTGAGCTACTGAAGGGGATATGCCAGATAATATACAATCACATCCCATGAGTTTTGTAGCTTTTGTTATGCGAATTAAGTGGTTGGCAACAGCTGTGTCTACTGCAGCAACCCCATGAATATCCAAAATAATAACCTTGGAATAAGTAGAGGCAATCCTTTTTAAAATACTCTCCATCATATGCTGGGCCCGCATAGAATCTACCACCCCAACGATAGGCAGTAAAAGGATGCCCTCCCATAACTTAATGGTCGGTGTAGACATTTCTTGAATGGTGTAAGATTGTTCCTTTAACTTGTTCTCATAGGCCACTCTTTCACTAATGTCCAATATATATTCCAGGCCACCGATCAAGTCCCCCTCTGAATTTTTAAGAGGAACGGTGAAGTACTCGATGGGAAGGGTGGTTTGGTTAATAGAGATGTTGTTTCTTTTAGAACACATCTGTCCATCCTTGATTGACTTTCTCATGCAGCATTCGCCATTTTTACAATCATCTGACTTAAAAACATCATAGCATTTCTTTCCAAGTATCTGGTCTTCTGAACTTGCCAGCAACTTGCAACACTGGTCATTCACATAGATGATATCCATATCCGTGTTTACTGCCATCACAGGCGTAGGTATTTGCTTAAGTATTTCATCTCTTAAAATACCATCTGTTTCTCTTAATTGTTCAACCATGTTAACTCCCTTCCCTCTTACTGAATTCTATTGTAAATATCGATGATTTTATCGATATTGTCGACAAATATATCTACTACCATGGGATCAAACTGCTGCCCCTTTTCCCTTAACAAGAGGTCAACGGCATCTTCTATGGACCAAGACTCCTTATAGGGCCGTTTGGATGTTAAGGCGTCAAATACATCTGCAATAGCCACAATCCGGCTAAACAAATGGATGTCCTCTCCCTTTAAGCCCTTGGGATAGCCCTTGCCATTCCATTTTTCATGGTGTTGCAGGGCAATAATCTGGGCATATTTCATGACCTGTGAACTTTGGTTACCCAGGATCCCAGCCCCAATGGTGGTATGGTGGGTCATAGACTCAAACTCTTCATCTGTCAGTCGACCAGCCTTCTTAAGGACATTATCAGCAATGCCAATTTTGCCAATATCGTGCATGGGGGCAGCCAGCCTTAAGAGGTCAGCCTCATATACGTTCACACCACATGCAAGGGCCAAGACATAAGAGTATTCACTGACCCTCTGAACATGCTGCCCCGTATTGTCATCCTTGTACTCTGCCGCCCGGCCTAAAATATTAAAGATTTCCAACTGAGTGTCTAAGAGCTTTTTGGTTTTTTTAGCAACCTCAGCTTCAAGTTCATTGTTATAATTGGCCAGCTTAAAATGATTTTTCACTCTTGTGATCATAACTTCTGGAACTATTGGCTTTAGTATGTAGTCTACAGCCCCCATTTGCAGGCCCATAACCTCGTCCTGGGTTTCAGAGTTTGCCGTTAAGAAGATCACAGGAATACTGGATAGGTCAGGATCCTTCTTTAATTGCTCAATGGTCTCATAGCCTGACATGCCCGGCATCATAACATCCAGTAGAATTAAATCAGGTTTATGGTCTCTTGCGAGTTCAAGGGCCTTGTAACCATCAAAGGCCTTTAAAATATGATAGTCCCCTTCAAGAATACACTCAGCTATATCAAGGTTTTCTTCCATATCATCTACAATTAAGAGGGTTCCCTTTTCTTGGTTGTGATCTTTCTTATAAAAGTAGTCGTTAATGACTGCCTTTACCTCTTCTGCATCAAAGGGTTTCTTGAGTAACCTAGGTGACTCTTCCCCCCTAAGCCGGAGGGCAAAATCATCTAATGAGCTTAGGAAAATAACCTCGATGTCCTTAAAGTAGTCTAGTTCTTTCATGTTTTTATAGGCTTCCAAGCCATCCATAACAGGCATAATGACATCCATTAAGACCAATTCCGGCTTTACATCCAACATGCCTTCCAGGGCCAATTGACCATTTTTGGCAAAAGACAGGTCATAGTCTGTCATTAAAGCATTTTTGAGTATCTCCAAATTCATATCGCTATCATCAACTAACATTACCTTGTGCATAAATCCACCTCACCTTACATAGAAAAAAGTAATCTTATTCACACGGTTGCTAACTCCTTCAACCTATTGGTTTTATATCCCCTCATAAATAGTTTAAACTTTAACAAACTAAACTTTTCCAATAAAATATCCCTGCAAGGTCCTTGCAGGGAATTAATATCACTTACTTCTTATTTTTTAGGCGACCTAGCTAAAACTTCATGGCTTTGCCAGATCTTAATCGTATCTAACTGATCCACTAGACTGTCATCAATCATAAGCCTAAAACCCTCACATCCTTTTTGACAATTGCCGTGGCCACTACCCTGTTTTCGATCACATCCGTAGCCCTCTTTAATCAGGTCTCTTAGACCCTGTGGAAATGTTTCTATTAGGTCTTGGTACTTGTCCTGGTGCTTTGTTTTGAGCTTCAGCCGGTATCCTTGGTAAAAAGATGCAGACAACCGCCAAACTTCTTTCCTCTTGTAACTGTAGATTAAGTGATGACATAAAAATCCCTTGTCCTGGTCACAGGTTAAGCCAGATAGAAGAGAATGATCATGTATCTTTTTTATAGACGCCTGGTGGTCCTCAGGTAGGAGGTCAAGAAAGGCCGTGATGGAAACTTGATCAACATCTTCTAATAGGGACCTATAATCGCATCGGAGAAGGATGTCATCATTCTTTCGACTGCCCTCACGTTCATGACCAAGTCCCAGGGTTTTCAAGCCTAAAAGCATGTGATTATTCTTAAAATAAGTCACTTCAATGGGACTTGAAGAACTTGTGTCCAGGTTTTTATCTCCTAAATCTAGGCCAGTAAAGTTTAAGCCCAGGTGACTCATAAACTTAAGGGTCTTGATCATTTGACTCTTAGATATTTTGGTCGTAGAATTCTTGTTCAAGGAGTACTTTAAGCTTAACTGGTCCCACCCCTCTATAAGCAGACAGGTCTTATCCTCAGATAGGACCCCTCTCATTCCAAGGTTAAGTAAGACACTCTTGATATTGTTTACCATAGGGAACTCTGTACTTAGGGTTACTTCATCCGAAAACTTTTCCTTTCCCTTTTTAAGGATTACAGACAGATCTGGGTCTTCATCAAGTGCCTTTAAAAGCTTTGATAAAAACTCTTTATAAGCTTCAATGCCTGACCACACCAGGTCCGAAGTCCCCCCTTGTCTATATACTTCCTTGAAGGTTAACTCATTTGGAAGTGTAACTGGTAATAGCTTATCTATATACCTTGCCAAGTGTCCTACTGTATACGCCATTTTTCCTCCTAGTCTATATTTATATGGTATTAGAGAGGAACAACAGATTCAAAGTTAATCATCTAATATACCCGGTATCATACTATAGTAAACATAAATATTCCTTAAGTCCATCTCATTTTTCTTTCAATTTGATAGCTTTCATTACTATTTTATCACAATAATAGTCCTTGAGCACTCATAGCCTCACTTATTACTTCATAATGCTTTTTATTTTATCCATAATATGTCATACTGATTAGGATGACAAGATTTAAACCCTTCTGGAGGAATCATGACAATCTATAAGAATCCTAACTGTAGAAAAATAAGAGGTGCCTATATCCTAGACATCCATTGTGCCTATTGTAAGGCCTATATTGCTACCTATCAGAAGGTGGGCAGGAGTAATTTTGTAAAGATGTACAATGACAGGATTATCCAGTCACGTCTTGATATGACCCTCTATCATGGGGCCATCTACTGCCCAGAGTGTCATGAAAAAATCGCTACCCGGTATGTGACAAAGATGGACAAAAAAGAAGCCTATCGTTTTGTCCCCTCTGCCTTCAATAAAAAAACACATAAGGGCAAGTAAGCCTCTAGTCTAAACCCACTCAAAAAGAAAGGATGCATTATGGAATACATTTTAGCCCCCCTTATATACTCCTTGCTTCTTACACCGGCCATTTTTATCACTAGCTTGATCAAGGCCATGGATAAGAGCCTTGATCAAGAAAAAAGAACCAAGCATATGAAATACAGCTCTACAGCATTTACCCTCATCGTCTGGACCTTTGTACTGATGATTATGAGCCTATAAGAAATACCATCGACCAGTCGATGGTATTTTTCTTAGTTAATGATGAATTTTTCTATATGGTACTTCTGCCCCTAGTCCTTCCTTACTGTCTTTCATAATACATACTTGAGTCTGCTCGCGGCCGTCCTTAAGACAAGTCCCAGGACTTGGCCCTGGTCTTTTACCACTTCTAGGTATGTGTTTCCTAGAGCCAGCAAGTCTGAAGTAAGAGGGGTCAAGTCTGAATCAAGGGCCTTGTAAGATTTGATCCGCAAGCGACCATCATGGTCTTCAATGTCAAAGAAGGCTTTAAAGTCCCTGCACAGGTACCTACCAGTCAGATGACTTGTTTTCACATCACTTACAGGTTTAACCTTGGTAAAGCATTTGCCCAGGGTCCTTATGACTGGCACTCCATCTTCCTTGGACAAGGTATGACTTAAGTCTTTTGAGGTAAAGCCCTGGCCGTCGCCAAATACTTTATAGGATTGATATAAGTTGATCAAGTATAGGTGATCATTAAAAAAGCCAACCCTGTAGATCCTTAAGTCTTCCTTAGATAAATAGGTTCCAAGATAGTCCTCATAAGCCAGCCCCCCTTCGGCCTTTTCCATATGGGGTCCAAGTAGATCTTCTAGGACCTTGCTTGTTAACTTGTTTATATCATGGACTTCATTGTTCATAAGGCATATATAGGCCAAGTCCTCTCCTGGTATGTAAAGACTTAGGGCCTTATAACATCCAAAATCACCATCATGAATGAAATAGTCCACTCCCCTATATTGACGTTTAAAAAAGCCAAAGCTATAGTCATTAGAACCACCCCCTTGTAAGTCTCTAGGCCCTGCTATACTTAAAAGCCTCTTATCTGTCATCAGGTGACAAGCCCACTTGGCCATATCCTCCAGGCAGGTCCAAACACCACAATCTCCAGTAAGATTGAAGTTATAAGCTTCTGTCATAGTCTTGTCCTGGTCTTTAAAGTAAGCAGCTGCTCAATTCTTTACTAGGCTGTAACCCTCTTCCCTGTAAAAGGTTGAAGACATCTTTAGGGGGGTAAAAATATGGTCTCTGGCAAAAGCCCCCAAGGTCTGACCTGTAATTTTTTCTATAACCTGCCCCAGCAAGAAATAATTGGAGTTACTGTATTGAAAATGATGGTTGGGCTCGAACTGAAGCTTAGACTTACAAATGATATCCATTATTTCTCTGATATTAAAGTATTCATCACAAGACCGGTCACCCCAGTCTAATATTGTCAGATAATCTGCTATACCACTTGTATGATAAATCAGATCTTCAATAGAGACTTGTCCAAACGCCTCTGGCATATCTGTTAAGTAGTCAATGAGTTTATCGGACCTATCAAGTATCTTTCTTTCTTCAAGCAGGTAGATGCAATACGCAGTAAACTGCTTAGACACCGAGGCCAGGTGAAAAACAGACTGGTTCGATAGCTTGTGGTCATATTCCAGGTTGGCATAACCATCACAGAAGCCATAAACCTGCTCCCGCCCCAGGTAAATACCTATGACCATACCTAGCTCCTGGGTATCTAGCGAATCTATATGGGCTTGCAAGCTTGCAAAGTCCACTTTATCTAAGTCCTTATTCCTATCCATTTGATCTCCTTTATATACTTATAAATCTCTAATTATAGTATAAGTCTATAAACACATAAAAAGTAGATATGAAACAATTAAAATGAAGTCTCCACCCTTACTTTTTAACTTGATTAATAAAATAATTACCTGGATGTTGATTCATTAACAAACACATACGGAATCCAAATACAATCTGAATCCATTCAAGAGATCACAGCCAGCATGGATGAACTCAACACCATGGCTGAAGTTCTTCAAAATGATATAAGTAAATTTAAGGTATAGTGTGCCTATTATTAAACAGACCTTGACATACCTAGAACTTCTAGGTAATATATACTTAGAAGTTCTAGGTATGAAAGGTGGTAGAAATGAAAATTGATAAAAGCCTAATAGGAGGCAGTGCCATTTTACTGGTCTTAACCCTTTTAAATGAAAATGACATGTACGGTTACCAAATCATAAAAGAAATTGAAGTCCGGTCAGATGAGACCTTCCAGTTTAAAGAAGGCTCCCTCTACCCTGTCTTACACAAACTCCTGAATAAGGGTTTTGTAACAAGTTATACCGCCAAGGGGGACACAGGAAAAAACAGAAAGTACTATCAATTGACCAAACTGGGACGACTCCATTTAAAACAGCAAACAGACCAGTGGGACCTCTTCACCAAGTCAGTCAACAAGGTCATTGGAGGACATAACCATGCCTACTCCTAATGCTCGTGACCAGTTTATTAGAGGGGTTCTAAGCCACATTAAGTTCCCCTTTGACCGTAAAGACATTGAAAAGGAACTCAATGACCACATTGACGACCGCATGGATGACTATTTAAAAGAGGACAAGAGTCAAGAAGAGGCCCTGCTTATGGCCATAGGTCACATGGGAGATCCCAGGGATATTGGCAAGGAGCTGAATCATATGCACAAGCCCCTACTGGGCTGGATGTGGCTGATATCTGACTTTATCATGAAATCCTTTGGACTTATGGTCTTTGCCTGGATCCTCCTATTAGGCATCTCTTCCATAAACTTGGATTCACCCCTAAAGTATATTGGACAAGACAACATTGTTTATCATTTGGAGGTGGATGAACAGGCGACTATAGATAATACGGTGATTAAAATTACTGACCTTATCTATGACAAGCAGGGGACCTTATATATTGTCTATAAGTCTTACAGCAAAAGTATCCTGATCAATACCTGGGGCTTTGGTAATCTTGGAGAAGTCAGGGACGAAAACGGAAGAATCTACCATGGTGGCGGGTCAACCTCTTCTGGTATCATTAGCCACCACACCCTACGTTTAAAGGATTTCCCCTTATCCTCTAAGGAATTAAATATTGTTTATGACCATTACAACAGACAGTTCGAGTTTCATTTCAAGCTACCAGGAGGAGATGCAGATGAATAGATTATTGAAAACCCTTAGGAATCTTCTTCTAATTGTATTTCTGGGCATTTTGTTTTTAGCCCTAACTGGCCTCCGCTTAAGCCCCATCCAAGCCCACAAGGCATCAGAAAGGGGGATTCACTATGGTCCCTCTAAAATCGTTAAAGTCTTTGATTATGGGTCTTACCAGCACCTACTCTGTACCTATGATAGGTGGGTTTCTTGTAACACAGTCAACAAAAATCTTTTCTTTTTGTGGTCAGCTGGCTCCCAGCCCATAGGCTTTGAGAATGACCCGGATAAGGCCTTTGTCTATAGTGGTGTCTACTCGGACAAGTTGATGATGGTTTATGGAATTGTGAATGATCCAAACATCACAAGGATGGAACTCCGCATAGGACAGGACCAGGTCTTGGTCCAAGAGACCCTCTATGATAATCTTTTTTACTTCAGTTGGAAGGGATCCTACAATGACCGTGAAAACATGACACTCACTGGTTATAATGACCAGGGAGATATCTGGTTAGATATGCAGATTCCGTAAATAACACCTATACGCCCAGGACTCTTTATAGAGACCTGGGCTTACTTTATTAATGCCAATAAATATGTCATACTATAGGGAGAATATGTAAATCAATGAATGAAATGAAAAGGAAGGCACTATGAAGATTAGAAAAGCAGAAGCCAGTGACAAGGCAGCCATTATAGAAATGACTAAAAATACCTGGGATGACGGCGACTATATCAAACATGTATTTGATAAATGGCTGGCAGCACCAGGTGAGTTTACCATCCTAGAGGATCAAGATATGATTGTTGGCTGCACCAAATTGACTGTTATCAAGCCGGGTTGTCTATGGCTAGAAGGTATTCGGGTAAGGCCCGAAATGAGGCGCAAGGGCTATGCCAAGGTCCTGGCTGACTACCAGCTCAACCTGGCAAAGACTATGGGCTTTGACCACTTGGGTCTTTCCACTTGGTATCAAAATGAAAGTGTTAAAATGCTGGTCCACTACCCCTTTGACTGTATATCAAAATACAAGGTCCTGACCTATGACTTAGATCTGGCAGGAAGCCATGACATCACACCAGTCAAAGATTATCAGAGGGTCATAGACTACTTCACTCCTTACTTGAATGGTGACTATTACGCTTGTGACTGGACCTTTTTCACCCTGGATCCAACCATGATTAAGACCTTTTTTGACAGAGGAGAAATATATCGCCACCAGGACCACTTGGCCATTATATCAGACCTCTACAACAAGGAAAAAAGCCTTTCAATCGTATACGCTCATCATGTAGACCAGGACCTATTGGACCTGTCTAGGGCCTTGAAAATACACAAGAAAAAGGACTATGTTATGACCATGTCCAAGGACCAAAAGATAATTGATGACCTGATGGACCTAGGCTTTGAAGGCTATGACCAAGAAGTTCGAGATGTCTACTTATACGACTACAAGGATGCCTAAGCATCCTTGTTTTATTATCCTATGAAATTTCTTCATCATACCCACAGGTCCTGCATCTCCTTTGAGCTTTGAAGGACCTGGTCTAGACTGCCGACAGCATCCACTTGTCCCTCTTTAAGGACAAGGACCTTGTCGGCCTTCTTGAGGGTAGCCTTTCTATGAGAAACAGCAATGCAGGTTGCCTTCTTTTCTTCCAAGAAGCGTTGCCATATCATGCTTTCAGTTTTCACATCCAAGGCACTGGACATGTCATCAATCAGGTAGACCTCGGCCTCCCTTACAAACATTCTGGCAACAGCTGTTCTCTGTACTTGTCCACCTGACAGCTTGACACCCCTACTACCAATGGTAGTGGCCAAGCCTTCCTCCATGGCTTCTAGGTCATAATCAAGAATAGAAGCCCTAACAGCCTGGTTGACACGGCTAGGATGCCCCCCTAGCCCCAGTCGAATGTTATTGTCTATACTATCACTGAAGAGCCCAGGTACTTGAGGGGTATAGGCCATATGAGGTGGTGTCAAGAAAGCCATGGGGTCTGTCACAGGACGACCATTCCATTGAATGCTTCCTGCATCAGCCTCTAACAGGCCAGCTACAAGCTTGAGAAGGGTGGTCTTACCGGATCCAATTCGGCCAGTTATGACCACAAACTCCCCTCTTTTTATTTCAAGATCTATCCCCTTGACCCCCTTACCCGTTTCCTTGTACTGGTAGGTCAGCCCTTGAAGGTTCAAACTTTCCAAGGGATCCTCTAACAGGGGCTCAGGCTGATCGTAGTCACCAATTCTTTCATTAACATGAAGGTTTCTAGATGCAACCAGCTTATCCCCTTCTTCATTCTCCAATACTTCCTTCATCCTCTTCACGGACACGTCTGTTTGTTGGAAATGAGCCATAAACTCCCCCCAGAAGGTAGTATTGTCCGATACAAAGCCCAGACAATAAATAAAGAGAGAGAAATCTCCCAGACTAAAGCTGTCAGCCGAAAGCATTTGCGCTATAATCAGGAGGATTAGTCCTGTTCCCAGGGTAACGGTATTGTTGAAGATACTATTTAGAAGCTGGTTAAACAAGTTGTCCTTTAACATGACCTTTCGTCTTTGGTTGTTCAAGTCCTCTAAATGATTCAGGCACTTGTCCTCTGCCCCTGCCACCTTGATGGATTGAACGGATTCAAACAACTCCCCAATGGTTCCAGTAACCTCCTGGGTTGCTTGACGACTTGCCTTTCTATATCTTTGGATACGCTTACTGGCCTGGTTGGCTATGGCTACGATGCAAACCAGGGGGGTAAAAACAAAGAGGGTTATGGTCGAGTTAATCCTAAATAGGATGACCAGGGCAATGACGGTAAATAAGATGGATGCAATGACATCCAAGCACCAGCTGACAGAGTCTTCAATCTGTTCTACGTCGTCCCTAAAGAAACTCAGCATCTCATTGTCTGAGCACTTCAAGGCCTCACCTCCTGGCTTTCGATATATTTCCTTGAACATATTGAATCGTAAAAGGGAAGCCATTGTGAACCGGTGGGTGATATCAACCAGAGCACCACCATATATGTTGGCAACCCGACTTAAGGCCAGGGCCATAATTAAGGCCAGCATGCTGGGAATACCAATTCCCCAGGCGCCCTCGCCTTCTAGATAAGAGAAGAACTCCCTTGTTACCAGGCCCGGTAATAAGAGGGTTAGATCAATAGAGATCCATAGGAGACCGTTAAAAAAGTACATGAGGGGTCTTTTTTTTATCAGCTCCCATATTATTTTACTTGTCTTCATACCAAGACCTCCTCTAATCCAACTGCAAGTAGCTGGTTATACTTTGATGTCTTATCCTCAAGTAGGGCCTGGCGGTCTCCAAATTCTAGACACTGGCCGTCTTCAAGAATGAGTATTTTATCGGTTTGGTCTACTGTTTTCAACCGATGGGCTATAATGATTGCTGTACGGTCCCTTAAGAGATTCTTAATGGCTTCTTCTAACAGGACCTCTGTCGCTGGATCCAACATAGAAGAGGCTTCATCTAATATAATCAAGCCTGGATCCCGTAAAAGAATCCTTACAAAGGCTAGGAGCTGGGCTTCCCCAGCTGACAAGCCAGAGGCTTGGGCCTGGATGACCGTATCCAGTCCCTTGTCCAGGTCCTTATACCACTCATACAGTCCTAACTTTTTGAAGGCAGAGATAATCTCCTGGTCTTCAATCTGGTCATCAAAAAAGGTTAGGTTATCCCGAATGCTACCATGGAAGAGTTCAACATCCTGGGTAACAATGCCAACATGACTTCTAAGAGAGTCTTTTGAAATCCTGCTAATATCCTTACCGTTTAAAAGGATCTGGCCTTCCTGTCTATCATAGAGTCTAAGGAGCAGTCTGCCAATGGTTGTTTTACCACTCCCTGTTCGTCCCAAGAGTCCCATGACCTGGCCAGGTTTCAAATCAAAAGACAGGTTCTTTAAGACATTTTTGTCCTGGTCATAAGCAAAGCTTACTTGGTCAAAGCTTACACTTGACATCTTGTCTGTTAGGGTCAGGTCATTGGAATATACAATTTTCGATTGAGTATTCAGGAGGTCACTAATTCGACTAATGCCAGCTCCAGCCTTTTGTAGGTCTTCTAGTTGGGTACGAATTTGGTTTAAGGGTTTCCTAATCAGCTCTGTATAATTAAATATTAGGTAGACGGTTCCAATAGTGATTGCTCCCTTTTGCCAAAGGTAGCCCCCCAGGCCAAAGGAGATGATGGTCCCAATGGCAAAAATGACAACCGATGACGTCCACATAGAGTAACCTAGTAGGCCGGCCTTTCTTTCCTTCCTATACCACTTTCTAATTAGGCTATGAAACTTATGATAAACATAATCCTTGGCACCAGCAGTTTGCACATCCTCTCGATTACTGATGTGTTCTCCCAAGAAGCCATAAAACTCTGAGCTGATGGCCCGAGCCTTAACTCGGTGGGGAACGGCTATTGTACTCACCTTAAGCAAGAAGATCATGGCCCCTAGGGCAAAGAGTAAAATACTCAGACCAATCCGCCAGTCCTCATAAAAGAGTACAACTAATACACCTGACAATAACAAGAAATTACCTAGGATTGAGATCATGAAATTGGAAAATAGGTTCATGAGAGTAGAAACATCCCCATCAATCCTCTCTATTAACTCCCCTGGCAGGTGGTCCTTATGAAAGGACATGTCCAGGTTTAAGCAGTGTCTGGCTAGGTCAGTTCTTAGCTTGTTAGTCGCCTTCCAACCTATGTTTTGACTCAGGAAGGTAGAGGCCAGCGCCAATGCCTGTTGCATAAGGGAGATCCCTATGAAGAAGAAGGCCAGCCTATAAAGCTTGTCCTTGTCGGCCCCACCTATAATGTGATCTATGAAGGCCCTTATGATTTGAGGACTCATCAGCTGCAGACCCATGGTCACAAAGATTGCTAGTGTCAGTAAGGTCAGGCTCAGCTTTTGATCCTTCATATATTTAATGATTATCGGTTTTAGCTCCGATAATTTTATTGTCTTCTTTTCACTCATTTCTCCTCCAAAAACCTCTTGGTATTATCTATATGGTATGTCCTTATCATTAACAGTAAAAGTATATCATCCACAGGTGGCCAGCGGTATTACATTACCATTACACTCCCTGACAAGAGGCGGCCCTGGCCTTCATATAGAGAAAACCCACACCTTCAATAATTGAAAGCATGGGTTTCTCTATATCTATAAGGAATGGTTGAGTTAGTTGACTTGTTTATTAACAAGCCTTTCCCTGGCCTCATGAGGACAGAGGGGCTTGCTATAATAATAACCCTGGATTATATCACACTTCATTTGTCTTAACATGTCCACCTGCTTGTGATCTTCAACCCCTTCTGCAATAACAGACATGCCCCTGTAATGCGCAAGGTTGATAATCATTTGAACCGTATGGCGGTCAAAGTCATTGTCTACAATATGCTCAATGAAAAGCTTGTCAATTTTTAATGTCGAAGCGGGCAGTTTCTTAAAATAACTTAATGACGAGTATCCCGTTCCAAAGTCATCTAGGGAAATAACCAAGCCCCTTGCCCTAATCTGATCGATGATGAGCTCATTGCCATGATTCAGTTCAAATAAACTGGTTTCCGTCATTTCCAGGCAGATGGTCTTAGGGTCAACACCCGTCTTGTTTAAGACTTCATCTAGGTCATGGATAAAGTTAGGGTGTAACATTTGTACTGAGGAGATATTAATGGATACGACTAAGCGTTCATCGGCTTCTTCATTGAGCCTTCTTGAAAACAAGCAGGACTCCTCCAGTACCCACTTGCCTATATCCACGATGAGGCCCATTTCCTCTGAGGCTTGGATCAATTTCAAGGGTGAGACGAAACCAAGTTCTGGACTCTTCCACCGAATGAGGGCCTCAGCCCCAATAAAGCGCTTCTTACTCAGATCATAATAGGGTTGATAATTCATGTAGAACTCTTTGTTGTTATAGGCCTTACGTACATGGGACTGGAATAAGACCTTATCCTCTAAGGCTACATCCATGTGTCTATTATAAATAACAGACCTGTTTTTCCCAGATTTTTTTGCCTCATATAGGGCCATGTCGGCCTTTTTAATTAATTCCTTCAAGCTTCTACCATGAAGAGGACATATGGAAAGACCTATAGAAACCGTAAGGTATAGGCTCATATTTTCTATCCTCATGGGCTCATTAAAGACACCTTCCAGGGTCATTAAAAAGTTGGTGACCCTATCTAGGTCTGGATGCCTATGGATAAGTAAGAACTCGTCCCCACCAAACCGTCCAATCTTTACTTGATCACCCTCTAAAGCCATCAACCGGCGGCCTGTTTCAATTATGATTTTATCGCCAAAGTCATGTCCAAAGGTATCATTGATGAACTTAAAGTTATCAACATCTAAAAACATCATGCCATAGTAGGCATGGTCTTCATCTTCTATCCAGCCCTTGGCCAAGTCAAGAATAGCCTTTCTATTTTTAAGGTCCGTAAGGTCATCGAGATAGAGTAGGTCATATATTTCCCTGTTTTGACATTCTATTTTATCCAGTGCCTGGCTAAGCATTTTATTAGTCACCTTAAGTTCCTGATTGGACACATACATATCTTCATTTAGGGTCATGAGCTCGCCGTTTGAACGGATGAGGCCTTGCTTGCTCTCAAGCAAGTCTTTTTCAGCATCTTGACGATACTTGATATTTCTGAAGAGGTAGATAATCAGCATGAATTGAAAACTCACCACCACTAAACCTAGGCTTATATAGGGCAAGTATTTCATCCAGAGGTTTTCCTGCTTGTTGATGTAGATAACTTCCCCCTCTACAATATCAGGATCAAAATTATACGTGTTCATGACTGCGTAGTCTAACATCCTTAGGGGTGGATTCTCTATGACTTTCATTTGATCAAACTTTTTACCGTATAAGATGTCCAGGACAAGTTGGCCTGCTCTTTTCCCCTGCTGATGGTAAGACACCACATCCCCACCAATCAGTCCTGTCCCAAGTCCAAACTCATAAAGGGTATAGACGGGTTGGTCTACAGAATCAAGGACCATTTTAACCCCTTCATTAAAGGTGACTGTTTTACCGGTCTTATCCCTGTGAACCGATAACAAGAGGATGATATCGTCCGAGGATAAGAAGGACAATTGACTGGTAAACTCATCAAAGCTTAAGTCTGTCAAGTCGATGACATCAAAATCAAACCCACCATAAGTATGACCAAAGGTCAGGTAGGCATCATAGACCCCCTGGCCTGTTGTTGTAGCATCCGTTAAGGCTACAACCCTTTTAGCCTGACCTTGAAAAAGGCTAGCAAGTTCTAGGGTCCCCTTGAAAGATAAGGATTCTACCACACCCGTCACGTTGTCCTTTGCCCCCATGGTCCGGGCCATATCAATATCATTGATTCCCAAAAAGACTGTGGGGAGTCCTTCAAACAAGTCCTGGCAGTGATTCACGAACAGTAAAGCATTATCATCTCCAACCATAATGGCATCATAGGCCTTGCCATGGTCTAACTTATACTTAAGGGATCTATAAAAATTCTTAAAATTCTCTTCTGTATAAAATCTTTTCGAGTCCATAAACTCAATATCTAAGCTAATGTTCCTTTTATCTAAGACTGATTTAATGCCGTTTACTTGATAAAAGAAGGTTTCATAACTGGGACAATAAGAGCTGATGAATAAAACCCTTTTCCCACTAAGGTCTTCAGATTCAGGGGGGGCTTCAAAACTTGCTGCAGAAAAAATGAGTCCTGCTATTATAATCATAATGAAACTTAAAACCTTTTTTTTCATACAAGTTACTCCCAGATTAGGTCAGACAAGTAGTTTTGATTAACCTGCTGACACCTAGCCCCATTAGGTGAGTTGAGTTTCTATTGTTAGTTCCTTTAAGGTAAGCTTCGCTACATAAAGCAACTTCTAATAGGAACAAGCTGACCCTAAGTATACTAAAGGTTGGTGATTAAAACTAACCCATTCCCCATAAATATGTGGCTTATTCAACAAAATAGGACATATTGTTGACTATTGGTCCCTAAATGACTACAATAAATAAGACTTCTGACTATACATCTTATATGCAACATTCAAAGAGGGAGATAGCATGACTGAAAAAATAGACAAACGGATCATCAAAACTAAGCAAGTCATTATGACCACATTCTTAGACCTACTCACACGGTATGACTACAATAAAATTACCGTTTCTCTCCTGGCAAGAGAAGCCAAAATTGATCGTAAAACCTTTTACCTTCATTACGCCAATACTAAGGAGCTTTTGAATGAATACGGCCAAAACTTGTTAGACACGGCTATGGACCGCATTGACCAGTCGCCTGACTTTTCCATCCACCTTCTATTCAAGACCTTTAATCATATATTTAGAGACAATAACCCCTTATTTGAAACGGTTATTAGTACAGGCCTAAACTCTTTTTTAATTGACTTAATTAAGCTACGGATCATGAAGTTATTAGAACAAAAGTTACTGGACGCCTGTCACCATAAGCCCCAGTATGCTAATTACCACTTGACCTATATCACGACGGGGCTGATTTCTATATACATAGAATGGGTTAAGTCCCATGACCCCATGTCCATTGACCAGCTCTCAGAGGTTGCCTTAAGTATTGTTTCTGTTAACATAAACTATCTGCAAGGCCATAGCAAGTAAGGTGATTCAATACATAATGAAAAGTCTAGTAACTCTTTACGGTTACTAGACTTTGTTTTACTTTATAATCTCAAAATGTCGCTTAGGATAATCGAGTATCCATGATCGGCCCTCTAAAAGGTCCATTCCCAAGAGGCCTAAGACACCCTCCTGGGAAGATGGAAATAAGTCTCTATCGAGGGCTGAAATATTCTTTAGCTTGACTCCAACTGGACCAACCATCAGGTCTAACTCTTCTACCATCAAGACCTCTTCTTGACGCTCACCGTCTAGGCCAACGATTGTTTCCAATACTAAATTATCTCCTTGCCTTTGCTGGTAGCCCAACCTCCCCAGTACACTTTCAGTATGGCCTGAATCAAAACCATATACCTGGTCGTTCCCATCACTTTTCGTACATACCAGGGGCATGTTATCCCAGTCTAAAAGCAAGCCATTGCCATGACCTACCTGGTCTTTCTCAAAATAGAAGACCCTTTTGTGGTGATCATATAACCAGCGGAAATCAGAAATAAAATTCCAGCCTATAAAACCATGACACTTCAGGGGCTTGCCCTCTTCATCAAAACCAAAATCCAATGTCTGGTCTTCTACAAGGACAGCATCTAGATAGTCCACCAGGTAGTCACCCACGTAAAAGTCCTCTAATTGATACAGGTTTCCCATCAGAAGATTACCGGCTGTTCCGCCAGCTTGTATGGTTTCTTCCTTGGCCTTAGCTCCTAGCAGGCGACCTGCTGATTGACTTAAAACGGTTAGGCTGGCCCCTGTATCAAAAACAAGAGATAGCTTTTGATCATTCTTTACCAGGTCAATCAGGAGCAGGTTTGCAAACTTCTGATCCGATTGTTTAATTTTATAGGTCATCATGCCTCCTTATTCTCTTATCATTTTATACCATTATAACCCATACAATTTTCTCTTTCTAGCCAAGAGGCAAAAACCACCATGACACAATCATCATGGTGGTTTTGTATATCATTGAACATAAGCTTGGTAGGCCTCGGGTAAGACCTTCTGCCTAGGATCCTCCCCATAAAACTTGACCATATAGTGGATCTTATAAGAATCTTTAAAGCCCAATCTCTCATAAAGGCTTCTCGATGGATTACCTTGCATGGCCTCTAGTAAAAGTTCACTATGACCCCTATCTAACAACTGGTTGAGCAAGAATTTTACAAATTCTGTCCCATAGCCCTTATTTTGCTGGCTCGGACATATGCATACCCCCTCAAGTTCATTGTCACTCAAGTCTCCAACACCCACCACTTGGTGGTCTACTTCTAAAATAAAGGAGTCTTTAGCCCTTGATAACTGATACTTCTTTTGATAGTCATTGGGAGGATGATAGTAATTATGTGAAGCCCCCACCCCTTCTCTTAATAGAAACATGGTGGTAGACTCTATACGGTGGTAGACATCAAAATCTTTCTCCTCATAATTTCTAACACAGATTGGCTTGTGGTTAAACTTCGGCCCCTTATAGGTCATCCAATCACCAATCATCCAATCATAATAACCCATCTTATATAAGAAAGCGATAACGTTTTGGTAGCTGTCTTTTACTGCCAGTTGGCCATGGACCACCCTGTCATAGGACTTTAGATCACCTTCAATAAAGTTCATCAGCTGACGACCAATCCCCCTCAGTCGATAGGCCTTCATGACATAGATAAAGGGATCAATGATCCCTCTCGGACCATCATAAGCCCCTAGTCCCACTAGGTCTTGGCCCTCAAGAGCCAAAACCATATAGTCCTTGTGGTCATCAACAGTAATGGTGTGGTCCATCATTTCTTGGCTCATGAGACCTTGAACTGCATCCTTATACTTGTCTGTATATTTTTCTAACTTAATCATTTCAAATCGTCGAGTAGACAACGCTCGACTTTCCCCCTCTCTATTTTCATAGTGAGGGAAATAGTCTAGTTGCCCCTCACAGAACCCAACGTGCCCTACTAAGGCATTAGGCTCTTCATACTCTTCTTACATAC
>Ga0209379_10000097_pt1 | contig 116447 bp, 98 predicted proteins | sample tdDd001_FD_187124 | JGI IMG/M metagenome (GOLD analysis project Ga0209379, IMG submission 187124) | Marine sediment microbial communities from the Atlantic coast under amendment with organic carbon and nitrate - tdDd00.1 (SPAdes)... | ecosystem: Environmental > Aquatic > Marine > Coastal >...
CGCTTGGTTAACCAGTTCTTTCTAAGTTTTGTAGTACTAAAATCTATATCAAAGATAATGTTTGCCCAAGCCTTCAAGTCTTGTAATTACAGATCCTTAACATTGGACACTTCGTAATTCAGAAATGTCCAACAACGAGCTAGCTATCGTGGCGAGCTCAGATCTGCCCCAAAATGTTTTAAATAGACTGTCTCTAGCCAGCTTAAGCGTTGTTTCTAGTCGCTCGATAAGAATTTGGAGTGGAATAATTATCCAACTATCACTCCCCAATTGTTCCCAAATACTCTCTATTTATTCTGATTGCCTATCTGCGAAAGCTAACTTTCCACTCTCTAACTTATTGAAAGTAAGATTTATTTTTCAATAAGTAATAAATAACAACCTGATTAAGATCATGGTAAGTCGCTTATTAAAGTTCGGCGCTTAAGCATTCTACCTCTTTTGGAGAGGGCTAGTTTTCTCGGTTACTGATTGAAAATAATCATAAATTTAAGCGATAGCGGAAAATACTTCGAAAATACCGAGCAAAAATGCAACTTTAAATTACTTTTTCAGAAGAGACTCTCAAGTTAGCGTGAATGGGACACAACAAAACAATTAGAAATACAGATGAATAAAATGAATGTTCTTTATGCTGCCATGGGTGTTTCAGAGCTGTCTATTCTTGGTGGCAAACCATGCTCCCAATCTCTGCCATTCTCGGGTGGTCGATTGGGCTCAATGATAGAGTGGAGGCAATGATGATCTTATCCAGTGAATTGAAGAAAGTCGGCACTATCATCACCAACTTAGTGGATATTGTTAAGAAGCACGGCGTAGAGTTAAACAGTGAATCAACGTACTACATCAGCAAAACTTTTAAAGAAAAAGTAATCCCTTGCAGCCGCAATGTGCATTACTACCTCACCTTGAACAATGATGTTGGCGATATCCTGATCACTAAAATTGTCCACGCGAGTAACTCGATTGATATTGGCTTTAAAGATATCTACGGTAATAAACTCGCCAACGCGACCATTACAGACAAAGGCGAGCTCAAAGAGTATCGCTTGTAGCTAGAGACCTGCGAATCCATTCAAGTAGATTCGCAGGTTTTCTGTTACTTAATCGCAGTACAAAAGCTTACATCGGCGTGCTGAGTTTGCGGATCGTAGCTGTGATAAAGCTCGAAGCATGGGCGATCATCGTTTTCTACGCCAGTTTCAATCACCTTACTCATCAAATCATCCCACGCTTTGGCATATTGGTTATGTTCGGTGATGTTTTGACGCATGACCGCATATTGCCCACCAGGAAAATCTTGCAGTTCAATTCCACTTGGCACTTGTGTATCAGCTGGGACCATCAAACAGATATCGGTGCGACATTTGTCATTAGGTGTGACTTCTGGGTTATCGTGGTAGATAAAGATACAGGTATTACCCGCCAAGTTTTTCATTCCCGCCCATTGATACAAGCGATTTGCTGGCTCTTCATAGCCTTCACCATAAGGGCCAGTGACTCTGACGTAGGCGAGTTTAGTTGCGTCAAATTGTTGCATTTCCATTGTCTTTCTCCATGTCGTTGGTTCAGATCCAGTATATGGAGTCGTCATTTCGCTTTCGTTTCCAATCTTGCGCAAGGTGTGTCCAATCTTGCTGTTTTGTGCCAGCGTTGAAAATTCTTGATAGTTCTTACAATCACGAAAAGCGGTTGGCGTAACACCGTAATGTTGCTTGAACGCTTTGGCTAAACTCTGCGAAGAAGAAAAACCAAACTCTAACGCAATGTTGAGGACGGGTTGTTTGGTTTTGAACAACTCATCGGCGGCGGCTGCAAGTCTCAAACGGCGAATGAAGTCGGCCAGTGTTTCTCCTTGCACCGCTTTGAATGTGCGATGAAAGTGATAAGGGGAGAGGTTTGCCAAGGCAGCGACTTCGGGCAGGTTAAGAGGCTGATTGTAGTTTTGTTCGAGGTAACGGATAACTGGAATCAGCCGTTTTTGATAGTCTACACCCATTGATTGTTCTCTTCTTCCCTGAATAATCACACAGGCTAACCGATTGAAGGAGAGTTTAAAACTTGGGCATTAAAAGATGAGATTGTTGAGCAGAAAGCAGAATCATGGAGAAGCCAGTGCGATAGTGTACTATTGACCATAGATTCAGTGAGGCTCTATTGAGGAAGAGATGATAGCGTGGAAACAACCTTTATCGGGATATGAGTGGCTTATCCATCAAATATGGTATCTGGAAGTAGAGGAGGGCGAAGTCATTGACCCTAAACCACATCTTATTCCTAACCCAAGAGCGCACTTGCTTATTACACCGCCAGAACAGCGCTATCAGTATGAAAGTGGAGAGGGGCGTTTGTCTGGCTTTGGTAGTCACCTTCTAACGGCAAGTGAACACTTACTATTACTAGAAGATACACCACCAATAAAGCGTATTGGGATTACATTTCGACCTGAAGGACTCCATATTCTTAATTCAGGCCTAAGCGCTTCTCTTAATCAATGTGGTTGGTTTGATTGGCTAACCCCGTTATTTGACGTGGCCTTTCAGGAAAGCTTATGGCGTGATACGTCTAAGCAAGGTTTGAGTTTGGCAATAAAAAGGCACTTGGATGGTTTAAACCTCGAACCTTGTACCAGCAAGCCATATCGTATGACCCAAACGGTTCTTGCGGCAATGGATCAGCAACTGGTCGATATTCATCGCCCATTGCTTGATGTCGAAGAACTGGCCCAACTGTGTCTGTGCTCTAGGAGGACGTTAGAACGAAGCTTCAAACAAATCGTTGGCCTGAGTATTAAACAGTACCAACAAATGAGCCGCCTAGAGCAGATGATTCTGGCCCTTTATCAGCGAAACAGTGAGGTTGATTGGACGGCGTTCTCGCAGCAATTTGGCTTTAGTGATCAGTCGCATCTCATTCGTACCCTTAAACAGCAGCTAAAAACAACGCCCAATCAATACCTTAAAAGTCGTGATCTGACGATTGATGTATACGGTGACTTCGAGTAGCGCTTTTTACCTCCCCTAAATCGTAATGAAGCGCAAGTTGTCGCAAAAATCCAATTCTTCTTGTGAGCACTTGGTTATGATGTTCAGCAGATAACGAGGTAGCACATGTCATATCAAACATTAAAACAAGGCGAAGTCATTCCATTTAACGACTCGTTGAACATTCAACTTATTCAAGCATCGGATCTACAAGACATCATAGAGATGCTCAATGACAATGCAGTGAATCAATACTTATACTTTGCCCCTGCCGATAACAGCATGTTCGAAGGCTTCTTTGGCCCTATTATCGACAATACTCAACAGGCGATCAAAGAGGGAGTTTGGCCCGAAAATCCTACCTTTGTCATTCGTGACCAGCAAGGTAAATACATGGGGATGTGCGCCATTACCTCGGTGATGTTTTTAGCGGGTAATTACGAAATTGGTTATCAGCTACCGGTTTGTGCTTGGGGGAAAGGCATTGCAACACGCGCTTGCCAAATGATGACTGAGCTTGGTTTCTCAGAGCTTAACGCACATAAGGTCAGTGCTGATTGCTATGGTTCTAATGTGGGTTCATACAAAACGCTTGAGAAGTGTGGTTTTGCTCAAGAAGGTCGCCAGAAAGACTACTACAAGCTTGAGCAAGGGTATGATGACAAGTTGTATTACGGCATGACTGCTGAGCAATTTGGAAATCAGCATTATGCTTAACAGTTGATGACGACAAGGCCGCTAATTCGCGGCCTTACTTTTTTAAATGAGCTAGGAGCTAGAGCCCTTTCAAGTATTGCGCATTGGTTGTGGGTGTAATCACTGAATGCAGTGAGTGACTGTTGTGCTCATTATGTTCATCAAGCAGTGCCAAAAATGCCTCAATTAATTGTGCTTTCCCAATGCTTACGTGGGTTTCAGTTTGAATATCTCGCAGATCAATCAACACATCGCTGAACAGGTTCGGCAACTGTTCAAGTACTTCTAAGTTCAGAACATTGTGCTCGCTATAGATTGAGTTATGGCTGCCTTTATGTTTTTGAATCACATAAGGGTTATCTTTCAAGTTGATGATCGAAGTGCGTTTCTCACAACGCTTCAAACAGCCTTTATTGACTTTAATCTTGCGGCAACCTTCTGTTTGTTGGAACAAGCATTGTCGGCTAGTGAGCAGCGTATTCGGGTGATAAATACTGTAGAACAGCTGCATATTGTCACTGCGCTTAATATGGCGCATCTGCTTCATGTTGAGCTCGTTGGAAATAAACGCACCATCGCAAGCGAACTCTTCTTCAAGGCAAGCAAGGGCATAAGAGTTGGTGATGTTCATTTGTGGGCCTGCAACCCAAGCAAGGTGAAGCTCTTTGGCGAGGAAGCCGACACCAGAGTTGTTGGTCACCAATTGCTTCGGCCTAACCGCCTGCAAAAATCGCTTTGCAGCTGTATAGTCATCACCAATCAAAATAGCAGGGAACCATGGCATAAGGCTTGGGTTAGCGGTAAACAGTTCAATCAGGTTGTCACACTCTGCCGCTAATCCCATCGGGAGCTGATAATAGATACTCACGTTAGGTTGACTTAACAAACCAAGATCGTCTTCAGATGAAATAAGCACTGAGAGCTTAGCTGTCTCGACTGGCTTTGCTTGTGGCAGGGGTTTCAATTGAGGGACATCAATCGCGCCCTTCAGGCTAGCACTATGGTCTTTGGCTGGCTTGAGAACCATTGCATCGGTCTTTGAAGCTACTGTTTCAATAATGGCAGTTTTGTCATCGTAGAGCTTCTTCTTTACCTGCTGTACTTGCTCAGTGCTGGTGCATTGATACACCTTAGAAAAGTGCTTAACGGCATGATCGCGAGGATTGTCGATGTACATCGCTTTGCCAAAGTCGCCTTTTAGGAACGCATTAGAGAAGTCACGGTTAAACACGGTGTAAAGCTCGCGGGTATCATCAGATAACTCAATGCCATCACAAAAACGGTCAATCTGCTTACGCCAGTTATCCACCACAGTGTAAACGTAGTGAGATTTCTTAATTCGTCCTTCTACTTTCAACGAATAAACGCCAGCATCGACTAGCGCTTCGAGATCGCCAAACGCCGAGTTGTCTTTCATGTTGAGTGGGTAGCTATTGCCAGTTGTGGTGGTTTCATATTGTTCACGGCAAGGCTGGCTGCAGCGGCCACGGTTGCCCGACGCGCCATTACGAGCTGAACTAATGTAACAAATGCCCGAGAAACCAATGCAGTAAGAACCGTGGACAAACACTTCCATTAACACATCGTGCTGCTTGCCAAACTGAGCGAGGTGCTTGATTTCATTGATGTTCAGTTCCCTAGAGAGGTTAACTCGGCTTGCAGTCAGTTGATTGAGAAACAGGATCTGACCTTCATTGTGCGTATTAAGCTGAGTCGATGCATGCACATCAAGATCAGGAAAATGGTTTTTCAGGATATACGCTAAGCCAAGATCTTGAACAATAACGCCATCAATGGCGGTGGTATTGAGTTGGCTCAGTAGGCGAACAATCGCTGGGACTTCACTTTCTAGAATCAATACATTCAAGGTAAGAAAGATTTTGCAATCATGCTGATGTGCCAGTGCTAGCACGCCATTTAAGTTATCTAAGGTAAGGTTGGTTGCTCGGTTACGGGCATTGAATCGATCTAAGCCACAATAGATAGCGTCAGCACCCGCTGCAATGGCTGCTTTGATTGAATCTAAATCACCACCTGGAGCCAATAACTCAAATTGATCACGTGTCACTGCTGTTCTCTTACTCAAATTAGGAATGAGCACGTATTCTACGGGGTTCAAAAGTGTGATCTAGTTCTAGTTAACCTTTTATTAATCTGAGTCAAAAAGAAATAACGTTTGAGAGAATGGTGAGTTAATTTAGTAACATCACCATTGATTTGGAGAGAGCCTCATTTGGAGGTTAACTGCAAAGAGCAGCATTGATTTTAATGGGAAAAGCTCAAAAAGGATGATGAGTAAAGATATCGTCGATCATTTCTTCTAACAACTTATCGTCGTCGCATGCCTTCGCATAGGTGCGTAGCCCCGCTACCTGAACTTGTAGGTGTCGAGCAAGCTTTACTGGGTCTTTCTCTGGAGAGATGTCATTGCACTGCTGGGCTTGCGCAATAACATCAGTAAAAGTGCTCTCCATCTTCTTAAAACAAGCCTGGGCCTCTTCAAGTAACTCTTGATGCTCATCGGTCAATTCACTAATTGTTTTAGCCAACATACACATGCCATTCGGAGCACCATGTTTGGTTCTGATGACAATGTGTTTTACGAACTCTTTTAGCCCTTTTAAAGGAGAGGAGGCCTCCTCTAAGCAACGGTTTAAATGTGCAATGCCCGTCTGAGTGTAGTTATTTAATGCTTCTTTAAACAGCCCATCTTTACTGCCAAATGCCGCATAGATACTGCCAGGTCGCATGTCGATGACATCTTGTAGATTTCGCATAGAGGTGGCGTGGAAGCCTTTCTGCCAATAAAGGTCTGTGGCTAGGTTGATCACTTGGTCACGATCGAATTTGGCGGCTTTGCCCATGCTCTTCTCTTGAAATCTCATTTTGAACGTTAGTTCAATTATAGGTTTTTTATTTTGTAGGGTAAAGCTGGCGAATCGAGCACAACCACCTATTGAGGGTGAAAAATATCAGTTAAACAAAAACATTATATTTCAAAACCTTAACCTAAAACCTCTATGCAATTTTGAACACTCGTTCAAAATAAAACTTGAACGATCGTTCAAGTGGATCTATCGTATGTTCATTCGCTGGGAGATGACCTAGCAAGTAATCAAGATCAGATTGAAAGGAATACAAACATGAAAGAATTTAAACGTCATACGATTGAATCAGCGCCAAAAGCAGCACAAGCGATCTTACAAGGTGCTCAACAAAGTATGGGAGCAGTACCAAACCTATTAGCAACACTTGCCGAAGCGCCTGAAACATTGAAAGCTTACAACCAGCTTCACACGCATTTTGTGAATAGCTCATTTGATAATGAAGAGCTAACTGTAGTGTGGCAAACCATCAACGTTGAGCATGAATGTCGTTACTGCGTGCCAGCTCATACCCTGATTGCTAACTCAATGAAAGTAGATGGAGCGATTACTGAAGCACTTCGCACTGGCTCTGCATTGCCGACAGAGAAACTTCAAGCTCTGCATGATTTCACACTGAGTATGGTTCGTAACCGAGGTAATGTGACTCAGGCTGACCTAGAAGCGTTCTATGCTGCGGGATATGCTCAGCAGCAAGTATTAGAAGTGATTCTTGGCCTGTCACAGAAAGTGATCAGTAACTATGTTAACCATGTAGCTAAGACGCCACTTGATCCAATGTTCCAACCATTTGTTTGGGATGGTAAGTAATCTATAAAAGAGTTGTTTTAGCTAGTATCCTCAATATCTCCAAAGCTCCCTTACTCTAGGGAGCTTTGTTGTATTTAACACTTTATGAAGATGTTGGCAGATATTTCTGGTTGCAAAATCTTCTAATTGCTTTAGTGTTATACCCATGTATAACACTAAAGCGAATTGATGAGGGCGATACCATGACGGAATGGAATGACAACCAGCCTATCTTTCGCCAATTAGCAGACCGAATAACTGAGCAGATTTTGCAGGGAGTTTGGTGTGAAGGTGAAGCGCTTCCATCAGTGAGAAGTGTGGCTGCCGATCTGAAAATTAATCATCTAACGGTGATGAAAGGTTATCAGTTACTGGTTGATGAAGGCTTAGTAGAGAAAAAACGTGGGCAAGGAATGTTTGTTGCTGATGGTGCCGTAGGCCAACTTAAGAGTAACCAACGACAAGATTTTATTGAGCAGCAAATCCCTTCCATTGCGAGCAAGTTGCAGCAGTTAGATATCCCACTAGACGAATTTATTAATCAGCTTAAACAGCATGCTGAGGACAAATCATGAGTGTATTAGTTAAAGCGACTCAAGTGTCAAAGCAGTACTCTGGCCAAGCGAAAGGGCAGGGTGAGGCACTAAAAAATATTAACCTAGAACTAAAAGCAGGCCAGGTGCTTGGTTTACTTGGTCATAATGGCGCGGGTAAATCCACTCTAATTAAAAGCTTGTTGGGCGCCCATGATTATCAAGGTGATATCCAAGTGCTGGGTATGGAGCCGGTGAGTGAAAGAGCCAAAGTGATGGCGCACCTCTCTTATATTTCGGATGTAAACGTGTTGCCAGATTGGATGAAGGTCAATCAACTACTGCGTTATACCGCGGGTGCACACCCTAGCTTCGATCTTGAGAAAGCGAGCCAAGTGCTTGAGAAAACCAACATCAAACTAAACAGTAAAATTAAATCTTTGTCGAAAGGGATGAAGGTCCAGCTTCATTTGGCTTTGGTGATTTCAACAGACACTAAGGTTCTGATTTTAGATGAGCCTACACTAGGTTTGGACTTGGTTTATCGCGACACGTTTTATCGCCATTTACTGGAATGGTTCCATGATGGTGAACGAGCATTGATTATTGCCAGCCACGAAGTGTCTGAAATTGAACACCTTCTGACTGATGTACTTATCTTGAAGCAAGGTAAAGCGGTACTACAATCTGCGATGAGTGACATTGAAAATGAATTTGTCATTGTCGAAACCAGCGACTCAGAAGCAGAAAAAATCCAACATCTCAATCCGCTATCCAGTGAGAAAGCTCTTGGCAGTACACGATGGCTACTGCGCGCAGAGCAGGCGCAACAGCTGGATGATGTCGAGCGAATTTACAATGTAAAACTTGCTGATCTGTTCTTAGCGTTACAAAAAGGAGCAGCGTAATGAACGCCAATATCTATATGTTAGAGAAAGAGTGGTTAGAGCATAAGATGGTCACTCGCGTGCCACTGGCGCTGCTTATCTGTGGCGTGGTGTTTCTGTTTAGCATCATCATGAATAGTACGATTCAAAGTAATGTGACTTACGAACTGACCTACAGTGACGGTTTTGAGTCGAATTTTGCATTGGGTAAACAACTGAGTCACGTAGTGTTTGGTTTTGCGGGAATTCTGTCTTTGATTCTTACGGGACTCTACTTCCCGAAGACTCTGCGTAAAGAGCGTCAAGAAGGCAGTTTGATGTTTTGGCGCAGTATGCCAGTGAGCGACATTCAGATTCATTTGGTTAAGCTGTGCTTTGGTTTACTGGCAATTCCGGTGATCTGCTCTATCTTGGTGGTTAGTGCTGATTTTCTAATGTGGGTGATTAACTCGGTTGTAGGCGATAAGTTTCCGCTATTCGCTACGGGAGAGTCAGTATTGTATGTGTTCACTAACTGGTTAGAATTTATTGCCCGTATGTGGTTGGTTGGCCTAGCGTTAATTCCAATGGCAACCATCTCTTTAGCAGTATCGCAGAAGGTGAACTCGCCGTTATTGGTGATGTTAGTTGCCTTATTTGTGATTCAATTAGTGTCTAAGTCGCTGCTAGGCGCACACGGCGTAGGCCACTTTATTGAAGTGATTTCTATCTTGCCATTCGAGTTACTGACAGCAGAGAACCCGCTCAGTGCGTTTGCCAATATGGGTATGGTGAATCTGTTGATTTACGTACTATTGGGCGCGCTAGGTTTAGTGATCAGCTTAAGATTTGCTAAATACGCAGACTAAAGTTTGTGACTTAGTGAAAAGAAGAAAAGCCACCTATAAACTAGGTGGCTTTTTGTTTTAACAGCTCAAATCATCGTAAAAAGAAATGCGACTTTAATCGTTCGTGATTGTTTTAATGTATTCACTTGGGGTCAGGCCAAACTTTCCTTTAAAACGCTGACTAAAACGCCCTTCAGATTGATAGCCACACATTTGCGATAACAGTGCGACATTGTTGTGGCCATTTTGCATCAAGTGCAAGGCGTGATTTAAGCGCACTTCTGCCAGTACTTCCCGGTACTGAGTACCTTCTTGTTTGAGTCTTCTTATTAGAGTGGCACGGCTTATAGCAAAGCGTTCGGCTACCTTCTCTAGCGGGTGCTCTTCACCAGGGGAATAAGCGAGATACCGACTGACCTTTTGGCTAAAGGCCGCGTTTGAGTTAGCAAAAAGATGATGCAATACCCCGCGCTCTGCCAACTGCTGATAGAGACCTCGCACCCAGTACGATTGCGTCTCTTTGCTTATGCTTTGTTGATCAAATGAGAACAGGGCATTCAGCGTATCTTGTATTGCATTATCGTTGGCCAATAGTGGGCTTAGCTCTTCGCCCTCATTATTTCTACTTAACTCCAGCATTGAATCACTTGGCGAGTAATGAAAGCTGTATACGCGAGAAAGAAAGCGTCCTCTTTGGGGCAGATTTTCGAAGCTCAATGATGCTGAAGCCTCGCAAAGTAACAGCTCTGATTGGGAAAGATCCAACGCTGAATCTTTCCAAAACAGACGTTTGCTGCCAGTAATAATTTGGATGATACTCGGGGAATGAATCCTCACGTTTCTAAGCTTTTGCAACTGCTCAGCGCGAAATATCGTCACTTGGTATGGATGAGTCATCAGTTCCCCTTTCTATTTTAACTTAACGCGTATACGTAGCGGTTAGTTTGGCTTTGTCTAATGCCATGCTGTTCAATGTAAATCCTACTACAGCAGCAGGCGTATCTTTAGTGAGTTCAAGCTTGTCAGTCGGTAACGCCCACACAGTAAATTGGTAACGGTGCATACCATCTGCTTCAGGAGGACAAGCGCCACCAAAACCAACGCTGCCGTAATCGATGCGTGACTCGGTAGCACCCAGTTTACTCATATCCACACTACGTGGTAGTTCACTGACGTTGGCCGGAATATTGAACGCAACCCAGTGCCAAAACCCGCTACCCGTTGGCGCATCAGGGTCATAAGCTGTGATGGCAAAACTCTTAGTCCCTGCAGGTACATCTTTCCACATCAGTTGTGGTGACTGGTTACCACCATCACAACCCCAGCTATTGTATTCAAACGTCTTAGCCATAGGGTGGCCTTCTTGAATATCGTTACTGGTAAGTTCAAATGCGTGTGCAGAGCTAGCGGCTAATAAGCTAAGTGCCAATACTGATTTAGTGATTACTTGCATAGTGGTGATCCTTTTTTAAGTTCAGAATCAGTGTACGCCTATCATTAAATTGTAGCATTACAGTAAGTATCTAATGGTGGTTATTATTAGTTAATATTGATACTTTTGGTTTTTTGAGTTTCATGGAGTGAAAAATCCCCATGAACATATCTGTCATGGGGACAAGGGAAGTATATAAAGTGAAAGCCTCTATGGGGATAGAACTTTCACAACGCTGTTACAATAAATGCTCTGCGGTGATGAGTAAAAGGCATGCTTGATCTAATTAATATTGTGATGCCTAGTTTTGAGTCAGGTGCTCTATTGTTACTCAATACTGAGTGTTAAGTCGTTTTCTCGATTTTCCAGCGTACGAATCAACTTCGCTGGCGTACCGCCGTAGAGGCAATCTGGCGGGACATCACTATTGATCACTGAGTTAGCAGCAATGACAGAACGAGCCCCAATTGTGACACCTTGATTGATGACGCTATTGCCGCCGATCCAAACATCGTCTTCGATTGTGATAGGCAGACAGTAGGTTTCCCACTTTCGGCGACTTAAATGATCAAGAGAGTGTGACGGCGTATAGAGTTGCACACTTGGTCCGATAAGAACGTTGTTACCAATGGTGATGGGTGCGCCGTCAAGCATAACGACATTCATGTTAATGAAGGTGTCGCTGCCAATGGAAATAGTTTTGCCAAATTCACAATGAAAAGGAGGTCGGATCATACTTTGCCCAACCTGTCCAAACAGCTGTTGTTGGAGCTCAGCTCTCTGGTTTTCATCTACGCAGGTGTTGAATTGTTGCAGAGTGCGAGTAGCTGCAGTGCGAATCGAGTCAATCTCTTGCGCGGCGCCATCAAACACTTGGCCTGACATCATTTTTTCTAGTTCATTCATGGGCGAATTTTGCTTTAGAAGTAATCGCCTCAATATACGCCGAATAGGGCAAAGAAAAAGAGAAAAACTTAGTCGCTATTACTTCCTCTTTATTACAGCGGTAGATAGGGATACTAAAACGCCAACTGAGTGAGTTGGCGTTAGGATAATGCTAGGGTTAATCACCAAGCGGCTGGCGATCTAGGCCACCACGGTAGGAGTCGAGTGCTAACTTAAGACGACGGAGCTTATCGCGAGAGCGGCGCTTATGATTCACGGCCAGTGCCATAGATAATACGTCGACCAGTGCTAACATCGCGTAACGCGATGCCGAAGGTTTGTAGATAAAGTCGGTCTCTTGGTGCTCAATCGGTAGAGTCAGGTCAGCGATGTTAGATAGCGGTGTCGCCTTGGGTGTAATTGCGATCACTTTGACGCCATATTCTTTGGCAAGTTCAGCGGTTTCAACAATCGTTGGAGTGTAGCCTGTCGCAGAAAGCATAACTAGAACGTCATTACTGTCAGCGGTTGAGGCAACCATACGAGACATGAGCCCGTCGTTGTATGACACCACGGCATAACCAAGGCGGAATAAACGATGCTGCATTTCTTGAGAAGCAATGGTCGAGCCGCCGCCCATACCGATGGAAATAACCTGTCTTGCACCATGCAGCCACTCTACCGCAGTTTCAATGTCAGCTTCATTGACCAGATTACGGTTGATATCTAGCGATTGCTTAATCGATTCATAGATGCCTTGGTAACCACTTTGATCGGGTGGCTCAAGAATAAAACGTTGACCAACGGTTAGAGTTTGAGCGAGCTTGATTTTCATATCACGAACGTTTTTGCAGCCTACCGCTTTGGCAAAGCGCGTAATGGTCGCTTCACTCACTTCTGCGCTTTCTGCTAGTTCTGTAATGCTGGCATTCGCGGCGGTTTCAATATCGTCCATGATCAATTTGGCGACTTTCTTTTCCGCATCTCGTAGTGCGCTGAATCGCTCGGTAATTCGCGAAATAATATCGACTTCTAAACTCAACGTATTTTCCTATTCTTTTTGCTGGTGGCGTATAACCAAAGCGAGGTTATGCGCCACCAAAACTTTGCTGATTAGTATACCTAAAAAGCAGGGTGACTAAAGCGAGCTGGGTTAGAAACGAGTCTCGACCCAATGCGTGACGTTATATTCGTCGTCACAAATTGCAATTGAGCGCCATTTGTCGATCGTTAGGCATGGATGTGAGGTAGAAAACGCGATAATGTCACCGACATTCAGTCCGCTATTAGCGTCAATTTCAATAAAGGCATGTTGGTCCATCACCGCGGTTGTTACTGCTTTACCTACTTCGATGGACTTACCATCTCGATACGCTCTTTCTGGGATCGGAAGTCCAGCATCAAAAGCGACATCACGTTTGCCCAGCCCTGCTACAATCTTGTTCGGTTCAGGGCGTGAAATTACATGAGCCCAAACCTCCAATGACGACTGTAAGTCGCCGCCGAGATCACACGCTGCACCTTGGTTCTTTTTCGCGCGAGCAATGACTTTGTTTTGTGCTTCGAGATAGATCCCTGTGTCATGGATGGCGTAACAGCCAGGGCGGATGATTGCCTCAACATCATCTAGATTGGCTAAGCATTCTGATACTACGTCGTACCAAGCTGAGCCCGCACCAGTAACAATTGGCTTGTGCTTGATTAATTGATCATTTTCTAACGATCGCGTCATGGTGAGTGATTGATTCAAGAAGGCGCGAATGGTTTGTTCTGCATTCTCGCCACTGATCACGCCTTCATACACCTCGATGCCACGCAGTGACAGGTAATCATGTTGATTAATTGTATCAGCCAACTCGGCCACTTGACCTTCATTGCGGCATCCGCATCGGCCTCCTTCGACACCAAACTCAATCAATAGGTTCAGCGTTACTTTGCGTAGGGCAAAAAAGGCACCCAGAGCATTAACGTTAAGTTTGGAATCGACGCAGATGTAGATCTCTACGTCTTGCTGTTCGATTAGGTCAGCGAGGATCGCCATGTTGGCTTTGCCCACCACTTGGTTAGCAATAATGATCTGTTTTGCTCCAACCATAGCGGCAACTTGAGCTTGCGCTGCGGTCGCAACGGTGATTCCCCAAGCACCGTGTTCAAGTTGTTGACGGAAGAAGTCGGGCGTCATGGTGGTTTTGCCGTGCGGGCAGAGTTTGACGTTGTGTTGCGCTGCAAAACGCTGCATCCAATCAAGGTTGTTCTTCAAGCGTGATTGCTGAATCACAGCAGCAGGCAAGCTGATTTCATCATCAATCAAGCTGAACTTCTTGTCTGTAGCTGACTGATAAGGTTGGGCTTTTTCGCCGTTTCCCGGTAGGCCGATGTGATCTGTGTGATAGTTTTTATCACGATTTGTGTGTTGGTTTGTCATCGCAAGCTCGCTTCTAACATGTTCTAAGTGTTTGATTTTTAGTGTTTGTTGCTATCTACATTAATATTAATGTTAGAAACTATCAAACAAATCTGTATTTTTTGTGTGTTTTATCACTGTTATTACTGTGGGGATTATTAATATTGAACTCATGCAAACGAGAGACGAAAAAGGTAAACAATGTTGTTCGATACCATTATCAAAAGTGTAGAAGTCTTTGACGGTACCGGCGCCCAGTCATACATGGCTGATATCGCGATTCGTCATGATCGAATTGAACAAATTGGCCAGCTAGGTGCAGAACAAGCCAAGCGTATTATTGATGGTCAAGGGCTCGCTATCGCGCCTGGATTTATCGATGTTCATACTCATGATGATACCAATGTGATTCGTTTTCCTGAGTGTCTACCAAAGATTAGCCAAGGTGTGACGACAGTGATTGTCGGAAACTGCGGCATTAGCGCAAGCCCGGTTGTGCTCGCAGGTGACCCGCCTGATCCAATGAACCTATTAGGTAGCCAGCAAGATTTTAAATACCCAACTTTTGCTACTTATGCCAAAGCGGTAGAAGAAGCGAAGCCAGCAGTGAATGTGGCGGCGTTAGTCGGCCATACAGCACTGCGTAATAACGTGATGGATGATCTGCAGCGCACGGCGACTGACGAAGAGATTACTCAGATGCGCGCTGCGCTAGACCAAGCAATGTCAGAAGGAGCATTGGGTTTAAGCTCTGGCTTAGCCTACGCCAGTGCCAAGCAAGCCAACGCCGATGAGGTCATGCGCTTAGCACAGATTCTTGGTGAACACGGTGGTATTTACACCACTCACATGCGTACCGAGTTTGAAGAAATCATCTCAGCGATGGAAGAAGCGTTTGAAACTGGCCAGTACGCCAAAGTGCCAGTGGTTATTTCCCACCTTAAGTGTGCTGGAGCGGGTAACTGGGGACGCACCGTTGAAGTGTTAGATGTCATGGACAAGGTGTCTCAACACCAAGATGTGTCATGTGACTGCTACCCATATTCAGCAAGTTCATCAACCCTAGATCTTAAGCAAGTGACGGAAGACTTCGACATCTTCATCACTTGGTCTGAATCTCACCCTGAGCATGCAGGTAAAGTGCTTAAGCAAATTGCTCAAGAGATGGATTTACCAATCATGGAAGCGGCAAAAGCGCTGCAACCAGCCGGGGCGGTTTATCACTGCATGGATGAAAACGATGTTAAGCGCGTACTGAAGTACAAGCTCACTATGGTTGGCTCTGATGGCCTACCTAATGATCCGCATCCGCATCCACGCTTGTGGGGCACCTTCCCGAAAGTGTTAGGCTACTATTGCCGAGAGGAAAAACTGTTCCCGCTGGCTGAAGCGATTCACAAAATGACGGGTATGTCGGCGAAACGATACAACCTACAAGGTCGTGGTGAAATTCGCGTTGGTGCATTTGCAGACTTAGTTTTATTTAATCCAAATACAATTAAAGATACCGCAACTTTTGAAAATCCTATTTCAATGGCAAAAGGTATTGAATCTGTATTTGTAAATGGTGAGTTGTCTTATTTTAAAGGCAATGTTAGCGAAAATAGAAATGGTACGTTTATTTATAGAAGATAAACAATTCCTAAAACAAATATCAAATATTACTTATATTAATTAAATTTTTAAATACTGGAGAAGAATATGTCTATTAAGCGTTATGGTGTAGAAGGTGGAACAGGTACTGGCGGTCAACATCTTCCATTTGCTCGTGCAACGGAAGCAGGTGGTTTCCTATATGTATCTGGCCAAACGCCAATGACGGACGGTGAAGTGGTCGAAGGCGGTATCGTTGATCAATCACGCCTAGCAATTCAAAACTGCGTCGACATCATGGAAGAAGCAGGTTACACACTAGCAGACGTTGTGCACGTAAAGGTAGTGCTGACGGACTCTCGTTACTTCCAATCGTTCAATAAAGTATTTAAAGAGTTCTTCGGCGAGCACCCACCTGCACGTATCTGTATGGTTTGTGATCTTGTGGTTGATGTGAAGGTTGAAGTTGATGTGACTTGTTACCGTGAAGATCGTAGATAAACATCACAAATAATTAGTATCAAGTGCCGGGGTATTTCTTATCCCTGTTAGAATTATCTCGGCGCTTCCTCTCCTACAATAATAAAATAAGCAACAGCGCTATAAATGGTTAGATAAATATATATTTAATTTCTAACTGTTTATATAGGAATAAGATTTAATTGCTGCTGTTGTAATAAATCGAAATTAATACGGATTTTTCCCAAGAGGTGTTCGATGAATAGCACACTGTTTCTTACTGGCTTTGGCGCATATGTCCTGTTTTTAATCTGGCTTGGTTGGTTCGTTTCCCGTAACCAAAAATCAGGTGAAGATTTTCTATTAGGTGGTCGTGGCCTTCCTCTGTTTCTTGTTTTAGGTACCACGGTTGCAACCATGGTTGGCACGGGCTCAAGTATGGGCGCGGTTGGCTTTGGTTACGCCAATGGTTGGGCTGGTGCACTTTATGGTATCGGTGGTGCCATCGGTATTTTGTTACTCGCGCTATGGTTTGCGCCAGTGCGTAAATTGAACTTCATGACGATGAGTGAAGAGCTTGCTTACTATGTGGGTGCGAATCGTATCGTTAAAAACGTCGTTGGCTTACTCATTTTCATCGCCTCTATTGGTTGGTTAGGCGCGCACATCCTTGGCGGCGGCATGTACTTAGCGTGGATTGCGGATATTGAGCTTAGCACAGCGAAAATGGTGATTGCAGCGGCATTTACTATTTACGTAGTTATCGGTGGTTACACAGCGGTAGTTTGGACTGATACCATTCAGGCGATCATCCTGTTCGTTGGCTTCATTTTAATGGCGGTATTGTCAGTGCAGCACATTGGCGGCCTAGATAACCTATATGAAGCAATGGACCCAGCTGCAACAAGCTTCCTTGCGATTGAGAAACTTGGTCTTTTACCTGCAATTTCACTTGCCGTCGTGATTGGTGTTGGTGTACTGGCTACTCCATCATTCCGTCAGCGCATCTACTCAGGTAAAGATGTTTCTACGATTCGTCGTTCATTTGTTGGCTCAGGTATCCTGTACCTATTCTTCTCAATCATCCCTGCGATCATCGGTATGGCCGCACATGCGATTGACCCTACTCTGGATAACCCTAACTTCTCATTCCCATACATTGCCGCGACGGTTCTTCCTGTAGGCATTGGTCTAATCGTACTTATCGCTGGTCTCTCTGCGACTATGTCGAGCGCGAGTTCTGATGCGATTGCTGGTGTATCGATTCTATTGCGTGACGTATACGTGATGTTCACAGGCCGTGTACCAAACAAAGAGTCGATGCTGAACTACTCTCGTCTTGCTCTTGTGGTTGTGATTGGCTTCGCCCTGCTGTTCGCTCTAACATCGAACGATATCATCAGCTACATCACTAAGATGATCTCAACGGTCATGTCAGGCATGTTTGTGTGCGGAATGCTAGGTCGCTTCTGGAAACGCTACAATTGGCAAGGTGCGTTGGCAACGCTAGCGGGTGCATCAATTGCGTCATTCACGGTAATGCTAAACGCTGACCTAACAGCCTTCTGGGGTAACCCTGTAATTCCATCATGTCTGTTTGCCCTAACGCTAGGTGTGGTAGTGAGCTTGCTTACTCCGGCAAATCAAGTAACACCAGAGATGGCACGTGCAATTCTTGATGATGAACGCGCTCTGATGGAGATGGAATTATCAGACAAAGGTCAGATAGAACAAGACCCGTCTCTTGAAAATCGTAAAGCCGCGCAAAGCGCATCATAGTTAGACATTCAAACTAGGTGGCTCCATGAGCCACCTTATCTGACAAGGTTAGCCTCGCAATGACAAATCCTCTTCATATCGCATTCTTTGGTGAGTGCATGATCGAACTTAGCGGCCTTCCTCTCAAAAAAGGGTTTGGCGGCGACACACTTAACACTGCACTTTATTTATCCCGCTTAACTGAAAACACCCCCGTTTCTGTTAGCTACGCTACAGGGTTAGGCGAGGATTCTCTTTCTCAGCAACTTATCTCTGCTTGGCAACAAGAAGGCATTGACTCCGCTTTGGTTCAGCAATACCAGGACAAACTCCCAGGGTTGTACATGGTTGAAACGGACGATCAAGGTGAGCGCAGCTTTATGTACTGGCGAGACAGCGCGGCAGTGAAAAGCTATTTCTGTGACAGTGAGTTGAGCAAGCTAGAGCAGGCGATGGCTCAAGGTGAGCTCCATTCTGTTTACCTCAGCGGCATTAGCTTAGCGATTCTTGATGATGAAAGTAAGACGCGGCTTATTGATGCGTTAAAGATATTTTCACAGGCGGGTGGCCAAGTCATTTTTGACAACAACTTCCGTCCACAACTGTGGAATACCCAACAAGCGCAGCATTGGTATAGCCAACTGTTGCCTATCGTCGATATTGCGCTGATCACGGAAGATGATGATCAGCTTGTCTGGGGCACAGATGAAAGTGTTGAGCAGCGCAGTACCCGCTTTGGTTGCAAAGAGACGGTCATTAAACGTGGCTGTGAACCTTGCAAAGTGATTTGGCAACACGAATGCGAGTTTGAGTATGCCTACGTCAGCGCTGAGCGTGTCGCAAATGTGGTCGACACTTGCGCAGCGGGTGACTCTTTTGCCGCTGGCTACTTAGCGGCCCGCCTAAATGATCAAACTCCAGCTGAGTCAGCAACATTAGGCCATCAATTGGCTTCAACGGTAATTCAATATTCAGGCGCGATCATTCCTAAATCGGCAATGGCGCACCTCACTCTTTCTTAAATTTTTTGATTGGTAAAAAACAATGACAAACGAAATGATCAACAAACTAAAGCAGTTCAAAGTTATTCCAGTAATTCAAATCAACAAGGTTGAGCACGCAATCCCACTGGCGAAAGTGTTGGTCGACAATGGTCTACCTGTGGCTGAGGTGACCTTCCGTACTGAAGCAGCGGCGGCATCTATCAAAGCAATGAGCGATGCATACCCTGAAATGTGTGTCGGCGCTGGTACTGTGCTAAACGCTGAGCAGGTAGATCAAGCGAAAGCCGCGGGCTCTGAGTTTGTGGTTGCGCCGGGCCTTAACCCAAATACCGTGCGTTACTGCCAAGAAATCGGTATGCCAATCGTACCTGGGGTCAATAACCCAAGTCAGGTTGAGCAAGCGCTTGAGCTAGGTCTTAACTTCCTGAAATTTTTCCCGGCAGAAGCGTCTGGAGGCGTGCCAATGGTTAAGTCATTACTGGCTCCTTATGTGGATGTTTCTCTAATGCCAACCGGCGGTATTGGTAAAGGTAACGTGAATGACTACCTAGCGATTGATCGTGTGGTTTGTTGCGGCGGTACGTGGATGGTTGCCCCAAGTCTGATTGAAAACGAGCAGTGGGATGAGATTGGTCGTTTGGTGCGTGAAGCTGTCGAGCTAGTCGCATAACAGAGTTCAAAAGTTAAAAATTAAAGGAATACTCGTATGAAAAGAACGACTCTAACTCTATTGATTTCTGGACTGCTGAGCACTAACGCGATGGCTATGGCTCCTAATACTGACCTTAACCTTATGCCTTACCCACAAGACGTGGAGTTAGGTTCAGGCACTGTCAGCATCGACAAAGAATTTAGTATTTTTATCAAAGGGTACGATTCAGACCGAGTGCAATTCAATGCGAAGCGCACAATGGAACGTTTGTACCGTCAGACAGGCCTGCCAATGCTCCACTGGCAGGCCGAGTCTGAAAAAGAGGCCACCTTGGTGATTGATATTCGTAAAGGGCCAAAAGATGAAGTGTAAAACCTTGATAGCGATGAGTCTTACCAGCTTGATGTGACTAACGGCCAAGTCCGTATTTCATCAGAGCGTCCATACGGGGCATTCCATGGCCTAGAGACTTTCCTTCAGCTAGTGACCACTGACGCGAATGGTTATTCTGTACCCGTGGTGTCAATTGAAGATGAGCCTCGCTTTAAATGGCGTGGCGTTTCTTACGACACTTCACGTCACTTCATCGAACTTGATGTCATTTTACGCCAATTGGATGCGATGGCATCGGCGAAAATGAACGTATTCCATTGGCATATCTGGGATGATCAAGGTATCCGTATTCAGCTTGATAACTACACCAAACTTTGGGAAGAAACGGCTGATGGCGATTACTACACCAAAGATGAAATTCGCTATGTGGTTAACTATGCGCGTAATCTAGGTATTCGTGTTATTCCTGAGATTTCATTGCCGGGGCACGCTTCAGCGGTTGCTCATGCATACCCTGAGCTTATGTCGGGTATGGGCGAACAAGCTTATCCGCAGCAGCGTGGGTGGGGTGTCTTTGAGCCATTAATGGATCCAACTAATCCAGAGCTATACACCATGTTAGCAAGTGTATTCGACGAGGTGGTAGAGCTGTTCCCTGACGAGTATTTCCATATCGGTGGTGATGAGCCGAACTACAAACAATGGAAAGAGAATCCAAACATTCAACAGTTCATTGCTGACAACAATCTAGATGGTGAACGCGGCCTGCAATCTTACCTCAACACCAAAGTGGAGAAGATGCTGGAAGAGCGCGGTAAGAAGATGTCTGGTTGGGATGAGATCTGGCATAAAGACCTGCCTAAGTCGATCGTTATCCAAAGTTGGCGAGGTCATGACAGCATTGGCCGCGCAGCAAAAGAGGGCTACCAAGGTGTGCTTTCGACGGGTTACTACTTAGACCAAGCGCAACCGACTAGCTACCACTACCGCAACGACCCAATGCCAACCGGTATTACGGTCGATGACAAGCTGCACAGCGGTGAAAAGTTTGAAACTTATGACTGGGTTAAACCACGTAATAAGGGCGGTCCACGTAAAGGTAACTTGACCATTATTGAAGCAAAAGATGGGACATTCCGCGCCTTTACTGACTACAACGGTAAGTCTCGTGAAGAAGTGTATATCTTAGAGTATGTGCCGGGCGCGAAATTCCGCGGTCACTTCGATAACTTCATGTCGTACACTGAATTCAACTATGAGTTTGCAGGCGGCAAGCTGAAAGAGGGCAGTTATCAGACTATTGGTAATGTTCGTTGGCCAGCCACGGGTGAGCTGATTGCTGGCAGTGCGATTGAAGGTAGCGTTATCCCAGAGCCAAACGGCGGTTACCCTGCAGAGCTAAAAGGTGACGAAAAAGATCTGATCTTGGGTGGTGAAATCACGATTTGGGGTGAGAACTTAGACTCAATGACCATTGAACAGCGTCTATGGCCGCGCAGTTATGCGATTGCAGAACGTTTGTGGTCACGCCAAGAACTTACCGATGAACGCAGCATGTATCAGCGTATGAGTGTGATGGACACATGGTCTGAGATCTCATTGGGTCTGCGTCATCATGCGGATGCGACTATGATGCTAAAACGTCTGGCAAATGGAGCTGATGTCACGTCACTGCAAACACTAGCTAAGTACATTGAGCCTGCTCAGTACTATGCACGTCACTGGGAAAAATGGATCTCAACGCCAACCAAAGGCGACCTTTATAACCAGTACGAACGTTTAAACCGATTCGCTGATGCACTACCCGTTGAAAGCCTAGCGGTTTATGAAATGAACGACCTAGTGGCTGAGTATGCCAAAGGTGATAAAGCGGCGTTAGATAAACTAGCTCTGCATTACCAAACGGCAGCCTTGGCAGCGCAGCAAGCTGAACCTATTTTTGCCAACAATGTGGCCTCGGTTGAGACGGTAAAAGTGGCGCAGGCAACGATTAAAGTGGCAGAGTTAGCTAACACCTTGCTCGATCTTGCTAACAAGGGCGAGTCAGTTAGAGCGGCAGATGCAGCTGAATATCAGCGCGTTATTGATGAGAACGCTATCATTCTCGACGAAACCATTGTCGCGATAGTGAAGCCAACTGAGAACTTACTCCACACTTTAGCGAAATAGCGTTGAAACTGATTGCCGCCAGCTGTTGCTGGCGGCATTGTGTTTAGATAGATATTGATTGGGAACATCGCTATGCAAGCAAGTGGTCACTTACGTTTTCTCGTAGGTACATACACAGACTCACCGAGCCAAAGCAGAGGAATCGCTCAGGTTGGGTTAAATCAACAAACAGGCGAACTGATCCGCCTTGATGACTACTATCCTCTGCGCAATCCCTCCTACCTTATCCAATCTCAGCAACTGACCTATAGCTTTAGCGAAGTGTCGCAACAAGACGGCGCTCAACTGGTTTGTTTCGATGGGCAACATGCACATGCTTTACCGATTACTGGTGACTATCCGTGTCATTTGGCCATTTCTGCTGACAAAAAGTACCTTGCCGTTGCCAACTATGGCTCGGGTAATGTGAGTATTTACTTGCTCGATAGCCAAGGTATTCCGTTACGTTCAGTGGCCGATTTGTTTGAGGATGGGCAAGGGCCAAACCAAGATCGTCAGCAGTCACCTCATGCACACCAAGTGGTGTTTCAACAAACTGAGCCAGTGCTAGTCAGTGTGGACTTAGGCAGTGATGCGATTCGTTTTTATCAGATAGAAAATGACACGTTTACTCTTGTACAACAACTGGCGATGCCTGCAGGTTGTGGTCCGAGACATTTGGCTTTCAATCGCGCTGAAGACAAGGCGTATGTGGTTTGTGAGCTTAGTGAAACCTTAGTGGTATTACACAAAACCAACCAAGGCTGGCAATTGCAACAACAACTGGACTTAATTCCAGGAGCAGGCAAAGGTGAAGCCGCATCAGCGATTAAATTGTCTGATGATGAGCGCTTTGTCTATGTCTCTTGTCGCCATCAAAACGGAGTGAGTTGCTTTGAGGTATCAGGCAGTGAAGTTACATGGATTAGTATGACCGACGCTGGTGGCTTGTTTCCAAGAGACTTTACCATTACCTCTTGCGGCGAGTGGGTGATTGTAGCTAACCAACATTCTAATAATCTCGCCAGCTATCGCCGTAACGAAATAACCGGCAGCCTGGAAGCGAGTGGCTATCAATGCCAAATAGATACGCCAGTCTGTCTAGTAGAACAACATAATTAATGAGATCAACGATGACACTTCACCGTATCAATCCAACAAAACGTTGGTCAGATGTGACTATATTCAACGGTATAGCTAATTTTGTCGAGGTCGCTGAAGCGGATACCTTCGCAGATATCAAAGGCCAAGTTCAACAGATTTTTGATCAGGCAGAGCAAATGCTGGCTCTCGTTGATAGCGATAAAACACGTATTCTGTCAGTGACGATTTACTTAACTGATTTTGCAAACTTCGATGCACTCAATGAAATATGGGATGAGTGGTTTGAGGAAGGCACCGCTCCAAGCCGTGCTTGCGTCAAAGTAGAACTGGCGGATCCCTACTTATTGGTCGAAATGGCGTTTGTCGCTGCTGCAGGCGAAAAGTACCAATAATCAGTGGAATTGAGCAATTTTTGCAAAAATTTAATGAAGTTGCTAAATCGCTTATAGACCAGATAGTTATGTCCCAAAAGGAGCACTAGTACTGGTTTCCCGAGGGTGTAAACGCGCTGTGCGGGCAAAAATGAATCAACTCTGTGTTAGTATACCGTACCGGGGATGAGCAATAGAGCCAAAAATACCTTATTGGAAAGGGTGTTTTTCGTCAGCATGATGCGAGCTTTTTATTGCTAATCAAACTTTAACTAACATGGAGTTGGTCTTTATATCCGTTGAGTCGGATATGTAAACCTCATGATATATGAGCTTTAAATCTAAAAAATACAGTATTGAATCTACAGACTATCAAGTCGGTCAGGATAACGTTAGTAAGTGGGGTATGGATGTCCACAACACGGTTTTCACTGCTTCCGTCGGCTTATCTCTTCTCTTCATCATCTCGTTACTGCTGCTCTCTCCAGCAGATGCAAAAGCGGCCATCGATTCGGTAAAAGGTGCCGTTCTTTCTTACTTTGACTTCCTGTTTATGTGGGGAGCAAACATCCTACTAGTGTTTGCCATTGTTATCGCTATTTCTCCATTCGGTAAAGTCCGTTTAGGTGGTGAAGGCGCAACCGCGGATTATTCAACGATTTCATGGATTACCATGCTATTCGCGGCGGGTATGGGTATTGGCCTTATTTTCTGGGGTGTTGCGGAGCCTACTGCTTTCTACACTGGTTGGTATGGCACACCGCTGAATGTGGAATCACACACGTTAGAAGCTCGTGAGCTCGCGTTAGGTGCAGCAACTTTCCACTGGGGCTTCCACGCTTGGGCCATTTATGGTGTGACGGCACTTTGCTTGGCGTACTTTGTTTACAACAAAGGTCTGCCACTTTCTATGCGTTCGGTCTTTTACCCGCTACTTGGTGACAAAGTTTGGGGTAAAACGGGTGACTTCATTGATATCATGACGGTATTGGTGACTCTATTTGGCCTAGCGACATCGTTAGGTTTAGGCGGTACACAAGCAGCCAGTGGTATCAGCCATGTGTTTGGTTTAGACAATAGCTTGCTGCTTCAACAATCGATTATTGTGTTGATTATGGGCTTGGCGATCTTGTCAGTACTGAGAGGTATGGACGGCGGTGTTAAGCTGCTGAGTAATCTCAATATGGCGATTGCTTTCATCTTCCTTGGACTGATGGCGGTTTTGAATTTCACGACTGTACTCGATTCTATGAAGACATCGGTCGTAAGCTATGTGGAAAACATCTTGCCATTGAGTCAAACCTCAGGCCGTGAAGACGAAACCTTCTTACATGGTTGGACAGTGTTCTACTGGGCTTGGTGGGTCGCTTATGCTCCGTTCTTTGGTATGTTCGTAGCTCGCATCTCAAAAGGCCGTACGGTCCGTGAGTTCTTAGCTTACGTTCTGATTATCCCAACACTTGTGACCACTGCTTGGATGTCTACCTTTGGTGGTATTGCGATCCAGCAAATGATCGACAAAGTCGGATTGCTCGGCGTTCAGCAGCAATTGAGTAATGTTTCTTTAAGCTTGTTCTACATGCTAGAAGCTTACCCAGTAGGCAATATTTTATCGATGATTGCTGTGGTTCTGATTATTGTTTTCTTCGTGACGACACTGGACTCTGGCTCGATTGTGATTGATAGCATGACAGCTGGTGGCAAGTTAGAAGTACCAATGAAGCAGAAAATTGTTTGGGCGATTATTTCAGGTTTGATTGCGATCGTGATGCTATGGATTGGTGGTACTGAGTCGATTCAGGCGCTGCAATCGATCACCATCATTGCGGCTATGCCGTTTACGATTATTTTGCTACTTGGCTGTGTTAGCCTAGTCAAAGGCTTGTTCACTGAAGTGGATAAACCAAAAGAGGCAGTAAAGCTCTCTCGTTAAACGACTAAATCTTACTTAAAGCAAAGCCCCGACAATATCGCTGTTGTCGGGGCTTTTTTGTGACTGTTTGGGCGATTAAGCTTTCTTCAGGTCTAGTGCTGGGTAAGTCAGCATCATGCCGTCTACAGTAACACGAACGTAGTAACCGCCGCTGCTTAGACCAACAACAACCATCTGACCTAAATCAACGCCTTTAGTTGCTACAACTACATCATCAATTGCAAACATGGGAACACCTTGAAGTTAATTATTCGATTATAAAAATCTCTCGGCGCGGATTAAAACAGCAATGGTGCAATTGGACTAATCGAGTATTTTGTCGTGATGATTAAATTCTTTTCTGATTGACTGGTTAGATAATACAGACAAAAACAGCGTCCAATCGTCACTCTTTCTCGCGTTGTTCTTTTTCATGATCATAGCCCAAGGTGCTAATGTGCTGGCCATGAATGGTGTTTTGCATTGCTCGCCATAAAGCGGCGAGAAAACGCTTATGTGCGGCGTGGTGACGGATGTATTTAATATGAATGAATAGGTAGAGGGCGCAGAATAAAACCAGCGCGGCAGTGACGCCGTACGCTTCATATAAGCTAAGAATATTCATAGAAAGACCTTAATAAATATAGAAAGTTATGATGCTAAACACTTTATCCAACGTTTGGATTTAAAACGGTAAATACACGCGACCCATTTAAACAAAGTTTCCAAAAAGAAGCAGGCAAAGACAAGGACTGGCGACAGGCCAAAAAACATCGCCCCAAGCGCTGTAAGTGGAATCCCAAAAAACCATTGGGTGGTGATATCTTGGTAAAGGCAGAACTTCACATCGCCTCCAGCTCGTAAAATGCCGATGACCATAGTGGTTGGCAGTGAGCGCAACACAATGCCAAAACAAAGAACCAAATAGAATTGGTCAGCGAACTGTCTGGTCTCGCCGTCTAATGCACTAAATAGGTTAAGCACAGGATCTCTGAGCAGAAATAGCATCACAGCGACCAAGATAGTGACCAGGATGGCAAGCACAACAAACCCTATCGCTTGTTGATACGCTTGGTCTGAGTCTTTGGCGCCGAGATGGTTGCCTACGATGACAGCAGAAGCATTCGCAATGCCAGTTAGAAAGCTGAGTGAGAAGGCTTCAATAGGAGAAATAACCGAAAGCGCGACTAAGCCTTGCTCTCCCGTTTTGCCCATAATGGCGGTATAAGTAAACAGGCCTGCAGCCCAAAGTAAGAAGTTAGAGGTTGTTGGTATTGCCAAGGCTAAAAATTGGCGGATGTGTTTTATGCTGAAAGCTTGTCGAATCGCCTGATAGCTTGGGGTCAGGGTATGCTGTTTTGTGCGTAAATAGATGATGGTAACTAGTACTTCGAGCGCGCAGCTTAATGTTGTGGCGATGGCCGCTCCTTTAAGTCCTAAAGCGGGAAGCCCCATATGACCAAAAATCAACAACCAGTTTAGGACTAAGTTAAATAGGATACCTAACCCACTTAACCAAGTACTGGTGCTCGCTTGGCGTGTTGAACGTAAGCCTGCTGCAATCGCGCCACTAAACGAGGCAAAAAATAAACTCGCCGCAGTATAGCTAAGGTATTCATGTCCGAGGGCTTGTATAGCCGGCGAAGGTGTCGATAGTGCGATGACCTTATCTCCAGCCAACCAGAATAAGAGTGCAGGGAGTAAGGCAAAGAGTGTCGCAATAAACCAGCTCAATACTACGGTTCTGCGTATCGCATTGGTCTTTTGGGCGCCAAAGTATTGAGCGATGAGCACTGAGCCAGTAGCGGAAACGCCTGAAAGTAAAATCATCGCCACGAATAAGGCCCGGCTCGCGACGCCTGCTGCCGCAACGTCGTTTTCAGACAGTTGGCCGATCATCAAAATATCGGTGAGTCCCTTTGAGGCAAAGAGGATTGTCTGCAAAGTGATCGGGATGGCAATCGCTGCAATAGCAGATAGTTGCGCCTTATCGAAAGGGAACAAGAGCAAAGACGGTTTTGAAGATATTGAACCAGTACGCATATTTAAAATCTGAACGGGCAAATAAGTTGCGATTATGAACTTAGACTATAAACATAACAAACCACATATGATGGGATTATACGTTCAAGTGAGGGTGGTAGAATGCATACATTGGATCAATTAGCCGCGTTTGTAGCCGTGTTTGAATGTGGTTCATATAGCGCAGCAGGGCGGCGTTTAGCCAAAGATCGAACCACAGTTCGTGAATTGGTTAAAGCCTATGAAGATATCTTAGGTTATAAGCTGTTTATCATTGAAGGCAGACAAGCGATCGCGACTGAGGAAGCAAATCGACTGTACTCTCCGGCTACGCATGTTATCCGTCAAAACTCCCTGCTCCAACAATTAAGTGTGGCTCAATTAGAGCAACCTTTTGCAGAGCTGACCTTTGGCTATGATGGTGATTTTCCTAGGCAGTTTATTTATGATCTCGATAGGCGAATCAGTGAGCATTATCCTCATATAAAAATTCATTGGTTGCAGAGAGACAGGGAAGTTGCTCTGAACTCCGTTGAGGACGGTTCGTTAAACTTTGCCATTAGTCCTGCGAAAATGAACATCCAGCCGCAGCAAAAAGTGTTATACAAAAGCCTAGGATACATTTCCTATAACCTGTATACGGGAAGCCAGTCGCCTCTGCTGGATAAGGCTGATTTTTCGTTATTAGATGCGCAGGCTGAAACTCAGTTGATCGGTGAACATACTAACAACGCAGGGACCGTCGTCCATGCCTATTCTGTTGATACTAAAGTAGTGGGATGTAATGCGCTCTTGTTAGACTTGCTGCCTCAGTTTGGTTGGGCGATTCTGCCTAAGCATGTTGCAGAAAACTCAGTAAAACTAGGGCGCATTTGCAAGTTAAAAAGTGCTGCACTTGCCAATGATGTCCATATGCCATTTAGTATTTATTACCCTTTTTCAGCTGGTTCTAATGAGTTGTCACAACATATATTGGGCTGGTGTGAAGAGCTAGCACATCGCTATTTTTCAGGATAGTCGCTTAGCCGAAGTCTAAGGTCAGAAGCAGTCTTGGTTCATTGGTCACTGTATTTGGAGAGCGATGAACTAAACCTGTCTCTTCATTCCCCTCCCATCGAGTCCCTTTGAGTAGCGCGACATCACCACTTTCGAGCTGTCCAATATCTGATGACCCTTGATATAGACCTGACGCTTCATCTGAAAGGCCATTACTCCCCTTACCAAGCTTTGAGCGGTTTACCACTTCGTTTGGCAGCCATTGAGTCGCTATGCCTTGGTAAGTAGTGACCAATCGACAGGGCACATGATCAACATGAAATCGAGGACACATTGCGCCGTTTAGTATCGTGAGTCTAAGCCCTGCGTGCTCAAGATCGAATAAACAACAAAACATATCAACCAGTTCGGTGATGTTTTCAAGCAGTGCTTTAGGCGCTTGTCCATCTAATGCAAAGTCGAGTGATTCATAGGCGTTTTCGGGGGACAGGTTGAGTGACTTACTTAGACTAGGGTGACTTTCAATAAACTGAGTGATATCGCTTTGGGTCGCTTGGTCAAAACGACGTTGCCATACAGCGATATTAATTCCGTCTTGGTAGATATCGGTTAGTACGGTTGGGTTGTCACTGATACTAAAGCAAGCTTGATTGCCTATCTCGACGTCAAAAGATTCTGCTAGAGCTGTCATGTGTAACCTCCGGTTTTACGTGTATATGGGTGACTATTGAAATGTTATAACATAACAGTTGTTACGAAGGTAGTCTAAGATCCTAAGTATCAAGAGCCATTCAAAATGCGCTTTGCCTCAATGCATTTCTTAGGCGGCTAAGGTAGCATTGAGGTGGCCGGAGTTTTGGGTTTAGGACTTAAATCAGAATTGTAGGAAGCCTTATGCTGACAACGAAAGAAGTACACCATTGTTTTCAATGTGAATCAGAAACTACTCATATTGTCGTTTTAGTGCGAGATGAACCTAAACAAAATGGTTTGCAGGACTTTTTAGGCGGCTTTATAAAAGGCGCGGCGGTTGGTGCATTTGAGGCCAACATGGATGAATTTTCCCGCCATAGTATCTGTGAACAATGTGGAAAGAAAACCATAAACGATAATCTCACTTAATTATTATTTACCTTTCCTGAAGCACCTTCATTATGGTCGGCATCTTATGCCCTAGCTTTTGTAAATAGAATACGATTTGTGAGTGATGTTCATCATTTTTAGGCTTTCCTAGACCAAACTTTTCTTTTTTACATTTCAACGCTAATTGGTATTCGTCGACATCTTTATAAACCAAGTTGAGAACGAGCTCTATTTGTGTCGGGTTATATTGACTATCTTTCAGTTGCTCTTTTGCTCGTTGACGACCATAGAATGCACGTAAGTACTTGAGTGCATCTTTTTCTATATTCGGTCGATCGTTTATTTTTCCTTGTTCGTAGAGCACATCAATATGATGCTCTATGTCTAGTTTGGTGAGATCTAAAAAATGGAGCCGTTTTCTAACACAGCCTGAAGAGGGTTCTTTATTAAAACGAAGCATATTATTGATAACATTGTCTATCTGTTTTTGTGTACTCTTAGGCATCGATTTGACCTGGTAAAAGTAATAATTAAGTTTAATAACGTTCGAGATATTGCTACTAACTTAGGGTCAATATCATGAAATAACGTCTAATGAATTACTATTATCGCATTGTAAAATTGATGTAAGTAATTTACCTCTTACTTTTCGCATATTTTTGAATCGACTCGATAGTTACGAATGTCAAAATGGAACAAGTCACTCGATTATTACTCCTATATCAACATATGATCGTTCATATTTCCATAGCATGCAGTTACCACTATTTGTCATCAATTAAATTATCCCTTATTGATGTCTTCACACTTGGCAAGGTTAAGGTGGTCATCGTTGTTTGTTGTGATTATGTAAAAGATTAAGTATTTGCTCTAAAAATTGGTGTTTTTTTCTCGATATCTCCATACAAATGCATCTAGTTCCGGATTTATATATAGACCCTATCAATTTATCAGAAAGTCCTTACGCTTCGTACTCCTTGTTTACTACATTGGGTAGGAATTTATCTTATATGAATCATGTGAATGATCTCTGATAATAATTATTAATAGACGGAAGCGTGATTCAGCTTTGTTTTGTTTTTAACAATTATAGGTAGGGGCTAACATGCCATTTGCTAAAGATAATACTATAAGTTTTATAGCCAAAGCGACTAAGCGATGGGGATTGAAATACGATTACAATAAAGTTGAATATATTAATTGCCGTACGCCTGTGACAATTGTTTGTAGGAAGCATCAGCATGCATTTCGTCAAACTCCAAAAGCTCATTTTACGGCAAAGAGACACTGTTGCCCTTTATGCTACAAGGAGGTTGAAGGGATCTATAAAAACCAATGGCGTAATTCTCCACCAGTGAGGACTGCACTATTAACCAGTATGCCTTCACTTATAAACCATGTCTTTCGTTAAAGAAATTATATAAGTATTAACTGTCAATAACAGTGCCCTTATTAACTAATCGATATTATCCATTTTTAAATGGCTATGTCTGTTACTGATTAAGTTTTGTATTACCTAATTGATTGATTCAATTTGCCTGACTTTATTCGTGTGTTTTTGGCTTTTTAAGATGTTCACTTTTATAGGTGAACAATCAATAAGAATTAATAATCCGGGTGTTTTACTGGTAGAAAATAAAAACATAAACCTAACTAGGAGAAAAATGTTGAAAAACCGTGTTCTATTAACACTGCCTATGTCAATTCTAGCGACAGATGTTGTCGCTAGTGTGAATTTAAATGGCGGAATGGTGGGGGAGTTGGTTCAACCTGCGTCACCTTCATCACATTGGAATAATTATCAGATTACTCTTAAAAACAACGGAAGTAGTGCGATTGAATTACATCAGAACGAGTTTCGTTTTGATACCCCATCACCTATGTATAGCGCGCCATGGGGAGTCAGCGGGGCTAGTGTGACCCTGAAATCCTCAAAGGCGAATGGCGACATGTTCACCAATACGTTGGTATTTGCGTCATACAACGGCACATCTCGTTTGCTTAAGCCTGGTGAGTCAGTCTCGATGACCTTTGGCTATAGCGGAACTTTGGACAGTGCGTTGATTGAGGCTTCGTTTCGTTTTGCGGGTGATGACAATGTGGTCGAGCCCAATAATGCGCCTAGCGTTACTCTATCTCGTCCTAGTTCAAATATTTCAATCGTAGAAGGCCAGTCTATAACGTTAACAGCGCAGGCTTCCGATGTTGATGGCGACCTAGAAGGCGTTAAGTTTTTCGTCAATGAGCGTCAGATCTCGGATGATAAAGTATCACCATACGAATTTAATCTTGCCGATCTAGGGGTAGGTACGCACTCCGTTTACGTGAAAGCATACGACTCGAAAGGGAATATCACGCAAAGTGTTACTCGAACGGTTACTGTTGAACCAAACAAAGGCACTGCGCCAGAAATTGGTATTAGCCAACCAACGGGTCAAGTTGAGCTGCAATTAGGCGATTCTTTGAATGTCATTGCTAATGTTAGTGACGTAGATGATGATCTCGCTGGCGTTGAGTTCTATGTGGATGGACAAAAGCTAGCGACAAAAACACAGCCACCATTCAATTTCCAATTTACTCCTGTAAATGAAGGTCTCTATTCATTCCATACTGCGGCTTATGATATCGCAGGGAACCGAACGGAATCTCCACCTCAAGCATTTAAGGTCACGGCTCCAGTTGTTGAAACGACACCCCCTGTCATCAGCATTGTTTCTCCACAGTCTCATGTAAACACTCTATCTGGCGAATCAATCGTGGTGGCTGCACAGGCCTCCGATGTAGACGGTGACCTAGCTGAGGTGCGTTTCTATGCCAATGGTGAGTTACTTGCGACAAAGAAAAGTGCGCCATATACCGCGGTTGTTATCGCCCAAGAAGGCAAAACAGCTGTCGTTGCTGAAGCGATTGATGCCGCAGGCAATACAACACGCACGTCAGAAATCAATATCACTGCAAAATCCTTGTCTGGTGGAGAGAGCTCAGGTGGAAACTGTGATGTGCCTCAGTACCAAAATGGTGGTAATTATGCCTTTGGCGATAAGGTTCAGAACAATGGCTCTATCTACGTATGTAAGCAGTTTGGCTGGTGTGGACAAGCACCCTATGAGCCAGGTGTAGCATGGAATGGCAGTGATTTCTGGACGGATGCATGGGACGTTGAAGGAGCTTGTGACGTACAGCCGAACGTTGCGCCTTCAATCTCTGTAGTACAGCCTAATGTGACAGCGAATTCAGCGTTTGAATTGAGTGCCAATACCAACGATGAAGATGGTCAAGTTGCAAAGGTAGAGTACTACATCGATGGCATTTTAGCGGGGACGTCGAGTCAGGCTCCATTTACACTCAGTCACCAAGGGCTGAGTGAAGGCGATTACCAACTATTCGCCGTTGCGACTGATGATAAAGGTGCACAAACACGTTCAGAAAATGTGGCACTCAATGTTGAGCAAGCCTTTGAAGGCAATCGTTTAGCTATTACTTTTCCAAACTTTGATCATAAAGATCTCTTGAATCCTCCTGCTGAACTGCAAGGCCAAGTTTTGACTGGCACTCTTTATTGTCCAGCGGATGGCACGACCACTCAAATTGAAGGGACATGGGGCGAAACCGTCAATATTGATGGTTTAGGTGAAGACTGTTTGTATCAACTGAACCTTGATGGTTTCAGTGGCTACGTTGCCCGATTTTCACCTTGGGTAGTGAATTTTGCTAAGGCTGAAGAGCGACAAATTGATATCAATGCGTTATACCGAGCGCCTATTGCTACTGAGGCACTTTTCCCATTAGGTGGAGTAAAAGTTGAAACCTATTTAGAAGGGATCTATCAACCTCGCTCTATGGCGATGGGGGATAACATGATCTTTGTTGGTTCCTCTTCAATCATGCTAGATAGCGAACCTTTGGGTGGAACGATTTACGCTGTTCAGCTTGATCCTCAAACGAAACAGCCAATCGGGACTTATATTGTGGCGGAAGGCGAAGAGCCTCACGGTGTCGCGTATCGCGATGGTAATCTGTATTACAGCACGGTCGGTGCTCTATACAAGATTGAGAACATCAATGAGAACTTTAAGTCACGCCCTGTAGCTGAAAAGATCTTCACTTATCCTGCTGACGGTACTAAAACGCCAATCCCAACAGCGCAATGGTGGACTCGGATGCAACACCAGAAGCACCCGATTAAGTTTAATCCAATCGATGCGACAGATAAGAAGCTTTATACCGCGGCTGGTCTACCATGTAACATTTGTACCACACCAGAAGAAGAGCTTTACGGGACAATCTTCGCGATTGACTTGGAAACGGGTGAGTACGAAATCCAAGCCAATGGTATTCGTAACTCAGTAGGCTTTGACTGGCACCCTAAAACGGGTGAAATCTGGTTCAGTGATAACAACCGCCAACAGTTTGATAATCCAGACGAGATCAACCGTATCTCGAACCCAGGTAATCAAAACTTTGGCGCGCCAATTTTCTTCGGTAAAGACACGCGTGGTCTGACAGATCATGAGATGGCAAACTGGCAAGACCTACTCCTTGGTGGTGAAGGCAGCGACGGCTATCCAATCATCCCGCCAAAAGCAATTTTGCCTCAGATCGATTATGACGTGGTTAAACCAACAGACTATGCGGGCGCAGAGTTTGATGTGTTCACTAACAGTGCTCCACTAGGGGTGAAGTTCTGGAATGCTTACTCGCAGTCAGACAATATCCAGCACCTTGTTTATGCGACCCATGGTAACAGTAAACCAGAACACCCAGGGTTAGAGCTTCGCATGGTAACCATTCAAAATGGTACCGATGTGATTCATGAGCGTCCTTTGGTGACGGGCTGGATGAGAGATCGTCAAGCGGTCGAATCTTACGCGTGTTTAACTGATGCATGTATTGGTCGTCCAGTCGAGTTCCTCGAATTAGACGATGGCTCAATGCTGGTGTCTGATGATAAGGCAAGCGTAGTTTACCGCGTCTCTTATGATACAACAGGAGCAAACCAGAAACAGATCACGTTCACGACCACTGAAGCACCAGATAGCAGCCTAAGTGATGAGTTGGTCAGTGGCGCTCTGATTCATCCGAATGGCCACGAAAGTAAGTTCCATGTTGCGTGGAATGCGCCTTCGATGAACATTGATGGCCTAGAAAATGGGACTTATCAAGTTCGTTTAAATGATGTTGGTGAGTTCATCCCAGAGCAACGTATTCATTCGATCACTATCTCAAATAGTGCTCCAACGGCTACGATTGAGCTGAAGTATGTTGAAAAACCTAAAGATTTGATTGGTGTCGTTAAGTTTACTGCCCCTGCGAAACCTGCCAATGCCATTGAATCTAGCTTACGCCTTACCTTCATTGATAAAGCGCAAGACAAAACGTTTGAGCGTGAAGTCGCTTGGGGTGCGTCATTAGAAGAGACTTTAGATTACGGTGCGTATGAAGTTCGTTTCCCATATCTAAAGAATTACTTCCCTCAGCCATCTAAGCTCAATGTAGCGATTAATGAATCCAGCCTAGAGCACAACTTAGATGTGGAGTTCATTGGTTTTAACTCTGGTGAAGATCTTATCGCGCAAAACTGTAATGCGTGTCACTCAACAGAGTTCTTCGATAATGCGAATAAGGCAAACGCGTGGAACAACGCAGGATACGATGCACTGCTCAACAAAATCATGTCGATGCCAGTTGCAGGACACTGTGATCTAACTTGTGCAGAAGAAATTGCGGATTACCTATTCGATGAAGTGTGGAGCGAGTACCTCGGACAAACGGAATCGTATGGTGATCGACAAGTTAGGCTGCTCACAAACCTTGAGTATGCGAATACCATTCAAGATCTATTTGCCGTCACAGTTGATAAGCAAAAACTGCCGAAAGACAAATATGAACGTGAATTTAAATTCGCTGGTCAATCTAGTCAGGGCATCATCCTAGCTGAGGACATGAAACAGTACCACGCGATGGCGGTTGATATCGCGAGCCGTCTTGATTTAGCGTCCATTGGTTACAGTGATAATGTCAACAAAGCACAGTTCATTTCTAAACTCGGTCAGAAAATCTATCGTCGACCACTAACCACTGACGAGCAATCAAGATTTAGCACTTTCCTTGGCCAATATGGGGCAAGAGATCTGGTTGCGTCGATGCTGTTGTCGCCGAATTTCTTGTACCGTTCGGAGCTAGGTGCTTTGACGGATGAGGCTCACGTTTATGAGCTAAGTCAGTACGAAGTTGTCACCGCGCTTTCATACAGCTTCCTTGGTACAACGCCTAGTGAGTCTTTGTTAGCGAAAGCATCCCGTGGCGAACTAGAGACTAACGAACAAGTTGCCGCAGAAGTAGCAAGTATGCTGACGAGTGCAAGAGGCATCGCGCGATTTACCGACTTTATTGGCTACTACATTCATACCCAAGTCCAAGAGCTGCCTGAAAAGCCGGGCCTAACGACTGAAGTAGTCAACGCTATGGTGCAAGAGCAGGCGGAGTTCATCCGTTACTTCTTAACCGAAGGGGAAGGCACTGTCGCAGAGCTATTTAACCCGAACTTCACTTTTGTTAATGGGGCACTCGCTCAGCACTACGGAATCAGTGGTGTTACGGGCGAAGAATTCCAAAAAGTTGTTGTCGACAATGGCCAGCGCGGTGGTCTATTGCAACAAGGCCTGACACACGTTGTGAACTCAGATTATGCGGCAACCTCATTGGTGAAGCGCGGCTTAATGATCCGTCAAAACTTACTATGCCGCACTATTGGAGTTCCTGTTGACGTTGACCCAGATTCAATCGAGCTACCTGAGTCGCCAATTACCACTCGAGAGCGTTGGGACACCATTAACGGTCAAGATGCTTCGGCCGGACAGTGTTGGCAATGTCATGAATTTATGAATGACACCGGCGCTTCGATGGAGAACTACAGCCAGACGGGTGAATGGAGAACGACAGAACCAGCGTACAACGATCCAAGCGTTACTTTACCAATTGATGCGTCAGGTCCATTGGTGGATAACTCTGGTTCTCATGTGATGCTTGAGTTCAACAATGTGCGCGATATTTCCGCTCACTTCCCTACCAATGCCACGGTCCTTCAGTGTCTAGCGGACAGCTACTTCCGTTATGCGATGGGGCAAGAAGCAAATGTTAATTCAAGTGCTGGTATTCAAGACATGACTAAGCAGCTTGAGAAGAGTGGCTCAATTACAGAAATGCTGGAAACCCTAGCAACGTCGCAAATGTTCAAATTCAAAAAGGAGAGTAACTAATGTCTTTTCTAAAAAGTCGTAGACGTTTTCTAAAAGCCGCGGCAGGGGCAGGCGTTTTAGCACCAATGTCATTGCCTGGACTTACCCGCATCGCTCATGCAGGAACAACAGGCCAAGCGAAAACCAAAGTGGTGTTCTTTGTCGTGCCAGATGGTTTTGCGACCGATAGCTTTAACGGTCAATTCAATAAGGGCTTATGGTTTCCACAGACCGTACAGGCGAACGCTACTGATACCACGCAGTTTACGCTCAATGAAGTGAGCCAAGAGCTTGCGGCGTACAAAAACCGCTCTTTATACCTGCAAGGAATCATCTTAGGCCAAGGCAACGCGGGGCATAACGGTTGGACAGAAGTGTTGCGTGATAAAAATAAAAGCCAATCTTCTATCGATGTCTTATTAGGGCGAACGATGCAGGGAACGGATCCTTCTCAGCGCGCTATATTTGCTGGTCCTCATGCGACTGACAGTGTGAACTGGTATGTCTCTTGGGATGGTAAGAACAAGCGCACGCCTCAAGGTAACCCGACACTGTTGTTCGAAAACATTTTCGGCACAAACTACAGTGGCGCAAAAGCGCGTACGGCTCACAATAACAGCGGTCAGCACTTATTCGATCCAATCAACCAAGATATTCAAACGTTGCGCTCGAAGCTATCAGGCAGTGAGCGACAAAAGCTGGATACCCATTTGGACTCTATGGAGCAAGTGGTTGCTGATATGGATGCGACCTTACCAATTTCGGCGGAGTGTTCTCCTGTCATGCCGAGTAATCATCCGATGATGTCAGCTGATTTCCGCAACCAAGTTCAGTCAAGCCATCACCAGGTAGTAGCAACCGCGTTGAGTTGTGGCGTGTCACGAGTAGCAACGGTCCAAGTCGGTCGCTCGGCTGATCAAGTGGTGATCAAAGATGCCAGTCTACGTGCTAACCCACACGATCTTGCGCACCGCTATAAGAGTGAGCAGGAGTGGAAAGATAGCCGTAAATGGTATGCACGTCAGGCGAAACTGTTCTTGGACGAGCTTTCTCGCCATGCCGATCCTGATGTTCCTTCAGATTCATTGTTGGACCATACACTCGTGGTGATTACTTCTGAAATGTCCGACGGTGCCCCTGAGCACCAGTACAACCAACCGATGTTATTTGTTGGTGGTGCTTCTGGCCTATTGAAGAGTGGTGATGGTCAAGGTCGTTACTTGAACATTACTTCTCAAGGGGATCGAAACCATTGGGCAGCAGGGCGTCAGGTCGATCAACAGCGTATTTGGGCAACCGTTGCTCAAGCGATGGGGACGTCAGTACCTTATAGCGGAAATACTAGCTCGGTTTCCGGTATTTTCACCAACGTAAGCTAACGCAGACTTAAGCCGTAAAGATGGGGGGAGGTTTCTCCCCCTTATTTCAGGAGTAATTTTATGATCACAATCCTCCAACGTTGCGCTTTATTCTTGCCGCTATTAGTGCTGACAGGGTGTGACAGTTCGGATGCCACCAAACAAGTTACGGTCACTTCACCAGTCTCTGTGACAGAGCAAAAAGTGACAGCACCTAAACTTCAAAATAGCCCAGTTTCAGTCCAAGGGTGGCTCAAGCCAGGTAGTCCTGACCTTGAGTTTATTGAGGTTCCCGTGAATGTGGCTTTGGAAGAGTTTAATTCGAGCGGAGAAGCCAAAATCGTCGCAACCACGACAACAAAAGCGAGTTACGAGACGGGTTTCTTAGCTCGCTATGTTCTGGAGTACAACACCAATCAGCTAGATGAAGATGCAAAGTACTTTGTTCGAGTGGAAGCAAAGCGAGGAGATAGCATCCTTTGGCGCAACAATATCTTTTTTTCAGGGCTAAGCAATCCCTACCAAGACTCAACAATCAACATCGTCGTGAAATAAGTCGGCAGCCTTTGTATTGACACTGCGGGCTGAGTATCGCTCATCAATACCAAAAAAACAATGTGAACAGCTCTTATCTACGCACTGGAAAACTTAGCAATATCAATAACTAGGAACAAAAAATGAAACAAAGGAAAACCAAAATAAGTTTGCTTGCGGGCAGCATAATGTTAAGCATGGCCGCATCAGCACAGAATGTGGTGTTTAATACCACAACGATCGAAAACGATTTGCAGGGTGACTTTGAGGCTATGATTAGCTATGCGCAAAATATCACCATGCCTCACCACAATACGAAGGGAGAGCCGCTCCCTCATCTGACCGCATTGCGCGACACCTTGTTAATGGTTCAACCCGTCGCAGATATGCCAATTGTGGGTAATAGCGTGTCGGTAATTGGTCGTGATGCGAACAATAACATTCTAGGTGAATTAAACCTTGCTACCCCAGAGCAGCTCCCTGCCCATGATGGTCACGACAATAATATTGTTTATGCCGATGATATGTGGTCAGTGACACTACCAGCCTCTTGGATGCAGCCTGGTTTGACGTTGGAAATTTCAAGCGGTGACCGAACTGGTCAACTCATCGATCTTGAGATTGGTGCACCCAATCAGCTAATGATCAACACGATGGATCTTGGCATGTTAACGGCTCCAAGAGACCGTTTCGATTTTATGCAAGATACGAAATATCACGAAGACTACTTTCAGAAAATCCCAGTCAGCAAATTGATCGTTAACCCTTATGAACCAGTGAAACTTGATGAAGTCATGTTGCCAACAGGGGCGTTACTTACGGAATATGACCCAAGTATGGGCACTTGGCACCGAGGTGATATGCGCGAGTATATTTCTAAGGTTCTTGTCGCTCATGGTATTAACAATGCTAACTACGGTATTAATGCTTCTGGTGCGAAAGGAAAAGGCCACCCATTTACCTCTGCTCAGTTAACCGCAGTAACGCCAGTTGGTCGCTACAAAAATGGCGTCGTAGTACACGGGGGTAGTGGTGGTGCGGGAATGGTTACCTTAACCAAGACACTAGGAAATGAATGGAGCCACGAGATTGGTCATAACTTCGGTCTTGGTCACTATCCTGGAGGCACAGACGGCTCTACGCACAGACCATCAACGGATATCAATTCTGCTTGGGGTTGGGATGTATCTCAGCATCGATTCATTGCCAACTTTATGTGGAATAAGCAAACAGGAGAAGATCAAGTTTGTTGTAGTGATGGTATCGGCATCCCTGCTTTTGAAGGCTATCAATTTAATCGCGACGCAATGGCGGGCGGCGAGCCTTCGTCTCCTATTTCTAAATATACTCTCCATACACCTTATGTACTGAGCGATATACAAGCGTTTTTAGAGAACAAAGCGGTGTTTGATGAAACGTCTGAGTCTGGTTTTAAAAAGTGGAATAGTATGACCAAGCAAATGGAAGAGTTTGTACAGCCTCCGCTGGTGGAGCATAAGAGTATTGCAAGCCAAAGTGAACTCGACACGCTCCAAGGTGATACCCAAGGAGAGGTTCTTGCAGGCTATATCAGCAAGTACGATGTTCTCAGCATTCAAACATATGATGGCCGTTGGATCAGGGATATTTACCTGCCAAATGTACAAGACGTGGCGCTAGGTAAACGGATCAGTGTTTCACGATATTCAGGCTACGGTGTGACCGTCCATGTTAATGGTGAAAGCGTAAACTTGAATCGAGGTGACACTAAATACTACGTGAATGACAACTACTCTTGGGTTGAATTTAATCCAGATGAAGAGACCGGTAATCTACCTGCACGTGTTCCTAGTGATTTTGGTGTGCCAGTGACAACGCTTGTCGGGTATTACGATCCAACACAACAACTTGATAGCTATTTATTCCCAGCTCTGCATGGTGCGTATGGCTTTGTCTATGAACCAACTCAGTTGGGTGAGCTGAATACACAAGGCTGTTATGTCAAAGTTTATAATGGGAAAAACCATGACACTGATAACTACGAGCTAACAGGGTTCCGTTACGATGCCAACCTGATGAACAAGCTACACATTAATATCAAACAATCTGATGACCCGACTAAAGCGGAAATCATTTGTGATAATAATGTACTCAGCACATTGCAAATCAGTGAGCCAAAACAGCAATTAGAAGTCTCTATCATTCAGGCAGACTCTTTGAATCCAACGAAACCAGACAGCAATACGGCCCCCGTTGCTAACGCTGGTGGTGATCAATTGGTTAACTCAGGTTCGACAGTGACTCTATCTGGTTTGGCTTCAACAGACATTGATGGTGACAGTTTAAGCTACCAGTGGCAGCAAGTAGCTGGCGATCCTGTGATCATTCGATTTGACCGCGAAGCGACTGCAGAAGTGGTTCTACCTGATTCAGCTAAGTCAGAAAGCTATACCTTTATGCTGACAGTCTCTGATGGAAAAGCGAGTACAACCGACACGGTGACTATCTCTGCGACCCCAAATCTCAATGAAAACAGTGCTCCGAACGTAACCTTACCAGCATCGCTGAATGGCAATTCTGGACAGTCAGTTGACGTGAGAGCTTCGGCATCTGATCAAGATGGAGATGCTCTGTCGTACCGTTGGAATACTTCAGGCTTAGCTTATCAAGTGACTGGTGAAGGTGCGATAAGAGTGACGTTACCTGAGGTTCAAAGCGACAAAACGTATTCAATCTCAGTCGTGGTTGCTGACCCTCATGGCGCTCAATCTCAGGCGAAGACGCGCATAAATGTGAAAGCGATGACAGGCAGTTGCGATGTCAATGATCCTAATGTGAGCAACCATCCCCAGTGGTCTTCTAGTCAAACCTACGTTGGCGGGAATACCGTCAGTTACAACGGCTTGGTTTGGAAAGCAAAACACTGGACTCGCAACAATCAACCAGATACTAGCGCAGCTTGGGAATTGGTTAGCGATGTGAGTCTACCTTGGTCCAGTGAGCGAGCATACACAGGCGGTGATATCGTAACTTATCAAGGGGTTAAGTATCAAGCTAAGTGGTGGACAAAAGGTGAACGCCCTGATGCGAGTGGAGTATGGGCTATACAAGGTCCTGCCTGTTAGTTACTGAGTAAACCTTGGTAGTTGTGTTGTCGGGAGAAGAGCGTTTCTCCCGACATAATCGCATCGCTCAAATGATAGCGTCGTCTCAGTATGAATGGGATGGTTGGCGGCGCGTCGTTCATTTGAGTTGGATGGAAGAAAAATTGAAATCGAAAGGATTAAATTATGATGAAGCATAGGCTTAAAACACTGGCCATGGCGATCTCGCTTTCAGGCATGGTGTCAACGAGTGCTTTCTCTAACACAGAAGTTCCACACGAACTGCAAGTCACAGTATCAGAGCAAGCTTATGCTGTGTCTTACACGGCGGCTGAACTTGGACTGGAAACGTCGTATCAAATAGTAATTGAAGTGATAGGGACATCGCATGAGCGTATTGGCCTTATTGAGCTTGAAAACCCGCTCTATACTCAATTTGAAGAATTTGATGAACAAACCGGCGAGTTTATCTCTTTTCAAGCGCAGTGGTTTGAACGTGGATTTCTGACACTGAATGCAGCTCAGCAGGCGATTTTAAATCAGGGTGAGTCATTTCGAGCTTATACCTTGGATGAGAATGGAAGTGTCGTAGAGCTAATGTTGAGCGGTCATAAGTCGATGTCTTCGCCAAGGGTGCGCAGTGCAATGACCTCAGCGTTTAAACTTATTGATAATGGCTCTGCTCAAGACAAAATCGATCTGGTTTTATTGGGTGATGGTTATCGAGCGGATGAAAAAGAAAAATTTCGCCAAGATGCTGCTTCAGTGATGGACGGTTTTTTTTCAAAAACACCTTATCGTGATTATCGTGACTATTTCAATGTGTGGTTAATTGAAAAACCAAGTCAGCTGTCGGGCGTATCAGAGAATGGGAGTCCGTTAGAGGGCAGCGCTTTCAAGAGCTATTTCCGTAGTACTTCAGATCGCTTACTTTTGCTAAAAGATCGTTATCAATCGATTGATGAAGCGAAGTCGGTACTCCCAAGTGATGCAGATGAAATCTATTTAGTCGTCTCAAATACAGATAAATACGGAGGTGCTGGTTATCAAAACATAGCAACAATGACTACCAGCCTTAGTGCCGTTGGTTTAGCTTTGCATGAGGTTGGACATACGTATGGTAAGTTGGCTGATGAATATAGCTATGGAAACTGCAACCTAAACTATGAACCAAGTGCTAAGAATGTGACGATGAAATCGAGTGACGTTAAATGGTCACACTGGATGGAACATGATCCTGAAGTAGGAATATTTGAAGGTGCACAGTATTGCGCTGAAGGCAAATATCGTCCGACAAAAAACTCATTAATGCGTTCGCTAGGTTCAAGCCGAGAGTTTGATGCAGTTAATACTGAAGCGCTGATCTTGAAGATGTACGAGACGATCAAGCCATTAGCCTCAGTAAGTCCAACTGAGCAGAGCATTGATATGCGCGGTATCCAATCTTTCTCAGTTTCAACACCGATTCCGTCGGATCGCTTGAATATTACTTGGCTATTGAATGGCAAGGTGGTGGACTCTGGTCAGAATACGCAGTTAACACTAAATGCTGAGCAACTAGAGTCAGGCAGCCATACATTAAAAGCAGTGGTAAAGGATGCGACCAGTCAAGTGAAGTCTGATCCTAGCGGACGATTAGTTAATGAGCGCCAATGGCAACTGAATGTTGCTGACCAGACCCCTGACGAAACAGGCGAAGGTTTCCGTTATGTCCGACTAGTCGCTGATTCAGAGATCAAAGATCAAAGCTTTGCATCCGCTGCGGAACTGAGCTTTGTGGACAGCCAAGGGGCTTACGTGCCAACAGAGCAGTTATCCATAGTGTCGGTTTCAAGTGAAGAGACTCGCTACCCTCGTTACGCTGTTCAAGCGATTGATGGTGATCCAAAAACGTTTTGGCATAGTCGTTGGAGTGAGTCTCCATTAGCGAACCCACCTCATGAGATGGTGATTGATTTAGGTGGTCGTGTTGAACTATCGCAGATCAACTATCTTCCACGACAGGATGGCAATGTTAACGGCACAATCAAAGACTACCGCTTGTACGTTAGTAACAGTGCAGAGCAATGGTCTTCACCAGTGGTCTCGGGGTCTTTCGATTCTTCGACTAAGGAAAAACAGATCCTAATTCAGGAGCCGACAGAGACAAACCAAGCGCCAAATGCGATTGTAACAACCGACAAAAACACATTGGAAGGCGCCGGCTCTTTATTGTTAAGCGGTGATAAATCAACGGACCCTGATGGTGATAGCTTGGTTTACCAATGGCAACAGATTGCGCCGACATTCCCTTTAGCGGTACTAGAGACACCAACTGAAGCGAATACGGTCGTTCGTTTAGCTGACACTAACGCTAAAACGACGTATCGATTCTCCCTGACAATTAGTGATGGTGAGCTTTCCGATAGTGCAGAAGTTTCAGTCGTGCAGTCACCAATTCCAGAGGTGACTCAATCTCCGCTATGGCAAGCGGGTAAAACTTACTCTTCTCCGTGTCAACGAGTGACGTGGCAAGGGGCTGAGTGGGACAACCAGTGGTGGACACAAGGTAACGAGCCAGGTTCTGATGGTCAGTGGGGCGTTTGGCGTAAAGTGAATAGCAGTCAGAATAACCAATGTAAATAGACTGCCAATTAACCTCAATAAAGCGACCCTATATAGGGTCGCTTTTTCTATATTCATTGCTAGTCAGTTTCCGTAAACTGTACGTGATTATCACCTAACGTTGGGTGATGAAATTGATACCAAGGGGAACCACCATGCAACATATTAATAATCAAAGCCTTGTCTCATTCATGGTGTCGGAAAAAGAACCAGGTATCGAAGTGACCAATCCCGCGACGGGAGAGGTGCTAGGTTATGCGCCTATCTATTCTGAACAGGCGATTAAAGGTCGAGTTGAGCAAGCACATTTAGCGCAAAAAGAGTGGGCGACTCAGCCAGCTAAAACTCGCGCTCAACTACTCAATCGCTGGTACCAGCTATTAATTGAAAACAAAGACGACTTGGCTCGCTTGATGACTCTTGAGCAAGGAAAACCACTGGCCGAAGCTCTAGGTGAAGTCGTGTATGGTGCGAGCTTTGTTGAATGGTTTGCTGAGGAAGCCAAACGCACTTACGGTGAAACCATTCCTGCACCTAGTGGAGATAAGCGCTTGGTTACGATCAAACAACCAATTGGTGTCGCGTGCGCGATTACGCCTTGGAACTTCCCTATCGCGATGATTACCCGTAAAGCAGCGCCTGCCCTTGCTGCTGGCTGTAGTTTTATTGTCAAGCCTGCGGAGCTTACGCCACTGTCTGCTTTTGCTGTGGTTGAACTTGCTTATCAAGCAGGGATCCCGCGCCAAGTGCTTCAAGTTGTGCTGGGAGCGCGCGCTCCGCTGGTGGGTGATATCTTTACCTCACATCCATTGATTCGAAAACTGTCGTTTACTGGGTCTACCCAAGTCGGTCGGCTATTGATGCAGCAAAGTGCCCATGATATTAAGCGCACCTCAATGGAGCTTGGTGGCAATGCGCCGTTTATCGTGTTTGATGATGCAGATATTGATGCGGCAGTGGCTGGTGCATTGGCTTCTAAGTTCCGCAACGCAGGTCAAACGTGTGTATGCGCGAACCGATTCTATGTACACAACAAGGTGTATGATGAGTTTGTGACTAAATTTGATGCCGCTGCTCAAAAGCTAAAGGTTGGTAATGGTTTAGATGACGGGATCGATGTTGGTCCGGTGATCAGTGCTCCTGCAAAACAGAATATCCAAGCTTTGATTGACCAAGCGATTGAACAGGGAGCTCAGCCTGTAGCTGAACTGAAAGTGTTAGATGGACTGTTTGTGCAGCCTATCGTGCTTAAGAATGTTACCCACGATATGGATATTGTCTCTCAAGAGATTTTTGGTCCAGTCGCCTCTGTGATTGCCTTCGACAGTGATGAAGAGTTAATCGAGATGGCGAATGATACCATTTATGGGCTTGCGAGCTATTTCTACAGCCAAAATATCCACCGAGTGTGGAAGATTGCGGAAGCGCTCGAATACGGCATGGTTGGCATCAATGAAGGCATTATTTCGACTGAAGTTGCGCCTTTTGGTGGCGTAAAACAATCGGGTATTGGGCGCGAGGGAGCCAAGCAAGGTATCGACGAATATCTCGATGTGAAATACCTCTGCTTTGGTGGCAACTAACCCGATAGCAAATATAAAAAAAGCTGACCTAATTAGGTCAGCTTTGCTTTTGAATGGCTATTTAGTTAGTCATTGCTGCGGTTTGATGCCCATGCGTACATAAGCTCAAGTGCCACAGTTGCCCCTGCTAGGGCGGTAAGGTCGCTGTGGTCGTATGGGGGTGATACTTCCACAACGTCCATACCAACAATATTTACACCCGCAAGTCCGCGTAGAATCTTCAGAACTTTGTCTGAGTTCAATCCGCCGCAAACCGGTGTGCCTGTGCCCGGCGCAAATGCTGGGTCAAGACAGTCGATATCAAACGTTACGTAAACTGGCTTGTCACCGATAATGTCACGGATGCGTGCAACGATGCTTTCCGCTGAAAGATCGTTCGCTTCCATAGCATTAATTACGTTGAAGCCATGATCGTCTTTTTCATACTCAGTACGAATACCGATCTGTACCGAATGCTTGGCAGAAATTAGACCTTCATTTGGCGCATGATAGAACATGGTGCCGTGATCGTAGTTACTGCCGTTAGCATAGGTGTCAGTGTGGGCATCGAAGTGAATCAATGCCATTTCACCATAATGCTTCGCGTATGCGCGCAGAATTGGCAGAGTAATGAAATGGTCACCACCTAAAGCCAGCATGGTTTTACCACTTTTTAGAATCTCGCTTGTTGCAGCTTCTAGTCGGTAGGTAAAGTCTTCAGCGTCACCACAATCAAATACTAGATCACCGGCATCAATCACTTTGGCGCGGTCAAAGACATTGAAATCCCAAGGGAATTTTTTACCTTCCCACGCAAGGTTCACTGACGCACGGCGAATCGCGTCTGGGCCCATTCGCGCGCCTGGTCTGCCTGATGTTGCCATATCTAGTGGTACACCCAGTACCACTAGGTCAGCGTCCGCTGAGACAGGGTTGCGCAGGTAAGGTCTGCGCATAAAGCTCATTGAATTCGAGTAAAGCGAATAATCAGTTTTCGTAAACAAATCATTCATTTAGAAATCCTCTAAGTAGGTGTAACCGGTTAGGCCACCTTCTAATTCTTGTAGTACAGTTTGCTGTTCGTTAGAAGCGACACGCTCAGCGACCAGTTCACGATAGTTGCTACGAATCTTATCTACATCGATGTGTACATAGCGCATCATATCTTCAACGCTATCACCTTCATCGATACGTTCAATGATCGCTTCGCCATTTTCATCAACAGTGACGACCGCGCTGTGCGTATCACCAAATAAGTTATGCATATCACCAAGGATCTCTTGGTATGCACCAACGAGGAAGAAACCCATTAGGTATGGTTTATCTTTATTCCACGCAGGCACTGGCAGCGTCGTTTCGATGCCTTGACCTTCAACATACTGCTCGATTGCACCATCTGAGTCACAAGTGATGTCCAGCATCACAGCACGACGCTCCTCGACTTCTTCCAAACCAGATAGCGGTAGGACAGGGAACACCTGATCAATACCCCAAGCATCTGGTAGAGATTGGAATAGCGAGAAGTTCACGAAGAATTTGTCCGCTAGACGCTCATTCAACTCATCCAAAATAGGACGGTGGAAGCGGTTCTTGTTGCTCATTTGGCGGCTTAGTTCGAAGTAAATTCGAAGAGAAAGCTGCTCAGCCCACGCGCGCTGCTGAAGGTTTAATACCCCAGTTGCAAACTGCGAGTGCACTTCCGCCAAATCGCTTTGTGTATCGTTGTAAATCTCAATCAATGCACGCGCATCGCTACCGTCTTGTAAGTTCTCCCAGTTGCGCCACATGTTTTGTAGTAGCGTTGGGTCTTCAGCACTTGGCTCAACCACCGCTTCTGGATGGTAAGCTTCAGTACCAATCACGTTAGTGATCAAGACTGCGTGATGCGCCGTTAATGAACGACCTGATTCCGAGATAATCACAGGAACGGGTTGTTCGTATTGTTGGCAAACATCACCGACAGTGCTGACGATATTGCGTGCGTACTCAATCAAACCGTAGTTCATTGAGTTTGAAGATTGGCTGCGTGTACCGTCGTAGTCCACCGCAAGGCCACCACCAATATCGAAGTACTTAATGTCCGTACCCATTTCGCGCAGTTCACAGTAGAAACGCGCAGACTCGTTAACACCGTTACGGATATCACGAATGTTCGCCATCTGTGAGCCAAGGTGGAAGTGCACAAGCTGCATTGCGTCTAACTGCTCTTCTCGTTTCAGACGCTCGATAACGGTCAGAACCTGCGACGCTGCTAAACCAAACTTCGATTTCTCACCGCCGCTTGATTGCCATTTACCTGCACCTTGTGACGCAAGGCGAATACGAATACCTAAGCGAGGTTTTACGCCCAAGCTTTTTGCTTCTTTCAGTACCAGATCAAGCTCAGAAAGCTTCTCTAGTACGATAAATACTTTATGACCTAGCTTTTCACCGATTAGCGCAAGACGTACGTATTCACGGTCTTTGTAGCCGTTACATACAATCACTGAACTCGCTTTTTGCGCCAGTGCCAGTACCGCTAATAGTTCAGGCTTACTGCCCGCTTCTAGGCCCAGTTGTTTTGTTTCTAGCTGCGCTTGGCTCTCTAGAATTTCATCAACTACTTCTTTTTGCTGGTTAACTTTAATTGGGTAAACCAGTAGGTAGTTGTTTTGGTATTGGTATTCTTCAATCGCTTGGTTGAACGCTTGGCAAATACCGTGCACGCGTTGGTGCAGGATCTGTGGGAAGCGAACCAGTACCGGTAAATTGAGCTGCTTTTGTTCTAGCTTAGAGACGATATTACTCAGAGGCACCTGATGAGCGTTATCGCTACGAGGTGATACATACACTTCACCTTGGTTATCGATACCGTAGAAGCCTTGGCTCCAGTAATGAACATTGTAATCAGCACGAACACGATCAAGTTTGGAATTGTTTTCCACTTCAAATCTCACAAAGATAGGGAGAGAAATACATGACTCAGTGGAGCTAAGTCATACCTGACACGGGTCTGAATTTGGCTCTCTAAGCTTCCGCGTCGAGCGCATTAACGGATAAAAAGGCAGCAGAGTCTAACAAAATAGATTTGTCGTCACGATAAGGATTCGATTGCTTTTTTTCGGATGATTTTCTATGCAGTTTCGCTGACGATTTTATCTTGTTTGTAGCCTTTATTTGCTTGGTTTGAACCGTTAAAATGAGGGCAAATTGATTACCTTTGGAACTACGATGGCAAAACTGACACTTCAAGAGCAAATGCTTAAAGCTGGCTTAGTGAACGAGAAAAAACTGAAAAAAGCGAAGAAAGGCTCAAAGAAATCTCGTGTACAAGCACGTGAAGTAAAAGCGGCAGTGGAAGAAAACAAGCGTGCGCAACAAGAGCGTGACAAAGCACTGAGCGAAGAGCAGAAAGAACAACGCCTATCGAAAGAGATCAAAGCGCAAATCAAACAGCTGATCGAAATGAATCAAATTGATCAGAAAGATGGCGACATTAAATACAACTTCACCGATGGTACGCTGGTTAAATCACTGTATGTTGAGCAACTGATTCGTGACCAGTTAGCAAAAGGCATTCTATCGATTGCGCGTACCGATGAAACTTACGTGGTTATTCCGAGCAGCGTAGCGAACAAGATCGCGATGCGTGACGAGAGTGTGATCATTGAGCAGAATGCACCAGCGGAAGACGCTCCGGCAGAAGATGACCCATATGCAGATTTCGTCGTACCAGATGATTTGATGTGGTAACCACGCATTAGGTAGTTTTAGAAAGAGCTCTACTTCGGTAGGGCTTTTTTTGTAGCGGGAAAACAGATTATAGAGACAAATTATGGACATAAAAAAACCAGCCACTAGGGCTGGTTTTTAGAAATCTTAGTAATCGACGCTTAGGTCAATCTAAAATTAAGCTGGTACTACGTTAGCAGCTTGTGGGCCTTTTTGACCTTGTTCAACTTCGAAAGAAACCTGCTGGCCTTCTTTCAGAGTTTTGAAACCTTCAGAAGCGATAGCACGGAAGTGAACGAATACGTCAGCACCGCCGTTTTCTGGAGTGATGAAACCGAAGCCTTTCTCTTCGTTAAACCATTTTACGATACCAGTAGTTTTGTTAGACATGATGTGTCCCTTATATAAAAAATTAAATTGTAGTGCGCTGAAAAATCGAACTATTTAATGTAAACAATGAAGCTAAGGGAAACACTGGGATAACAACGGTAACGCAGAATCTAAGGCTTTACTTACTTGCAGTTTCACAAATAACCCTGTCTTGCAGAGCGATCTAGATAGTACCTGATTACCGTGTGATGTAAAGATATATTTTGTGTTTCCTTTCGCCAACATAGTCAGGGAGGACCTAACCTCCCTAACTATTTTATAGACTTAGTGCTTAAGCGCTCTGTTTTTGGTCGCTTTGGTCCTCGCCAATGAAGCCTCCAGTCTGATGCGCCCATAGCTGAGCGTATATTCCGCCGCTTTGTACTAGCTCTTGGTGAGTGCCTTGTTCAACTACTTCACCTTTATCCAATACGATCAAACGGTCCATAGCCGCAATCGTTGACAGTCGGTGAGCAATGGCGATGACCGTCTTGCCTTGCATCAGCTCGTTTAAGCTTTCTTGAATTGCCGCTTCGACTTCTGAATCGAGCGCGGAAGTCGCTTCATCAAGGATCAGTAACGGCGCGTCTTTGAGTAGCACACGCGAAATCGCAATACGTTGTCGCTGACCACCTGACAGTTTAACGCCGCGTTCGCCCACTTGAGCGTCGTAGCCAACGTTGCCAAATGGGTCATTCAGCGTTTCGATAAACTCATGAGCATGGGCTTGTTTAGTCGCACGCAGTAAATCTTCTTCAGAGGCATCAGGGTTGCCATACAAGATGTTGTCGCGGATTGAGCGGTGCAGCAATGAGGTATCTTGCGTCACCATTCCAATCTTACTGCGCAGAGAGTCTTGCGTAACATCTGAGATCACCTGACCATCAATCTTGATTTTGCCGCTCTCAACGTCATGGAAACGTAGCAATAAGTTCACCAGTGTCGACTTACCTGCGCCTGAACGCCCAACTAATCCTACTTTTTCTCCTGGTTTGATGTTGAGATTGAGGTTACTGATCACCCCTTTCTCTTTATCACCATAGTGGAAGCTGACATTATCAAACTCAATACCACCTTGTTCTACCACGATAGGTTTAGCGTTTGGCTTGTCTTGAATGTCGATTGGTTTCGATAGGGTTTTCATCCCGTCGACTACCGTACCCATGTTTTCAAACAGAGCACCGACTTCCCACATGATCCACATTGACATACCATTGATACGCAGAGCTAAAGCGATAGCAATGGCAATCGCCCCAACGCTGATCGAGCCATCCATCCATAAGAAAATAGAAAGGGCACCAATTGAGAACACTAAGATGTAGTTGGTGATTTCAACCGCGACATCAAACCCAGTAACCAAGCGCATTTGGCGATAGACGGTGTCTAAGAAACCGTTCATGCCTTTTTCGGCATATTCAGTTTCACGCTTACTGTGAGAGAACAGTTTCACGGTGGCGATGTTAGTGTAACTATCGACGATGCGACCCGTCATGGTAGAGCGAGCATCCGCTTGTTCTGATGCTACGCTCTTTAACTTAGGTACAAAGTAAATCTGGATAGCGATATAACAGCATAGCCATATCACCATTGGGATCATTAGACGCCAGTCTGCTTGAGCTAACAGGACAACAATGGAAGTAAAGTAGACTGAGACGTAAACAAATACATCCATACTCTTCATTACGGTTTCACGCACTGCTAGCGATGTTTGCATCACTTTGGTGGCCACTCGACCCGCAAAGTCATCTTGGTAAAAATTGAGGCTTTGCTTAAGTAAGTAGCGGTGTGCCAACCAACGAATAGACATCGGGTAGTTACCAAGCAGTGTTTGGTGAATTAATAGAGAGTAACCAACCACTAATACCGGCATCACAACGAGTAAAAGAGTACCGTAAAATAGGAGCTCGCTTTGATTTTGTTGCCAAAAGGTTTCTGGATTACTGGTTGATAGCCAGTCAACAAGGTTACCCATAGCACCGAACAGAGACACCTCTACAATCGCGACAATCGTCGACATAATAGACATGATGATCAGCGGAACTTCAAAGCCCCGCGTGTAATGGCGACAAAAAGCAAATACGCCCGATGGCGGCTGACTAGGCTCTTGCTCGGGAAAAGGCTTGGTAAAGCCTTCAAATTTTTTAAACATAGTTGTTTCCTAAACACACAAAAGACAGGAGTTATGCCGTGCGGCATAGGTGTACGTCCATAAATAGGAAGGAAAACCAATGGTATAACGTTAATGTGTGAAATGTAACCAGTTTATTACTCCTGTCGATGCATAATATTCAGTGGCTTTTGCTTAAAAGTCACGGTGACAATAAAAAACGCTGTAATTTTATTTTATAGCACTCTATTTAACTGCTGTTACGAGTTTTTGGTAGGGTATTTCAGTAAATCTTGTTTTAACATTATGTCTACAATTAGCCGTATTGAGTGAGATTAATTGAGTTTGTCCTAATGTTGAAACAGCAAGCCCTACTACAAAAAAAACAATCAACAGTACAAAACGCTAACTGTGTGGTGATGGTGCCACCTAAAGAGTTTGCGTTTAACGCAGAAACTGCACAAGACAACGAATTTCAGCATCAAGTGACTGAGTCAACGAGCCAAGTTCGTCTTGCAGCGATGGAAGAATTTAAAGCGATGGTGGCGTCTTTGCGCCAAGCCGGCGTTCAAGTGGTCGAGTTTGATTACCCTTTAGGGGACGTTGAAACACCAGACGCAGTCTTCCCAAATAACTGGTTCAGTACGACAGCGAAAGGCGAGCTATTTACCTTCCCAATGGCATGTAAGAACCGCCAACATGAAGTGAAAGTCGACGCATTGGCTGAAGCGCTGCAACAAGCGGGTCGTACAATTACCCTTCAAGACTCTTTGACTGACTATTTGCAAGAAGACGCACACTTAGAAAGCACGGGCGTGATGGTTAAAGACCACGTGAATAAAACTGTCTATGCCGCCTTGTCACAGCGCTGTGATCGCGAAGTATTGGAAGATTACTCAAAACGAATTGGCTATGATCGAGTTGTGTCATTCCAGACAGCCTTACCATCAGGTAAGCCGATTTATCACACTAACGTTATGATGGCGATTGGTGAAAGTTTCTGTGTTATTTGTGATGAAGTGATTCCTGAGTTTGAGCGTCGTTTTGTGATTAAATCTCTGGCGAAAGACAAGCAAGTGATTTCCATTTCACTTGAGCAGATGAATAACTTCTGCGGCAACATCCTTCAGCTTGAAACCGTTAATGGCGAGAAGGTTATTGCGATGTCGCAGTCAGCCTTTGACGCTTTCTCTCCAACGCAACGCGCACAGCTTTCAAGTCACGGTAAGTTGCTACCATTCAATGTTCAAACGATTGAGAATATTGGTGGCGGCAGCGTTCGTTGTATGTTGGGTGAAGTGTTTTTGCCAAGCCGCCAGAAACAGCTCTAATTGACTTTAGATAGAATAAAACGCCCCTGTGACTGAATATTGAAAGTCACAGGGGCGTTTTTTATGGATAGAGATTAGAACTTAACTTGGTAGTTTAGCGTATAGGTACGGCCACGACCTTTGTAGTCATACGCTTCAGGCGCGTAATGGCTTGAGTAAAGAATTTGTGCACGCTGACCCCAAATTGTGGTGTAGTCTTCGTTGAATAGGTTTTGGATACCAAAGCCTAGGCTACCTACAGGAAGCTGATAGCGACCCACTAGGTCAAATACTGTGTAGCCATCAAGCTTGTTGTCTGCATCATCTTCATAATCAAACATGGTTTGGCTTTGTAGTTTTAGCGCCAAGTTGTCATCGTACCAACCTGCCCAAGCACTTGCCTTTGAAGTACTTGCTTCGCCAGCTGACAGATCCTCCCAGCCGTTGTCACCATCGAGTTCAGAAATTACGTAATGACCAGAGGCACCGAGCTGTACGTTGTCATGCACCCAGTAAGCAGCAAGTGCTTCTAGGCCGTAAACTCGTTTCTTGTCCTCAACGTCTTCAATCAATAGTGTGTTTTTGTTGTACTTCACACTCTTATCAGATTGAGAGTAGTAAGCCGCCGTTTGTAAGTTGAGCTCACCAGTATCTAAGCGATAACCTAGCTCAAAGCTGTTGGTTTTGATCCCAGAGAGCTTCGAGTCGGAAACGTTAATGCTGTCGTTGAGATGCCAATGATCGCCAACTAGGGTGTAGTCACCTTGACCGTAATATTTCGCAGGGTCAGCGAGATCAAAGCCTTGAGAAAAGTTTGCCCACACCTGAGAGTCATTGTTGATGTGGAATATGGTGCCAAGGTTGAACAAGCCCACACTGTAATCGGTTTCTCCTCCTGGAACAGCATCAGCACTGGTGCCACTACCTTTAGCAATGTTCTTTTGTTGGGTGTAGCCGACAAAATCATCGATCTTATTGACCATGTACTGGTAGCGGTAGCCCCCTTCGACAGTCCAATTATCGGTAATGGCATAGTCTGCTTGAATGAACCCGGCGACTGAGCCGACTTCAACGCCAGGGTAGCGGCCAACTTGAGCATAAGTCTTATTGATCAAATCGCCTGAGTTGTTGGCGATGGTCGGATCGTATAGTGCTTGATTACTTTCCAATGAATCTTGATAAGCATCGATACCATAAACGAAATTGAAGCGGTTATAGCTTTTCGCTAGTGCCGCTTTAAGAGAGAGCACATCGGTAATCTGCTGGCCTGAAGATTGGTAGTAAGGAGTGTAAGTTTGATCTTCCTTACGGTAGGCGGCTTCCGCGATAAGCTGGTGGCCTAAGAACGCTTCATCCACATAAGATGCGCTCAGCATAATACGTTCAGTGCCATGCTCACGATCTGAGTCGAAGCCTTCTCTGACATCAATGAAGGTCCCGTTTTCTACATACAGACCGTACGGAGAGTCTTGCTGACTGTCGTAGTATTGCGCTAAGAAATTGATCTTCTTGGTGTCAGAAACATTAACACCGACAGTCGTTAAGAAATCGACGGTTTGGTTAAACTGCAATGAACCTTGTGAGATATCTGGAGTAACGATGTCACCATTCGCGTCAAAGAAGCCTTGCGTTTCAGTGTAAATAACTGATGTTCGTGCTTGTACTTTTTCGTTACCACCGGCAATAGATTGGCCAATTTTATAGTCGAAATCTTCACTTGAATTGAAACCTGACGAAGCGCCTACATAAGATTCAAACTCGAGTTCCTCGCTTTGTGCTTTCTTGGTAATGATGTTGATCACACCACCAGATGCGCCTGCACCGTAGATTGAAGTCGCGCCAGAAAGTACTTCGATACGTTCGATGTTAAACGGATCGATAGAGTCTAAGTGACGGCTGATCTGACGAGAAGATTGCAGTGACACGCCATCAATCATCACCAACATTTTTCGACCACGTAGGTTTTGGCCATAGTTGGTTCGGCCGCCGGTACTGACGTCTAAAGAAGGAATGGTGGCAGCCAGGATATCGCCGAGTGATTTACCACCGCGGTATTCTTGCTCGATCTGTTCCGAATCTATGTACCAAACGGTGCCTGGAATATCGCTGAGTGCTTTAGGGGTGCGGCTAGAAACCACGACCATTTTTTCTTGAGTTTCTGTGTACTCTTGAGCGTGCGAGATCGCCGGAACACTCGCAGTTGCAACGGCCAAAGCCACAGTAGACAGTGGAAAAATTCCTTTTATAACGTTCATTTCTTTCTCTATGTTTTCTTAGGCCGCACAGTCTGTCGATGTGGGAGCCATGGGTAGTACATTTGGTCAATATGCCGAGGTGTTTACGAGAGGCTTCACCGAACACTGGCACCTAAAATTTGGAAGTCGCCTTTAGTTATCTTTATAACTTCAATCTCATAATGCTTATGATAATAATTATCAGTTACAAACGAGTAAGGTTATTATTGTGTTTTTGATGCGAAAAAACAATATGAAAAAGTGATTTATTTTTGATACTTATATCGATAGTCGTATGGTTTGGAAAAGTAGTGCAGGTGTGAGGAAGAAGAGATAAAAAAATAGCAGCTACCCAGAGCTGCTATTTGAACGATTATTGTGGTGATTGGGTAAGACTGTGTATGATTTTTTCACGCTGTTCTTGAGAGACATTCATGACGTCGTTGTATGTCCGAGTCATGACTCGAATATCATTTTCGAGTAGCTGAGTGAGCTTATCCGCCGCCGTTTGATTTTCACCTTTGAGCAGCAATTCGATGATCTCTAATCTGCGTTGGCAAGACTTCACCACTGATGATTGTATATGCATTGAAATCAGGTCAGTTGCTTTGCGCAGTCGGTTATGTTGCTGCATGGTGCTGAGCAAGAATCGATTGCCGGAACACGATGCAAGTAACTCATGAAAATTGGCACTCAGCGTAAATAGTTTGCTCGCTGAGACTGCATCTGGCGTATCAATGGCCTGAATATGCTGGCTTTGGCATAGGACAAACTGATCAGTATCGAGTTTCCACGTTGGTTCGAGTAAACCTGCTGGCTCGAAAATCAGTCGGCAACGATAGCTTTCTGCGTGTCGCTCAAGCGTATTTAAGACGCCGTCAATGTGCCATTTATAGCCAGGGCCACGGCGAAATATACCGTCCGTTTCTAATAGCCGCAGCACATTATGAATTTCTCCACGGCTGGCAATGTAGCGCTGTTGCAGTTCGTTCTCAGAGAATGTGGTGTCAATCTGACCAAAGAAGAGATCGATCAAAATATGCAGGTAGAGCTGCTCTTGTCGACATTGTCCATCACCCTCAGTAACGTCGATATCAATCTCTTGTGCATGAGTCTGCAAAACAAAACCTTTATAAGGAATCGCTTTGGTAATCCCGAGCGCAGACATATGTTTGAGCACCGCACGCATCGGGGTTCTTGAGACTTCAAAGTGTTGCGCCAGAGAAGATTCATTGAGGCTATCACCCGCTTGTGCGTTTTGCTCTTTCAGTCTTGATACGACTTTCACTAACAGACCCTGTTGAAGCCGAGTGATTGCTGTCTTTTCCATGAATTGATCGTGATTGGTTGTTGTTAACGCCAAGGTAAACACAAATGGGCAGAAAAGTCACTGATTGTCTTTTGGTTGCAAAAGTGCGATGTGAGGTTTGGTTAGGAAAGGAGTATAAGCCCTCGCTTAGTGGAGGGCTCTAGAGTTAGCGTCTCATTAGATATAAGAAGTATCCACCGCCAATCAAAGAGGCGAGAAGGCCAGCCGGGAACTGCCAAGGGAACCAAAGGGTTCGGCCTATCCAATCCGCGATAACCATGATAATCGCGCCCAGTACTGCGGCAGTGAGCATTTGTGGTACCGCACGGTACTGATGCAGCGATCTCGCCATATGAGGAGCCAGCAAACCAATAAAACTGAGTGGGCCAATCACGATGGTACATAAGGTGGTTAAGGCTGCGACCAAAAGCAGCAGCACCAGTCGTACAATCGTTGAGTCCATCCCTAAGCTGTTGGCTGTGACTTCTCCGATCCCAATCAGCTCAACCCAGCGATCAAGTGATAAAGCGATGACTCCGGTGAGGGTAACGCCAACCGCCAGTATGAGAATATCTTGGCCAGCTACTAAGTAAGTTGAGCCTGATAACCAGGTGAGCAAGGTTGTGGCATTGTCATGGCCTGAGCTCATTGCAATACGCAGCAGGGCATCAAGACCCGCACTAAGCGCGATACCGGTTAACAAGGTTTGGGCTGGCGCAAAGTTATGCTTTCTTCCCATCAACCACACTAGAGCTGTAACAGATAACGCGCCTACAGTACCGATAAGCATTTGCTGTTCTCGGCCGACGGTAATACCTAAAACTGTCCCTAACACCAGCGCAAAAGCAGCGCCAGAACTGATTCCTAGCACTTCAGGGCTTGCCATTGGGTTATTGGAGATGCGCTGAATCAATGTACCGGCAAACGCAAGACCGACACCAGCCAAGAGTGCGACTAACACTCGTGGCGCGCGTAAATCAAAAATTGCGCTACTAATATTTAGTTCCCAACCTTGAGGTGTTTTACCAACGGTCAGTGCAAATAAGGTGACTAGAGCGAGAACAACTACCATTACAGTGACAAGCTTGGTAGTGTCCACATGGCGGTAATGCTCTAGATGTTCGGAGCGTGCTTTTAGATCGGCTTGAAGCTTGGTTCGCTGCAGTAACCAAAGCAAAAATGGTGCGCCGATCAATGCCGTCATCGCCCCTGTGGGTAGTAGCTCTCCGCCAACGCCAGAGAATGGTTGTATCAGCAGGTCCACGGTCAAAAGAATAAGGCTACCAATCAATCCACTGAGAAGGATTTGCTTCACTAAGGTTCGGGCGCCTAGCATTCTGGCGATAGCCGGAGCAACAATACCGACAAAACCGATCAGTCCAACTTCGCTGACGACGGCCGCGGTAATGAAGATCGCGAGAGATAAACACAGTAACTTGATTTGCTTGATGTTTACGCCTAATGAGGTCGCGACATTGTCACCAAATTGAAGTGCGGATAACGGTCGCTGTAAGAACAGCAATAATAGGGTTGGTAAAGTGACTAATGGGATCAGCATCTGCGTACTCGACCAGTCATTCTGGTTCAATATTCCAGCACCCCAAACAAATATGCTGGTCAGCTGTTGTTCATGCAGCATCAATAGCATGGTATTCAATGAGCCTAAGAAGAGGCTAACGATCATGCCGGATAACACCATATGAAGGGGAGAGAAGCCTCTGCTTGAACTTAACGCGAATACCAATCCCGTAGCCAAACATCCGCCAATGAATGCAGGAATAAAACTAGGTATAGCCAAGTTGGCAGGGATCAGAAGAATCCCCAGCACCATACCAAGTTCTGCACCAGCGGCGACACCAAGGGTGGTGGGTGAAGCGATGGGATTGCGCAGCACAAACTGCATCACACAGCCCGCAACCGCGAGAGCGAATCCACAAATAATGGCGACAGATAACCTAGGAAGATAGGTTAAGTGGGTGATCAGATGTTGATAGTTGGACGAATCATAGTGAAACAAGGTATCCCATATAAGCGGAATACCTTGTGTATAAGGAGCGGTGATCTCCAGTAAGCCGACAATACTAACAAGCGCGGCTGCGAATAGAGCAGCCGCTTTGAAGTTGATATATTGCTGTGGAGCGTTATTTATTTTTAAGGTGTTCATTGATTTTTAATAAGCTGCTCAGTGATATGATCACTAAAACGTTGCGCTGCAATTAAGCCACCAAATGTCCAAATTGCTGGTAGTTCATAGACTGAGTCAGTACGAGTGAATTCCATCGCTTGCCATAGTGGTGACTTCGTTAGCTTCTTACGCTCTCGATTGGTGAGAGGGCCAAAGATCATCACATTGGCTTTTTGGTGTTCAGCCAGTTTCTCTGTCCCAGCGGTGGTAAAGCCCCATAGGTTGGTTTCTTCATGCCAATCGTTACGTAGACTCATGGCCGCAATCGTTGACTGAGCCAACGAACCCTCACTATGAATACGCAACGTTTTGTCATTGATAAAACGTGCGAATAGCAGCGATTTATCTGACTTACCTGATTGGCGAACTTTCTCTGCGTTGATGGCGAAAACTTCATCTGTCTGAGCAATGACCTGCTCTGCTTGTTGCTCTTTGTCGAACAACTTACCTAATGATTTCGTGATCGACTTTGCTGCGGTTAATGGCTGCTTTTTCTCACTATAAACACTGAATACTAGAACTGGTGCAATACGCTGTAGTTGTTCATAGGCTGGCGCCATATGTTTACTGATTAAGATGACGTCTGGCTTAAGTTCCATAAGCAGCTCAAGGTTCGGCTCTCGACGTGCGCCCAAATCAACTTCAGCACCACTCAGAGCGGGCTCAACGACCCATTGTTGATAGCCTGTTGTATCGGCAATACCCGTAAGCTCGACACCTAAACTCAGCACGGTTTCCGTTAGTGCCCAATCGAGAGCGACGACTTTCTTAGGTGTTGATTCAAAAGTGGTGACCCCCATCTCGTGGGTGATGTCCAACGCATAAACATTGAATGTCAGTAGTGCTGACAACATAAGTACGAATCTTTTCACAACGAATTCCTTGTAGTTAGGGGATGTAGCTAATGGGTTGACCTGTTTGAGGGTGTTGGAATAGAGCTAACTCCATTCCATAAATTTTCATAAGCGTGTCTGGTGTCATGAGCTCTGCGGGTGAACCACTGGCGATAACATGCCCTGAATGAAGCGCAATGAGCTCATCACTGAACTTAGCGGCCATGTTGACATCATGAAGGACCATAATGACGCTTAGGCCCATGGATTGGTTGAGCTCGCGGATCAGCGCCAGTAACTCGTGCTGGTGAGCCACATCGAGTGCAGAGGTAGGTTCATCAAGCAAAATGCACTCACTTTGCTGAGCCAGTAACATCGCGACCCAGGCTCTTTGTCGCTCACCACCAGAGAGCGTGGCGACAAATCGTTCTGAAAAGTTGCTCAATCCCACTTTCTCGATCGCCTCATCGACAATCGCGTAATCTTCTTTGCTGTAGCGCCCAAATGCGCCTTTCCAAGGATAGCGCCCAAAACACACCAATTCACGAACCGTCACGCCATCTGTTATAGGAGGATGTTGCGGCAGGTAAGCCACTCGGTGAGCGAACTCTAAGTTGGTATAGGAAGAAACCAGTTGGTCGTCGAACAGCACTTTGCCCTGAGACGGAGAGTTTTGACGGCTTAACAGTTTGATTAAGGTCGACTTACCACAGCCATTGTGGCCGAGCAAAGTCGTTACCTTGCCGCGCGAAAAATCTAAACAGGTAGGGGAAAGGATATTTTTACCGTCGATTTCGAACGACGCATCGACAAGCTGGAACATGATTTAACTTCAAAGTCGAGGATTGATAAATAAGCAGCGATGCTAGCACATTAAAATACAAATGATAATACGTATCATAATTGATTGCTGTGTATGCTAGAGACTAACGCTTATTATTTGGATGACGAGGGCAGTCCCCACACAGTTTACGACCTTGGCATTTATAGACTAAGCAGCAGCTGGTTCTAACCAGTGTCAGCTGTTTGGTTTGTTCATCATAGGTGAGCCTATCCATAAACTTTTCTGACAAACCGCAAGCCTGAAGCCATAAGCGTGCCTGCTCTAGTAAGTAGCTTTTTGGTAGATCTGGGGCGTATTGGCTTAATTTGACCAAGCAACCTAAAACTCCGTCGGCGAAAAGGTGGCGAGTAAAACCTGGGCGGATTCGCGTCCATTGATTCATCTCTGAACGAAAATAGTCAAACAAGAGGTTGAGATCATGTCCTGCTTTGGTGATGAGCTCTTGTTCGCTGCCTTGTTGATAGGTTGCTGATTTGAATTGATAGCCACTAACAAACCCGGGCTGTATGGACTGAGCCATGGTAGAGATATTAGGTAGCCCACGGCATGAATAGATGGCAATGAAAGCGACGTAAATAGGCTGCCAGCAGAGTAAGGTCCATGTTCTAGTGAGCCAGTAAGGTGCACCTGCTTCAGGGTTAAGTGACTTTAATTGTTCATAGAGAAACTGTATCTGCTCAGCGCTAGAGTAATCGATATGTACAGTAGGGTGTTCAGGAATGTCATTGGGCTGATTGTTGATAGAGCCGATTAAGTAAGGGGTAACTTGCTTTGAATGTTCGAACAAATGTTCAAAGAATGATTGGCCGCTCATCTTGATGTGCTTCTATGGTAAAAATCGCCCTCAAGAGTAATCTGAACCTGGCTTTGTTGCAATTGATTCTTATTTCTCTGTTTTCTTTGGCGGTAAAAAAAGCGGCTTACTCGAAGCCGCTTGTAATGACATGCTCGATCTCTACAGATCGCGATTCTCTGCAAATTTCTCTAACCCAAGCACTAGCGCAATCGCGCATAGCATCATTACAACGGCTAAACCAAGTTGAGCTGGCTGAGAGCTGATCACTTCAAAGTCAGATGGCATTAGGTTGTGTTGGATTAATGGAACTTGCTCTCCATGTGAATTCGTTCTCCAACTGATGGTCTCTTTCCACGGCCAAATCTTCGGTAGCGTACCAATCATCAAACCGGTGAGGAACACTAGCGTTAGGTCTCTAAAACGTTTAAGCAACCAAGAAAGAACGTGAGAGAACGTCAGTAGGCCGATAACACAGCCAGATAAGAACAGCGCAAGAATTCCAATATCAAATGATTTCACTGCGCCAAGTACCGGCGTATACATACCAATCAGCAGTAAGATAAAGCTGCCTGAAATGCCCGGTAAAATCATCGCACAAATTGCAATACCACCTGCTAATAGCACATTTATGCTGGTGGGTTCTAATTGCAGTGGGTTAAGGACGGTGATGCTGTAGGCAAACCCGACACCTAACAGGAGGAAGATAAGACGGCTTAGACTTCTTTGTTCGATCTGTTTCAGCATGTGGAAGACCGAAACCAAAATTAAGCCGAAGAAGAATGACCACAATGGGATCGGGTGAGCCACTAACAGCCACGAAATCAGTTTTGCAAGCGTTGCAATACTGGTTAGCACACCGCCAAATAATGCGATAAGGAAGAAACCATTGATATGTTGGAATGCCGCTTTAAAGCCATCACGTTTCCAGATACCCAGAACTGATGGGTTAATGCGTCGAATGCTTTCAAGCAGGGTGTCGTAGATACCAGTAATGAATGCGATGGTACCGCCCGATACGCCGGGTACCACGTCAGCAGCACCCATCGCCATGCCTTTAAGAAATGTAGTTAGGTAGTTCATTCTTGTAGATGCGTAAAATTGAAGTGCGAGCAGTATATCGGCTCTAACGTAAAAAAAGTATGAAAATCATTCTTTGACAAATATATCTATAGGAATCGAGTTTAATATGTTTTTGCGAATATTTGCAAAATGCAATTTTCAAATTGCATTTTGGGAGGTTAAAACAGCAAAAAAGTGCGTATGAGCACAAAAAAATCGTGGTTTTAAAGTTGGCACACTACCTGCATTAGTAGGAATGACCCTTCTTAAGCCGAGGGTCACCTAGCCAACTGACGTTGTTAGTGAATACAATTTGTTCACACAATATATAAGCCAATCGCACCATTGCGGTTGGCTATTTTTTTGTCTGTTGGATAAACAAAATTTCTCTTCTATGATCTCTATTTACGGATATTTATCCGGAATATCGTCAGGATTTTGCCCTCTAGGCTCGACAAACAGGGTCAAGATTATTAATAATGGCCGCTTTCTTTTCTAAACCCTAGCTTAAATTTATAGGGTTAACTGTTGAAACGAGCATCTTGAGGCTGTTTGTATAAGGACAAATTTCAATAGAAAAAATGAATCTATGAGCATTGCTCATCAGAGCCTGTAGGGCTTTGTACTCGTTAAGGAAGATGAGTTAATAACTAATAAGAGGTTATATGAATCAGATAATTTCAGTTGGACCGCTAGAATCTTTCTTGATCGCAATCAGTGTTCTTTTTTTAGGACATTTTGTGAACGCAAAGCTTCCCATCCTTAAAAAGTTCAATATCCCTGAACCCATCGTTGGTGGTCTTATTGTCGCGCTCATCATAACGCTAATGCATTTTTATGGTATCGACTTAGAGTTTTCTTTACCGCTTCAAAAAATCTTTATGTTGATGTTCTTCAGTACTGTCGGACTCGCTGCGAACTATACCCAGTTAATGAAAGGTGGCGCGAAGGTGTTTGTTTTCCTAGCCGTTGCTTCTTTTTATATCATCATCCAAAACGGTGTCGGCGTCTCAATGGCAACAGCACTAGGGTTAGACCCTTTGATGGGATTGATCGCAGGATCAATCACGTTATCTGGCGGCCATGGCACAGGTGCTGCGTGGTCACAAACGTTTTCAGAGACATATGGGTTGTCCAATACACTTGAGATTGCAATGGCCTCAGCGACGTTTGGTTTGATCATTGGCGGTATCATTGGCAGCCCTGTGGCGCAGAAGTTGATCAACAAAAATGGTTTTGAGTCTGAATACGGTACAGGAACAAAAACTCATGAACGCTTCCCTGAATTGGTGACGTATAACGAGTATGAAGAAGATAAGGTAACGGCTAAGAAAGTCGTTGAAGTCCTGTTTATTCTTCTGATCTGTGTTACCGGTGCGAAGTACTTAGAGCAGTGGGTAAGCAGTTTTAATATCAGTTGGTTGATGATCCCTGACTTCGTTTATGCGCTATTTATCGGCGTGTTTATCACCAATGTGATTGAGGTGACTAAGGTTCACAAAGTGGATACAGAAACGGTCGATATTCTCGGTACGGTTTCTTTGTCACTGTTCCTAGCGATGGCACTAATGAGCCTGAAGCTATGGAACATCTTTGATCTTGCGATTCCATTCCTCATCATTCTGGCGGTGCAGTCAGTGGTGCTTGGTGTATTCGCTTACTTCGTGACATTCAAAGTGATGGGGTCAAACTACGATGCAGCGGTTATCTCTGGCGGACATTGTGGATTTGGCTTAGGTGCGACACCAACGGCGGTTATGAATATGGGTTCTTTAGTGAATCGATATGGTCCATCACCGCAGGCGTTTATGGTGGTGCCTATTGTTGGTGCTTTCTTTATCGACATCGTTAACCTGATTATCCTACAAGGCTATATTTCCTTTATTGGATAACATTAGACAACGAAAAGCCCCGCTCGTGTAAGCGGGGCTTTTTTATGTCGGGGAGATTACTTTAAGGTGAGCTTGGTGCCATTGAACTTGAGATGACCGAGTAAAACCTTCGCATTATTTTTTCCGTGCTCGTTAAAGGCGATCCCGTAACGAGCATAGTGAAGAGAGCGTTGCAAATTACATACTGTGCCAAATAGCGGTTCAAAGTGACCATCTTTACTCGTTGCGAGTCGTACGTGCAGTGCGATTTCATCACCAACTTGAAATGGTCGGCTTAAAGGTGCGGTGACAAAACGGCAGCCGCCTTTGGATAAATCTCGAATCTCACATTCTAGCTTATGGCTATCTGCAACCACTCTCGCGGCAAGGTTCACATCAAAGCGTGGCTCTTTTCGCAGCTGAGTGACCTGCATGGTTTGAGGAACTGATAGAGCAACCATGCCTACAGGCGATTTAAGCACATGCTGAATTTGGCTTCTGAAGGAAACAATAGCCCCTTCGCCACGTGGAGATATTGCGCGAATCGCAATCCAAAAGCCTTCTTGAAAGAAAAAGCTCAGATCATCTTCAGAGATCTTAGGTAATTCGATAAGAATGACGTTGCTTGAGTGCGAACCGATAAAAGAGGACTTACAACGGAAGGTGGTACCAACCGGCGTAGAGATGCCTAGGGTAAGTTCTCCCCCATGCTCAATCATCGCAAGTGCATCAGTGCTATTGAGTGTCGAGACACTTCTGTCATTTGAAGAGCGCACTGGTTGCGTTTTAGCCGCTACCGCTTGGGTATTCATCTAGCCTCCATTATCCCCACCATGTTATTGTTTTAGAGGTAGGTTGACGTATACATTTCGAATCGCTATGTGTCTGATTCGAGGATTATAAATTTTATGTGTGCTTTGATGTTTATTCAAACACCAATATGTCGCATTAACATGATCTGAGTATCATTTTTGGGAGCTATTGTGTCGCATTCACTGATTATTGATGAAGTAAACTCACAATTTAGAGTCCATTTAGAGGCTGATCATTACGCTGTAATAAAGTTCGTGGACAAGGGAAGCACGTATGCAATTACCTCCACTAAGATACCAGAAGAGCTACAAGGGAAGGGATATGGTAAGGTGGTGATGGAGGTGATCTTACCCGAAATCGACAAGCGAGGCTTAAAAATTGAGCCTATTTGTAGTTATGTCGCGCATTACCTAAAACGTTATCAGCAGTAAAGCACAATGACGAAACCATACGACTATCAATCACTACTCGGCTCTCTAGGATTTGACACATTAACCCATACTGAGGTGCTGCAATCTCTGTGGGGTGGTTATGGGGAGCTTGTTCGACTGCATAGTGCTGGTGGAAGTATTATCGTTAAGCATATTAAGTTACCTAAGCCTGAACATCATCCACGAGGCTGGAACAGTGAGCTCTCACATCAAAGAAAGCTTCGTTCTTATCAGGTTGAATTGAACTGGTATAAATCAGCGGCCAATCTCTGTCAGGCAAAAGTTCCTGCCGCTATTAAAGTCGAGCAGCAAGGGCAAGAGTTGCTGATTGCAATGCAAGATTTGTCGACGCTTGGTTTTACCGATGTGGTGCCCGAAGCCACTCAGGCCCACCTAAGCGCTTGTCTCGAGTGGTTAGCATATTTCCATGCTCAACATATTGGACACCAAGGAGAAGGGCTTTGGGAGTGCGGCACGTATTGGCATTTAGACACTCGCCCGGATGAACTGGCTGCGCTTAAAGATGAATCACTCAAACAAGCTGCGTCTAAAATAGATAGAGTGCTCAAAGAGGCGCCATACCAGACTCTTGTCCATGGTGACGCTAAGTTAGCTAATTTCTGTTTTTATCCGGATGGTACTCGTGCTGCGGCGGTCGATTTTCAATATATTGGCCGTGGCTGTGCGATGAAAGATGTGGCGCTGTTTATGAGTAGTGCGGTAAAGCCAGAGCAATGCCAAGGGATGGAAGATTGGATTTTAGATGAATATTTTGCTCATCTAAGACGAGCACTTGATATGTACCAACCTTCTATAGATGCCGTTGATGTTGAAGCCGAGTGGCGACCACTGTTTTCCATTGCATGGGCCGACTTTCAGCGTTTTGTTAAAGGTTGGAGCCCAAACCACTGGAAGATTAACCCATATACAGAAGCACTTGCTGCCCGTGCTCTGGATACATTAAAGGCTTACCCATAGAGGTAAGCCTTCTTAATCAATCTTGAGGTGCTTTGGACTATAAACCAGGTTTGATACGAGCCATATAGTAAGTGTTGATTAACTCACCATCGCGGAACGAGCCAAATTTTGATTCGCCTTCTATTTCAAAGCCAAACTTCTTATAACAAGCGATCGCCCCTTCGTTGTCAGTATTGACTTCAATTTGCACGCGTATGATTTGCAACCAGTTGTCTGCCAAATCTATAACCGTCTCAATCAACTTGCTGCCAATACCTAGCCCGTGGTAATCGTCATGGACGCCGAGACCAAAGCTGCCACAGTGTGCTGTTCTTGGGCGTTGTGAGTGCTCGAATCCTATATTCCCGACGACTTTTCCATCCACTTCTGCAACAAAGCTATAAACACCTTGAGGCATGTTTTCCAGTCGTTGTGTCCACATTGCCACCGATGGTTTTGGCAGTTGGAGTGTCTCGCGTTGTGCTTTCGGTTGTGAATAAATTTCACATAATGCGGCCGCATCACTCACTTGTGTCGGACGTACGATTATTTCCATTTTTCTTCTCTCTCGACTGGTTGAACATAAAAACACCATAACGAGAAGTTAACAATATTTAAAGCATTGTTTTTAATATTTTTATTCACTTAGATTTTTACACTAAAGGTAGCGCTAATTCTCAGAATCTTTACTGCTAGGTATAAATTGTAAATAAGTTTGTTTATTGGCAAGAGGCGTTTTATTGTAACAGGCTATTCACATAAGGATCGAAACATGAACCACTCAGCGAGCTGGAAAACGCCACAAAATTTCCTCATGCTCATTTCTATTGTTGTGCCTATTGCTTTTTCAAGTTGGATGGCGCTCCTGAATAACTTCGTGATTGAACGCGCCAACTTTGATGGTTCTGATATTGGCTTGCTTCAGAGTGTAAGAGAAATCCCAGGATTCCTTGCGTTTACTGCAGTATTCGTCCTGCTGTTCATTCGGGAGCAACGATTCATGCTGCTGTCATTAGGAGCATTAACCCTAGGCACTGCCATTACCGGCTTCTTTCCCTCAGTGATGGGGCTATTGCTGACAACGCTATTAATGTCGACAGGCTTTCACTACTTTGAAACCTTGAAGCAGTCACTTTCTTTGCAGTGGCTTACAAAAGACGAAGCGCCGGAGATGCTCGGTAAGTTTATCTCGGTTGGCGCATTGGCTTCGTTGCTAACATATGGCGCGCTATGGTTCTGTTTAGAAATTTTAAAAATGGACTTCGAGTGGGTTTATCTGACTTTTGGTGGGGTAGGTTTTTTACTGGTCACTTGGATGGCCTTTGCGTTTCCTCAGTTCGAAACTCATGTACAGCAAAATAAAAAACTGGTGCTAAGAAAGCGTTATTGGCTTTACTACGCACTCACATTTATGAGCGGAGCCCGTCGTCAAATCTTCACCGTCTTTGCCGGATTTTTGATGGTTGAGCGTTTTGGTTATTCGGCAGCGGATATTACCCTGCTGTTTCTAATCAACTATTTGTTTAACTTCTTGTTTGCGAAACGTATCGGACGTTTTATCGGTAAAGTGGGCGAACGTAAGGCACTAACATTTGAATATATAGGCTTAATCGGTGTGTTTGTTGGTTACGCTTTGGTTGAAACCGCAGAATGGGCAGCAGCATTGTATGTGATAGATCATCTGTTCTTCGCCTTAGCTTTGGCAATCAAAACCTACTTCCAGAAGATTGCTGATCCTGCTGATATGGCATCAACAGCGGGAGTGTCGTTTACCATTAATCACATTGCGGCAGTATTCATTCCAGTCTCTTTTGGTTTGATTTGGTTAGTCTCTCCTGCGGCTGTTTTCTATATTGGTGCTGGTATGGCAATGGTGAGCCTATTACTTTCGCGTAATATTCCAAGAGCACCTGAAGAGGGGAATGAAGTTCGAGTATTGAAGTGGAGTTAACATTGACCTGAGGTCTTAGTCACTTTATCCACATTTTCCGTGAAAGAATGAAATAAGGCGCGTTGACTTCCAATGCGCCTTTATTTTTAGCCTAACATTCCCCGTCAGTTAGAGACTGATTCTATGCACTATCTCAAGTCTTATCCTAAGAAAATTACGCGATTTATTTGTTTCCTACATTAGACAGAATTAAATCACCAAAATATTCCTATTAAATAGCAACTTAAAAACCTTGCTCACAAATAATAATTATTAATTGATTTTCTTGTAAGAAAATACTTGCTTACGTCTGAATATTTGCTAAATAATAAGTGTAGGAAAAATATAAGGGGTGTAAGAAATGAAATATTTATCATCGTTACTACTACTAGTCTCTGTATCAGTAATGGCAGAAAGTGATTTAAATAAACTATCGAATGACGTTTCATCTGTGAAAGCTAAGCCTGTAAGTGGTCAAATTACGTTTAAGGGAAGAATTATGCAGGAACCCTGCGCTTTAAATGTAAGAGATTTCTCGGGCAACAACCAACAAAAGAACAATGGTTGTGTAGAGTATACAGCCGAGAAAATTGAAATTATCAACAAAAATCGTATTGAAAGTTCATCTATTCTTCTGGTTAGTTACATTTAACTATTAGAGTAAATATTTTAATATATAAGTGATTGGGTGACGCCGATCTACATTTTAAATTAATAATAATTAACACTGAATAATTGGATGGTTTGTTCTTTTCTTGTGTTTAAGCTTAGGCGTGTAAGTCATATCGATTTACTTTAAGTCTTAAATATGAGGTAAGTATGAAAAACTACATTTTAATATTTGGTAGTTTGGTTGGTTCATCTTTAGCATATGGGTTAGAGATAGAATCATTAACAAGAAGTGATGAGTCTACTGCTGTAGGGTTTCCTATTATTGCATCAGATAATTCCGACTTGATATTTCACTATAAAGAAGATGGAAGTGTTAACGACTACGTTTGGATGGTCGATAATAAAATTAAGCATAAAGGTGTTGCTTATACTCCAAATGAAAATGATGAAAATAAAGATATTAAACTCTGTTTGATAGAGAAAGGTAACTTTCAGTGTTCGAACACACTAAAGGTTATTAGTGCTTATGCTAGTAATAATGTCCAGTCACGAAGTGCTAGAGTAGCACTAGCTGATATCAAAGATTATTGGGAAATTAACAACTCAATAACCAATGAAGAGATATTAAATGACGAAGACACTTCGGTAAAAGTAAGGTTTAGTGTTGACTACATTGGGGCTGATAGCATTGACGAGTTACCGTCTGGCTCTCCTAGTGTTGCTAGTCTGTTCTATACCTTAAAATCAAATACAACAGTCCTTCAGTCAACGTCTCGTTTGTCCGGCTTTAGCCACAATACTTCAAATGAATCAACACGCTATAACACAACTATAGCAAGGCTAGACTTGTCATCAGTACCATTGGTTAGCATATGTTCCTTTGGTTTATCGTCACACGGTGCAAGCCCTCTCATTGAACCCGAGTCATGCGGTACCCGACTGGTTACAAAGCGACCTGATAACTTAGGGAACTGGGTTCAGCCACCAACTAAAGCGCAATTCGATCTATTGTTTCCAGGTCAAAGCTATTTACAAGAAACCGTCGGTAGTAAAACTTACGTGGCATCTCCACGTTTGACAAGTGATGGCGTAAACCTTGTCGAAAGTTATTGTAAACACATTTCTCCACGTGCCACCCCCCCAACAAGCAGTGAGCTTAAGTCGCTCGCTCAAAATACAACAATATTTGATGATACTTGGCCAGGAATGACCAATTATTGGACTGATACTACCACAAATAATGGTCCGTTCAGTTTTGCAGGAATAACTTGGGCAGAGACAGTTTCTATATCGGGGACAAATACAACTCAAACAGCACCGAGTGAAGTCTACAACGGATACTTAAGCTGCATTGTTAAAGAAGACGAAGAGTCTTAATACATACTCATTGCGCATTCTTTTACAAGAATTTGGAAGTAATAATAATTAAAGTTTGGAGTTAATAATGAATAAGAATTTCATGTTAATCCTATTAGGTGTAATGACACCCGTAGGTAGCGCACTTTCAATGTCAGTAGACATTGAAAGTAAAGTTGATGATAGTGAAATTTTACTAGGGAAAATTAATAATGAACTAGCGACAAACTATGTGGATGATAAGTATGTAAAACTGAAATGGGTAAATGAATCTGGGAAGATTATTTCAAATAAACCTTATTTAATCCCTAAAGGATCAATGAGTGGTGTGCGCTTTTGTGCATCAACGGAAACTGAGTTGAAGTGTTCTAATCCTTGGTCAAGTCGTAATAGGTTGAGATCTTCAGTTTCACCTCAGTTTATGGCAGGTAATTCTGCTGATCTGACGGTGCGAGTACTTGATAACGATTCGTTAAAACATGACGAGCCGGCTACTTCCATTAGTGACTTTGATATTATTAGTGGTAGGTTTGGCTTTCATTACACGGAACAATTAGACCAAAACAGTCATGTGTTAAAAAATTTGATCAGTTATAGTCAACAGTCAATCTATCTAACACTACCTACAATCGAATCAAGTACCGAATCGATTAAGGCTTGTTCGGTAGGTGGATTCTATTTTAATGAGCCCACTTATATCGAATCGTGTACACCTAGCTATGAAATTGATATTTCACCAGTGCCGCCTGTGCCTGAAGAGTCAGTTGTGTGCCTATACAAGCATGTGAACTTTAATGGGCAAGAAGAATGCTTTGATGAAGATGAAATTAACCATTCAAAGGAAATGGACTCACCAAGATTCCCATATTTGATGGCTAATTTGGGCTTAGTGGATTCGAGCAGCCTTACTATTAAGTCAGGCTACAGAGCAACGGTGGGCAACTTTTCAGGCCATAACTCAAAGGTTAATGGAACGTGGAATAAAACGAATTCTTATGTAGGCTCGAACCTTAATGATAAGGGTGAACACCTATTTATAGAGAGAGATGATACGTACGGCTGCTTTTTTGAACATCATGCGCTTCATTCAGGAGCTTTTGAACGAGCAGTGAGTCAGTGTGTGGAAGTTGGAGAAAAAATCGAAGAGCTAACAACGTTAAAATCTGGGCTTCAACGCACTTTGTCAACAATCACCATGCATCCAGGTCTTGAGATAACGTTATATTCCGATTTGAGCGGCAATAATAAGTTAGGCACTTACAATCAGGCACGATTCTGGACAGGTTCTTCTTATCCGAATGATCGAGCTAAGTCATTCAGCATTTCTGTTGATAAAAGTTATAGCTTTTTCCTAGTCAACGGCAATACGCTGCTAAGCAGTCTTGAAAATAGTAGCTTGGCATTAAAGAATCTAATTGCTGAAAAAGGTGATTTGCATTTGGTTACATCAGATGGCCATTGGACAAGAAACTTCGTCCTTCCAGAAGGCGTACCAGAGTACACAAGGCTGAAGTTTGAGCGTAGATCCACATACTACTTTAATGTTATCGATGGCGAAATGACCTACGTACCTAAGCGCGGCGATACTTTAGTTGTCACCTATATTAACAATCGTTGGGTCTTGAGTGGCGATACAACGGTAAACAAAAGCGATTCATTCTCGATCTTTAATAGTCTTTATAATGGATGTTTTGACTTTAGGGGAGGAGCAAGTTCGAAGAACAATTTAATTCTCGAGAGAAACTGCCATCAGACCGGTGCCCAGAAGCTAATTTATGACGGGGCGACTAAGCAGATTAAAGTAGAAGGAACGAACTATTGTCTTGATGTAAAGGGGGCTCATAATGGGCACCGTCAACCAGTGATCGCTTATCAATGTCACAGTGGAAGTAATCAAAAGTGGGAATTTGGCTCAGATAAGACAATTCAAACCTTAATGAGCGGTACACGTCGTTGTTTAGATGTCGATCAACATCGCCGAGACTCTGCTGGTAACCCCACGTTAACTCTTTGGGCTTGCTCTCCAAGTTCAGGCGATCAGCAATTTGAGAAACAAAACCTATAGGCTTAGTAACATTAGATCGTGAACAACGTTTTTCTATTTTAACGCAATAAATCAACAGGTTAATTATTGTAAAGGTTCCTATAAACGTAGGAGCCTTTTTCGGTATTTCAATAGATAGATTTCCGTAAAGAAAATACTTACCTGAAGGTAGGAATAATCGCACTTGGGTGTATTTCTATCGAATATACAATAGTGTGTATTTCATTTTGAAGAGGGCGACATATGATGAACCAATTTAGTACGATACTATTCTTGCCACTTCTCTTATTGAGTAACAATGCGTTTGCTTTAAATAAAGGGGAGTGTACATTTTTAAATCAAAAACTAACATACACAGGAATAGATTTACCAAGTTCCAACGATATTTATAAAAATGGAGACGTATTAGGGCAGTTGGTCCTATCAACTGACTACTCCTGCAAGACTCAATCATTTACAAATAATGATGTCGTGCTTCAAGCCGGGACTCGTGGAGCGTCAGGGAGTTTTATAGGTGGCAACAGGTACCGCAGTAATGTTGAGGGGATAGAACTGGAAAGCTTGCTCACTGTTGGAGGTGTTGCAGGGTCGAATAATGAAGTTATATTTCATCAGTTCAAAGTACCAGAATATGGCCACGAAGAAAGTGTCAGTGGAACATTCAATAGTCCAATACTTAATGTGATTAAATCGGGTGAAATTCCATATTCTAATTCAGTAGCACTTAACCTTGCTACGTCGTACAACCTAGCTAGTTTTATCTATAACACAGGAGGTAGTGCCTATATTAGCCCTTCAAGTGTTCCTAATTCGCAGCCAATCCCGGTATATAACGCTTCTTGCAATATCACGCACCCTACCAATGTCGAAGTACCTGCACTAATCCCGAACGTAAGAAATGAAGTGAGTAGCTACTTCAATGTAGTACTCAATTGCGCAGATAAATCGGTAATGCAAAACAATGTACAATTGACCGTCAATCCGGTCATTACGACAGGTGTATCACTAAGTGTGGATAAGACCTCGTTATTGCATAACTCTGGTGGCCAGGTGATATTAATGAACATATTCAATAGCGTTGGTGCGGAAACGCAGATGTCATTTTCAACCATGTACCAGTTTAGCAATAGCAGTCAGGGAAATAGCTTTACCATCCCAATGCGCGCTAAGTTCCTGCTCGGATCCACAGGGTACGGAAACTTCAGTTTTCAAACGCAGTTATCTGTTAGGTACAACTGAGCGAAATAACGCTACATAATGTTTTTTCAACGTCTTATGTAGACATGCGATTGACGTTACACTTATTTGTAAACCTTCTGCGAATGTGTACATCAATTTGATGATTTTTATCTCTGATACAAACAACGCCATATGGGGTTCAACGATATGTTTAAGTCTCGTTATAATTAGATGTTAGTTGTAATCTAATTGAAAGTTGAGTTTAAAACTGAAGTCACCGGCATTGCTATTATCGCCAGCACTAAACTTCGCTCGGAGAGGAAAGTCAAATGAGTTGGCATTAGCAGGGTTCAAGAATAAATAATTGTCTCCAAACGTCAAAGCTCCTGAAGAACCATCATTTCTGCGACTATCAAGATTCATCACGACTGAAGGTAGGCCATTGCCACCATATATTGCGCTTGTTCTATCGCCAGTAGTAGAAACATTTGCCCCATTAACCGTAAAGTTCCATTCGAAATTATTGTGTATCGTGGTAGCGTGAGAACATACGAGGTTAATGTTAAAGTCAACAGTCTTTTGTCTTCCTTGAACCAGATTACCTATATTCTGCGTGGGTTGATAGTTAAGCTTGCAAGTTGGGTCCAAGAGTTGAAGTTCTTGAGATTTGGGAAATAAGGTGCCTGTTTGGTAAACATTAGCAGACGTGTTTGCGCCTCTAAAAACAATGACATTGTAATCGTTGCTTAGACCTACGCGTATTTTTGTTGACATGGTTGAAATAGTCCCTGTTTGATAAACAGCGAACATGCGGGGGCTCCAAGAGTTAGAGTGTCGGGTGTTGACATTAATGTTTGAAGTTATCCACCTTGTTAGCACGATCCCCGTGCCTGACTGTCCTGCAATCCCTGAAAGTTGAAGAGTTTGGCCATTGCTTGACTCGAGTAACCTTAGCTCAATTCCTTCAATATTACTTCGAAACCTATTTCCGCTGATATGGGAATTAGAACTGCTATTAAGCCCCCATTGAATAGAGTAACCATCGGTTGCCGTAGTATATGTGTAGCATGAATACGGCATTGATAAATCCAAATAGCCAAGTAGTTTTTCACTTCCTCCAGTTAATGGCCCGGCAGTAATATCTGAACCTGTATAAGTAAGCGTCGTTCCAGAAAAGGAACACTGGCCTGGTTGTAATGCGAAAGAATAGTTGGAAAAAATAATTAGTATTAAAAAATATAGCACGCGCATTTGTCATTAACCTATAGATTTTATCTTGTGTCTATAAACGTACATGGGGCATTACTTTGATTTGGATTATTTTACAACAGAATTAAAATAAGAGATCTGCACCAATGGTTGGCCAAGTTTATCTTGATCCTTAAACGAAGAGCTAATCTCAAGTCGTTGTATATTAATTCCGTTTTCTGTGTAAAAAGTGCTTAGTCTTTCCACTCTTCGTTGGCCGAGCCATACGTTGTAATTAACAGTTCCACCTTTGGAGTGTTTATTGATAATACGTACGTTCATATCAGGGTGTTGGTGAAGATATTGAATACTCTCTTTGAGTACTTTTTCATTGGTAATGTAACTTGAATCAACTCTGAACACATGCGTTGCTTCAACGCTCGCTTTTTCAGGAGGAAGTGTTGCTACTGGCTGCTGCGGCAGGATCTCTGTTACTTGTGTATGTGTGTTGCGTACAGGCTCTGGGGGCAACGTAGGACTTGGTTCTGAAATTATTGTGCGAGTTAGTTCTGGGCTTGGAATTACCCAAGTAATACCCAAGATGAATTCTGGAATAACGTCTACCGAAGCCTCCTTTTTTACAACTGCTGAAACTCCGCCCCAGATTGCAACGTCCTTATCCAGTCGGTGTTGCACTACACTTGAAAAGCCAGTCCGAAATGGGTTGGTGTCATCTTCATACTGAATAAATGGCCCGTACAGTAGTGAAGTGCTCGAAGAAAACGATGAGCGCCCATATAAAGTGACTCGAGCTAGGAAGTTTTTTTTGTCTAGCTTTGTATTGCTGTTATAACCAAGTTGAGACTCAATCGCTAACGATGGAGCAATATCGACTCCGTAAATAACATTGGGAGAAAAGTAGTCTTCTGTTGGCTGGTAACCCGCTGTGAAACCGAAATAGTCGTTGCGTCCTGCGTGGTCATCAGTAGTATTGGGAGCAGACCAAGCTCCCGAATACATTGCCATACAGATACTAAAAGTTAACAGTTTGAATTTCACTTAAACCACCATAGTCGTTAATTATTCCGAATTCCAAAGACATGTTTTTTACATTGAGTCCGCTAGGTACTGCATACTTTTGCTGACTGAAAGGTGGTGTCATGTTGAATCTGTCGTCAAGCATTTTAGACTTGCTACCACTGACTGCTTTTAGGTGACCAAGGCTTAGGTAATAAGGGCTATTGTTTGTTGCTTGAAAGTACCTTTCCCCATCCTCCTCAATAACTTTCCAAGAAAGTTGTTTAGCTGCGTCAAGTAACCCTGGTAAGTTAAACTGTTCAGGACGAACGATCACTTTTATTCGAGTTCTTACCGCAATATTTAACTGGTTTTGGTCAGTTTCAGACTTTCTTGGGATTTCTTGTACTGAAAGGAAGAAAATACTTTCTCTGTCATTAGCAAGTTTGCTCTCAATAGGCAGAATTCTCACAAAACCTTGTTCGTTAGCGCCGAGTTTGAAGATAGGTGGTGTTAACACTAACGGGAGATCGTTTGTGTTTTCATCGCTATCTTCTATCCAAGACTGAACGAGGTATTCCCCCGCCGAATCGTTGATAATATCGACTTGGTGCTCTTTTGACGTGGTAATTATTTCCCTTGTGTTTATTGGGCGTACTCCCGCATGCGCTTGAATAATTGGTAAAAGACTAACAACAATAACTAATAAGGATCTCAATAACATATTTGTACCTAATTACAACTTCTCTCTATGATGTCCTGCAGACTTCTAGAGTCGGGACTTACGTTGATCGAAAATTCACAACGACCAGAACCAACAACAAAGGTGGCTGACTGGTCAGGTTTAATGCCTGACAGATAAACAATATTGTCAGTACCTACAAAAGACATCTCGTCAGATTGGTTATCTAGCGAAACAACGGGTTCTCCAAATAAGTTTTCTTCCGTATTCAGTTTCACTAATACACGTTTGCCTACACGAGCTTTTAAGTTGACTAAGACGGTGGAGCCTTTTCGTGGGACGTAACTTTTACTGAATTCCACAAGCTGAACGTCAGAGTTTTCTTCAGCGTTAATATAGACTTTGTTGGAGCCATAATCATTTGCGTAAGGAATAACAACGATACCATCCTTATTCGTCCTTAGTGTTGGGTTGTGATTAACAATCAGCTCTTCAGCATCATCTACTTGAACGATGGCGGTAGTTTCACCTAGGTACTGAGCAGCAACAACGCCACCCTCGTAAACGAGCAGTCCGCCATTAGCACTTAAGCTTCCTGCTGTCGTTCCGCCATTGGATTCAATATTTGCCGCAAACTGTCCATAAGGCGTTGAATTTCGCACCATAGCAGAGACTGACTTGTTATTAGTGTTTGCACCATTCGTCGTTTGGCTAACGGTTGTGTTGTAATCGTAGTTTCCAGTTCTTCCGTTGTACGAAAGCTGATTATTAAACGCGCCAGTGTTTTGCTCATGGGTGGATGAGAACACCACGCTAGAGTCATTTTTTTCACCAAATGGCAACGATAGGGATAGGCCCAATCTTTTATCACTACTGACGCCATAGTTGGCTTGAACTGAATCGCTAATAGTGTAGTTCATTCCTACTGAAACACGACCAAGGTTAAAGTTTAGCGATGAGTAAAGCGATGTACCACTCAACGATGAATTATGATAAGTATCATATTTGTAAGATAGATACAGCGTCGCTTCGCTGATTGGCTGATTCACTGAGACTTCAAATCGATTTCGCAAACCCAGCCCGGCTCTTTCAGGGTCAGTTTGATTCGCGGTAGAGATATACTCTTCGAAGCTAAGAAAGTCAGGGGAACGATATTGATAACCGACCAACTGCAAACTCGTTGCCGAACGATAGAACTGCTTTGCATACAAGCTTTTAAGAATAAACCCGCTGTGATCCTGCTTATCGTCAAAACTAGAATAGCGAGTAGCGCCGCCTTCAAAAGACATCGCACCAAACTGACCTAGGTCGTAAGTTACTCCTAACTCACCATAATAGTATTGCTCGGACAGCAAAGAGGAAAACTTAGGTGTAATCACCCCTAGTCCATATTCCAAACCACCAGTAAGCACCGCTGGTTGAATCGAAGAGTTAGAGTTACGATATTGCCCCGCCGAAATGGAGTAGTTAAAACTACCTTCGCGAAGTAATGATGGTAGTTTGGTAAATGGTATTGTTCTGCGTCGAATTTGCCCGTTACTTTCTTCGATGACAAGCTCCAAATCGGCACCGGTGCTTGATACATCAAGGTCGTCGATCTCGAACTCACCTGGTGGCACTACTCGGCTGTACAGCACTAATCCGTTCTGAAGGACGGTAACTTTGGCTGAACTTAGGGCGGTATCTTTCAAAACAGGAACATAGTTGTTCCAATGTGACTTGAACATACTTGTCGCTTTTGCGATACGAAGGCCAGTCAACGGCAGTGAGCCGTTAATGGCAGAAATATTGCTGGTGCGTATTTCGCCGAAATTTGCTCGAGAGGTAATCGAGTCGATATCTCTGTAGACAAAAAAATCGCTTAAGTTAGAGTTGAAAGCGCTGCCGTTTTTGTATAGGTTGCCTCCTCCTTTTAAGCGCCACATGCCAAACGTTGCAAGTGCTTGAACGCCAAGGTAACCATTTACGTCAGATGAATTACTCGTGTCACTAATGTACGAGTTGTAATTCAGCTTAAGGCTATTAACGCCTTCATCCCATTTAGAAGGCGGCGTTTTTAGTTTCCCATCCTTCTTTTCGATATTAATATCCGGCACAGTAAGGACAAGTAATGACTGCGAAGATATATAGTTAGCTGTTGCCATTGTGCTGATGTCTGTCGCGACATAACAGCTTTTGCTCACTTCTGGCACTTTGATGTTCAAATCAACCAATTGAGCTTTTGACAGGCAAGGTTGAATATTATTAGTCGCGTATTGTTTGAACTCAATTAGCATGCGTTGAGCGCTAAGCCCATTGAGCTCGACGTCAATCATATGCTGACCAGGTGCTATAGCCTGTTCAAACCAGCTTGTATCAAGTTTTTCACCCGAAATATCGCTATTCATAAAGCTCAAATCGAACTCTGAGCTCATCACTTGAGTTGAAAGCAATAGTGGGATTAAGCGTAAAAATTGATAATTGTTCATGCTGTACCGACAGAATTCAGGGAGTCAGTTCCGAAAAGGAACTGACTCTGGGTAGGGATGTGAGCGCGACAGTATTAGTTATATTCGATGGTGTAGTTTGCTACTGAAGTTACGGTACCCGCAGTAGGTGCTGAGCCACTTACATTGACATAAGCTGCGTTGAAATTGAGGATGTAAGACTCTGCAGTTGCAGTACTGATCGGAAGTGTTGTTTCATCCGCTTTGTTGCTACCACCATTGATGTCAATGATGCTAGTGCCATCTTCTTTAAGTAGTTGGATACCAACACCGCCAGCCGCGTCAGTCGCTGCCGTATTCTTTAAGACATATTGGTTTGCTGGGTCACCTGTACCAGAGAATGCAACTCGCATTTTTGCAGCGGTGGTTGTCGGGCTCTTACAATCGGTAAGTGTGATCGTAAATGCTGTCATACCGGCTAAATCACCAGCTGTAGTACCAATACTTGCAGTAGTAATGCTTGGCATAGTCACGTTAAGGTTGGTTGACGCACTACCACCACCAGTTGCACCACCAGTTACGGTACATGAAGCTGCAGTTACTTTACCATTAAAGGTAACAGTACCATCGGCAGCGTAAGAACCAGCACTAGCTAGTAGCATGCTGCTAGCAATAATAGTTTTAATTAGAACATTTTTTTTCATTCGATATATCCTTTTGGAATTTACAATAACACCTAGTAATACTGGTATAATTTCTTGCCTTCTAAAGTAAAGGCTCGTTCTATTTTACTTAGCTGTTTGGATATATTAATGAGAATTGAGAACAATGGCTGTAGTATTATTCCGACGAGGGTGTAGGGCCTTTTCTTGTGGTGTGTGTAGTGCGGTGTTAATGCATTGAAATTATTGGGCTTAATGCATTTTTCTAAGTGAGCAGTATTTCGTTAAATAGAGTGGAATTTTCCATTCTATAATCATTATTATGAATTAAGATTTCGAGTTTATTGGATTAAATAGTAACTTTCTAGCTCATTATACCTATTGACTAGTACAGTGTGATCACTATTCATAAAAACTGTCAAATAGTCGGTAATTTTTTGGAGGGGCCTTTATAATTTTTGAGATAGAGTCGTAGAAAATAGTCGTTAACATCTCGTTTTGTTGGGCGTGATGATAAAGTCCAATGACAATACCTTTCGTGGGCAGTTGCCATGAAATATAGGGTGCTTGATAATAGTCCGCGACATTTTTAGGTACGATGAAGCAAAGGTTTTCACTATTAACTAATCTCATCGCAATGTTAAGGTTCTCGACTATCAACGGTGAACGGTTGATAGAGATACCGTTATTGCTCGCTATATCGAAGAAGTTTGTTTCTGTGTCATTCCAGTCTTTGAGGCGACAAAACATAAAGTCACGCTCTTGTGATAACTGTTCTAAAGATTTATCGGTATCCTCTTCAGGACAAATTACGACGAGACTATTTGCGACAATTCGCCTAAACCGGATTTTACCAGGATGATATACGAGATTAAAATGGATACCAAAATCTATCTGCTCGTTTTGGAGTTGTTGATTCGTCTCTGAATCCCAAGTAAGTAACTCAATGCAGGCTTGTGGGAACTGTTTGGATAGTTGTCGTGATATTTCAGCACCATATAGTTCCATTAAAACATGTGTAACTGCTACCTTTATCGGTTTACGGTAATGTTCACTCGAAATAGAGCTCTTAGATGTGAGAGTATGACGAATATCACTTAGCATCTTTTCTATCTCTGGTGCGATATTTTTTACATACTCTGTAGGAAGCATCTTGTTATTGGAGCGTATAAAAAGCGCATCATCAAATTGCTCTCTGAGTTTAGTAATATCTTTGCTTACCGAACTTGTTGTTTTACCAAGCTTACGTCCTGCCTCCGATAAGCTCTGCGTATAATATACCTCTAATAGGGTATACAGTAACTGAAGATTTTTTACCTGTTTCATAAGCTTAGGATGTTGAAATAGTTGAGGTAATGTTACGTAGTATATTTCGTACTTGATGCATCATCCAGTCTTACATCGAAATTTCGTGCAACAAGATAAAATTAATCAATATTTCTTGTGGGCGTTATGTAATGCGAAAGTCGTGCGGTTCATTTAGTGTTATAGCGGTTTGCCTTCTCCCCTCATTTGGTTATGCATTTGGTGACTTATCTTTAACTATTAATGCTAACTCTAATGATGGCGGACTCAGTCAATCAAACTATATTCGTTTCTTGGATCAAGACTTTCCTAGTCTGAGCTCTTCATTCAGGGAGGGAATAACAATGTATCTAATTATTATACTGACATTGGTCATTTCAGCACTATTATTGTTTTCGGTAAGAACTCGGGCAAAGTTAAGTTTTGGACAGAGTACAGCACCCGCTTGGAGTGAGAATATTATTTCTCAGTTACCTAGTCTTATTTTTCTTGAAAACGAAAAAGACCTATTAGGTTGTAACTGTCCTTACTATGACGCGTGCGTGAAGTCCGGAGGTTGTGGAGTACATCAACAGATTGCTGGTCAAGACAGCAGCATTCATGATCTTGAAAATACTCACTATAAAAAACGCTGTGAATTCGGTTTTATCGACAAAATACGTGTAACAAAACGAGCGATCCCCGATAGTCAGCAAGTTCTGACTGTCGTTGATGATGTGACTTCAGAGTATCAGCAACGCTCTGCACTGGAAAAAGCGCATTCACTGGCGGAACAAGCTGTCCAAAGTCGCGAACGTTTTCTGGCGACGATGAGTCATGAGCTTCGAACCCCCATTGCATCGATGGTTGGCTTATTGGAACTTTTATCGTTTGAGAATGGCAATATTGCAGATGATTATAAGTTAAAAAGCCTGATGTCTTCGGCTCGAAACCTTCAGTTATTGGTTAACGATATTCTTGATTACAGTAAGTTAGATAGCCAAGGGATTTCTTTAGTTGAAGAGTTGGTTTCGTATACCGATCTTCTAGGTGACTTAGTGAGATTACACGAAGCATCAGCAAGAGAAAGAGGATTAGTATTTGAAACGCAATGGGATAACAGCGATGTCGAATACATTCTGACAGATGCTTTAAGGCTTAGTCAGATAGTTAACAATGTTCTATCCAATGCTGTGAAGTTTACCGAGCAAGGGAAAATCAAAGTTACTGTGCGTGTGACTACGCAAAATATCCAGATAATCGTTGATGATACGGGAATTGGTATTTGTCCAGATAAATTGGAGTCTATATTCGACCCGTTTCGTCAGGCTGATGATTCTATTGAACGTAAGTATGGCGGTACAGGCCTAGGTTTAGCCATTATTAAAAAACTCACCACGCTAATGTCGGGATACATCTCAATTAATTCGGCAGAGGGCAAAGGGACAAGCGTCATGATCTCGTTGCCATTGAAAAACTACGAATATAAGAAGACCAAGATTTGCTTCGATTACACCGGAAAAAATACCAAAGTCAGAAATTGGTTTTCTTTATGTGAGGAAAACAAAGAAAACTGCATCAAAATTGTCGACTCGATAGATGAGTTAGAGCAAAACGAAGACAAAGATCGTTATGTGATCATTAACGATAACCGTTTGGGCATGGGGTTTAATGAGGAATATGGTGTCTGGGAAATCAGTACCGAGCCGTTTTATCCGGATCTGTTTTATAAGTGTAAAGAAAAAATAGGCACGGTTAATAAAGGCTTCACCAGCGGTGGTGCAAACATATTAGTCGGTTTGAAGGTATTGATCGCGGAGGACAACCCAATTAACCAATACATGTTGAGTGAACAGATGGAGCTATTGGGTATTAAAGCCGTCATTGTTTCAGATGGCCTCGAAGCTAAGAAGGAGTTACAAGCAAATGGAGAATACTACGATATGCTGATTAGCGATGTCCACATGCCAAAGATGGACGGAATATCGTTAGTTAGATGGGTTAGAGAAAATTTAACCTCATTCAAATACAAGCCGATTTTAGGGTGCACTGCTGAGCATTCGAAATCATTACGAAGAAAAATGATTGATTTTGATGATGTCATTCTAAAGCCTTTTGAAGTTAAAAGGTTATTTGAAGTGATATCGAGTAACAAAGCTAAATACAAAACATCTTCTGGGAAGAATAAAAAGATTTCCAGTTATATGTCCACTTTATCAGATGACAAAAGACAGCACTTAGCTCAGGTATACACAGATACAATGACAAAGGACTTACACCGCCTCAAATCAGAAGATGATGAGGAAAAAATACGAAAAATTGCTCATAGAATTAAAGGAGGCTCTAACTCTGTTGGCGAGTTTGAAGTTGGTGATGCTGCAGAGCATCTAGAGAACCAATGTCTTGGGTTGAGTAAGGCTGAAGATATTCTTAAAGGAAAGCAGGTCTTGATAAAAGTTTTATCGAATAAACTAAAAGAAATTGGGGCTAGCAATGTATAACAATGTTTTATTGATTGATGATAGTAATATTGATAGAGAAGTCACGAGTGTTTATTTAAACGACCTTGGGGCTGATACTGTGCAGCATGCGAAAAATGGCGAGATTGCGTCTAGAATCTTAGCTACCGAGACATTTGAATTGATCATTTGTGACGTGGATATGCCCGTATGTGATGGTCTGGATTTTCTTCGCAAACTTGCATCGATTGATAAATCTGTACCTATATTAATGATTAGCTCTATTGCTCAGGGGTTCTCTCAATCTGTCGTGCTAATGGCCAATCAACTTGGGTTTAAACACGTTAACTTTTTACAAAAGCCCTTTTGTATCGACACATTAGAGGAAACGCTACAGTCACTAAAGTTAAGCGAAAGCATAAAGCCAACGGGTTTGGATGACGACTTTCAACTACATGACTTGCTTACCGCTTTGTATCGAAATCAGATAGTGAATTACTATCAGAAAAAAGTGGCAACAGAATCAGAAAAAACCGTCGGTTATGAGGTACTTTCTCGTTTTGAGCATCCTATACAAGGGACAATACCAGCAGCTCGTTTCTTAACGGATGAATTGCCAACAAGCTTTTATTGTCAGCTCTTTTTGCTTAGCTTAGAGAAAGCGATACGTTATTGGAAGCGAAATGGAACCGATGTATCGTTTTCGATAAATGCTCCGCCTGACATCTTTGTAAACCCAGGTATGGTTAATTCGATCATTGATTTAGTCGAGTCATTTGACTTTGATTTCGATCAAATCATTATAGAGATTACAGAAGGGAGAAGTTACCTATTGGATAGCGCATTTTTATACGCTTTTAATAAGTTGTCTCTAGTTGGAGTGAAGTTTTCTATTGATGATTTTGGGGATGATCATGCAACATTTAGAAAACTTGCAAATCTTTCGTTTCATGAACTTAAGATATCCAGGCAGCTTCTCCTCGCTGGAAATGAAGACGAAAAAACGTACGCCCTGATAAAAAATATAGTTTCAGTTTGTCGAGAGTTGAATATTCAAACTGTAGCAGAGGGAGTAGAAAATCATGACCTACTTCGATTAGCTCAAGAGTTAAAATTTGATATATGTCAGGGTTTTCTATTGGGTAAACCAAGCCCCGAAATAGAGAGGTCTAATTGATGAATATTTTGATCGTTGATGATCATCCACTAGTATGTGCGGCACTTAAAAACGTAATAGAAGATAACTTTGAAAACGCAACGATAGAGCAAGCTTTTAACGCCAAGAAAGCCTTATCATATTTGGCAGAAAACAAGGTCGATATACTTATACTTGATATCGAATTGGGGGATGATGACGGTTTTGATTTGCTGCATAAAGCAAAAGGTTTTGGCTTTGATGGTAAAGTGATCGTTGTTTCGAGTAAGGATGAAAAATTGTGCTCTGACTTAGCGATCAGTGCAGGTGCTTCGGGGTACTTAGATAAGAAAGAAAGCGTCTCTCGTGTGGCAGACGCGATTAAAGCGGTGAACAGTGGTTACACTTATTTTCGTCAAGCGAACGCTGCTTCCCCTCAAGGAACTGGAGCAATAAAGCTTTCTACTCGCGAGAGCTCCGTGCTGAGATTGCTACTCGATGGACATACCAACAAGGAAATTGCTAGAAGGATGGACATCAGTGAGAAAACGGTGAGCACGTATAAACGCCGAATATTAGACAAATATGATGTAAGATCCGTTTTCATGTTAGTCAAAAATTCGAGCTATATCTTAAAGTGATATCCTTTGGGGAAAACTAGCTTTTCCCCAAAGTAAAACAAAACCCCTTATTATGAAACCTCGGTAATGGATTACTCAAATCAATCAATTTGCGAGGTAGTCATGTTACAAGCCAATTCTATTCATTTTATTGTTATTGAACCCCAGCCGCTATTACGTCACTCTTTATCAGAGCTTGTTGGTAGCCAACCATTTGTTGGAAACGTCTATGCTCTCAGTGATTGCTCTGGTGTAGAAGAGATCCTACAGACTAAACCAGTGCACGGTATAATATTTGAACCAACGAACGATCTGTCGGCAACATCCGAATTGATGACTTCTTTGGCGGAGTCACGTCCTCATATCTACACGATTGCGTATAGCATGAATACGACCTCGTCTTACATGCGACTGTTCGACACCATGAACATTATGGCTGTTGTTTCACGACTAGACTCGATCGAAACGCTTCAAGCGTCTCTAATGGCTGCTGCACATGGTTATGCATTCAAAAAACAAAAGAGTTATGAACAATCCAATGAAGTTCAACTCTCAGAGCGAGAACTAACAGTACTTAAGTTGCTCACTGCAGGACATAGAAATAAAGAAGTGGCCCGTCGACTTAATATTAGCGATAAAACCGTATCGACATATAAAAAGAGGGTTCTCGATAAATTTAATGTATCTCACATCATGGATCTGGTACCAAAAGTAAATTCATGTGAGAGCTTTCTTACGGCGATGTAGCGGCACTCTTATAATATGCATGCTGACTATTAGGTATCATAATACGTAGGGTAATAATGATAGCTAAAGTAAAACTTAAGGCGGTATTTCGTTGAAATGTGAGCATGTATGTAGGTTGAGTTCTTGCACTGGGTGTGAGCAATTAAATAAACTTCAAACGTATTTAGGTTTGAAGCTAAAAATTGAAGAAGAGATGGTGGTAGAGATGAGCTCTCTAACAAACATGTCGATGCTAACTGTGCGGATGCTATGTGTATTCTCTCGTTATGGGGAAAATCACATAGTGTCGAAGTTCAGTATTAAAGATTATGTTTGGCAACGACCAGTCACCGATAATAACTTAACGCACACTATTCACAAATGTCGCAATGTTCTTAAGGAGTCCAAAACGGAGTTTGACGTTGTTAACATTCGTGGTTTTGGTTATTGCCTAATGAATACTAATTTCGCTGGGCGCAATATTGGTTAGTTTAGAAGCGTTTGGTAAGCTTTGAGAAAGTAGTAATGAGTGAACAATTGACTAAATAAAGGCGTATTGAGTGAAATACGCCTTATTTATTGATGTCTTTGAGTGACTGAGTTTGTTGCTCTCACCAAAAAAACATGAACAGACTTGAAAGTTTGTACTCTATTTAGTTTTCTTCTGCCTCTGTATGCTCTTTAATCCAAGATATGAGCGAAAAGGATAAAAGATGGAAAGAGTTAAATGGGGTATTGCTGGTTTAGGGAATATTGCCCAGCGTTTCGCAACAGCATTGACCCAGTTTAGTCAACATGGCCAGTTACACGCTGTGGCAGCGAGAGATTTGCAGCGAGCTCAGGCCTTTGGGGAAAAATTTGGTGCCTCGATGCAGTATGGTGCATACCAAGAGATGGCGGAAGACCCTACTATAGAAGCTGTCTATATTGCCACGGTGCACCCTTACCATAAGTCTTTAGCTGAGCTGTTTCTAAGCCATAAAAAACATGTTCTTGTTGAAAAACCAGCGTTTACTAATCTTAAAGATTGGTTAGAGATGAAAGCGTTGGCTAAGCAGCATGGTGTATTACTGTTAGAAGCAATGAAAACAGTGACTTTTCCAGCATATCGAGAGCTAAAGTCCTACCTTAAAAACAATCACATTAAACTTACTTCTATTGAAGCTGGCTTTGGCAACCATAACGACTATGACCCCAATGTGTTTATCTTTAATGATCAACTTTCAGGTGGTTCGACTTTAGACGTAGGTGTGTATAGCTTATGGCTTTACTACGATTTATGTCATGGTATGAGTGTCGATGTTTCACCACCTCAGGTAACAATGTGCAATACGTTAGAACAATGTCATGTTGATACTGATGCCAGCTTTATCTTCGATGGTGAGGTAAAAGGCAAAATTACAGCTTCAATAACAACCGATTTGCCGCGCAGTGCAGTTTTAAAAGCTCAGGACCTGACCATTACGATTCAAGATAAGTGGTGGAATCCGCAGGTGATTGAGATCGAGCATAAAGGTATCACCACTATTATTGAGTCACGAACTAAAGGCAATGGGTTCGAGTTCGAAATCGATCACTTTTCGCGATTGGTGAGTAACAATGAACTCGAGTCAGATGTACTTTTACATCAAGTGACGGAGCGTGTACTCACTACCATGGAGCAAGCGTTGATAGACAATGGATTAGGTCATTTAACGCGTCTGGAGAACTCATAAAACCATATGAAGAACCTTAAGCGTAAGCTAGAACTCTATGAGCAGTTATTTAGTATGTTTGGCCCGGGAGAGTCTCGTTGCCAGATTAGTCAGCTCGCTTCCTTGTGGCATGTGACTGAAAGGTACGTGTTTACTTTGCTAAAAGCGATGGAAGAAAGTGGTTGGATAAACTGGCAGGCAAGTTCAGGGCGCAATAAAAAAGCGTCATTGGAATGTCGAGTCGAGCCGATGGAGGCCTGCTATGAAGCGGCAGAGCAGTTAGCGGAACTTGGGCAAGTCGATGAACTGCTTAAGGCATTGAGTTTTGGTGGACGTGATGCAGGGAAAGAGCTGCAGATCTTTTTAAACAGTTCTAACCCGAGATCACAGCAGGTTGTCTATATCCCTTTCCATCGTGCGATAGAACCGCTGCATCCGCACAAGGTGTTACGCAGAACGGAGCGCTTTCTGGTGATGCAAACCTATCAACGCTTAACTACAGTTGCGAACAATGAGCTTGAAGGGGATTTAGCTTACCATTGGGAGTCAAATTCCAATGGGACGATTTGGACATTCCAAGTACGAAATAATATCCAGCTTCATGATGGTCACCCGCTAAGTACACAAGATATTGTCAAAAGCCTAGAGGGGTTAGTCTCTCATCGACATTGGGCTGCTTGCTATCAACATGTGGAGTCGATCAGGGCGATTTCTGGCAATGTTATTGAAGTCAAATTGAATCAAACGGATTGGCACTTGCCTCGAATGTTTGCCAAGGCTGAAGCGTCGGTTTTTCGCTATGGTGCGTCTCTAAACCCGGTGGGTTCTGGCGCATTTTCTCTCGACGTATTCTCGACCAACATGCTGCGATTGAACAGAAATTCGTTATACAGTCACCGAGCGCCAATCATCGACCGCGTGGAAATTTGGTTTTATCCTGATTGGGCGGTAAGTAAGCAATGTTCTCATAACCAACTTCGCTTACAAATGCCAGAGAATATCGCAACGATAGAGAGCGACTTTCCAGCGACGTTTATGCTGCTATCGAGTCCATTATTGCTTAAAGAGTCACGTGTCGTGGCGGTTGAAGACACGTCTGATGCCCAGCAGTTGCTTGGCAAAATAGCCCAACAAGGGGACAGCGCGTTTAAGGTTGATTACGGTGATTATCACGCTGCAAAAGGTGCGCTTCTGTGCAGTATCATTGAAGAAGATGACTACTATACCGCTTGGTTAAGTCTGTTTTTGCGTTTTCCATTTAAAGCGTTGAATCTAGCTGACGACTTGTTTGTAACGATTCAATCTCGACTTGAGGCGATTCGTAGTGAACCTGATGTCGAAAAGTCATTAAGTCAGCTCAACGAATTTAGAACATGGCTCAATGAGCAACAGATCATGACTGAGCTAAAGCAAGAGAACTTTCGTCTTGAAGTCTCTGAACGGATCAAAGGTAGTGCCGTCGATGGTTTTGGCTGGTGTCAGTTGAGTGAGCTTTGGATAAGCCAAGGTTAAAAGTGCTAAGCCTGAAACCTTTGCTGTAGGTACTCGACAAAGGTTTTGATTTGCCCAGGAATGAATTTCGATTGCGCATACTGAGCAATAACCTTCCCTTGATAGTTTCCACCTACATGCCAGTCTTTTAGTACTTCGACCACTTCCCCTGCATCTATATATGAGCGAATCGCAAATTCAGGGAAAACCGAGATGCCGACACCGCGAATCACCGCTTCGCGTCTTATTTCACTGTGGTTGACAGCAAACGATCCGCTGACGTTAATTGATACCTTTTTTAAGTTATGGGTGAAATCCCAGACTCGGTCGCGTGGGTTTTCACCTAAACATAAGCAGTTGTGCTGGGCAATGTCGTCAGGGTGAATCGGCATACCATGCTGCTCGATATAGTTTGGGCTTGCACACATGATCAGACGACATTCGTCGAGGGTTTTAGCAATCAAGCCTTCGGTCGGTTTGTCGGTAATATGAATAATCACATCGACTTCGTCGCCAATAGGATCGATATAGTGGTCGGCGACTTTAAGTTGCAGCGCTACGTTTGGGTAAGCGTCTATGAAGTCGAGAATCATCGGCATTAATACTTGGCGAGAGAGGGCTTTTGGCGCAGCTACTCGTAAAGAACCAGACACTTCACTTTTGTCAGCTTGTGCGGCAGAAACGGCCATCTTGGCTGAGTTCATCATATCACTACATAGGCTATAGACTTCTTGCCCTGTTGTACTCAGTCGCATTTGACGAGTCGTGCGTTCTAGCAGTTTTTCTTCTAGTGCGTTTTCCAGTCGCGTGATTGAGCGACTGACTGAAGAAGGTGATAACCCAAGTTTTTTAGCCGTTTTTGAAAAGCTGCCAGACTCGACCACATTAACGAAGATTGCCATCTCTGAAAGTAGAGGAATAAGTCTATTTGTGTCCATGGTGCAAAAATCCTTTGCAAAATCGCAGTATTGTTTCGTTTAAGTTACTTATGGATACTAAATAAGTCAATGAAAGCGAGACTAATGGAAAGGACCCCATGAAAAAGCTAAGAAGTATTGAAGATATTGAAACCATCTCAAAGTCTGTTGACCACGTACTTACCCTGTTTAGTGGCGGTTTAGATAGCACCTATCTACTGGAGTTGCTGAAAACGTCAAAAGTGAAAGTGACCGCCATTGCGATTGATTTAGGTGAGGGGGTTGATGAAGAAAACCTAACGCTGATTACCGATCACTATGGTGTTGACCTACGCATAATCGACGCAAAACAGGAGTTTGTAGAGCATAGCCTTGTATCTGCAATTCAGGCGCAGGCGCTTTACCTTGGTGACTATCCGGTTAGTTCGTCGTTATCTCGCCCTATCATTGTCCAAAAAGCGGTGGCGCTGGCCGAAATGCTCGGCTGCGGAGCGATCATCCACACTGCAAACCAATCGCAAAACAGTTTAAGACGCTTAAATGGCGCAATCGAAGCGAGTGGTTATCAAGGCTTTTATGGCTCGCCGTATGAATACTCAGCATTGACTCGTGAAGAGAAAGCGGCAGAGCTGTTTCACTCAGGCTTAGTCGGCTTTAAGTCACGCAATGTCAGCGGAGATGCAAATCTGTGGTGTCGTGAGTTTGAGTCAGGCGTTCTTGATGACCCTGAAGCCTTCACCTTATCTGAATCACTGTTTACTTGGTCGCAATGGAACACTGAAAAACAACTCGATAACGACCAAGTGAAAATTGGATTTCGCAAGGGGTATCCGGTGACGATCAATGATTTACCGATGCCACTTGAAGACCTAATTGCTTTCATTAACAACCACGTTGGCGCGTATGAAATCGGTCGATATGTAGGATTCGACCACCTAGATGAGGATGAAAAAGTCTTAGAGGTGCGCGAAGCACCCGCTGCACACATCCTTATGAAAGCATATAAGTTGTTGGAAACAGCAACGCTACCTACTGATGTTCTCAAAGTAAAAGCAATGCATAACGACATTTGGACTCAAGAAGCTGTCGAAGGCCGATGGGGAAGTTTGTTGCAAAGCTCGAGCTATGCGTTCATCGCCCACACTGCCGAGTTTATCTCTGGCAGTGTTTTATTCAGTCTCTCGCGCGGTCAAGTATTGGCTACCAGTATCAAGGCTGACAAGCCGAAATACATACGTGATAGAGACCATTGGGAGATTCAAACCGCGAAGAAGAGAAGTCTGCGCAGGTTGGACTCCGTGACTAAAGCCCAAGTTCATCAAATGACCAAATAGAGAGGTCGGTATGGATATAATCAAAACGCCAGTCGATAGGCATGCTTCTGTTATTTCACGCCTTTTAGCGCAAAACCATTACGTGTTTATCAGTGGCAAGCAGATGACGAATATGCTCTCGACCAACGTCGACGAAGTGATTCGCTTCAAACATTGTTGGAACCAACTAGAGCGAGACCGTTATATGGCGGATGGCGGGACTTATCGTTATCGCCGCTATGGCCAGTTCAATAAGCTTGGCCAAGGGCGACAGATAACAATATTACCCCATGAACCGTATGTTCAGCCTGCCTATATCAACACTCTTAATGGTGATATTGAACGTCACTTTGAACCTTTGACCAGCAAGTTTGTTACCTCTCCTATATTGGAAAAGTTGCTGTTACTTATGAGTGATGTTTACGACTCCGTAGAAGGAAAAAAGACCGACTGGAATATTCGACTGCACCCTTATCGCATAGTGGCTAACCATTCAGAAATGGGTAGGCCAACACCGGAAGGACTGCATAGAGACGGAGTGACCTATATCGCTTCATTATTGATCAATAAGGTCAATATGCTCGGTGGTGAAACAACCATCACTGATGACCGACAGGAGGTTCTAGAGCGGCTTACTCTAGATAAGACACTGGATATTGTCATGGCAGACGATGAAAAAACCATGCATGAAGTGTCACCAATACAACCCGATAATTCAGAAAAATGCGCGTACAGGGACGTACTCGTTATCGCGTTTACAAAAATAGGAGAATAGGATGTCAACGGCTACGGGATTATTAAAAAAAGGAAGTTTTAAGTTTCCGTTAACCGAATCATTGCTGCTGTTAGTAGCGGTATTTTGGGGAACAAGCTACGGCTTAACAAAGAGTGCATTGGTTTACACCAGTGTGCTGGTATTCATTTCGATTCGTTTCTCGATCACTTTTCTATGTATGCTACCTGTAGTGATCCGAGACTTTCGCCGAGGGTTAAATAAAGACTGGAAGATCGCCATACCGACCGGATTTATACTCTCGGCGATTTTTTTCTGTGAAGTGTTTGGGGTCTCACAGACCTCTGCATCGAATGCCGCGTTTTTAATAAGCTTGTCTGTCATCTTGACCGCGTTTGCCGAGCTAATCATTAATAAGAAGCGAGTAAGCAACACCCTATGGATGCTCACTCTGTGCAGTGTGGTGGGTGTGTTGCTATTGACTAGTAATACGGGTATTGAGCTGTCATTGAATACCGGTGATTACTTTATTCTGACAGCGGCTTTACTGCGTGCACTGATGGTTACATTAACTAAGCGTTTTACGGAAGGAAAAGAGATCACCACCAGTACACTGACATCACTACAGTCGTTAGTGGTTGCGTGTGTCGCAATTGTTTGTGCGGTGACTTATTTACCTGCAACCGAATTTGTTATTCCTACCAGTACCGAATTTTGGATTACTGTGGCTTACTTGGTACTGTTTTGTACTCTGTTTGCCTTCTACGTGCAAAACTACGCAGTACGAAGAACATCACCAACACGAGTTTCTCTTTTGATGGGTAGTGAGCCTTTGTTCGGGGCCATATTTGCCATGGTGTGGCTGCAAGAGTCGCTCAACCTTGTACAAGTCGCTGGTGGCGCGTTGATCTTGTTCAGTGTGATAGTGACCTCAACCAAAGAATCGTAAAACTAAAAGCGGGCTCAAGAGAGCCCGCTTTTAGTTTGAATTATTGAATATTGATTTTATGTCCTAAGTGCGTGATTTGAGTTGACGCGTAACCCAGTGTCACGGCTTCAAACTGTTGGCTTAGATCTTTAGCATGCTTGGCATCTTTGGCCAGAAATGACACTGAGTAAACTGGGCGAACTACGCCATTGTCGAGTTTCTGCGTATCTAAGTAAGATGCTGTAACAAGCCCCGCCTGGTTTAAACTGATGACACGCTGCAAGTCGATAGCGAGAACACGATCCATTTCTAGCGCCTCAATGCCTTCCTTCCAAGTGATCGTCACGCCATAGTTGTTGTACTCCGGCGTGTTATCTAGCCATTTCGCTCCCATAGGTTGGATATTGGCGATTTTTACCAACTCTTTCTTATATAAAGGAAGATCTTTTAGTTTGTTGCTTACCTCTTGCTGGTTATCCGCCTCAATCACAAAACGAAGCATTTGTACTGAGCGGCCATCGAGCTGGGAGCGGTAAACAAACATGTCTTTTATTTCCCCTTTCTCGATCAGTTCGCCAAAGGCGGCTTTTTGTTCTGGCATGGTATCTAACACTTGCTGAGCGTCGTTGGTATTCCAAGCCAGTTCGACGCCAAAATCAGCGGCAGTTGCGATAGTAGTGGTAAAGAGTGATGCGATAAGTGCTGCAAAAGTTAGTGTTTTCATAATTATTTCCTGTGTTATTGATGGCTGAATATGTGTGCGCTGGTGGTTACCAGCGAGAACGGTAACTGCGATGGCAACTGCCGCATGTGTCTTGCGCTCTCTCTAACCCGAGCTCTGCTGCTGAAGAGTCTTGAGCCAAACTAGCTTGATAGAGGGTTTGAAATCCGTCGTCCATCTGCTTAAGCAGTCGTTGAAACTTGTCTGGAGAGCTCCAAACGGATGCTTTGGCTTTACTGTTTTCCTGACTGCCTTGAGGAAAGAGTGATAGCAAGGCATGGCTATGATTTTTTAATGATTCACTGTTCTCAGTAATAAGTGGCCAATTGACATCTGATTTGCTTAAGGCTTTTTCAGTTTGTTTCGCGAGTGAGTCAATGTCATTGAATGCATCTTGGCGTTGCTCGATGACGTTTTGTTGAGCAAATACGCATAAAGGCAAAGCAGCAAGTAGAGTGGTTAGGGTCTTTTTCACGTTTGTTATCCCGTTCGGTTGTTTGATCAACTGAGGATCATTCCTCGTCGTTGAATTTAATTTACACAGCAATAGTTGCAATTGCAACTATTGCTGTGTAAATTATTGCAAATCGATTGAAATGAGTGACACAAGAGAGTAAGAAATGAAAGTATGGGATTTAGCGACACGCCTTTATCACTGGGCTCAAGCGGGCCTGTTTGTAGGGTTGATGGCGAGCGGATTTAGCGGGAATGGTCCACATGTTCAACTGGGGCTAGTCTTATTCACGCTGCTAGTGTGGCGAATTGTTTGGGGAGTCATTGGCAGTGAAACCAGTCGCTTTCGCCAATTTTTACGCTCTCCAAAGACGGTAGTGCTCTACTTATTAGGTCGTCAACCTGAAGCTGCAGGGCACAACCCGGCAGGTGGTTGGATGGTGATGATAATGATCAGTGCTTTGTTGCTGCAATGTATTTCGGGTCTTGCTTTAGCAGGACTGCTAGATGGTCTTCCATTGGCACAATATTGGTTAACTGATGGTCTGTTTAGTGCTTTAGAGTCCATTCACTTTGGCTTAGTGAATCTGCTTCCTGTCATGATTGGGTTACATGTTGGTGCTGTATTGTTTTATAAACTACGTGGTAAACCACTGACCAAAGCGATGATCACTGGTATACAAGTCCGCCTAACTGATGGTGTGTCGGTAAAATTTGTGTCGCAACTGCGTGCATTGTTGATGCTTGTTGTGAGCGCATCAGTTACCATGGCAATAATTGCATTTTCATCTTAGTGAAACGGAAGGTGAGTAGTACTATGAGTCACGATTTTGACAGACAAACGAGCTTTGGTTGGTTGATCAACGTTTTAGCGAATGACGCATCCAAACTCTTTGATAATGAGCTTAAAAAACATGGCTTGACCATCGCATTGTGGCCAACTTTGATGTGTTTATGGGAAGAAGAAGGGGTGACTCAACGTGATATCGCCAAGAAATCCAAAGTCGAAAACTCCACAACGACACGCACTCTAGATAAGTTGGAAAAGCTCGGCTTAGTAGAGCGTCAAGCTGACCCTACAAGTCGCCGTTCTTTCCGTATTTACCTGACAGATGAGGGCCGAGCACTTAAAAATGAACTTATCCCTATTCCAGCAGGGCTTAACAAAGAGTATCTCAGTGTCTTAGAGTCTAGTGAGCAGAAAGAATTGATTCGCCTGCTGCAGAAATTGGTGAGTCAAGTTTAATCTTTACTTCCCATAGGGACTTTCTGGTGGACGAGGGCATCTAGTCATCACAAAAATGTCACGTTCACTACTCAAGCACTCGAAGACAGTTTAAAGTAGCTTCAGCTTGTTAGAGATGATTAGAAAGGCGAGCCAATGTGCTCGCCTTTGGTTTTTGAGGATTACCATGACCAAACCATTAAACGAATGCATTGTGCCTATGTACCCAACCATTCAAGCACTGGATGTGGATGCGCTTGAAGCAGGGGAGCACAAATTTTGGTTTGCTGTTGCCACCGACGCGATTGGTCATCCACAAACCCTTCCTGTTCGAGTGTTTAAAGGCGCCAAACCGGGAAAACGTATTGTGATTACCGCGGGTGTTCATGGTGATGAGCAAAATGGCATTTTAAGTGCGCAGAAAATCGCGCGTGAGCTTGAAGGGCAGGATATTTCAGGTTGTATCACTATTGTCCCTGCGGTGAACTTATCGGGAATTGCTCGTCACAGTCGAGACTTTCACTCTGCTGCGCCAGATAGCTCATCGGCGAACCTAAACCGGATCTTTCCCGGCAACCCACAAGGGGATGATGCCAGTCGTTATGCGCATAGCTTGTGGGAAAATCTACTCAAACCCAATGCGGACTTAGCCATTGATCTTCATTCTCAAACCAGTGGTAGCGCATATCCTCTGTACGCTTTTGCCGACTACCGAATTGAGGAAGCGATTCGCATGGCGAGGCTTATTAACCCTGACGTTATTCTTAACGATCCAGGTGATCCTGGTATCCTAGAAACCGTTTATAACCGCGCAGGTATTCCATCGATCACCATCGAGGTCGGCGTAGGCCGTTATACCGATCTAGAGATGGTAGAACGCGCGACCGCTGGGGTAATGAACGTCTTGCGTGACTATCACCTGCTTGAAGGTGACGTGATTACCCCTGAGCAAAACTGTGTTGAAGGCAATAGCATCACCAGTGTTAGAGCTGAGCAAGGCGGATTTGTGATCTGTCACGTTGAGTTAATGCAGTCCGTTGAAACCGGTCAGAAGCTCGCAACGCAATACAACAGTTTTGGTGATGAAATTCAAATCTACTTTTCTCCTACACAAGGTACAGTGATCAGTCACAATGTTGAATCGGTACGTGCTCCAGGATCGCTGGTGGTTCGACTGATTCATTAGTCATTGATGAATACCTGACTTTGCATTGGTTGGCAATATTTACCGCAAATGTACTAAAAAGGTTGGATTGGGGTGATTTACGCTGTATAGGTACGAATTGGTGGAAGCTGAGAGCTGTTTTGACGCAGCAAGACAGTTCACTGGTAAGACAAATCTAATAAAGCTCAGCCTTAATCAAGTTGATGATGCTGTCATTGCTGCAATGTGCTGCCGCCATGAAGGGCAAATAGAAATGATGTTTGAACGCTGTCAGATAGATTTAGATAGAGTGTTGCTGGTGGATAGTTATGAACACACATCCTTCTATTCAACCGATTGATTAAAAAGTATATAGTAGCATCACTGAATACCATTCTTTTTTATGAGGGAATAAGATTGTTAGCTGATTCTATGACTTCTATTAAGGCGTACTTGTACGAAAGAGCCGTTAGCCCACTGTTGGGTAGCCTTATTGTTTCTTGGGCTGCTTGGAACTATCAGTTTATTCTTTTGTGGGTATCGGGGATGAAGTTTCCTGAGAAGCTGCGTTATGTTCATGTCTTATATAGCAGTGATTATGAAATCTATCTGCAAGGGATGCTCTTTCCGTTCTTGACCTCAATGGCTTACTTGTTTCTGTTTACTTATCCCGCTGAATGGGTTTACCGCTTTAGTCTTTATCGACAAGGTATTCTTAAAGAATGGAAGGTAAAGAATGAAGATAATGACCGTTTATCTGTAGAGAAATCGAGAGCGATTCGACAGCAATTGGCTGATGCTGAGAGAGAAGCAGAAGAGCAGATTGAACGTAAAGACAGAGCTATTGAATCTCGTGATAGAGAGATTGAAGATTTACGTAGCCAACTTTCTGATATCAAAAAGCAAGTAGAAGAAGCTAAGTTACAGCCTGAACCACCAAAGCAGGAGCAAACTAAACAAGAGGCACCAAAGAGAATTACATTAACTGAAAAGGTAGAACAGTTAATTAAACTGGGTGTGTCGAAAGACCCTAAAACAGAGGATGAATACTTTGCTAATGCCCTGATTAGTATTTATAAAAATGGAGCAACAATACAAGGCCATATTCTTTCAAGTTTGTTCTCTGACAGGGTAAAAGCAAAATATTACTTAGATGAGTTGGTCCATAAAAAGCTCGCGGACTATGGAGGTGGCAGCTATTCATTACCGCATGAAGTTAAAGGTGTTTTTGTTAAACACTTCTAAAGTTATAAGGTGGACAAAATGAACCTACCTAGGGGTTGTTTTTGAATAGCATCGCACAGGTAAGACTTATATCGAGGGGGCTGTTTAGTCCCCTTTTTTATAATTGGGCTTTCGGTATGCGTGGAGCATAGCCATACAACAACCATAGAAAAGGGGGAAGACGCAGAGCGTAGTAATGTGTCAAACACATAGGGGGGTGGAAACAGACCTAGTAAATCCTTATTTCCCGATGCCTACTCGCCGTTATATTTCCGCTAAATACGGCGATACGGTTAGTAGCAGTATGAGCCACGCATATATTTAACACGGTTTCCATATTGGTCAGTTGTATCCACATAGTACGAAGGCAATGATATGTATGAGTCTTCTCAAGAATTTATTTTCAGATCACTGTAACCGCCGTTGCTCCATTGAATAACCACGTAGTTGTATATCGAGCTGTATTGGGGGTAGTTATTTGTAGTTTGAATCATTTGCTGACCAGAGACTACTTGGGCTATTAGTTTGTAGGCTTTGCTCCATGAGTAGTCTTTTCGTTGGTACTTATAACAAATGTCACCCTGACTATTAGCGTGTGCTGATAGTGAAAATACCAAGGTGCAGATTAAAAGTAATAGCTTTTTCATAGAGTGGTTCTTTCTGAATTTACCATCCTTGATTTGTTGAATTTGGCTTATCGACTACAAACAGTTTGTCATTCTGTTTGTTGTGGTGGTGACGAACTATAAATTCAATACGATGAACGGCATATATATAAATCTTAGAATGAGTGGGCCATAAAACACCCGTATTTAAGGTGAAGCGTATGCTAAATATGTAGGAAAATGAACTAGCTCGAAGTAATTGTGACATCGGTTCAGGCTGAGCTATTCGTGTCAGCTATAGTTTTTGTGAAAAACATTGCACTAGCTATTGAGAATGGGCGGTAGCTATTGTGTTCTCTTACCCCATATAGAAGAAGGTAAGTTCAAGATGACATGTAATATAGACACCAGTTGGCAAGATGTGGTTTCACAAAAAAGTTCTGATTTTATAAGAACTAACGAGGAAATGGATAAGTTTGATTGGTCTTCGGTTTTAGTAGACGTAACTGCTGAGGATATCGATGAGTTTAAATCTCATATCGTATTTACTAAAGAAGTAGTCACAGATGGTAAAGGAGAGGACGTAATTACAAGACAAGGCGTTTTCACGTTTAGTGTTGAAATCCTAGTTACTAAGTATGCTTATACCCCAGACCAACTTGAAGCTGTAGCAGCTACATTTGGTATTAGTCGAGAGAAGTTTTGGAAAGGGTACCATCAGTTCGGAGACTTGTACCCTCGTCCAATGTGCAGACATAGACCGTACTTTAATTGTACTCTTGAATAGAGAGTGGGACTATATGAATTATAGCCACTTGAATTGGGAGCAAATCGAGTTGTATCGGTATGAAGAAAGTCCGGGTAACTACAATCGAGTGGAGCTAGCCATCACAGAGAGAGCTAAGGTATATGGTGGGTGGCTTGTGAGAACTCGCTCTCAATTAAATTCATCAGACTATATTTTTGATGGGCAAGGCGTAGGTGTTGGCCACTCAAGCGGTCGTGGGGTTGGGTTAACTTTTGTCCCTGACCCTGATTACCTCTGGAGTGTTCCTTAAAACTTTAACCACAGCACTACCAAGTTGTATCTTTAAAGTCAGTTGTCATTGTTAATTTGTGTGCTTAGTAATTGAAGCCATTAGCTGTGACGCTGGCTTTTTTAGTATCGGGGTAGTGGAAAACTTGAATCTCTTTGAATACTTGTTTGAGAGAGCGGTTTAACTTTACTCGTGCTTTGAATAACTCTTCGTTTGATAATTCTATTGGATGGTATCCATAGGTTTCAGCTTGTAGAGCATTCGCCACTAACTGGCATGACTCACGGAAGTTCATATGGATGGAGTTAGTAGTTTCAATGGTTTGTGCCTTAGCTGTTTCTATTTGTTGCGTTCAGTTTTGTACGGACTCTGAGCGCCTTTTAATTTCATCTTGGAAACTGGGTCAGAGAAGTCTGAAGAAAGGCTTAGAAGCTGTTTGTAGGCTTCTTTGGATACCTTCTAATTCAGCTACATTACTATCAACTGTAGTTCCCTCGTTGCTAACTCATTGAATCGGCCAAAGTGTTGAGGGTGCAAGAGCTGCTCAATGACAAAGCGGTGCATTAGCTCAATGCGGATTGGTTTGTTAGTGCAGGTTTCCTGTTTGTATCGAATGGGTTAGCCCTTTTATTCTCCCAAGCTGCCTTAATACGTTCTGACTTGGTCTTTGATTTGTTGTGAGCACGTTCCATCACTGTAAGAGAAATGATGAGGTCTGTAGTTTTGCTCGTGAAAGGCGGTTTAGTGATTCGACCAGCAAGAAAGAACCATGAGGTATAGCACGTTGTTCCAAAGCTTTAAGGAACTGCCCTAAACCTTAGTCTTCATTGGTGTTTGCTGAGTTGAGTGCAGGTACACCAAGGTCAGTAAAGGATTGAATTAGAGAGCGTTAGAGAGTGTTTGGTGCAGTATTCTTGGGCTAGTTGTGTTTGTCTACTTAGGTTATCGCCCTTTGCTTGAATAGCGCTAGAAAAGCGGATGTATGAGTAAGCGGTTGGAGAGCGTAGCGATATGAGAGGTCGTATAGTGATCATGATAGCAGTACCTTAAAGTTAACTTGGACTGCTTCCGACATTATAGAAATAGAGTTGAATAGGTCAATGACTATTCGTTGTGAAGCGGAAAGGTAAATGTTACCGACTATTACCAGTGTTGGGTATCCTCCATTTCATTTTGCCTTCGAATCTATAAATTTTGTATAAATATTCAAACTTCTCTTCAACTAAAGCAACCCTTTAGACCGCAAACAGGGTTAAGTAAACGTGGCTATCTAGAGAACACCTTGTTGTGTTAATAGAAGATTAAAATCCTGACTTAAGAGTGTTAAATAGAGGGCGCGTTTGATTTTATTTTCACCAATGGTGAATAAGTTTTCATTATTGTCTTGTTTTGGCGTTTTTTGTGGATATAATCAATTTCACTGAAAAGTTATTCATTATTTATGAGTTTATAGTCATCTAGGGAGTAGTCAGATGAGCGATACACTTCTTGCCCACGAGAGCCACAAATCAAGCAGAAACCTGCTGATGTTTGCGATTCCATCATTATTGGGTTTGTTCTTTTTCCTTGCGCCACTTACTTACGATGGTAGCTTTACCTTTCCTTTAGCCTTAATGGCGAAAGCATTTAAAGCTGTTCTTGGTGATGCAATTCTACCAACCGTGACTGGAGTGATCTGTTTTTCTGCGATTGCTTCGATTGCTGCAAGTCTTATTAAGCCAACTTTTGTTACTCAATCTCCTCTGCTTACTAGACTTTTTGTTCTTACAACGACTTGGTTGGCCATTCGTACTCTAGGTGCGGTATTTACTCTGCTAGCACTGCATCAAATCGGTCCTGAGATCATTTGGAATGGCAATACTGGTGGGCTTGTTCTAAACGATCTTCTGCCATCACTGCTTGTGACGTTTTTCTTAGCTGGATTATTGCTGCCACTTCTATTGAATTTTGGTCTGCTAGAACTGCTAGGTACTTTACTAAGTAAGTTTATGCGCCCAGTTTTCCGTCTGCCGGGTAGAGCTGCGATTGACTGTATGTCTTCATGGCTAGGTGATGGTACGGTCGGTGTTATTCTGACCAGTAAACAGTATGAAGATAAAAAGTATACAGCGCGTGAAGCTGCTGTCGTTGCAACCATGTTCTCACCTGTGGGTATTTCGTTCTCGCTCGTTGTTCTTACTCAGGTCGGTTTAGCGAACTATTTTGTACCGTTCTACTTTGCTATCTGTCTATCGGGCGTGGTAGCGGCAATGGTGATTCAATTCCTACCACCTCTGTCATACAAGAAAGATCTCTACATTGATGGCAGCGCGCCAAACCGTGACGATGAGCTAGTACCAGCAGGCAAATCGACCGCAGGGTATGGTCTTGAGCTAGCGCTAAAACGTGCAGACAAGGTGAAAAGTTTAGGCTCAGTAGCAAAAGAAGGTTTCAGTAACGCGCTGGATATGGTGTTTGGTGTACTTCCAGTGGTAATGGCGATTGGTACGCTAGGTCTTATCGTTGCTGAGGCGACACCAATCTTCTCACTAATGGGCGCGCCATTTGTTCCACTGTTAGATATGTTAAATGTGCCAGAAGCAGCAGCGGCGGCAGAGACAATGTTAGTTGGCTTTACAGATATGTATGTTCCTTCAATCATTGCAGCATCGACGATTAGTACTGACTTAACCAAGTTTGTTGTGGCAGCGCTATCGGTAACTCAGCTTATCTTCATGTCAGAAACGGGCTCTGTCATTCTAAGCAGTAAAGTGCCAATTAACTTCTTAGAACTGATGGCTATCTTCCTGCTAAGAACGTTAGTGACTTTGCCAATCATTGTTCTAGTGGCACACGCTATCTTTTAACTAGAACCGAGTTGAAACTTACAGCCCGATAGGCATTTGTCTATCGGGCTTTTGTTTTTAATTCAGTTTTGAATAGTTAATAATCAACGCAATTAGCGTGTCCAAATCCTGCTTCGCTTTGCCTTGAAGTGGAAAGCCCATGTTGACTCGAATACAGTCAGTGTAGAGATCTAAAGTGCTAAACAAGCTACCAAGGCGAATATCCAATTGGAGCTTATCAACTTGCTCAGAAAACGCATTATGGTCGAGGCGTGGGATCTGAATCCACAGCACCATTCCACCTTGAGGGTTACTCAGTTTGATCTGTTTAGGCAGCTTGTTCGTTAGGTAAGTGAGGTATTCTTGCCTTAGCGTTAGTAGCTGATTTCGTCTGCGTTTGACATGTTTGGCATACTGACCGGACTCAATAAAGTCTGCCACAGCTAACTGAGTCGGCAAGGCGACACCATAACTGGCGGCGGCGAACTGGGTTTTATACTGCTCGAAATATCGGCCTGGTAAACACCAACCTAGTCGGTAGCTTGGTGAGAGGCTTTTGGATACTGAGCCGCACCATAAGACGTAACCACCTTTGTCGTAATATTTGGCGGGCAGTGGGGTGTGGGATGAGTAAGACAGCTCTAAATAGACATCATCTTCAATAACTGGGACTTGGTACTGGTTAGCCAACTGGGCGAGTTTTTGCTTCTGGTTAGCGGACATATTGATCCCTTGAGGGTTCATATGTGAGGTACAAAAAATCGCGGCATCGACACGTTGGTGCTTAAGATGGTTTTCAAGTTGCTCTAGATCGACCCCGTCGTCCAGAGAAGGAATCTCGATAATCTTGCGCGACATCTGACCAAGAAGTTCTATGATGCCATTAAAGCAAGGAGAGCTGATAGCAATGGTATCGCCCTCTTCACTGCAAGACTCTAATGCCGCTTTGATCGCTGACATACATCCGGCGGTGATCACTAACTCGTCTGAAGAAAAATGATGATCAAACTTGGCGAAATGACTAGCCAGTGCATCACGTAGGGAAGGTTCACCTTGGATATTAGGGTAATGATTGATGCGATCCCCCATGCGTCGAAGTGAGCGTCGAAAACTACGCTCTAACTCGGTGATGGACTGCTCGTCGTTGGCGGTACTAGAGACCCCTAGTGGACCATTGAGTGCGTTGTGAGTGGGTATATTTCTCTTAACATGAGAGACCTTACTGACAAACTGTACCAAGTCAGGGGTAAGGTGAGAGGGTTGACGCGGCGATACATAATAGCCAGCTTGCGGCCGGGCATGAATCCATCCTTGAGACTCTAACTCTTGATAACAGCTCACCACTGTCGACATGCTGACCGACTGCTGCTTAGCCAGTTGCCTCAGTGAGGGCATTTTGCCACCCTCTGTACGTTTACCGCTCTCAATCTCTTCAATAAATTGCTCGGCTAGCTGCCTATAGATACTCATCCGTGTATTCAAACTCAACTGTACTGGTTTTTGTTTTAAAAATTGTATCTGTATCTGATTGGTGCCTCAAGGGATACTGCTGAAAAACATAGGAGGGATGAATATGAAAAGAAATGATTTGCTGTTAGCTGTTCTCGTGATGGCGATTTGGGGCTTTAACTTCTCAATGATTAAAATGGGTGTCACCAATGTCCACCCATTATTGGCGACTGCAGCGCGGTTTGCACTGGCAGTGTTCCCAGCCATTTTCTTTATTCCTAGACCGAAAGTCGCGTGGCGTTACTTAGTAAGCTACGGGCTGGTCTTTGGTGTTGGAATTTGGGGGATGGCTTCTTGGTCAATTACTGCAGGGCTATCTTCAGGGATGTCGTCGATGCTGCTGTCTGGAAACGTATTAATTGGCATGGCCGTCGGCATCGTGATCTTCAAAGAAGAGTCGCCGGTTCGAAAACTTGTCGGCGCGGCTCTAGCTTTGTGTGCGCTGGTGGTATTGGTTTCAGCGACCACAGGCAATGTCACGCTCAATGGCGTTATCTTAATCATGATTGCAGCGTGTAGCTGGACATTGATGGGTGTGATCGTGAAAAAGTCACAAACAACCCAAGCTTTTGCTTTTAATGTCTGGGGAATGCTGTTTGCGCCAATTCCATTGGTGTTGTTTGCGGTCTCTCTGCATGGTGAGCAAATTCTATGGCAAGCCGTTGAGCTGTGGGATTGGAGTACGACTATTGCCGTGGTGTTTCAAGCTTATCCAACCACCTTGTTTGGCTACTGGGTGTGGAACATGATGCTGATTAAGTACCCGTTAAGTACTACCGCACCTTTGGTTTTGTTGGTGCCAGTCTTTGCTTTGATTAGTGGTTACTTTATGTATGACGAAGTGTTGTCGTTAGCTCAGATCGTTGCATCTGGACTGTTTTTGATAGGGATTGGTCTAATTGTTAAACCAGCAAAAGCTAAGGTTGAGCAGCCGATAATCGCTGAGAGGGATGCCTTGATTAAAACGGCAAGATAAACGTTCGAAACCGGGTCAGCTGATCACTGACCCGGTTTGTTGACGGTTGCTACATCAGTTCGACTTCGACGTCTGTCTCTATCTGGCTTGAACAAGCCAAAGTATAGCCGTTGGCAATATAATTTGATAAACGACCTCTGAAAATTTTAATATTCGATAATTGGGTTTTGTAGAGTAATCATTGGTAAATCTTTTTCTCCTTAAGTAAGGTTAAATATAATATTATTTTTGACTATAGACTTAAAATAAATTTATATCATCTAAATTTGTAACCGATAATTAAATTTTAAAATTTTGATCTTGTAGATGAGAAAATTAGATTGTTAATATGAATCGAAAACAAAAGGAGTAAAAAATGAAATACAAAATCTTATCTGCATTGATTCTTTCAATTCCAACTCAGGCCTTTTCTTATTGTCTTCCGTCTGAGCATGATGGAAGGTGGTATAAAGAAAAAGATGATAGCTATTTAGAAATAATCTCTGAATGCAAAGAAAGTGAAGAAGGAGTAGACTTTATGAAAATAACAGTAACCCATAGCCTTTATGGTGTTGCTAATAGCGTTTTTGAGAAGAAGGATGGATCAATCCGTGCTATTTATGAGGATGCGGTTCAAACGATAAAAATAGAAAATTCTCATTCTATTAGTGTGAAAACGAAGGAGATTTACACGACGTTGCTTCCTTGATTAGTTAAGTTATTAAGTTAATAGAGGCCGCAAGGCCTCTCTATTATATAAGCCAGATTGTATTTTAAAATTTTATAAATCTAAATGTTACGTTTTATTAATAGTGTTACTCTGCCACCTGATTGAGTATTAGAAAGTAGAGTCAAACCAGCTAGTCTTAAGGATATCTCTTTTATAAGTATAAAGCCTAAGCCAAAGCCTTCACTCTCAATCTGGCTAAGATTGTTATCATTAAAATTGGCAATAGTATGAAGGTTAAAACCTGGGCCATCATCATCAAATTTAATAACATGCCAACGAGGATAATGTGTACAAGATACAGAGACTTTTTTGTTACAATACCTAGCAGAATTTGACAAAATGTTAGTAAGAAGGACGTTTAGCATTTTCTCGTCTGTGGCAATTTCGAAATCAGAATCGATGATTTTATATTGTTTTTCTTGATCCAGCATAATTATTACATTAGTCAAAGCCTGTTTAAAACTAGTGTTGTTTTTTGCAATGGAATCGGAATTGTGAGTCTTAAGAAGATATAGGCTTGACTCACATACCATATTAAGACTCGAAATTTGATTATTTAGCCTATCGCAGAGGAAGGACATTTTTCCATTGTCATAGGACAACTCTTCTGTAAGCATGTCTATCGTTATTTGTATTGATGATAACGGTGTTCTAATATCGTGAGGTAGAGATGAGAAAATAGCTTTTTGCCTATCCTGAAGCGTTTCGATCTTCTGAGCCATGTCATGTTGGTTTTGAATAAGTCTTTTGATTAAATGAGGGCCAGATATTGGAGTTCTTACTTTAAATTTACCATGAGCATAGCAATTAGATAGGTAACTGAGTTTTCGTAGGCCTGTAGTCCAGTGACTGAATGTGACTAATAGTACAATAATGGTTATCAATAGCTGAATTAATAGCTCAATAATAACAATCATTTTTCGCTTGAATAATAAATGCTGATCTTTGAATTTGTTATTATCGAAGGTTACAGAGACAAATCGTTCTCCATAGGGCTTAGTCAATGATATAATGTTCTCGTCATTTGGGAGATCGCTAGGTGCTTTGTCATCGAACCTGAATTTCCATATGCCAATAGGTTTATTGTCACCTTCTGAAAAGCTTTCAATTACACTATTAACACGATAAATATTAAATTCGTATTTTACATTGTTATCGTATTTTTTTAATATAAAAAAAGAAACGGCTGAGCTAGCTAGGTAACCTATGATTAACGATGCTAATATCTGAAAAATGAAAGTTTTCACTTTATAACAACCTTGTAGTTTAAATAAAACCCTTTAGTTCTTCGATTCTTTATTAAAGAAACGTCGGGCAATAAGGAGGATATCTTCTTTCTTATGGAAGAAATTCGCATGTATATAGAACGATCTTCAGGGTTGTATTGGAAATTATGTACACGCTCAAATAAATCATGAACAGGTATAGGTCTATTTTCGTTAGCTAATATCTCTATTATTTCAGATTCTGAACCTACTATTGGTATTTCAATGTTGTCAAATATCAGAATAGACCTCTTGGTATCCAGAGTAAAAATAGAATCAATATTATGATCTTCAACTATCGTAGATTTCTGCAATAGATTTTCGATTCTAGCCTTTAGAGCACTAGTTCTTACAGGTTTTGGAATATAGTCATTAGCACCTAAGCTTAATGAGTTGGTTTCAGCTATTTCACTATCGTTTGCGGTCATTACGATTATAGGGTTGTCAAATCCTGCCGACCTTACTTCTTTTAATATTTCTATACCTGAAAAATAAGGTAGCTGAATATCGAGAATAACCAGTTCAGGGACTTCATTCAATATCTTTTCAGAAGCACCTTTTCCATTTGAGTAGCATGTTACGCTACATCCTTCTATTGTAGAGATAAAATAGCAAAGCATCTCTCTTAAATGTGTATCGTCTTCAATAACCAATATATTCTTTTTAATATGCTCTGTACCTGGTTGCATCTTCTATCTCCTGAGCCAAAAATAAAATTAGAACTTGTAGTCATGTGAATAAAAAATCTATTGAGGTTGGCGATAGGCCATGATTCATAGACGATTTAAGTGGTCTACTACATGTTAGCTAGAATTTTCAATTGATACATTAAGTTTTACTAAACTCGAGTCACGTTTGATAGTGATTTGTTGTCACAAACATAGAAAATTGAGCTGAGTATTTCTTATCCAACAGAGCGAATCATGCTGATCTAATCCTACAAGTTTGCTAAGTATGTTGATTATAGTGGTTTGGCCTAAATACTTCCAGATGCCAACATAGGTAGTAAAGTCTTCACTGTAGTAACTGAGTTGTTCAATAAAAAGACAACGACGTATATATTCTTCTGAATTTGAAAAGGATGCTGCCTATCGGACTCTTTGCTAAGGAAATTGAATTGCGCCCTATGATTAACGAAATTCACCTTCAGTATCCATGCATCGACAGTAGACGTATTCGAACAGAACTGGTTAAAAAGGGACATAACGTTAATCGCAAGCGTATTGTTCGGATCATGCGCGATATGGTCATTGGGGCTATTTGCCCCAATCCAAAAACCAAACAGGCGAATAAAGCACGCAAGGTCTATCCGTACCTGTTGCGTGATATCGAAGTCACTTATCCGAACCAAGCTTAGGCGATTGATATAACTGACATTCGAATGGCTAAAGGATTCCCGTACTTAGTTGCCTTTATCGATTGATATTGCATTAAGGTGTTGTCTTGGCAATTGTCGAACGTCATTTTTATCGAGGTGCTCGAAGAAGCGCTAAACACTTGGGACCGCCCGAGATTTTTAACTGCGATCAGAGGGGATACGGATCAGTATGGACGGAAAAGGTTGCTGGGTCGACAATGTTTTTATTGAGCGATTGTGGTGAAGACTGAAATATAAGGAGGTTTACTTAAAAGCTTACAGTAATCCCAGTGGAGCAGAACCTGAAGTCGGCCACTATATGGTGGTGTATTATAATTAGGACCGCAGCAATCAGAGACTCTATGACCTCACCCTGATGAAGTTTACTATCCGCTGAATGAGCTGGACCAGCTATTTATAGGGGTAGCTTATGTGTCGAACCACTAGTGTTTACTTCCCCTTGCTTACTCTGGCTTACCTTTCATTAAGCTTTCCCGCTTATTTAATTGATAGTTTTCTTGATAGTATATCCAGGCTTATTACTGAGGGATAAATATGGTTAGTCATTTTACGTTACATCTAAAAGGCGTTAGCCTTGAACTGAACTTTATTATTCAACCAATAGTATCTAGGTATAATATTGTCGCATACGAATGTCTTAGCGAAATAAAAAGTGATTCGATAGAAGCTCCCTTAGACAAAGCTGAGTTTTTTTCATCCCTGAGCAAAAAAAATCTCAGAGATATTGTCATCGCGCAAGTATCAATATTAAATCGTTATGCCTATTCTTTGGGGGAAGTAGTAGTTTCTATTAACATGCCCGCTTCGCTGATACTTGACTCGAAATTTATCACTAGAGTTTGCACAAGTGCAAAGTTTAACCTAGCTATTGAGGTGACAGATATAGACATAGCCGATAAAGAACTCGAGGCTCTAAGCCTAAAGATAGATAGCTATACGAACAATAATTATGCTGAATTTTGGTTAGATGATTTTTGTTTAAAAAATTTTAATGCTAGCATAATTACCAGTTTATCTTGGAAAGCTATAAAGCTAGATAAATCCATTCTTGAATCAGATGAAATCCTAAGAGAGACAATAGAGGTTTGTAGTATTAGTCAAAATTCCCACCTGATTTTTGAAGGTGTGGAAAGTAGTGAGGTATGCGAAAAAATAAATTATCAAAATCAAGACGCCCTAATGCAAGGTTATTACTTTGGAAAACCTAGAACTATAGATTTTTATGTCTCATAGTATGACTTTTATTCAAACTGAGAGAGCGTGAAAAGTAAAGAGAGGAATTTCATTTCGATTGCTATGTTAACGTTTTAATTGATAATGTATCCAATGTAGATAGAAAAACCTTACGATTCTTATTGGCTTTGTTGCTTAATTCGGTGAGAAGACATGGTAGCCCCATGTTGTTCAGTTCTTAAACAACATACTGAGTTTCAGGCATACCAAGCCCTGTAAGCTTGTTCAGCGCTTTGATCATAGCGTAAGTCTCGCCAACCTGAGCATTGTAATTTCTTAGGCTTAATTTCCCACCTAGCAGCTGTTTTACTCGGTACATTGCGGTCTCTGATAGAGAGCGCTTATGATAGCCATACCGCTTTTTCCACTTCTTGTTGGAGCCGTAAAGCTTCTGGCAACCTACCGCTAAGTTACGAGGATGCCCTTGTTCCCAGAAGGCTGCTCCTTCTCTTGGCGGGATAAGCGGAACAGCTCGCTTAATCCGTATGGCATCATGGCAACTCCTTGTGTCATAAGCGCCATCGCCTGATATCTCAATGATTTTGCGGCGTGTCTGCTTAAGCAAGTTGGGAAGCACTTCGGCATCGGTTACGTTAGATAAGCTCAGCTCTGCTGCAACTATTTCGTGGGTGTTGGTATCTACTGCTATATGTAGCTTACGCCAAACCCTACGCTTCCCGTCAGTACCATGCTTTTTGACCTTCCATTCACCTTCGCCATAAACCTTGAGACCAGTGGCATCAATGGCTAGGTGTTGTATCGCACCTCTGGTTTTAGTTTTAATTGAAACCTCAACTTCCTTAGCTCGACGGCTTATACAGGTGTAGTGTGGGCAAACAAGCGGGATGTTAGCCAGCTTAAATACTGAGTCTAGAAAACCTTGCAGCGCTCTCAATGGCATAGAGAAAACGCGTTTCACCATCAGAGCGGTAGTAATGGCTAAGTCGCTGAATCGGCGAGGTCTACCACGCTTGCCTTGTTTGTTTTGCTTCCACTCGGCGATCGCTTCCTCATCAATCCAAAAGGTCAGAGAACCACGGTTGATTAAGGCTTTATTGTAGTGCTTCCAGTTAGTTGTTTTATAACGAGGTTTAGGCATGAGGCTATGACGATTGATGAGTGTAGCCGATCAGATCGTAGCTTCTTGATTTAGTTCCATCGATTTAAGCAACAAAGCCTGAACTGATCATAACTATCAGAAAGTATTAAAAATTGAAATAAAGTCCGATTTCAATCTTACAGAGGTTTAACCAAGCTTAGTTTTGGCCGTTGTTTGATGGTGTTAGGTTGTTTTTGTGAATGTCACTGAAGCTTCAATAACTAAAAAATCGCTCATTTTTAATAATTTAATTGGATTTCTGCTAGGAATCGTTTGAACCAGCAAGATATTAAAACTTAATAGTGTGTATTTTAAACAAATTATATTAATTTTCAAATGGAAAAATTTCAAAATCTTAAAATTAGCTTAATGAGAAAATTAAGGCTATTGTCGTTTTTGGGATTTATACAACAAGGTATATTATGAAATTGTTTTTTGGATATTTTATTTTTTACATTATGACGATATCCCCGTTTTATTTGTTTGCTAATGAATTGGCCGAGGAGCTGGAAATTACCGGAAAAGATGAAATTAAAAAAAATACTAATGCATTAGATGTATATTTAAATCTCGGGATGGTTATTTCTGACTCAAGTGTGTGTGACTATAGTGAATGTTCAAGTTATGCGCCCGCTTATGGTATTGGAATAAGGAAGTTTGTAAATGAAAAGATATATTTACTAGGTGAATATAATAACAAAGGAACTCGAAAAGGGAGATTAGCTAATTCAAAAAATTACGATTTCCTAGAGAGTACGTCTTTGGATTTTGGGATTGGTTATAGGCTTGATATACAAGAAGATGTGTATGCTGGATTTGAGACAAATCTGTCTTACATACATACACAAGTTGACGGGGCTGATGAAAATCAATCGTACGACAAACGTTACGAACAGATTTCGCCAAGTGTCGGTGTATCACTTGGCTATAGATTTTCGGAAGACTATAACTTCGAAGTTAGTGTAGGACGAACATTAAATGTTTCTAACTTTGATATTGTGGACACGGACTTATTATTCTCAGCGGTGATCAGGTTTGGTGGTGAGCAATCGTCAGATAATAATTATTCTATTCAATTAAACGATAAAATGACAAATATCTGTTCGATAAATAAAAAAGTCTCAGAAAATATCCCAAGTCAAAAGATATTATTTGAAAATAATTCATATTCTATATCTATTGAACAAAAGAAAAAACTGAATGATATGGTTGTAAAATATAATCTTAACCCATTTAGATTTTCTATTATTGGTTCTAGTTCAATCGATGAAAATGGAATTTTATCTATGAAAAGGTCTAATGCAGTCGAGGAGTATCTAATTAGTATGGGTGTTAAAAAATATCAAATAGATAATTACTGGTCTGGAGACGCAATGGGAAAATTTTCTGATGAAAGCGTACTTGTTATACCAGGGAATCGCTATGGAAAAAAATATACAAACTTGGATCATTTAGGCTTTGAACTAAATTTTGGCGATGGGGAAAAAGAATCTGATAACATTTCAATTGTACCTTGCACATCCAAGGATACTATTTATGGTCAAGTAAAAAATGAAATCGATAACGTTTATGTAATCAGGTATGACATACAATCATATACTATCAAGAATGAATATTATGAATTACTTGACGATATAGTTGAAAATTATAAAAACAAACCTTTTAAGGTTTCCATTATTGGTTCTTCTGATAGTTTAGGACAATCATATAATAACAATCTACTATCAGAAAATAGAGCTAAATCAGTTCGAGACTATCTTATTTCTAGCGGGTTGCCCTTAACTGACCAGAACATTTTTTGGTCAGGTAAGAGCATGTCGCTTGATGTTGATAGCTATTTCCGCAGCACTTTTATTATTATTCATAGTTGAGGTAAGTATGTCTAGATTATTTAGCATTATAATTGTTATGTTGATTACTTCAATCTTGTCAGCATGCGGAGGTGAAGGTTCTGCCCCTCTATCCGGTGGGGGCGTTATTACGAGTAAAAAGAGATTAAACATAAAAGTGTCTTCATCTGAAACGTATGTAGGTGGAAAAGTAATCATATCTTCATATTTACAGTCTGATAGACACTCCAATCTTGACGTTTCGAAATATACGGTGTTTTCTTTAGTTTGTCAGTCAGGAAAAAATAAAGGGTGTGACAATTCAAGCTTGATAAAAAGAGAAGGAGAGAGCATATATTTTGCGCCAAAAGATAGTGGTGTTTATAAGATCAAAGCGACTTATGAAGATATGACTGAACTTGTCGATTTTCTTGTTGAAGATGTTAACACAATAGATCTTATTTCGAGTGTTTCAAGTACGCTGTTCATAAATAAAAGCGAACGATTTGATATAATTTCTCGTTTGGATAACGGGAATTCTACTATTATTAATTTTTCGGAATTAGATTTAACTTATGACGACGAAACTATTAAGATTGATTTAGAAAAAGGTCTTGTAGTAGGCTTAAAGTCAAGCGATGAAACTGAGGTATTGGTTAGATATACGGATTACAAAGGCAAAACTATATCGAAAACATTTTATTTTGAAGTGCGTAATGAGATTAAAAATATTTCTATCGAAACTATCCCAAGCGTCGCAGGGATTGATCAGATGGTTAATATCGAGTGTGATATTGAATTTGATGACAGCCGGTCTGATAACTGCGGCCTACTTAACTTCTCTCCCGTTAAAGGTCTTCATTTTGATGAGGAAACGTATACAGTGTCCGCGAGTAGTCCTGGCATTTATGAGGTTGAAGCCGCTGCGGATGGCCATCAATCCGCAACTCGATTAAATGTTGTTAGTGAGCCTGTTATAAATTATATACAGGTAGCTATTTGGCCGGATGTGACTTTGGTTGGTGCTAGATTTGAACCGAGATTTACTTTGCGCTACAACGATGGTTCTGCTAAGTACGATGTAACAATGACTGACAGCGAGCTAAAAGGAAGTTTTGAACTATCAGATGGGTTAGAGAAATCAGGGGATGTGATTACGGCTTTAGATGAAGGTGTCAAAACTTTAACATTTACTCCCTTAAATACTCATTTCGATACTCGTGTCCTTCGTTTATCGCCTGAAAATGTGAAGATTACTGGTCTAAAAGGTCCTAGTAAGGTTATTGCCGGAGATCAAATAGACTTGGAATTAGTCGGATATCTCGATAATTCAACTAGTGATTTGAACTCGCTCACGCAGCCAGAAGACTGGACCGTAAAACAAGGTCGCGCTGTTAATGAAAGCCAACCTGGTAGGTTTACTGTTCCCATCGACTTCAATGAAGGAGAAATCATAATAGAGGTAAATTTTGGTGGCAAGACATATAGGAAACAAGTTGAGGTTATCAGTATAGACGATGTTAGAAGCCTATCAATAAAAATAGAAAACCAGATAGGACAAGACTCAACGATGCTAGCATTTGGTCAATCAAATACTATTATTATGAGTGCAGTATTAAATGATAACTCAAAAATTATGATCAATCGAGGAAGCTTTGAAGTCGAAAACGAAGATATAGTGGATGTAGATAATTATGGTTTGGTAATTGGTCGGTTAAAAAATGGTGTCAGTACAGTTAGATTAATACATGGTAACCTGAAGTCAAACTTTTTAACTTTTAATGTTATTGACGAAGAAGTCGATAGGATTGAATTCGTCCCTCAGAACCATACGATTGGGCCAGGAGAATACTTTTATCCTGAACTTAGACTGTATACTATTAACGGGAGTGTAGTGAAAGTTAATAATTATATTCTTAAGTTCAAGTCCGGGCAAGAATTGTTCAATAGAGTCGGAATTGGTTATGTTAGCAATGGGTTCGGCATTGCCGAAGCCGAAACCTATTATGCGGGTAGAGTTGCAAATTTGACGGTTAATGTAAGGGATTTTAATAAGAAAGTAGCGTATATTTCTGACGACGGAGAGTTTAGCGAAAATGGATACATGTCAATTTTACCGTTTAGCGACAAAATTGCAGAGAAAACCCTTAAAGCACATTTTTATGACAATATCATGAATGAATATAAGGATTTGAGCTCACATCCTGACACCATTTGGAAAGCTCAATTAATAAAAGGAACAGAAGCGGATTATGCGATCGAAAATGGCATTTTTTCTACCTACAAAAGCGCAATAGGAAACATATACAAAATAACGGCGACTAACTTATATAGAGAAGCTGTTTTTACATTGACAATACTCGAGTCGAAAATCGAGAGTATTGAATTTTTTCGGACTGATGATGAAGGCAATCAAGTTATAGTTTCCAATCTTATTTTACCTCAAAATGGTATCTACTCTAATCTTGAAGCAAGGGCAATACTAAGCGATGGCTCTCATATTGATGATCTATTCGAATATTTCGATTCTGTCGAAACATCCGATGATGTTAACGGAGAAACACGGCAACTTCCCCGCTTCGTCCGTAAAAAAGTAGACGGTGATTTAAGCGAGCTTAGAGTGAAGCGGAATGAAAAATATTTAACAGTAGTTTCCGGAAATACGTTGGGTAATATTTCAAATAAACTTAGTTTTAAAATGGGGAGTCATGTGGTAAATGCTAATTTCGATATTATCGTTAAACCTGGGCTTGTTATTGCGTGGCCAAATAAGAGGGGACAGCTTCAAGCAGAGAGGTTAAAGGAGCATGTTCAATCTGATTTTCCTTATGCGTATTTTGTCACTCAAGAAATCGATAAGGGAGGTTTCACCGGGCATTATTGTGAGGCGCAAGTAAATGAATTGAATAAGTTTGACTCAGATTTTGAATTAGGCGATCTAATAGACAACATTGATGTACTCCACGCATTCGCGCACGGAGACGATACCTTGGGTATAATTTCAGGAGATAAAGTCTCGGGAGACGGATTTGTACCATGGCAGTTCAACGAAAACAAGCCGCGTCACCGCCTATATTTGAAAGCACCAGCAATGCTAGGTCTTTTTCCAAATGGAAAGGTAAAAATAAACGCTATCGATACTTATAAGGGTAAGGTTACCTACTCTAGTTCAGTGTTTAAGGCGACAACCTACTGGGTAGACGCCGCGAAACCTAGCGGAAAGTCTCCAGTTTTTACTAGAGATGATAATTATTATGAAATTAGAGATTCATTGACAAGATTTACCGGAATATGCTCAGCTGACTGGAAAAGAACTATACCTTATTTTTACTACCAAATAACAGATTAGTTTATATAGTTTGACCAGAAAATAAGTCATTTCCTATTTGATTAAAAAATACATTTTTTACTAAACCTGATCTCCTGAAACTGAGCGTTCTTTATAGAGAAGTTTGGTTTCAGGCATATCTTTAACAAGTTGTGGTTACTCGCGAGTAGCTTCCCTTCTCCCGATGACTTTATGCGATACGTAACGGAGTACCACAGTGGTCGACTTTGCTGCCTAATTCGAAGGAACTAAACTACGGAGTTACAATCTGATCGGCTACATCATTTAATCATCATAGCCTTCTGCCGAAGCCTCATAGCTTTGTTTCTTAAATCGATGGAACTAAATCAAGAAGCTACGATCTGATCGGCTACACTCATCAATCGTCGTAGCCTCATGCCTAAACCTCGTTATAAAACAACGAACTGGAAGCACTACAATAAAGCCTTAATCAACCGTGGTTCTCTGACCTTTTGGATTGATGAGGAAGCGATCGCCGAGTGGAAGCAAAACAAACAAGGCAAGC
>Ga0209379_10000098_pt1 | contig 115134 bp, 85 predicted proteins | sample tdDd001_FD_187124 | JGI IMG/M metagenome (GOLD analysis project Ga0209379, IMG submission 187124) | Marine sediment microbial communities from the Atlantic coast under amendment with organic carbon and nitrate - tdDd00.1 (SPAdes)... | ecosystem: Environmental > Aquatic > Marine > Coastal >...
TCACATGGTGATACCATTGAGCGCATGCCTGAAAATTACAAAGTAATTGCTAGTACTGCTGATGTTGAGAATGCGGCCTTCGTTATAGAGGGTGAAACATCTTACGGAATACAATTTCATCCTGAAGTTTATCACAGTACTGAAGGGGCAATATTGCTAAAGAATTATATCGTTGGTATTTGTGGTTGCAAGCAAGACTGGACTCCAGATGCATTTGTTGAAACAACTGTTGCTGAATTGAAAGAACAGTTAGGAGACGAAAGAGTAATTCTTGGTTTATCAGGAGGTGTTGATTCTACTGTAGCAGCAATGTTATTGCACAAAGCAATTGGAGAGAATTTACATTGTATTTTTGTTGACAACGGATTGCTTCGTAAGAATGAGTTTACCGATGTATTGAAAAAATACGAAACTTTAGGCTTAAATGTAACTGGTGTTGATGCTGGTGATAAATTTATTTCAGCTATGGCTGGAGTAACTGATCCTGAAGGCAAACGTAAGATAATTGGTAATGCTTTTGTTGAGGTTTTTGACGAAGAATCACATAAAATTGAGAATGCTAAATGGTTAGCTCAAGGAACCATTTATCCTGATGTTATTGAATCTGTTTCAGTAACAGGAGGTCCTTCGCAAACCATTAAATCTCACCATAATGTTGGTGGATTACCTGACTACATGAAGCTGAAGGTGGTTGAGCCATTGAAGCTATTGTTTAAAGATGAGGTTCGCCGAGTAGGACGAAGCATGGGACTTGAAGAGAAGTTTATTGCTCGTCATCCGTTCCCAGGACCAGGATTAGGTATTCGTATCTTGGGTGATATCACTCATGAAAAAGTGCGAATTCTACAGGAAGTTGATCATATCTATATTTCAGGTTTGATTGAAGATGGACTTTATGACGAAGTTTGGCAAGCAGGAGCTATGTTATTACCAGTTCAGTCTGTTGGCGTAATGGGTGATGAGAGAACTTACGAAAGAGTAGTAGCTCTTCGTGCTGTTAGTTCTACCGATGGAATGACTGCAGATTGGTCACACTTACCATACGACTTCTTAGCTAAGATTTCAAATAAAATCATCAATGGAGTTAAAGGAGTTAATCGAGTGGTATATGATATCAGTTCGAAACCACCTGCAACTATTGAGTGGGAATAATATATTGAGAGCCGTCCTTTTAGGACGGCTTTTTTATTGTTTAAAAACCTATGTCTAATTGAAAAGTGTTATTTTTCTCTAAAAGGCTTTATTTTTCAATATCTAGCTTAAGCGATGTTTGTAAAAAGATTGTATCTTTCGTTTTACTTTTAATGGGGTTTAAATTAACTAAAATATATATGAGATTATTGAATTCTACAATTAGTAAACATCTGTTTGCTCTACTGTTACTAACAGCCTTAAGTTTTTCTTTAGTTAAAGCTCAAGAGATACGAGATCAGACAATTAAGTATCAAAACTTAATTGCATTGGTTGATGCTTTTTATGTTGATAGTGTCAATCTGGAGAAGTTGACAGAAGATGCTATAATTAAGGTACTTGCAGAGCTTGATCCGCATTCTACATACATTAGTAAGGATGAAGTAAAGGCAATGAATGAACCTTTACAAGGAAGTTTTAGTGGTGTAGGTATTCAGTTTAATATTTTACGAGATACACTGATGGTTGTTGCAACGATACCTGGCGGACCATCTGAAAAAGCAGGCTTGAGAGCGAGTGATCGAATTATCAAAATTGATAATGAGAATGTAGCTGGGGTTGGTATGAAGAATACCGATGTCTTTAAGAAGTTACGTGGTGATAAAGGCACAAAGGTTAATCTTGCTATTCAACGTAAAGGTGAAAAAGAATTGCTTGATTTTCTTATCATTCGCGATGATATTCCAATTTACAGTCTCGATGCTTCGTATATGATTAACAAGCATGTTGGTTACATTAAATTGAATCGTTTTGCAGCGAAGACAGCTGACGAATTTCTGAAAGCTTTAATGGAATTGAAGGAGCAAAAGATGAAAGATCTAATACTTGATCTTCGTGGTAATGGTGGTGGTTATATGACTGCAGCGATTAAAATTGTAGATCAAATGTTTGATAAGGATCAACTGATTGTGTATACCAATGGTTTGAAATCAAAACGCCATGATAATATTTCAACGGAGCAAGGTTCGTTTAAAGAAGGAAAAGTGATTGTTCTTATAGATGAAGGATCTGCTTCAGCTTCCGAAATTGTTTCTGGAGCAATTCAAGATTGGGATAGAGGTCTAATTGTTGGGCGCCGTTCATTTGGAAAAGGATTGGTCCAGAGACAGTATCCTTTATCAGATGGATCTATGGTTCGATTAACAATTGCTCATTATCATACACCAACAGGTCGATGTATTCAGAAACCTTACGATAATGGAGTAACGGATTACAGAATGGATATTATAAATAGATATCGTTCTGGAGAGATGATTAATAAGGACAGTATTCACTTAGCCGATTCGTTAAAATATAAAACACTCCTGAAAGAACGTGTTGTGTTTGGTGGTGGAGGTATTATGCCAGATGTATTTGTACCCATTGACACCACTGTAAATTATAAGTACTTCAATCTTTTAGCTAGAAAAAATGTTCTTTATCCCTTTGTATTGACTTATATGGAAAATAACAGAGAAGACCTAAAAGCTAAATATCCTGATTTTAAAACGTTTAATAAGGGTTTTCATATTTCTGATAACATGCTAAAAGATCTGGTTTCTGAAGGAGATGAGGCTGGTGTTGAACATACTGAGGAAGAATATTTGGCTGTGAAAGAACATCTTCGAATTCACCTGAAAGCTCTTCTGGCAAGAGATCTTTGGGATGGTGCAGAATATTATCAGATTGTCAATCAGAATAATGAAATATTAAATAAGGCTTTGGAATTGCTTAAAAATCCTAAGAAGTACGAAGAATATTTAAAGTAAGAACTTACTATTTATGATAGGAGCCGGATATTTTCCGGCTTTTTTCATTTAAAAACACTTTAAAATAGCTGGAATTATTAGCTAAAGACTATTTTTGTAATCGTAAATTAGCAATAGTATGTATGCTATTGGCTATTCAAAGGGGTATAATTAATAACAATTGTTTTGAAGACAGATTCGGGTAAGTTTAGATTGATAGCAAAAACCTTTCAGGGTTTAGAAGAAGTTTTAGTTCAGGAATTAGAGAATTTAGGAGCTGAGGAAATTAAAATATTAAAGCGTGCAGTAAGTTTTGTTGGAGACAAGGCATTGTTATATAAAACGAACTTCCACCTAAGAACTGCGACTCGTGTTATTAAGCCGATTCATAAGTTCAATGCTTTAGATACCGATGAATTGTATAAAGGGATTCAGGAAATCGACTGGAGCGAATATCTTTCATTAAAAGATACAATTTCAATTGATAGTACAATTAGCTCGGAAGACTTTAAACATTCTAAGTTTGTAACATACCGTGTTAAGGATGCTATCGTTGACCAATTCTTCGAAAAAACAGGAGATCGCCCATCAGTTCGAGTGGTTAATCCTAGTTTGAGAATCAATGTTCATATTGACAAAAACACATGTACCGTTTCTTTAGATAGTTCTGGAGAATCATTACATAAAAGAGGTTATAGAGTTGCCGAAACAGCCGCTCCTCTTAATGAAGTTTTGGCTGCAGGTATGATTCTTATGTCTGAATGGGATAAAAAATCAAATTTTATTGACCCGATGTGTGGTTCAGGTACTTTATTGATTGAAGCTGCATTAATTGCATACAATATTCCTGTAGGATTGTATCGTAAAGAATTTGGTTTCCAAAATTGGAGCGATTTCGATCAGGATCTTTGGGATGAAATCTATAACGATGAAACTGAAATCGATTATGATGGCAATATCATAGGTTGTGATATTTCAGATAAAGCAATGGAAATTGCAGAAGCAAATATTCGTAACGCAGGTTTGAGAAGAAAAATCAAACTTAAAGTAATGCCTTTCCAACAATTTGTTCCTCCAACCGAAAAAGGTATTCTTATTACAAATCCTCCTTATGGAGAGCGTTTGAAGGTAAAAGATTTGGAAGGTCTTTATTCGATGATTGGTGAAAGATTAAAGCATCAGTTTATGGGATACGATGCGTGGATTTTGAGTTATGGCAAGGAATGCTTTGATAGTATCGGTTTACGTCCATCTCGAAAAGTTAGTCTATTTAACGGACCACTTGAATGTAAATTCCAAAAATACTCTATGTTCGCAGGGAGCAAGAAGGATAATTATAAAAATAGAAAAGAATAAGAAAGATAAGTGTTGGTAGATTAATCTTTTAGCTATTTTATTATATTTGTTGTGAAGAGTAATTAAATATAAAGATACTTTAATGAGTTTTAATCTGAACCAGTGGTTTACCGACAATTTGAGTGAAGACACCTTCTTTTATTATAAAGGGAGTGTTGATTCAATGAGGGTGACGGATATACTGGACAAGGTTGAAAATATTATGGATGAAAAAAACTTTCCTCTTAAGGAGAGAAAAAAAATCCTTAATATACTTATTGAATTGGTGCAAAATCTTTATCACCATGGTGAGAAATTTGAGATTGACGATGCTTTTAAGAGTTATGGATGTATAATTTTAGATAATGGAAATGGTGGCGTGAAAATAATCTCTGCCAATTTTATTAAGGTCGAAAGACTTAAAATTTTTACAGATTATATTGACCATACCAATTCTTTAGGTTCGAACGAACTCAAGGCCTTATATCGAAAAGTGCTATCCAATAATCATTACTCTGAAAAAGGAGGTGGTGGTTTAGGTATTATCAATATGGTAAGAAAGAGTGGTAACAAACTTAAGTATTGTTCTCAAAGAACAGAAGGAGAGAATTTCTTCTTGGTTCTTACAGTAGAAATTTAGTCTAAAAATAACGATATTCTTTTATGGATACTTTAATAATAGAAAGCAACTCAAAAACACCAAAAGTCGTATTCGATGCTGATAAAGGCGAATTACTACTTGAGGGACGCTCAATTCCCGAAAATTCATTAGAATTTTACATTCCATTAATGGAATGGATGGAGGCTTATTCTCATGAAGTAAAAACGGATATCATCGTTCATATGAAATTGGAGTATTTTAATACAAGTTCTTCAAAATGCATACTGGACTTTTTTAGAAAACTAGAAGTGATTTCTAAACGAGGAATCAATGTATCTGTTCACTGGTATTTTGAAGAAGACGATGAGGATATGATGGAAGCTGGAGAAGATTATAATGCTATTGTTGGCTTAAACTTTGTAATGGTTGAGCAAAAAGAAGCTTAATCTACCGATTAGTAGAATATAAAAAACGGGTTGATTCATATGAATCAACCCGTTTTGTATTATAATAATTCGCATAAAAATGCCTCTTATTCTCCATCGATAGCACCAGAACCAATCAATTCATCACCATCGTACCAGGCAGCAAATTGGCCAGCAACCACAGCACGTTGTGGTTCATCGAAAAGAATATATAAACCTTCTTTCTTAAAGTAAATTGTTCCTTTTTGTAAGGGTTGACGGTAACGAATTCTAATATCGTATCGTCTTTCACATTCTTCTGTCGGCATTAGGTCCTGACGAATCCAATGCGTTTCTTCTTTTGATATGAATAATGCTTTTCGCATTAAAAGAGGATGAGAGTGTCCCATACCTGTATAAATGATATTCTCCTTAACATCAGTGCCAATAACAAATAAGGGTTCAGCTTTTCCGCCTACATTTAAACCTTTTCTTTGGCCAACAGTGAAAAAGTGAGCACCGTTGTGTTCTCCCACCTTTTTACCATGATGTCTTTTAAACTGAAAGGGTTTAGCTATATCAGCCAACTCTTCCGATTTAGGTATAACTCGATGAGCATTTTCAGCTAGTACTTCGACAATAATTCCAGGTTTTGCCTTTAGTTTTTGTTGTAAGAAAATAGGCAAGTCTACTTTACCAACAAAGCATATACCTTGAGAGTCTTTCTTTTCTGCAGATGCAAGTTTTTCTCTACGCGCTATTTCTCTAACCTCAGGTTTCTCAATATCCCCGATAGGGAACATGGCTTTTGAAAGCTGTTCTTGAGATAATTGACAAAGAAAATAACTCTGATCTTTATTATTATCAACACCAGCTAGCAGGCTGTAAACCTCTTTACCATCAACAATTTTTGTTTCTTTTCGGCAATAGTGTCCTGTTGCGACATAATCAGCACCAAGTTCTACTGCTTTTTTCAAGAAAACATCGAATTTAATTTCACGATTACAAAGTACATCAGGATTTGGTGTACGTCCTTGTTCATATTCCGCGAACATGTAATCAATTACTTGTGCTCGATACTCTGTGCTTAAATCAACAAAATGAAATGGAATATCTAATTTTTTAGCAACCATTTGTGCAAATAGAATATCCTCGTCAAAAGGGCATTCTTCTGATTTAAGGCCAACTGTATCATTCCAGTTTTGCATAAATAATGCTTCAACCTCGTAGCCTTGCTCTTTAAGTAAGTAGGCTGCTACACTTGAGTCAACTCCACCAGACAATCCGATTACAACTTTTTTTGTCATTTCTTTTTTCTCCTACATTTTGAATCTGCAAATGTACTTATTAATATTCTTAACAGCAATATCGATATTTTCGATAACCTTTCTATTTACTTTCTGAACAAAATAAATTAATTTCGTATAGTAATTGGATTAGAATATTAATTAAAATTAAATAAGTAATGACTAAAAGTTTACTAGTTGCGTTCTTGATGTTTGTTGGTATTACGCTTAATGCACAAGAAACTCAGGATACAAGTTATTGGAAAAAAGGTGGGATGGCATCCTTGTCTTTTTCACAAACTTCATTGAGTAATTGGTCTGGTGGTGGTGACAATGCAATTTCTACTAATGTACAATTGAATTTGTTTGCTAATTATACTAAGGCAAAAAATGCTTGGGAGAATACTTTAAAGCTAGAATATGGCTTATTGAAACAAGGAGATCAAGGTGTTCGTAAAAGTATCGATAAAATCGATTTTGTGACTAAATATGGTCATCAAGCTAATGAAAAATGGTATTATACGGCTTTGTTAGATTTTAAAACGCAGTTTGCTAAAGGTTATAACTATGCAAAGGATGAAACAGAATCTGATGTGAAAGTTTCTAACTTTCTGGCTCCTGCTTATGTTTTACTTTCTTTGGGTATGGACTATAAGCCAAATGATGTTTTTTCAGCTTATATGTCACCAATAACTGGAAAAACGACTATTGTGAATGATGACGCATTATCTGAAGCAGGTGCTTTTGGTGTTGACCCAGGTGATAAAATGAGATATGAGTTTGGTGCTTTATCTAAGTTAACTTTAAAAAAGACTGTCGCTAAGAACGTTAATTTGAAAAGCACCTTAGATTTATTTACTGCCTACTCAGATACTTTTGGAAATATTGATGTGAACTGGGACTTGATGATAAACATGAAAGTGAATAAGTTCCTGACGGCTTCAATTAATACAACTTTGGTTTACGATGATGATGTTGAATACGTGGATAAAGAAGGTGTAAATAAAGGTGTGAAAATTCAATTCAAAGAAATATTAGGTATTGGATTAGCCTATAAGTTCTAAAACGATCTTAAAATAATAGGAATGCCTCTCGAGTTTAGACTTGAGAGGCATTTTTTTTGAGGCTGAATCTATAATAGCTTGAATTTGACGATTTAAAATTGATTTTTATGGATGCATCTTAAATTAAAAAACAACATTTTTATTACTGTTAAGCTAGCTTAAAATTGTATTTTCGGGATAAATTAGATTTACTATGTCATCATTAAATATATATCGAGCTTCAGCTGGATCAGGAAAAACTTACACCCTTACAAGAGAATATTTAAAGCTCGTTTTTGAGGAAGCACTAAATTATCGCAGCATTTTGGCGGTAACCTTTACCAATAAGGCGACTGATGAGATGAAATCTCGAATATTAAAAGAGATTTACATCCTATCGAAGGGGGATAAATCCCCTTATGCTGATGAATTGATGGAGCTCAATAAGCTCGATGCAAAAGCTTTACAAGTAAAAGCAAAAGAAATATTGAATCGCTTGTTACACGATTATAGCCGATTCTCAGTCACCACAATCGATAGTTTTTTTCAGAAAGTTGTTCGTTCCTTTACAAGAGAAATTGGTTTGCAAATGGGCTTTAATATTGAGCTCGATCAGCGTAAGGTTTTAAATGATGTGGTGGATCTTCTTTTTCTTGATGTGGATGAAGATGAACAATTACGTTCTTGGTTATCTGATTTTGCAGAATCGAAGATAAAGGAAGGTAAAACATGGAATTTCAAGAATGATATTCTTGAAGTGGGCACAGAGGTGTTCAAAGAAGATTACATGAACTTTGATCAGGTTTTGATTGAAAAATTATCGGACAAGAATTTTTTAAATGCTTACCGTAAAGGATTAAAACAGATTAAAGACGAGTTTGAAAATACGCTTAAGGAAATTGGAACAAAGGCGGTTAATTTAATCGAGAATCAAGGATTAACACTTACCGATTTTTCTTATGGGAAGTCAGGCTTTGCCAATTATTTCTACAAGTTACAGGCTGGTGATATGGTTGAGCCAGGTGCTCGGGTACTTGCGGCGATTGATAATCCTGATAAATGGACATCAGCTAAGGCTGGTGCAGACTTAAAAGCAGCTGTATCTTCTGTTTACTCCGCTGGTTTGGGTACTTTATTGAAAGATGCCGTTGAGTTTTTTAATAATGAGTGTCATTTATATTTTTCGACAGACAAAACGCTTAAGTATATTTATACGCTTGGAATATTAACTGATATTTCAAAAAAGATTCAATCGTTTACCGAGGATGAAAACCTCTTTTTATTATCAGATGCTTCCCGCTTACTTCGCAGTATTATAGGAACTAACGATACGCCTTTCGTTTACGAAAAGATTGGCAATGTGTATAAGCATTTCATGATCGATGAGTTTCAGGATACTTCTTCCATGCAATGGGATAATTTTCGTCCTTTGGTAGGAAACTCTTTGGCTGAAGATAATCGTTCTTTGGTTGTTGGGGATGTGAAACAATCGATTTATCGATGGCGGAATGGTGATTGGAAATTACTTGCTGAGCAGTTGGATGTTGATTTTAAAAATCAGGGTGTAGAAGGTCTGACTTTGGATAATAACTGGCGAAGTTCCAAAAATGTCATCAATTTTAATAACGCTTTATATGCTATAGCCTCTCAGGCTATGCAAAACGATTATAATAATTCGATTCCTAATGGCTTAGAAGATAAACTGAGTGTAGAGCAAGCACGAATACTGAATGCTTATTCTGATGTATATCAGAATTATCCAGGAGGAGAAGATAAGTGTCCAGGTTATGTGAAAGCGCATATGATTGAAGTTGAAAAGGGAGAAAAGTGGATAGATCGTGTTTTAGAATGCTTACCATCTCAAATTGAGGAGATTCAAACTAAGGGTTATAAGGCTGGCGATATGGCTATTCTGGTTCGTAATGGGCGAGAAGGGGCACTGATTGCGAACAAACTGATGACTTATAGTAATTCAGAATCTGCGATTGAAGGTATCAATTATAATGTGATTTCAAATGACTCGCTTTATCTTAAAAACGCTTCAGTTATCAGTTTTTTATCTCATCTGTTGAGATATTTTATTTATCCAGAGGATAAAATTAATTTAGCCTATTTACTTCAGGAATATAGTCTGTATTTAAAAGAAAATAAGCCTGAGAACCTTGATGATATCTTTGCACAGAGCGAAGACTCTGAAGATCTGTTTAAAGGTTTGTTCCCCCTTGAGTTTACTGAGAATATTTCATTCTTAAAGCGACAAGCTCTTTTCGATTTGGTAGAACAGCTAATCGATATTTTTGAACTAAATAAGCGCCCAACTGATTTTCCTTACTTGGAGGCTTATCAGGATTTGGTTCTTGGTTTTTCGCGAAGTGATGCACCAGATCTGAACTCATTTGTTGACTATTGGGAAGAACGAAAAGATAAGGAAGTTATCTCTGTTTCTGATCATCAGGATGCCATTCGCATACTAACCATTCACAAATCGAAAGGTTTGGAATTTAAGGCTGTTTTAGTGCCATTTTGCGATTGGGACTTGGATGATGTAAAGCACACAAAAATACTTTGGTGCCAACCAGAACTTGAGGGTTTCAATAGCATTGATGTTTTGCCCATTCGTTATGGATCAGATTTAAAACAAACGATCTATTATAAAGAATATTTTAGTGAAAAGCTTCAAGCCTATATCGATAATTTGAACTTACTTTATGTTGCCACAACGCGAGCAGAAGAGGTTTTAATTACCTATTCTCCCTTACCAACGAATGATAAGTTTTCGAAAGTGAGTCATCTTTTATTCCATATTTTTGAGAATGCTGCCAAGTATTCTGATTCCTTTGGTGGGAAAGAACTCATTAATATGAATACTTATTGGAATGATGAGAATAAATACTTCGAGTTGGGTGAACTCGTAGAGAAGGAGAGAGAGGAAATTGAACCTGCAGCTGAGCAATTAATGACTGAATACCCTGCTTCTATGCTTGATGACCGGTTGAAATTACGATCGCATGCTGCAGATTATTTTGATTTCTCAGAAGCGGCATCTATCGATAGTTTTGCACCAGTGAACAGAGGTAATATTTTGCATAGTTTGTTTCAAGATATCAAATATGCTGATGATATTGACTCAGCCATATCGAAGCTTAAATTTGAAGGAAAGTTAGATGAGTCGCAGTCAGAAGAAGTGAGAACCATGGTGGAAGAGTTGTTTACAAAACCACAAATTGCTTCCTGGTTTTCTAAGGATTGGCGTGTGATAAACGAACGCGATATCCTTCTGGGAGAAGGCAATACTTTGCGACCAGATAGAGTCATTGTAAAGGATGAAGAAGCCATTGTGATTGATTATAAGTTTGGTAAGAAGAAGGAGAAGGCTCATGTTCGACAAGTTGGGGCTTATAAAAAGCTACTCGAGAAAATGAATTTTAAGCAGGTTTCTGCCTTTATCCTATATGGGAAACTCGATGAAATTGTAGAAGTTTAAACACTATATAAAGCGCTAAATATGAAATTAATTTTACTTGTATTATCTGTTTTTATTTTATCCTCATGCGATTTTACTCGTGAGAAATTTTCTAAGGAAAACGATGCTGTTGAGCAATCTTTCTCAGTGGATTCAAATTCTAAGGATAAAAAAAAACTGAATGGGAAAGTTCGCTATAAATTTCCAAGTGGAAAATTGAAATCTATTGTCAATTATAAGGACAATAAGAAAATAGGTACTAGTCGTACTTTTTATGAAACAGGAGAGAAACAATACGAAATTCCCTATGTTGATGGAAAAAAGCATGGTCTTGTAAAATGGTTTTATAAAAGTGGAAAGTTGTATCGATCTACAAGTTATAAGGAGGGATTAAAACACGGGGCTCAGATAAAATATTGGGAAAGTGGTAAGGTAAAATCCGAAATGTTTTTTGAAGCCAATATGATGTGTACCGGTTTAATAGAGATCTCTAATACAGGCAAACAAAAAAAGGCACCTCAGATACAGGTTAAACATGTTAATCTGTTAAGACAAACGAATATGTATCATTTGGAACTGAGCTTGAATAAAAAGTTCAGAAATGTGCAGTTTTATATTGGTGAACTGGTGAACGGAAAATGTCTTCCAATAAAAGTGAATTCCTCTTTAAGTGAGCTGAAAACAAAAAAAGGAAAGGCTGTTTTTAAGTTTAGTATACCGAAGGGGAGCAGTACGGATAGAGATATACCTATTGTTGCTGTTGTGAAGACCTCTTATCAAAATCAATATGTTTTAACGACTAAAACAAAAGTGGATGTTCGAAATCCTAACTAAATCTTTTAGTTGATTTTTACATTTATCAAAGCATTGGGTGTATTTAAAAGTCAGTATCTTTACGCTCTATTTCTAATCATTTATTGGATGTTTGGAAAGAAGAAATCAAATAAGAATTAATAAAAAAGTAAGCATGTTTAATTTCGATGATATAAATCTGGACCGAATCGTGGTTCATAATGTAGGTAATAAACATCATGAGGAGACTTTGAAACTTTCAAAGCTGGGTATACAATTGGAAGATGATGATGTTAGAGATGTTTTATTGAAATATTTCTTGTCAGCCTTTAATAAAGAGGAATTCTACAATTTTCAGCACGAAGAAGGATTAAGCATGAACGAGGTGTATTGTTTTGCTTCTGAGTTTTTTGAAACAAACGAGAGCTTCTACGATCAATCGGTAAATATTGCCATGCATCTTTACGATAAATCAAATCACCCAAATATAAAAGGAGGGGAGTTTTACTTAGTTGCATTCTCGGGTTGCATTGTCGATGGTGAGGTTTGTGATGCTTTGGGTATTTTCAAATCGGAGAATAAAGATACCTTCCTTAAGGTTTATCAGAACCAAGAGAATTTTGAACTAGGTTGCGAGAGTGGTATTAATATTAAAAAACTGGATAAAGGTTGCTTAATCTTTAATACAGAGAAGGAGAACGGTTATAAGGTTTGTATTGTTGATAAAACCAATAAGAATAACGAAGCCATCTATTGGAAAGAGGATTTCTTGAACCTAAAACTTCGTGAAGATGATTTCTACCACACTCAGAATTATTTGGAGATGTGTAAAGGTTTTATTGGGGAAGTTTACAACGATGAGAACGAAGTTGCAAAAGCAGACCAGATTGATTTAATGAATAAATCGATTAATTTCTTTAAGGATAAGAAGGAGTTTAATGAGGATATGTTTAAGCAAGAGGTGATCGAACAACCAGAGGTTGTGAATGCTTTTGATGAATATAAAAGTTACTATCAAAGTGAGCACGATGGTGATGTTAATGCCGATTTCAGCATTAATAAAGATGCGGTAAAAGGCGAGCAACGTTTCTTTAAACAAGTTTTGAAACTGGATAAGAATTTTCATGTTTATATACACGGACAACGAAAATTTCTTGAGAAAGGATTTGATGCATCACGCGATATGAGCTTCTACAAATTGTTCTTTAGAGAGGAGAATTAAAAACGTAATCATTCGTTTAAAAGATATAGCCAGCAGAAGAAATTCTGTTGGCTTTTTTTGTGCTTAAAAGGTTAAAGACAAAGGACACACGATCGCCTTCTGGCACTTGAAAGGTTTTTATATAGAGTTCTCCCATTTTAGGGGAGATCCTGGCAAGGAGAGGGGTGCAACAGAAGTTTATTTAAGAGTTTCTCTTTTGAAGGCAGGAGAATTAGAAAAGTAGTCATTCGTTTAAAAGATATAGCCAGCAGAAGAAATTCTGTTGGCTTTTTTTGTGCTTAGAAGATTAAAAGTAATAGGGCACCCTTTCGCCCGCCGGCACTTTCCCTAATAGGGAAAGAAGTTCTTATAGAGTTCTCCCATTTTTGGGGAGATCTTGGCAAGGAGAGAGGCGCAACAGAAGTTTATTTAAGTGTTTTTCTTTTGAAGGCAGGAGAATTAGAAAAGTAGTCATTCGTTTAAAAGATATAGCCAGCAGAAGAAATTCTGTTGGCTTTTTTTGTGCTTAGAAGATTAAAAGTAATAGGGCACCCTTTCGCCTGCCGGCACTTTCCCTAATAGGGAAAGAAGTTCTTATAGAGCTCTCCCATTTTAGGGGAGATCCTGGCAAGGAAAGGGGTGCAACAGAAGTTTATTTAGGAGTTTTCCGTTTGAAGGTTGGAGAATTATCATCAAGCCTAAAGGATGCTATTATCTTGTCTAAGACAGTTGTTAAGTCAATAAGTTCTTCATTTTTGATTCGAATCACTTTAATGTCTTTGTCTGATAATATGGCATCTCGATTAGCATCTTTTGCCTTTGTAAATTCATGAATCTTTCCATCTAATTCAACAGCCAGCTTCTCAGCTATGCAATAGAAATCGGGTACGAAAAAGAAATATTCGTCTTGACAGGAATCGTAAACAATGGCATGTTGTCTTAAAAATTTTCTTCCACGAAGTTGCCTGTTGCGAATATGTTTCCATAGCAGTTTCTCAGATGGAGTTGTGTTATTCCTGAGCTTACGTTTTATTTCTTTAATCTCGTGATATTTCATTCCAAAGATTTTATATCATACAAAATAAGCATTTTGTTCTAAATTTATCTTTTCGGGGAAGCCGAAAAATCACGAGTACGCTTTTTTAGATTTTTTTTCACCCTTTCGCCTGCCGGCACTTTCCCTAATAGGGAAAGAAGTTCTTATAGAGTTCTCCCATTTAAGGGGAGATCCTGGCAAGGAGAGGGGTGCAGTAGAAGTTTACTTAAGAGTTTTCCTTTTAAAAGCAGCAGAATTAGAAACGTAACCATTCGTTTAAAAGATATAGCCAGCAGAAGAAATTCTGTTGGCTTTTTTTGTGCTTAAAAGATTAAAGCCAATAGGACAGCCTATCGCCTGCCTATAATTATATAGAACTCTCCCATTTTAGGGGAGATCCTGGCAAGGAGAGGGGTGCAACAGAAGTTTATTTAAGTGTTTTTCTTTTAGATTTCTAAGTGATGAATTTTTCCATTTAATAGGAATTAGATTACTGTCTCTGGCATTTAAATCCTAATGCAGGTTTTGTATCGATATATATAATGAGTTCATTTTTTCTCAGATGAGTCATGGGAACTGTGAAACTGCAGATCCCATCTGTTCTATTAACTGTTATTCGATTCCCGAATTTTTCATTACGATACTTATAAGCAATATGACTTTTAGGGGATAGGTTTTCAATTCTAAATTGAATGCTTTCCCCTTTTTTGTATTTTAATATACCTGATTGAGGAACAATTAGCTTGATGTTTGAATCCCAATAGGCTTGAAAGATTTGATACTGCAAACCAAACTCTTTGATGGACATTTTTTGATCAAGAAGTTGCCACTGACTCTTATCTGGAAAATGATTGATGATAAAATCACTTGGCTCCGTATCAAAAAATGAAGGGTTGTATGATCTCCTGAAACGCATCTGACTGTAATCAACAGAACCAGCTCCCCAGGTTACATCGACTAAGCGCCAAGTTCCATCAAGTTTTATGGCGTTCCAAGCGTGGTTCGAAGGAAGTCTTGTGTTTCCAATCTCAGCAATAAAGGTTTTCGAACTACCCGTAATCATTTCACATTCTATGTTTAAATGAGTACAAAGTGCTTTGTAAAGCGTTGAGTAGCCTTCGCAAACAGCCTTCTTCCTTTTTAACGTTTTAAGGGCTAATTCTTTTCTAAATGCTTTTTTTTGTGCTATCAGGTCAGCCTCCGAACTGTATTTGAATGCAACTCTTTTCTGCTTGTTTATTCCTTTAACATCGTAACTAATGTGATGCGTCATCCACACATAGGCTGCCTTGGCTTTGTCTTCAGGTGAATGGAAATCCGCGTTTATTTTATTTGCCAGAGCCTCCACAGAATTGAATCGACTCGGGTATGTTAAAACTTGCTTCTCAAGCGTGCTGTTTTGTGCCTGAATCCCAAGACTTGAGATTAGGAAAATGAAAAGGGCTACTATTTTAAAGGAATGAAACATGTCGGTTAATTTTGAATTTCGGAATCAAAACTAAGTAAAAATGGATGGCATATGGCTTACAGACTGTGAAAATTCCCTAAATAAGTGAGCTTTCTTTCCCAGTTATTCTTTTGCTGCTCTGCCTTTTTACTTACAGATGCATTAGGTGCTATAAAGTTAGATGGGTATTGATAAACTAGAAATTGCTTTTGGTCTAAATCTCTAACTATTAATAGGCTAATGATTGACGCTGGCTATTTTATTTTGTAATTTAAGTCTTATTCAAAAAAAATGGTAGCTATGAAAATGTTAGTTAATGTCGTTTGTCCCGTAGAACCCTTCAATTCAATGGTTAGAAATGGTACAGTTGGTGAAATTATTGGTCGTATAATTGAGGATACCAAGCCAGAAAGTATCTATTTTACTGAACATGACGGAAATCGAGGAGTCGTTATGGTAGTTGATGTTCCTAATGCATCAGACGTTCCATCCATTGCTGAGCCATGGTTTTTAAATTTTGAAGCCATTTGTGAATTTCGAATTGCCATGTCGCCTGATGATTTAATGAAGGCTAACCTTCCTAAACTTGCTGAAAAGTGGAATGAAGTCCCTTAGGCATAAAAGAAAAGTGTGAATATAGAGAATCACTTCATGGGTATGGAGTGATTTTTTTATGATTCAAATTTTGAAGATTATTTGGAAGTATTCTAAGGTTTTATTTAAGCTATAGCTAATGGTGGTTGATGAGGAATAATTAATTTTATGGATCTTTTTTTAGGTATGAAAATATTTGCAAAAAGAAACACATAAGGAGTGTAAAGTATATCGTGCCTTACATAACTGTTGGGCGCAATATTTACGTTGACATTAATATTAAAAGGATAATTTAAGACACTATTCATGAATAAAACATTTTTAATCATAGGAGCCATTGTAGTTATTGGGATGGTGATTTTCAAATTTGGAACAAAATCAACGGATTCTGATTTGAAAAACACTTTGAGACCCAACAATTCGATAAAGCCTACTAGTTTCATTAAAAATGACAAAGTAGTTATTGTCAAGAATGTAAAATTAGAATATTTGAAGATAGCTATTGAACAATTTTGTAACCTGAGTAATCAAGATGAATTCATCGTATTGCCTAGATTAATAATACTTGACAACAAATTTGTAATAACTTTCCCTTACGATATTAGATTCGACCAATTTTGCTTTTTCGTGAACTACATTAAATATGCTCATGAATTAATATTGAAACCAGATTACAAGCCAGACATTAAAGCATGGTGTACAACCGAAACAACGTTTACCTGGATGACAGATGAAATTGTAAACAAAAAGGTTATGATTTACATACCAAATTGGGATCAAGAATATGATAATGTATACCTAACTACACAAGACAATTTAGGTTTTAAGATGGGTTTTGCTTTAGGTGAAGAAAACAAAAGACTTATTAAGCCTGAACTTCAATTTGAAAAGATAAATATAGAATTGAGTACAATAACAAGCAACGAGAAGCTTGATTTTGAATAAAATACTTAGGCCAACAAAAGTAACCATTGCACAACCCCATAAATTGAATAATTAGCTGTTTTTTTAAATTATTGAATTGTGACACAGCCACAAAAGCTATATGTAATTCGGGTTTCAGCGGTTGCTTAATCGCAGTTCTCCATTGCAACACCGGCAAATCGTTGTGTGGCATACAAAAGAAACCTAACTATATAGATGGATAAAGAATATAGAAATATAACACCAGAAGAGGTTTTCTTTATTTTTAAAGAAGAACATAGAATTTGCAGTCCGTTGGATTTTGAAGCTGACCCAACAGTAAAATTGAGTATGGAATCTTCAATTAGAGAATGGCGTGATTCGATGGATTTACTTCCTTGGAGAAAATTAAGCAAATACTTGAATGAGGAATTTGAAATTAATATTCCTAAAAAGGAATGGGAAGTTATACTTGAGCCAGATAGGAAAAAGAAACTAGCTGATGTATGCGAATTGATTTCAAAACATGCTCAGATTGAAATAATAAAACCAATAAAAGTGTTTGGACAAGAATGTCTTTCAGCTTCCATTTTTAAAACGATCAAGAGAAATTTAGCTAAAAGAGGAGTTGACACTGCTGGTTTAAAACCGTCTTCACCTATAGAACCGTATTTAAAAAACAATTTTGGAGAGTTTATTGAGCAGATAAATAAAAACTATACAGGAGTGATTCCTGAAATAAAAAATTCAGAAACTACGATTGGTAAGATAAATTCTTTGATTTGGATTACATTCATGATATCGCTTTTATTAGGATTTTTCTGGAGACCAATTTGGATTATTACAACAGTTCTATTTATTACTGGATTATATTCTGGTTTTAGCGAGCGAAGAGAGTTTAAAGAAAATTCTGAGATGATGTATATTCCAGAGATTAGGACATTTAGAGAATTGGTTGAAGCGATAATAGAGAAAAAGTACGCCATACAACAATAAATATAGGTCACTGGACGGTTAGTGCTAAATTTGAAAATGAGAACAATTAATAAAGTATATAGCGGTTTGATATGTAGGTTTTTGAAAATGCCCAAAGCCCCATATTTCAACGTTAGGTGACAATAAATTGACCAACAAGAAAACATCAATACAACTAAATATACACTATGCATATATCAAGGATAACAATAAAGAATTATAGAGGTATTCGAAATCAATCTCTTAAATTTTCTAAGTTTAATGCTCTTATTGGCAAAAATGATTGTGGGAAATCTACAGTGATCAATGCAATCAAATTATTTTTTGATGATTCAAAAGCCACGCCTAAAGATTTCAATTATTATCAATCAGATGATAAAAATATTGAAATTGAAATAGAGCTTTCTGGATATGAGAAATCTGATTTTAAACCTTTCTTGATTAAGGGTGATAAAAAGACTGGCTTTGATGAAGTTGCTGATGATTATATTTCTGATGGTACTTTAATTATTAAGAAAGTATGGGTACATAAAGAAAATGTAGATGTTGCTGCAAAATCGAGTATTAAGGTGTCAACTTTTACAAATTCGCATATTCACACAGATAAGAGGCTTGTAACTGCTGGTATTAGAACTCATGAGGTTGAAATACCAGCAGAGGGTACTGGGAAAAATTCGGATTTAGAAAAGTTACATTATTTAAGATTAGCTATGGATGAAATGTCTTGTGAAAGGTCCGATATATGGCAGGATGTAAAGTGGACTGAAATTAAAAATTGTGTACCAACTGTGGAACTATTTAGAGCTGATCAATCTATAGAAACGACTACTACGGAGTTTAAAAGTACTTTCTCGTCCGAAATAAAATCGATTATTGCTGATGAACGGGATAAAGATGAAGGTAGTACGCTTTCAGGTATTGAAGCCATCATAAAACAAAAAATTATAGAAGAAAGTGTCGCTATTAGAAATTGCATGTCCGAACATATTTCTGATTTAGAGGAACTTTTTATCAGACCAAATTTTTCATGGGAGAAAGGTGTTGAAATCACAAATGTTGAGATTAAACTTAGTGGCGATGAACAATCAATTCCTTTAGAAAATAAAGGTTCTGGATATAGAAGGCTTTTTATGGTTGGCCGTCTAAGATATTTGGCTGATAAAAAACATTTGAGAAATGTTATTTATTTAGTTGAAGAGCCTGAAACCTTTTTACACCCATCTGCACAAGAGGAAATGAGAAACTCTCTTTTGAGTTTGTCTGCTTCAAATCAGGTATTGATTACAACTCATTCTCCCATATTTCTTGGTGCGACAGATGATAATGCAATTACTCTTTGCAAAAAAGAGGAGACAGTATTACTATATGAACAGAGGAATGATGAAGAATTTCTAATTGATATAGCTAGGCAGATAGGAGTGAAACCAAGTCACAATATCTTAGATACATACGAGACGATAATATTTGTCGAAGGATCTAACGATATTAAATTCCTCAAAACTGCGTCAGAAAAATTAGGTAAGAATTTACACAATATGATAGATAACAGTCAGATTGTAGTGTTTGATGGTGGAGGGAAATCATTAAACAATTTCATCGATATAAAGTATTTTGAAACTTTAGAGAAAAATATGTTCTTGATTATTGATTCGGATATCTACAATGTTGATCAAATTGGAGTAAATCCAGGATTAGATTTACAACAAGAAAATAATGCGAGTTTAAAAGTGAAATTTGAAACAAAAGCTAAGGCAAGGGCTTTTATTCTGAATAAAAAGAATATCGAAAATTATTATCATCCAGAAGCAGTAAAAAGACTTTATGAGTTAGATGAAGTCTATGAAGGTCTGTTTCCAGATAATTTTTGTGTACCAACTTTTTTGAAACAACTAAAGTCTTCTAATCCGACAAAGAATATTCAAAAGAAAAATAATATTGCTTTGTATAATGAAATGACTTCCGAGGAATGGGTGGCGGTTTCAAACAATGAGTTTCAAACAATTTTTGATGTAATAGAAAATGCTAGTGTAGAAGATGTAGTTCCATCTTAACTCAGATTCATTAGATTTATGATAGTGTTGAACTTTTTACTTGTTGAAGTAACTAAAAGAAAAGTGGACAAACTAAAACAACGACACGCCAACAATGGATGAAAATAATAGCTGGTTTAACAAGGAATAAAAACTAAAAAAGAGGGTCAGCATGTATTGCTAACCCTCTCTTTTTATGTCGTAAATAGTGGATTATTAATTTTGATCTAATGTGGTTTCGCTTGTGCTTCTGGAATGCGATTTCTTAACATCCTGGCTTTGGTCTGTGGGCAAGTCCAGCTGTCAAATTATTTTAAAGGTTCATATGGCACTGCATAGAATAGAAAAAAACAATTGGAAGCCTTTTCGTCAACTCATATAAGCCATAAAATTGTTTTTAAGGCGCATATGGCATTGCATATAATAGAAAAAAACAAATTGAAGGCTTGCGGAACACTGCTAGATGGTAAAAAAGCAAAAAGAAGGCTTGCGGCACACTTCCAGATGGTAAAAAAGCAAAAAGAAGGCTCGCGGCACACTTCCAGATCGTAAAAAAGCAAAAAGAAGGTTTGCGGCACACTTCTAGATGGTAAAAAAACAAAAAGAAGGCTTGCAGCACACAGCTAGATAGTAAAAAAGCAAAAAGAAGGCTCATAACCCTCGGCTTCTTCTAGGTTTTAAAGTTTAGATTTGCCGAAAGTCTGAAACACTCCCCATAGTCCCCTCTCGAGAGGGGATTAAGGGGAGTGTTTTCATTTAAGCTTTTGGAGTAAAAACAGAAGTATGGCAAGGCTTTTTTTGTGCTTAAAAGATTGAGATATTGTACATACAATTGTTTGCCTGTCATACTCTGACTATAAGCACCCCGAATTCTCGGGGGTAAATGTCAGGGTATGACTTAAGACTGAAAGTTATTGAGAGCCTCACAAAAAAGTGAGACCCTCAGTAAAAATGTAAAAAACCGCCTCCATTTGGTTTAGTTGAACCAAAGAAGACGGTTTGTGGTGATCAATTGCTAAACCTAAACCACTAATATAAGTACTGACTGATTTGACCAGCATCGACCATGATAAATCGGAAAACGAGTCCTCCCAATAGAATGAGTAATGCGGGCAGGGCAACCGGAATATGCTTGCCTCTGAGTTCCATCACCTCGAGTACGGCGGGAGTAACAAGACCTAGAATGACCACACCTCCCCAGAATGGAAGGGTGTAGGCGCCACCAAGGAAAAGCTGGGCTGCTTCTATTTGAGCGGCATTACTGGCCATAAAGCCCATAAACAGGTGGATGATGAAAAAGACTTCTATGCCTATCAGTAATAAATCGATTTTACTGAATAGAGTACGTTCCAATTTATCTTTAGACAACCACATGATGGTGGCAGCACCTGTTGATAAGCCAGAAACTAAAAATAAGGGTCCCAGAATAGAGGTGTTCCACAAAGGACGCGCATTGAATGCTGAAAGTAATATGCCTGTATAGATACCTAGAATCACAGATGAGATAATCATGACCCAGGCGAAAGCTTTACGGTACTTTTGAACAAATTCTTCGACCCATTCCAGATATTTAAGCTGCCATGTCCAGTTAGGCATCAAATCTCGCCAATAGCTCAGGCACCAAGCGATAGAAAGCGGTGTGATTAGCATGAGAATCCATGCGCCCCAGGACATGGGCGATTCAATTCGAAGGGTGGTGTAGAGTTGCCAGAAATAAAGCTTGTTTTTTAAATCTAGAAATAGGGCTCCCAGACCAACAATTAAGATAATAGGGACTAAAAATGTTGCCTTCCTTACTGCGGTTGGTAATTCTTTTTCTCTTCCCAAGAGCGTATAAAGGGAAGCAAAAAATAGAATGCCAGCGGCTAATCCTCCTAAAAATAGGTAAAGAGGAATTTCCCATCCCCAAATACCCAAAGTAGGATCGATATGGGGATTCATTCTTCCACTGATTAATATTTCTTCGTTCATAAGAATATTTTTTAGGCCTTGATACGGTTGTTTTTATTTTTAATATCAAGGCATTGTGAAAATTTACAAATCTGAGTGTCTTAAAATTAATCTCATCTAAAAAAAATGAGATTCGTCTTAACTTCATTTTTTGGCTTGATCCAAAAAACGAAGCAAAAAAGATCAAGGCTGCTTTTTAAAAATCTTTCTTATTTGCCTCAAGCTTAAGTGCGGCCGGGTGATTTTCGAACAAGTTCTCAACTTCCCGGTCTTTCTAAAGCTTTCGTAAAACGAAAAATCTTTAAAAAAGAGGCCAGTTTTACATGACTTATAAAAGAAACCTATAATTCTATTATGACTTTATAATGTGTTGCTAACAGCAGATTACATGTCATGAATATAAATGCCTAAGTCAAGTAATAGACTTGCGGTTTTGTACCCACTTCAGGAGCAAGAACTTTCCAATTTCTTTTTTTAAGAAGTTGACTTACCTGAGATTGTTCATCTTCGATATCACCAAAATACATGCAGTTGGTTGGACAAACCGAAACGCAGGATGGGTTCTTATTTTCCTGAAGTCGATGATGACAGAAGCTGCATTTATCTACAAATCCATCGGGATGAGAGTAGCGGGCATTGTAAGGACATGATTGGACACAAGCCCCGCATCCAATACACTCCGATCGGTTGACCGTGACAATGCCACCCTTTTCGTAGTGGCTAGCTCCTGTTGGGCAGCAACGTACGCAAGGTGAATTCTCACAATGGTTGCATCGTTCTGAGCGCAGCTCGATGTTCACATTGGGGAATGTACCTTTGGAACTCTCGATGACCCAATCGCGGCAATATCCGATAGGAACTCGATTTTCATTTTGGCAGGCAACAACACAGTCGCTGCAGCCGACACATTTCTTCGTATCAATTAGCATGGCATATCTCATGAGATCTCCTCCCTTTCTGGCTTGTTAGTTATAAATTTCACAAAATTTCCACGCATACCTGTTCCACCCATTACCGGATCGACCATCACATTGGTTACGAGTTGTGAGTCGCTAATGCCACGACCGTTTGAACGACGTAGTTTCTTATTCGATTTCCCAAAGCCGTGTACCATATACACGTTATCCATACCGATACGTTCAGTAACTCTCACCTTAATTGGAAATTCAGATAGGACACCATCTTGGTTTTCTAACCACACTTCCTGATTGTTAACAAGACCTGCCTGTGTGGCAATTTTAGGATTTACCCAAAGCTTGTTTTCGTTCATCAGTTCATTCAGGTTTGGATTATTGGCTGTACGTCCGAAGGTGTGCATGGGTGCACGTCCGTAATTGAGTCTGAAATAACCAGATGGAGGTTCGGGATGAGGCGTGTAGTTTGGAAGCGGATCAAAACCTTCCATTTCTAAGTCGGTAGAATAGAGTTCAATCATTCCTGTAGGTGTTCCAAACTCATAGTCTTCGCCCTCTTCAAGGTAAAGTTTCTCATGCTTTCGCTCGAATTTAATCACACCCTTTTCTTGTATCTCAGCCAATGAGTGGCCCATTTGTTTTAGTTGCCAATCGAGAACTTCAGAGTAACTCTTGTAGTTAAAATAAGAACTGAGTTTTAGTTTTTCAGCCAATTTGCGTACGATCCAGTCCGATGGTTTTGTTAGGTGCTTTGGTTTTGCAGCTGGCATTCTCACAGCGATATTTGGCTCTCGGTTAGGCGAAACACGAATATCATCGTAACGCTCCAGGTAAGTACACTCTGGAAGAATGATATCGGCATAACCTGTAATTTCCATTGGCATGGTATCTACAACAACAAAGAGATCTAGGTTGTCTATCGCTTCCAAGGTTTTTTGGGTATCAGGAATCGTCGATATGAGATTGGTACCGACAACGAACCAACCTTTTATTTTGTGATCTGTCTTATTATCGGGATGAGAAGCATCGACAAAAACATTGGCAATGGATGAGCCAGCTAAGGCATATTTTCCATCAAGATAGTCTTTCCAAGTCCACGATGCAGATGGGTAAGGCGGATGAGGGAATGAAGGGACTTTCGCTTTCTCAGGAAAATAGAAGCCACCTTTTCTTCCCCAGCTACCGAGTAATGCGTTTAGCATAGCCATAGCACGCAAGCGTTGTGTATCATCTCCATACCAGGTGACATGTCTGCCAGGATGAATGAGAGTCGCTGGTGCGTTAAAAGCCATTTCACGAGCTGTTTCTCGAATCACCTCAGCTTTAATAGTTGTAATTTTTTCTGCCCACTCAGGGGTTTTGTCAGCAATATGCGCTTCAAGATCTTCAAATCCGTAGGCATATTGTTCGATATAAGCTTTATCGTATAATTTCTCTGTGATTAAAACATGCATCCACGCTAATAATAGCGCAATATCGGTTGCAGGTTTAATGGGAAGCCAATGTTTCGATTTACTGGCTGCGGTTGATAATCTGGGATCAACAGTAATAATTTTTAAGCCCTTATCAATGGCTTTAGACATTTCTTGCACGTGTGAGTTGTGCATATTCTCACCAATATGGTTACCAATTAGAACCAGGCATTTGGTGTTTTCCAAATCGACAGGTTCGGGGGAATTGATATTGGCACCAAAGGTTGCGTGAAAACCAACCTCGCGAGGTCCGCGACACTGCGCATAGGAGGGAGCGGTAATGTTTCGGGAGCCGAATGCCTTAAACAATTTACCAAAATGGGCACCACCAGAACCGTGCTTGAATAAAGCCAAACTTTCAGGTCCATGCTCTTCTGATATTTGATTCATTTTATCAGCAATAAATCGGAATGCTTTATCCCAACTGACTTCTTTAAAGGTTTGCTTGCCATTAATTTCCACACGCATTAATGGTGATTTCAATCGGTCTTCATCATTATACATGCCAAGTCCACCTGTACCTCTGGGACAGAAACGTCCCTTGCAATGCGGATCATCCTCATTACCTTCTATTTTCCAAAGTTCACCTTTTTCGTCCTTATGTACCCAGCCAGCACATTTCCAGAAACACACTTCGCAATAGGTAGGCACTCGTTTAAATTTGGAAGCATCCATTGGCTCACCGGCTTGTACCTGCCCAATCATGGCATTCAGAATTGGATTTGCTAAAACCAAGCCTCCGAATCCCAATGCGGATATCTTTATAAAATCTCTTCTTGACTTGCTCATCAGATCGATATTTTTATTCAATCTGTTACCCTTCTGGCGTACCATAGGATAACAGATTTATGAAAGGTTGAAGTTTATTTTTGTACTGTTTCGCTTGCTGTCCATTCGAACAAAGCACCATCATAAACTTTTACATTGGGGTAGTCTAAGGCTGATTTTAAAGCGAGATATACAATACCAGCACGCACACTTGACTCGCAGTATAGAATCACTTCTTTATCTTTCGTAATTCCGGCTGTCGTGAACAGAGCTTTTAATTCTTCTTTTGATTTCAACTTACTTTTAGAAGTCATCACCTTTTTAAACTCGAGGTTGATAGCAGAAGGAATATGACCTTTGGGAAGTTTCGATTCCTTAATGCCCGTGTATTCATCTGCCGAACGAACATCGACTATAACCGCTGCAGCACTGTTTGATGCTTTTTTGACTTGCGCGATTGAAGCGATTGCACTTTTGTTCAGGTTTACAGCAAAACTTGTCGCTTTTCTCTTAGCTGGATTTTTGGTTACAGGCTTACGAGCCATTCTCCACGCTTTCATATGTCCGTCTAAAAGCTTCACGTTCTTAGCTCCTAAGTGTTTAAGAATCCAATAAATGCGACCGGAGTATTTTCCTGATCCATTATCGTAAAGAACAATTGTATTCGTATTACTAATGCCTTTTTCACCAAGAATTTTAGCGATTTCTGCATTAGATTTTAAGGTACTCTTTGGTGCTGCTTTGTATAAATCTTTATGGTTTATATTTATGGCTCCAGCAATATGAACCTTTTTATAGTCAGCCGGTTTTCTTGCGCTCACAAGAACCACATTGGGATCTTTTTTAATCTTTAAAAATTCTTTTACTGAAATGATGTCCTGTGCGAAAGTCATTTGCATACCCAGAAAGCATACAAATACCATTAATATCAATTTTTTCATAAGTCTCTAGTTTTAAAAGTGATTTAGGTTTTAGAAAAAAAGGATGTCCAAAAAGTAATAAAATTTCACGCAGAGCACGCGAAGAAAAATAACGCAAAAGCGCAAAGGGATGTTTATTATATGTTTACTCTTTACGTCCTTTGCGAAAATCTTAGCGCTTTTTGCGTGGAACCTTTTTCTTGGACTGTCTCAATTTTCCTGTTTTTAGAACTTAACGGTTACTTGCAACATGAAAATATCGTTATCAATCTCATTTTCTCTCTCAGCTCTGTATACATAGTTCGCTTGAACTTTAGTCCAATCGTTAAAGAAATAATTCAAACCTAAAGTGGTGCAGAATTCTGTATTGTTCCCTTTGTCCTTGTCCGAGTCAAAGAATTCGCACTTAAGCACAGGTTGTAAGTTGTTTTCGAATTGGTACATTGCCATGATGAAACCACCATCACGTTTGATATCACCCTGGTGCATTTCGATAGGTTCGCCGCAACCACCACCAGTGGTATATGATCCAACATCTTTGGCATATAAATATTCAGCTTGTAGCATAAATGGGCCTGTCTTGTATTGAAGATCAGCTCCCCAACGTGTTCTTTCGTCTTCAGGCATATCATCTACAGCAGCAGTTGCTTTACCAAATTTATAACTGGCACCAATTTTAACATTCTTATGAGGGTTGGCAACGACACGGGCTGCGTAATCTTTTCTTTTGTTATCATCATTCTCAAATAAACCCGTACCATTTGTAATGGCAAGGCTATATTGAAATAGGGTTGAGTCAGCACCACCTAAAATCATGAAACCACGATCGCGATCTGGTGTCGCTAATTGTTCAACGACTTTCGAACGATTAATGGTGTGTAGCTTATGACAAGGCGTATTCAATTCCAAAGAAATTGGAGACTTGAAAGAACCAAAAGAAACTCTTGCAAAATCGTAACGAGAATAGGTTACAAAGGCGTCAAGTAAATAAGGTGTTCCTCCATTTTTCGAAGGACTGGTTTCAAGAACCATATAGTAGCTAAAGTCGTAAGGAATACTTCCCATGGCTCCAATACGAGCTCTATTAAAATTAAATGTATTGCTATCGTCAATTCCTTCCAGTTGATTGTATTCGAATTTTGGTTGGAAGAAACCAAATACGTTAACACCTTCTCCCGAAGGTTCGTCGCATCCCTGTGCATTTGCTACAACTGGCAACATCATGATGACCATTATAGCGAGTAGTATATTTTTCATGTCTGTAATTTTTGATAGTTAAGCTTGAGGATAAGTTTAGAACTCAATATTTATTCTTTAGATCCTATATTTTCTTGTTAATGATGCATTCAAGTTAGATGGGGCTCTTTTTGCATGCCTTATCATATGGCATCTCTTTTAAATGTTTTTCGTTTTACGAAAGCTTTAGAAAGACCGGGAAGTTCCGAGCTTGCCGAGGAAATCACCCGGCCGCACTTAAGCTTGAGGCAAATAAGAAAGAGATTTAAAAAGTAGCCTTGAATTTCTTTGCTTCGTTTCTTGTTTCAAGACAAGAAATGAAGTCGGGTTTGGGCGGAAAGCCCAATTGTTAAAACTAATTAGGACAAGATTGATAAAATACCTGGGAGTGATGATCACTCCTAGGTATATTAAGATTCTAGTGAGCTCCAACAACCCAACGGTTTCCTGTAATAGCTGAATTATCAGTCCACTGAGTATGAGAATTGTTTAAGCCATTCATTCCGAATAATAAACTCTTCGCTTTATCATATCCCATTACATGTAAGTAAGCAGTAATGATTGAAGACGTTTGTCCGGTATAACAATAAGTAACGATATCTTCACTTGGATTAAGATTGAAAACTTGACTACCATTTAAAGTCAATGGATTCAAACGATACGCACCTTTAAAGTGACCAAAGCCATTCCAATCCGTTTCAGAAAAATAATTGTTGATTTGATAGTTTTCAGGAGTCGCCAATACATCAGCATTAGTAACTTTCCAGTCTGAATTGCTAAGCATAGCCTGAACGCGTTCTTTAAGAATTTCAGTTGGTTCTGTTGCAGTTGTATAAAGAATAGGAGCTGGGAAGGTTGAAGGGTTAACAGGTGCGTCATCGGTCCAATTTGCATGACCTACAGCTGCATCGCCAACCTTATTGTCCCATGAAGCAGAATTACCTTGTCCACTCATACCCCACTTAAGTAGAGCTGCCTTTGGATAACCACTCAAGCGAAGAGCAACAACACCTCTGGCTGCAGTTTGCCCCGTATAGCAAACCACAAGAATTGGCTTTGTTGCAGCCTTAGCAGTTTCAAGAATATTACCTAGAGTTGAGTTTACAGCTCCTTCTAAATGACCTGCTGCAAAATCTTCTGCAGAGCGGATATCAATAATGTACTTATCGGTAAGGGTTTTTGTTGCAAATTTACCATTTTCTGTAGTCGAAATGATTTGATTCAAATCCATTTGATTATCGACAAGGTAAGTTTGAAGGGCTTCAAATGCTGGATTATCAACACCAGCGACATCATTATCTTCTTTACATGAGGAAAGGAATAACATTGGCAATAAAGCCAAAAGGACTAGAAATTTTGTGAATTTTTTCATTGTGAAAGGATTTAGGTTTTAATTGTTGGGGTTTATTAGTTGGTGAGGATTAGCATCCTCCTGAATCTTCTTCTTCGACAGCCACTCCGAGGTCTGCTCCAGCTTCAATTTTGTCCTCTTTTATTTCTGGATACTTGGTATGCCAGTCAGTCCAGCCTCCTGATATATACTTTACATTGGTGTATCCCGATTGCTTTAATGTAAGGGCAGTTAGTACGCTGCGTTTGGCTTTCTTACAATACAAAATCAACATCTCGTTTTTTTCCGGAACATACATGCCTTCTTCATCCCATACTTTCTCGCTATTAATACGAAACTCGATAACCCCTCGTGGAATGGAAATGGAGCCAGGAATGAAACCTTTTTTATGCTCTTCGGGTAAACGAACATCAATAAGGATATAAGCAGAGTCGCTGTTCATGAGTTTGTGAAACTCATCAATATTTAAATTAGATGTTAATGACTTGGCTTCTGCTATCATTTCATCAACATTTTCATATGTTTTTGCTTCTGGAATTGGCTTCATACTGCATCCCCACATAAAAGTGATTAGGGTGATGGATAGAAAGACTTTTATTGTTTTCATATGCTCTGAGGTTTTGGGTTAGTTGCTATTAGAAAATGTCTTTAAGAAATGTGTCGTTTTGTATGTGTTCAAATAACGATTAATTTCTTTATTGTAATATTAGGGCTTTATGGGAAGATATGCTTGTGATTAGCAGAGGAATGGCTCAAGTTGGTTTTTGGAATATGCAATAAAAAACTTGATGAGCATGGTGTGAAAACTTGATCTATTACATGTTTAAAATTGATGTAAAACCTATTTTATCTTGATAGATTTGTATATATTTAGATCTCTAGATTAAAACCTAAACCCTAAATATTATGACTATCCCCGTAAAAACAGTCACTTGCAAGAATTGCCTAACCAAATCGGAATGTTTCAAGGAGTTGAATGATTCTCAGTTGGACATGATTGAAGAAGGACGCTTGGAAGTCACTTTTAAAAAGGGAGAAGTTATCTGCAAGCAAGGTATGTTGGCTTCGCATGTGATCTATATTAGGAGCGGCTTTGTAAAACTCTATATAGAAGGGAATAATGGCAAAAACATTATTTTGACCATCGAAAAGGAGGGATACCTTATCGGATTACAATCTTTATTTGGTAAGAATGTGTTCCATTACACTGCTGTAGCCTACGAAGAAACAACGGTATGTTTGTTCGAAATGAAAGCACTTAGCAATTTGTTAGAGCACAATGCGCGTTTTTCGGCAAAATTGATTGCTCGTTTAAATGAGAATACCATTCGAAGCTATAGTCGTTTATTCTGCTTAACTCAAAAACAATCTAGTGGACGACTGGCTGAAATATTACTCTGCCTCTCGAATCGAATCTATAAAAGTCCTCGCTTTAATTTAGCCTTATCGAGGAAAGATTTAGCCGAACTGACGGTGATGTCGGTTGAGAGTTTATCTCGCGTTATAAAAGAGTTTAAGGAGGATAAGCTTATTATTGTTAATGGAAAAACCATTGAGATTTCTGATCGAAAAAGACTCGAAATGATTTGTGAGAATGGCTAGTGTTTCCATTCACTGAACTTATAAATAAAATGGCGGCTTATGACCTGATTAAGGAAATAAGCCGCCATTTTATCTTTGAAAACAATCTTGTCCTATATTAATTTTAATAATTGGGCTTTCCGCCCAAACCCGACTTCATTTCTTGTCTTGAAACAAGAAACGAAGCAAAGAAATTCAAGGCTACTTTTTAAATATCTTTCTTATTTGCCTCACGCTTAAGTGCGGCCGGGTGATTTCCTCGGCAAGCTCGGAACTTCCCGGTCTTTCTAAAGCTTTCGTAAAACGAAAAATATTTAAAAGAGATGCCATATTACAAGGCGTCCCAAAAGAACCCCCTCTATCTTAATATCTGGTTTAAGTGCGTTATTAATAGTTGAATAAGAGCTGCAAACAAAAACATTTATGACTGGATTGCTTTGAAATATTTACATTTTATAAACCATCGCATTAATGTTCATGCCTGCCCCTACTGATGCAAAAACAACAGAATCACCCTTATTTATAGTATGAGGTTTCAACTCATCTTTTAGAATAAGATCTAATAAAGTAGGTACGGTTGCAACCGAAGAATTTCCCAACCACGATACGGTCATTGGCATAACATCTTTGGGAATATCTTTTATACCATAAAGAGCATATAAACGTTGTAATATGGCATCGTCCATTTTCCCATTGGCTTGATGAATCAATACTTTTTTAATCTTGGAAAGAGGCGTGTTACTTTTTTCTAGACAAGCTTGTATGGCTTGAGGAACGGTTGTTAATGCATATTGATATAATTTACGACCATTCATTTTTAAGAACAAGGCGTCTTTATGCTCACTATCAGGATTAAAAGAGGTATCCATATACAACATTTCAGAATAATGATAAGTGTCTGATCGAGTTGTATGTGCTAAAATTCCTATAGGTGTATCACTTTCCTTTCCTTCAAGAATGACGGCACCAGCGCCATCTGCGTAAAGCATACTGTCTCTATCGTAAGGATCGGAAATTCGAGATAATACATCTGCACCAATAACTAATATTCGCTTTGCATCGCCCGATTTAATGTAGTAGTCCGCTTGTATAGTCGCTTGTAACCAACCCGGACATCCGAAAGGTAAATCGTAAGCAACGCAGTTCGGATTTTGAATTTTTAATTTATGCTTGACACGTGCAGCCAAACTAGGAACAAGGTCCGATTTTCTATTATCGTGTTTAACGTCACCAAAGTTGTGAGCCACGATAATATAATCTAATTCTTCTTTATTAATTTTTGAGCTTATTATCGCATCTTCTGCAGCAAGAAAAGCAATATCAGACGTAACTAATTCTTTCGAAACATGTCGTCTCTCAGCAATGGTGGTTATATCTTCAAATTTTTCGGTTATTTCCTGATTGGCCTTCTCACTTTTTCTGCCATAGGTTTCATAAAACTCATTGTTGAGGAAATCTTCATTCTTTACTTTTGTTGGCGGAATGTACTTTCCAGTTCCTGTAATAATACTATAGATTTTTTGGCTCATGTTCTTTGGGTTTTCAAATTGTTTCGGGTGTAAACGATTTTACTAAGGAAGGGGTGAGTGAGGTACACTCCAGGCTTTTCAAGTCGAGCTTAAGTCTATAATATTAAGAAAATATATTGAATAATTCGCTTTTGTTCCAGTATATATTATGACGAATAGTTTAAAGGAATATTTCTGGGGATGAAAAATATATAAAATGAAAATGTCTTGTTTTTGACGTTGGGGGAGTAAAAAAAAACCTTAGATTAATTTCTAAGGTTTTTATTTTTTTGCTTGATAGAAGAAACGAAGTATCCGAATGGATTGAGCTCATAAGTGTCTTAAATTTCACCCTTATCTTCGATATGGAGCCAAAATTATTGACCTACTTTCCCTAAAAGAGTGATTTTTTCTAACCAATTTGCACGGAATTTTTCAGTTGAATTTTTGATAGGACTGATATAACTGACTTTAACAGGTTTGATACCTGAAAAATTTAAAGTTCCTTTCTTTAGTTGGTTTAGAGCCGGGCTTTTCATAAATAGATAATCGTACCAACGAGGCGTATCAGAAGTGATGATGATGCGAGCTGTTTTACCTTTTAATAATTTTTCGGGTAACTTACCATTTCTTGACCTAAATGCGATTTCAGGTAAAAAAGTTCTGTCAATAAAGCCTTTTAATAATGCAGGCATGCCACTCCACCACATAGGATAGATCCATACGATATGATCAGCTTTTTTAATTTGATCTACAGCCAACTTAATATCAGCTTCCATTTCCATTCTTTCCTTATAAGCGAACTCAAGGTTTGGATTGAACTTTAAATCTCGAATATTTAATCGGCTTACATTAAAATTTCCTGCTTCGGCACCTTGTTTATAGGCTTCAGTTAAAGCTGAGTTGTAACTATCCTTTACAGGATGTCCATTAATAATAAGTATCTTTTTCATCGTCATATTTTAATTACAAAAATCGATTGTTTTGACGATAAGGAGTAGGACATTTGTCTAAAAAGAAATTTGTTTTCGCAATCGACTCAAATGCCTTTGGCTAATTCCAAGGTAAGATGCAATATAGCCTAAGGGTATTTCTTGAAGATATTCAGGGTGGTTTTTTAGCAATTCTTTGTAACGTGTCAGTGCATCTTCTTTTTGAAGAAGGAAGATTCTCTTTTCGAGTTTCACGTATTGTTCTTCAGCAATCTGTTTGGTAAACAGGAGCCAGTTTTTATTGGACTCAACTTGCCCATCTAATGCGTGTTTAGGGAATTCAATGAGCTCGCAATCGGTAAGAGCTTGAATGTTTTCCTGGGTTTTTTCTTGTGTAATTAGTGATGAATAACCAGATATGAGATCATTGGGGAACGAAAAGCAATAAGTGACTTCATCACTATTGCTAGCGTAATAAAAGGTTCTTAAAAGGCCTGATTTTACAAAGGCGAATTTGTTTGCGATTTCGCCTTCAGTAATAAAGTTTTCACCTTTCTTTAATACAGTTTGATGCCCTAATGATAAAAAACAATCAATTTCGGAGGGCGTAAAGATTCTTACTGCTTTTAGGTATTCTTTCATGTTTTAATGCGATAAATTCATTTTTCAATTGCGAAACTAAAGGTATGTAAACTTTCAGGTAGAGATTAATAATTGGCTAATTTTTCAGATTCAATCATTCAGTTTAAAAAGAATGCCTAAGAGATGAACGATTTTGAAACCGTCCAGATCATAGGCATTCTAAGTAAATGTATATCGATATTTTTCAATTACTCACTTCGCAGCGACTCCACAGGATTTTGAGTTGCAGCTTTCCAAGTTTGTGTAGCAACTACAATTAAAGCAAAAAGAGCGGTAATTAATCCTGAAATTAGAAAAGGGAAGACACCTATTTGAGTTTTGTATGCAAATTGTTCTAACCAATGATTCATAATATACCAGGCTATTGGGATGGATATAATAAAGGCAAGACCTAGCCATTTTGCAAAAGTTGAAAAGAGTAAACGGGTTATTTGCATAACGCTGGCACCGCTTACTTTTCGAATACCAATCTCCTTTGTGCGTTTCTGTACAATAAATAAAGTGAGTGCATATAAACCAAGAAGTGCTAATAAAATAGATAACACGGATGAATAAGTAGTGAGGGCTTGTGACCTTTCTTCCTGCTGATAACGATCACGGCATTGATCGTCTATGAATATGTGGTAATTCGTTGTTACAGGGTCTATCTTCCTGAATGATGCTTTGATTTTTGAAAGTAATGCATTTACATTCTTGGTTTTTACTTTAAGTAATACATATTCGATCTGAGCACTTCTACTGAAGCAGGTAAACATCAAAGGAGATATTTTTTCGTGTAATGAGGCGTAATGAAAATCTTTAACAATACCTTGAATCTCATATTTTGCCTGATGAAACCAGACTAATTTGCCTAAAGGTTTATCGACATTAAGGCTTTTAGCTGCGGCTTCATTTAAAATAATTCCTCGGCAATTTTCAACTTGATTTTTATCAAATGCTTTGCCCTCTACAAATTCGATTCCTAAAGTCTTGAAATAATCGGGACGAACTCGATATTGATTAAAATCTTTCGTGTTTTTGGCATCGCTGCCATAAAGACGGAACATTTGACCGCTAAAACTACCACCAGGGAGATGATGACTTGCGCTGACAGAAGATATTTCAGGAAGCTTCAAAAGCTCTTGTTTTATAGCAGGATAGCTTTGTTTTTGTATATGACTCATATTATCAATGGCAATCACTTGTTCTGTATCTATTCCCAAGTCGATATTTTTCATATAATCGATTTGCTTTTGAGAGATAAGCACCACACATATTAAAACGATTGAAGCAGAGAATTGGAAAATAAGCAAGGCTCGAGATAAAAGGTTTTTGTTTTTACCTGTTTGCAGATTCCCCTTGATAATGGCAGCAGGATTGTAGCGAGTAATTGTAAGGGCAGGGTATAAACCAGAAAGTAAGCCAACAATTAGTGTCATAGATGGGAGACCATAGTAGAGAATAGGATTGGATAAATACTCAATTTTTAAGCTTCGATGCATTAAGTGTCCAAAAGAAGGTAGTAAGACTTCGGCTATTATAATGCCAAATAAAAGAGCGATTGTTGATATTAATAGGGTGCGACCTAAAAAATCTTTAATTAGATCACTTCGTTCTGCACCAATGGCTTTTTTAATGCCTATTTGATTTAGTTTATCATCATATTGTACTGTAGTGATGTTGATAAAATTAATAATAGCAATACTTAGAATTAAAAAAGCAAGAAGAATATGGATGTATATAGTTTCTATATTACCTGCAGGTTTTAGTGTCGGTTCATAATCCGATCTTAAATGAATATCGGTTAATTTTTGCAGATAAGCTCCTGTTTTTGCACCATATTTTCCAAAAGCATCATCAAGCATTTTAGCATATTTATCTGCAATTTTAGTAACTGTAGAATTCTGATTAATGCCTTCTTTTAATAATACATAGGTGTGATATTCGATACTACCCATATTGGCTTCATAACTAAAACCTGAAAAGGGAAAAAGGATGTCGAAATCGTAGTGAGAAGTAAGAGGTAAATCTTTTACAACAGAGTTTACTTTAAACAATCTACCAAACATCTCTAATTCTTTACCACCAGCATGAGTCGTTCCGAATAGTTTTTTTGCTGTTGTGGCATTCATCACAAGGCCATTGGGGTTCGAAAATAAATTGACTGATTCTCCAGAAATAGGTTCAAGTGTAAATATTTTATGAAAATTTGTGTCTACATAATGGCAATTAAGTCTTGTAAAACGTTGTTCACCGACTTTAGCATTTTGTTCATATGCTCTATAGAGTTGAGTTATTTCTTCAATTTCGGGAATCTCTCCGGCAAAATTTTCAGAGGTTAAACGTGTACAAATTTCATAGGGTTTTAATTTATCGCCATTTTCATTTAATAATGATAGAACTCTATGAATTCGTTCATTTTTCGTATTGAATTTATCGTAGCTCAGTTCGTGCTGAACGTATATGGAGATGAGAATAACGGCTGCCATTCCAATTGCAAGACCAAAAATATTGATCATGGAATTGATTTTATCTTTTGCCAGACTTCGAAAGGAGAGTTTGAGTTTGTATAGAAACATATTGTTTTTTTATTGCGGAAATAAATGTAATAAGATTGTTATATATTATCGCTTTATGTCGAATATAATGGAGCGTTAATTATTGTTATGCATAAATGATTAGTGCCTAAAGTATTTAAAGTGCCTTGAGTACTTATAAGTAAATAAAACTGCTCATTAAACTCTAAATACTCATAAATACTTTAAGTACTTATAAACTTGATAAGCAACTTAGAGCAGTATAGCATGTGCTTTTTTACTGATTAAGGGCTACAGTTGCTCTAGCATATTCAGTTTTATTGTTTTCAGATACAATTTTACCATCGAATAAATTGATGATACGCTGTGCATATTCTGAATCTCTAAGAGAGTGTGTTACCATCACAATGCTTGTCCCTTCCATATTTAATTCATTGAGCAATTGCATGACTTCTGCACCATTTTTCGAATCCAGATTTCCTGTAGGTTCATCGGCCAGAATGATTTTAGGTTTGGTAACAACTGCTCTTGCTATGGCAACTCTCTGTTGTTGTCCGCCAGAAAGTTGCTGAGGAAAGTGTTTGGCTCTATGCGATATATTCATTCGCGTTAATGCCTTTTCAACTTCGATTTTTCGTTTCGAAGTCGGGACCCCCATATAAATTAAAGGCAGCTCTACATTTTCAAAAACGTTTAATTCATCTATGAGGTTAAAGCTTTGGAAAATAAAGCCAATATTTCCTTTTCTATATTGGGTGTATTGTTTTTCGTTTTCTTCAGAAAGATCTTTACCGTTGAATATATATTGCCCTGCGTTTGGCTTATCAAGCAAACCTAATATATTTAATAAGGTCGATTTTCCACAACCAGATGGTCCCATTATGGCTACAAATTCACCTTTTTTAATGTGGATATTCACGCCGTTTAATGCTGATGTTTCAAGTTCTTCGGTTCGGAATACCTTGTTTATATTTTTTAGAATGATCATTTTTATGATTTTTTTTTATGTTCTCTTATTGTATAGCAGATCCTGTGCCATAATGTTAGATGCTTTGTTTTACAGTGTGTTGTGATTTTGTTTTGTGTTTTAGTGTTGGAATATCCAACACGTACTGTCGGTATTTGCAACAATATGATTACTTTGCCAGTGAATTTTAATTGAATATTGATGTCGGGAAAAGGAAAGCTTTTAATAATAGATGACAACGAGGAACTTCTCTTTGCATTTAAGTTGTGTTTCGATACGCACTTCTCTAAAATTGATACCATAAAGAATCCAAACCTCTTGCTTTCAAAATTGGAGGATGAGGCGTATGACGTTTATATGCTGGATATGAATTTTAAAGCGGGTATAAATTCGGGAAATGAGGGTTTATATTGGTTGAAACGAATACTGGAATTCGATCCCAATGCCTGTGTTGTTTTAATCACAGCTTATGGCGATGTTGAATTGGCTGTAAAGGCAATGAAAGATGGTGCTGTTGACTTTGTTCAAAAGTCATGGGATGAATTTAAAATTTTATCAACCCTATTAGCGGCCTATAAATTGCGTCTTTCAAAACTTGAAATAAAAGGACTAAAGGAAAAGCAAAAGCAGATTAATCATCAGATAAATAAAAACAGTCAATTTGTAAGAGGGAAGTCCGATGCGATGAAGATGGTTTTTAAAACGCTTGATAAGGTGGCAAAAACTGAAGCCAATATATTACTTGTCGGCGAAAACGGAACGGGGAAAGAAGTGATTGCACGAGAAACCCATTTGCAATCGAAGCGAAAAGATCAGGTTTTTGTGCATCTCGACTTAGGTGCCCTGAGTGAGAGTCTTTTCGAGAGTGAATTGTTTGGTTATAAAAAAGGGGCTTTTACCGATGCCAAAGAAGACCGCATGGGACGATTTGAGTTGGCATCAGGTGGAACCTTGTTTTTAGACGAAATTGGTAATGTGCCTATTCATTTGCAAACAAAGTTGTTAACAGCCATTCAATGCAAACAAATTGTACCACTTGGCGGGAATTCACCAGTTGATGTCGATGTACGTATTGTAGCAGCAACCAATAGCAATTTGCATGAGATGGTTGCAGAGGGAACTTTTCGTGAGGATTTGCTTTATAGGCTGAATACCATTATGATTGAGTTGCCGCCATTGCGAAAAAGGTTGGAGGATATTCCTGATTTGGCTGATTTCTTTCTTCAAAAATATGCTGCATTATACCAAAAGGAGATCGTGCTTTTTGAAAAATCAGCCATCACTAAATTGGCTCAATATACCTGGCCCGGAAACATTCGGGAATTTCAGCATATCATTGAGAAATCGGTCATTCTATCCGATACCGAAAAACTATCGGCCTCTGATATTTTAATAGGAGAGGGAGGAATGAGTTCAAAACGACAAGTAGACAGTTTTAAGCTGACCGACAACGAAAAACTTTTGATAGAACAGGCCATAAAACATACAGGAGGCAATATGAGTTTGGCTGCAAAAGAACTGGGAATCAATCGATCTACTTTATACGACAAAATTAAGAAATATGATATATAAAAGGTTCTACATCTCCATTGTCATCCAAATTATTTTGTTGTCGCTGACGCCCATTCTGTATTTATATGTGCATTCCATGCCTTATATGATTGTAACGACTTATAGTCTTATTGCTTTGTGGCTGATACAAATTGTCTATCTAATTTATTATATAAACAAAACCAATAGCGACTTATCAAAATTCTTTAATGCCTTTCAGTATCAGGATTCAACCCTTGTGTTTAATCAGCAAAAAGAGGATAAAGCTTTTAAAGGTTTACACAAGAGCTTCAATGATATTATATACGCATTTGGGAAGGTTAAGATCGAGAAAGAGAAAGACTTTATCTTTTTTCAGCATACGGTAGAACTGGTTGGTATCGGATTGTTGGCTTTCGATGCCAAGGGAAATGTACGTTTATGTAATAAGGCTTTCAAGGAACTTTTTAGGCTTGATGATTTTCAGAATATTTCAGAACTCTCTTGTCTTGATGAAGGATTTCCAGATTTTTTAGTGCAGATGAAGACTGAAAAGCAGAATTTGCGAAACTATTTGATAGAGAATAGACTTCGAAAACTCGCCATGAAAGCTGTTGATTTCCGATTGGAAAACGATGTGATTAAACTGATCTCTTTTCAGGATATTAAAAATGAAATAGACAGGGGAGAAATGGAAGCCATGAACAAACTAATTCGTGTTTTTACGCATGAAATCATAAACTCAGTGAGTCCTATGTCTTTGTTATCTGGAAGTTTAATTGATTTGTACGAGCGACAAGAAGTGGCGTCACCTCAGTCAGTAATAAACGAAGACCTCATGTCGAATACCGTATTGGGATTAAAAACCATAAGAAAACGCAGTAAGGGACTCATCTCTTTTGTAGATGAATACAAAAACTTAACCCAATTGCCCCAAGCTCGTTTCGAAGTGATTTCTGTTCTTAGATTGTTTGAGCATATAAAAATGCTATTTCGCGAAGAATGTCAAGCGGAAGGCATCAAATTTGAAGTGTTGGTGAATGATGAGGCACAAGAGCTTATCGCAGATGAAAAACTGATTGAACAAGTGCTGATTAATTTGGTTCGAAATTCTATACAAGCCCTGAACGGGACACCGTCTAAGCGAATCCGTTTATCTTTCGAAAGCTTGAATCAAGTTAACTCGATAAAAGTATCGGATAATGGAGCAGGCATCCCCAATGACTTAATTGAAAATATATTTACCCCATTCTTTTCGACAAAGGAAAAAGGATCGGGTATTGGTCTAAATCTATCCAGACAAATTATGCGATTGCACGATGGAAGCATTTCGGTAGTTTCCAAACCTGGCGTTCTTACGGAATTTAGCTTGCAGTTCTAGCTTGATATTAAAATGGAGGGACTCACTTTGGGCTCCTTGTAATATGGCATCTCTTTTAAATGTTTTTCGTTTTACGAAAGCTTTAGAAAGACCGGGAAGTTCCGTCCCGATCGGTCGGGATGCCGAGGAAATCACCCGACCGCACTTAAGCATGAGGCAAATTGGAGCGAAGCGGAAATCATGAATACCTTATAAAATAAACGCTAATGAACTAATAAGAAAGATATTTAAAAAGTAGCCTTGATCTTTTTTATTCGTGAATACTATTTCGGGTTCTCATGATCTCACTTCGTTCGGTAGCTTCGTTTTTTGGATCAAGCCAAAAAATGAAGTCGGGTTTATTCACAAAGTTTATGAGCTTGCAAGCTCCTTTGGGCGAAGCGCCAATTTATTTAGGGTAGTATCATCTTACGGAGGTTTTTACTTCCTTTGCACCTCAATACAAATATTGACTATATGAACGAAGATGTTAGAATAGAATACCGTTTTTCGCATTTGTTAGATGTCGATTATGCCTCTCATCCCAATATGACGACTTATGAGGGTAAGATCTTAATCCATTCAGACGATGAAATGGATCTTTATGACCACAATGAGATAGAGATTGGTACAATCAGTTTAGAGATGTATGATTTGCACTTCGAAGCTGGTCACTGTAGTTTAAGAGATGCCTTTGATCAAACAGAATCATCTTTCAAGGTAGGCACAGCGCTATTAGACGATAGTTATTCTAATATTAACGATCAAATTGTAGAATTGGTAGGCGATAGCTTTAATCGAAATGTTTTGCTTGTGAAGCGATTGGAAATGAAAGAAAAATACCGAGCAAAAGGCTATGGCAAGTACGTTTTAAATAGTTTAGACATCTATTTTAAATCGACCTGTGCTTATGTGGCTCTTAAAAGTTTTCCTATAGGCTTCGAAGGCATCACCGACGATAGACATTACGATAAAGCCCAAGAAAGACTCAATGCGTTTTATACCCGATGCGGCTACACGAAAATCCGTCAGGCTGATGACAATGATCTGGAAATGGATGAGTTTGACGAAGACATTGAATTTCTACAGGACAATGAAATCAATCACATTTTCATTAAGAATATTGCTCCAGTTTAGAGATTGGTATGAAATATATAGATAACCTTAGATTAAGTTCTAAGGTTTTTTTTGTGCTTGTTTTTAATGTTATAGTAATTCTAAATGATGATATGATTACCAATCTTGGGATGTTGCGAGGTCAATACGTCTGAAATTGCCTATAGGAATTGGTTTAGAATTATTATTGTGGTAATCAGTGAAATATGCTTGTGGTCGAAATGTAAATTAAGCCTCTAAAAAAAGATCTAAATTTATCATATGTTACTGGATTATGTCCATGTAATAATATAGATTTGTTTGGTAATTTTAATTTTATTGTTAAAGTTTATTCTACAGCGTTTAAAAGAATCGAAATATGTGCACAACAAATAATAACAAAAAAACGAAAAAAAAATACACCCATCCTCCTTTGGAGGATAGTAGGAAGTTAGAAGATTTTACTTGTCTGGAATACTCGGAACGTTTAATCGATTACGAAGGTAATATAGGTTACTCTAACGAAGGTTTCCCTGTTGATGTTGTGGAAATTGATTTTGGTAATGGAGAGAGAATGTTTCTCCCTGCTAACAACTATGAAGTAAATATTAAGCTTCAAAAATATGGTGATCAAATAACGTTAACAATAAGAGCAGTGAACTTGTCCACGGGTGAATGCAAAACCGTAACACAGAGTCATATTTGTCATGATGCTCAACAAAGTTATCCATCTCAATTTTTGTCTACAAAAGGTCAGAGGAAGAATCAGTTTCCAATGAATAATCAAAGGCAGTTTAATCCATCTCATGCGCATTACAAACCAGTAGGTAATCAATCGTGTTCGCTGCAGCTTTCTTCTTATGATGAACCTAAGGTTATGCAATCGGGTGGGGGGCCTGGGTGGGAACCTTTTGTCGGTACAGCAGGTGCAGTTGCTGGCGAAATGTATTATAGTGAGAAATATGGTACATGGATGGGCAAAAATTTTAAAATGTACAAACAGACTTGGGGAGGAAATGGTACGACTGGCGGCAAGTTGAAATTTGGTAAAAAGGTATCCACTGGTATTAAAGTTGGAGGGTATGGTTTAGGTATTTGGAACGCTTATAATATTAGACAACAAAATAAATCTGGACAAATAACAGATGGTCAAATGTATATGGAACAAGGCTCTAACCTAATTACAACTATGGGTGGTATCTATGGAGCTGCTTGGGGAATAGGCTGGGAACTTGGACGAGCAGTAACGAATACAGAATGGTATCAGGAAGCGAAGTTTAATTTTTGGTATAACTATTGGGAAAGGCAAGTTGGTGCACCCTCACAATCCAATGAAGTATTCTGGAATTACTTTAATCAAAACTACAAACCATGATAAGCACATTATATTATTACTATTATCTTTTTTATAAGAAGATATTAAGGGACAACGAGCCACATATGCTTGCTACTCTTGTTTTAAGTTTTTCTTTTGCTTTGCTTGTTATTAGTGTCATGGAAGTTATAATGGCTCATTTATTCAGAACAACACTTGGTCGTTATGAAATGTTGTCAATTAATATATTTATGATTTTAGTTTTTTACTTAGCTCTGCATCGAACAGGAAAAGCGAAAGAGATTGTAAAAAATAAACCAATGTTTTTTAATAGCTATGTGTTGTCGATATTAATTACCTTTTTATTTTTTGTATTAACATCTTCATATTTATTTTGGGGATCTATTTATGTTGGAAATATTTTAGGTACACGATAATAAAAAATAAGCTTGGCAGTTCCAAGCTTTTTTAATGACTTAAATTTATTTTAAACAAGTAACACTGAGGTTAAAGCTGCTGCGTTACGAAATAATTTACCATCTGATAAGATCGATAAGATTATGGGAAACTCAAGTAAATTTGCTACTGGTGCAAAATGGGTTGGTCGTGGCGCTATAGTTGCTGGAACAGTACTTTCAATTCGTCAAGGATATAATGCATATTTGAGAGATGATATGAGTGGTGTTAAAAAAGCAGGCTTAGATATAGGTGTTGGGCTTGGAACAGCAGCAATTGGAGGACTACCTGGTGTCGTTTTGTATGGTGTTTATATGTTAATGATGCAACCTGTTGGACTAGGTACAGGATACCAACATCCTGATGTTTTTTTAAGAGATAATACTTATGTTGCTCCACCTGCTACGCCTTTTTATTTAGATTATAAATTTTAAAATGAAAACATACAGATACTGATATTACAAATTATATTGCATTTGGTTGAAAAAGAAAGATGAACCCGAAAATGCACATATAAATGCAGTTATCACTATTACTTTTTTAACTTATGTAAATCTTTTTAATATTCCTCTTATTTTATTGGCAATATATAAATATGAAATTATAAGTCTACCTAAAATTAATATGAATGTAGACGTTTTACTTATAGTAACTTTAATAGGAGCAGGTATATTCAATTATTTCTTACTTGCTCGTAAAAAGCAGCATGTGAAAATTCTTGAAGAATTTAAACAGGAGAGTGAAGGGTGCAGAAAAAAAGGAATGGCATATACTGTACTTTTTCTTATTATATCTTTTGGAATCCCTCTGTATATATTCCTTTTTACGTCTCCGTAATAGTGAAAGATCCCACAATAATAGAAGTTTGCAGATGCAGAATATAAATTAGAAGCTTAGGTTTTAAAAGGATATTGATTTTATTTATGGTAACAAATAACAAAACTATCTATCTCAATTTTTGTCTAGCAAGAGAGAGACGAAGCAAAAGCATCCAATGAATCATCTGCAGTCATATTACGAACCAGTAGGGAATCAATCTTGTTCGCTGCATCTTTCTTCTTATGATGAGCCTAAGATTATGCAATCGGGTGGGGTGGATTATGAGCCAGAATTGGATTTGACAAATAGAAGTTTCGCAATGCTAGATATGTATGATAAATTTGGTTACGACCACAAAAATTATACTACTACTACTAGAGGGGAAGTAAAAGCAATGCCATGGAGTAAGCCATTTAAAAATTGGTCTAAACAGGCTTTGAAATATGCTAAATATTCAAAATGTCTCGGAAGGATAGGTACTGTTGGTGCTGTTTATGGTGTTTATTCTGGGGTTGAGAAAATCGCAGATGGCACAGCTAATGGATTAGATATTGCCGATGTTAGTGTTGGTGGTATTGGACTTGTAACAGCAGGTTTATCTACTATGAATGTTGGTTGGGCGGCAGCTGCAAATCCATACGTTGGAGCAGGGGTAGCTATTTATTTTGCCGGGAGAGGTTTTTTAGATTTAACGATATATAATACACAGCAAGCAATGGATAGTGGGATTGATGTTGGTCATCAGTTTATATTGCTTAACAAATAAAACAATGAAAAATATTTATTGTCTGTTATGGATTGTTTGGATTAGAAATTGTAAAAATGAAAAAGATTGGAAGTTTAATTCAATCTTTTACATGTCGATGTTTAATGTAACAAATATATATTCTATTCGTTTTGTATTGGAATGGTATTTTAATATAAATTTATTCCACAATTTTTCAGGATTAACGAGTGTCGAAAGACTTGATAATATTATTGGACTGTCGCAAGTTGCTTTTCCAATTTTCATATTAAATTATTTTTTATTTTTTTATAAAAGCAGGTATGAAAAAATGATAAATAAGTATCATTACAAGTATGGAAGAGAAGCTGTTATAGTATATATTTCTGTAACGATGATAGCGTTTTTTGGTTTAATCGTATTTGATTTAATTTATGGTCATTAATAATAATAATGCCTCCTCTAGTACATCATGCCCTTTGAGTAATGAGAAGATATTATAAATAAGCTGATTAAACAGCACATTATCTAGCTCGTGGTAGTTGGACTGACTTTTTTGAAGGTCTTACCCTCTTTTTGAAACAAGTTCTTAGTTCTTCACCTGTAATTCATGAAGAGACGAATAATTTGGTAGATCCGTTTGAAGTTTCTAAAGATTCTGCAAAGATGGAAATATGGACCGCATATATTAAAAGAGATGGTTGGACAGGAAAAGTTTCCTCAAGAGATACTGTTGTTCCAATGAGCGAAAGAGATTCGTTAAATAAGAGAGAGGATATGTATAAAGATGTCTATCGAATTGATAAGGTTAAATGGTAGAACATATAATTAAAATAGAAAAAATGAAATATATTTATTTTTGTATTTGTTGTATCATATTAAGTTGTTGTGATCAGAGGACTGAGGTGATAAAAATAAAAAAATATTATGAAGATGGTACGATAAGATTAGTTTACGAAAAACGTCATAATAAATTACATGGAGAGTATAAACAGTATTATCCTAGTGGCAATATTAAAATAACAGCGTCTTATAAAAATGGCTTGCAAGATAGCTTGCAATATTACTATTATGATTTTGGAGTAGTAAAACAAAAATCTTTTTTCAAGAATGGTTTATTGTGTGGTGAGGTATTTACTTATGATGAAAAAGGGAACCTGTCTACCTCTCAGACTTATATCATAAAAAATGATTCTTCTTATATAAATCAAGTTATCAATTATACTGACAACGGATCAGTTGATAAAGAGAGAAGTAATTTCTTTACAATTGATACATATAAGGATACAATAAAATACGGTGAAGCCTTTGCTGTTGACGTTAAACTTGAGGCTTCATATTACAATAAAAACATGTTGGTGGTTTTTGGTGACTTTGACAATAATTTTAATCATTGGACATATACTGATTCTATCTCGGATAGAATGGATGAAGCTGTTGATTTCAAAGTTCATTATTCTACTACCAGATATAGAAAAGGATCAAATGTTTTACGAGGTATTATTCATGATTATATTAGCTATTATGAAAATGACTCATCTCAGAATATATTAAGAGATGTCCGTCCTTTGTATTTTGAAGTTGATTTTTTTGTGAAAAATTAAGTTCTCCTACACACCTTACTGTGAGTAATGCCCCACCTTTACGTAACTATAAATAAGATGGTCGAACAGTACATATAATGGCTAGTGGTAATTGGACTGACTTTTTTGAAGGTCTTACCAACTTTTTGAAACAAATTCTTAGTTCTTCACCTGTAATACATGAGCATATAGATAATAAGATAGGAAAATCAGAGAAAGTGTTCGACATTGTTAAGAAAAGTAAAGGGTGGTGGTATCATGGTTTGGATTCTGTTCATATGAGGCATTGGAAAACTGATACGGTTGTAAAATGGGGTCATACGGATTATTATCCTTACTGGGAGCATAAAAACATTGCCTTAGAGGATACGGTTGATTATCATGATATTGAAATAATAGATAAGGTTAAACATTAATATTTATAGAATGAAAACATTAATCAATTGTATAATTATATTGATTTTATTTTCTGGATGCGAAAATAAGCTGAGAAATAAGAATCAAAAGTTTGAATATAATTATTTTGAAAATGGAGAATTAAAATCTTATATCAGTGATAAGGAGGAAAAATTTGGTGTGGAAGTATTGTTTAATGATAATCATCAATTGGAACTAGTAGGTCATTTTGCTAATAATAGACCTTTGGGGTATGTAAGTTATTATTATAAAAATCAACAAATAGGTTTAAGACAATGTATTATTATTGATGGCGAACCTTATGTAAATCAATATTGGGGATTTGATGCGAGTGGAAATGTAGATAGGGATTTTAGTAACTTTTTTTCCATAAGTTCGTCTTCCGATACAGTTTCTGTTAATCAAGAATGGGAGATAGAAATTAAACTTGATTGTCCTTATTTACAGAAAAACATGAATGTTGTTTTTGGCGATTACAATGAAAATTATGAGTTAAGAGATTCGTCAAGTCTTGTAACCGTTGAGGGAGACGATTTCGTGGTTAAGCATAAGTTTTTATTCCCATCAAAAGGAATAAAAATAGTGAGAGGTTATATCGATAATTATGAATTTTTGAGTATTAAGAAAGGGGATGTTCGAGGTAGAAGTAGAATGAATTTCTTTAAGAAGAGAGTCGTTGTGGTTGATTAACCTTACGCGAGAAGTTAATTTGGATAATGAAATAGACCCATCTGGGGTTTCTACAGATTCCGTAAAGAAGGACTGCAGATATAGAATTTTTACAGGACGATGAAATCAATCACATTTTCATTAAGAATATTGCTCCGGTTTAGTGATTCGATATAATGTATCTAGAAAAACCTTAGATTAATTTCTAAGGTTTTTTTTTGCTTGATAGTGGTGTGATTCTAAATTATGAAATGCTTAATAAGTCTGACTTTTATGGAATATAATCTAGAGGATCATCTTACTAATCGCTAGGCTTGTTGTAGTTAATCTTATGTAATCATACATGGAGTTGTGGTAGCAATATATCTGAAGTTGTTTATAGGAATCTGTTCTGAATTATTATGGTGATAGTTAGTAGTTTGTGGGTATGTTCGGAATGTAAATTAAGCCTTTGAGAAAAGATTTAAATTTATCATATATTGTTAGAGTATGTCCATGCAATAATATAAATTTGCTTGACGATTCGAATTTTATTGTTAAAGTGTAATTAACCAATAGATTTAAATCGAATTCTTTTTTCATGATCATTCATACGGCATAGGCTCTATAAGTATAAATAGATCTTATTCCGAAGAATTTTAAAAAAAGCGAAACATGTACACAACAGATAACAAGAATAAAGCGAAAAAGAAATACACACATCCTCCTATGGAGGATAGTAGGAAGTTGGAAGATTTTAGCAAGTTGGAAGATTTCGAATACTTGGAATACTCTAAGAATATGATCGACTATGATGCCATTATGGATAGGATTACAGGAGTATCACCTAATTCAAAATTACGTGTTAAGCTAGGGGATGAGAAAGAGATGTTGCTACCTCTAAATAACTATGAAATTAGAATCAAGGTAGAAGATTTGGGTTATGAAAAATCGGTAAGAATAAGAGCAGAGAATTTATCCACAGGAGAGGTGGAAACATATATCGACGCTCGTCCAGTTCCAAATTATAGAATGTGTGCGAGTACTCCTTATCGTCAGAATTTTGGGAAAAATGATTCGAAGAATGAAATGCAAAGAAATTCACGAACACAATATTTTCAAGATTATGGACATAAAAATAAATCTTTCACGATACATGTAACGTCGTATAAAGAGCCTGAGTTGATATCAAACGATGATATAAGCTGGTTAAATGATTGGTGGAATACAAATGGGACATATACAACAAAAGGAGGAATAATTGGTATGTGCCGAGACGGTGGTGGAAATGAAAATCATTTTGCAAGTAATCCCGATCGTGAAATAGTGCATTATGACGAGCTGTTTCCTGCATTTAGAGCTGCAATTGCTGGAATTTCTCTAGGTTATGATCCTATATCTGCTGTGTCTTCAATATGTGATCTTATAAATAATATCTTTAGTGAACTTACAAAGCGTGAAGAAGTAAAAGCAACTCCTTATAAAAGGGTGAATAAACAAGCAGAGGATAAGAGAGATAATGCTGGGGAGGTGTTAGATGTTGAATATGGGAAAGGAAAATATAGTAATTGGAAAAGGTTTGAAACTCAGGTTGGACGCGAATATAAGAATGAAACAGAAGATTCTCTTTTGACTATTGATTATAAAGGTGATTCACTTCTTTGGAAATCTACTAGAAAAGGAGATCCGAGAAAAGATGGACGTTATATTATAAAGTTAAGTGATAAGAAATGAAAAAAATTATAGTTATTATATTACTGATTAATTTGTTTGGCTGCAAAGGTTTTAAAGCTGATGGAGTTATAAACAGTACCCAATTTGTAGATGTTTTGCAGAAATCAATATTAACTTCTTGTATTACTTCTGACAAAATATTTTTGTATGAAGAGTATGAAAATAGAGAAAACATTGACTCAATTGTAGCATTTTATCATTACGGGAGTAATATTTGGAAGTATGAAGTTAGCGATTCAATTATAGACAATATCGAAAAGAGAGGGAATAAGCATCTCCCTGATAGCATTGATGTTCTTTCAGTTGCTGATATTAAACTTATTTCCGATACTAGTAATTTCAATAAAGATTATATTTTAATATCAGAACCTTTTTTTGTTGATCAAAGTAAGTTATTGTTTGTGTTAAGTAACAAAAACAATATAACATCATTAAATGATCGTTGGATATTTTACATGGAAATGAATCATGAGACATACGAACTCATCTCTTTTTATAATTTTCAAAATGACAAATTTTATTTTCCAGCAGAACTCTAAAGCACTTATACCTATTAGCTTGAAATAATAATATTTGATATTAAGAACTAGTGGTATAAAGATACTAGACTCACCTGCTGCAAAGGATTGCTGCGAGTAGTGAGACATCATTACAGCACTACAAGTAAGATCGTGGAACCTACTCTCCAGCATCTCTAGCAAGTACAGATTACAGGAAATGGGAAACACCTATAAAAAAAGAAGATAATTTGGTCGAATGTTATTAATCTAAAAATATGAGATTTGTTATATCTAATCTGATTGGAATCATCTTGTTTTCAATTATAGTGTGTAGCTGTGAATCAAAAAATACGATATATTATGAAAGTGGAGAGTTGAAGGAAATTAGTTTTTACCATTTCAATACGAAATATGCTTATAAGAAAACGGTATTTTCAAAAGAAGGTGAGCTTATAGATCGAATGTGTTTTGATAAAGAAGGGTATTTGGAATCGGAATTAGAATTAAGCGAAAATGGTGACAGTATAGTAAGTCGGTATTCTAATAATGAATGGAATTCTTATAGTATAATTTACACTAAGCGAGGAGATATTTATCATTATCCTTACGAAAATAGAAAGAAAACAGGTGTTGTTAGACAATATAAAAAGGGTCAGTTATTTAAACGTGCATTATATATTCAAGACTGTAATAGCTGTAGATTTTTACAATAAAGTAAAAAAAGGTAAAGTAATTGCTATAAACGATATTCATAAAAACAAAACTTATAAAAGGAAATTTGTTAACAATGATTTCGATACCTATGTTTCTCAGTATTTGAGAAATTCAGATCATCAGCTGCTACCTTATGGAACCTATTTTATATATGAAAAATCGAGCTTAATAGATACTGTTTTTAGCGATTTTGTATTAATGGATTTGCCTGATACCTTAAGAAAAGATGAAATTGTGGAAGGGAAGGTTATGTGGGAAAATTGGAAGAAAAAAGATTTGTATTTGGAATATCACATGAATGAGCTTGATGCATACCCTCAAAATTCACTACAAGGAAAAACGATACAGTCAACAACAAATAATATCGATTTCGAATTTAAATGCAAGGAGTCTGGCTATCATTTCCTTTCCGGGCATGCTATTTTAAGAAATAGGGATTCTTCTATTTACCAAGATTTTATAATTTATGATGACTTTTATGTACTGCCGTAGTTGTTTTTTTATGAATTTTCCTCCCATATCTCAAGTCTGTGACTTGTGATAACAATTAAAATGAAGACATAAAAAGATTCAAGCTGATGAGCTTTGGATCTTTTTGTGTTTTGTTAGTTTCGTAGCCACAAGTCGCAGACTTGCGGAAGATGAGGCTTCCGCCGCTTGATGAAACCTTGCTGCGCACTGAAGGAAACTTTCGCCGTTTGGCTCTAGTGAAAAATATAAAAAATAATTTTAGGGTTTAGTAATTGTGCGTTATTATTGACGCATATTGAACTGCTTTCATATATTTTAATAGTTTGATTAGGCTTATGGATTATTTTTTTCCATGACGACATCGGCAATGGCAGCTGGGGCCCCATAGATGAAAAAGGCGTTAAAAACGAAATGCTGTTTGAGCGTAGCGAGTTCATTTCGTTTAGCCTTTAAGTCGTAATGGGTCAGCGAATGCCGTTCCCGAACTATCGGGATGAATTTTTGGTACTTTTCTTTCAAGAAAAAAGTACAAGCTCAGCGGCTCTAGCGAAAAAAATAATTATAGAAGATACTTAAACTCAACTTTTACTAATAATCTTATTGTTACTATAATGAGGTGGGAGCATTAAAAGCGAAAATGCCACATCAAGGAAGCATAGATGTGGCATTCTCTGAGTAATATACAGAGTGTATATGTTTTTATTATCTTAAGTGATCAACCACCTGTAATATAGGGTGAAGGAAAGATTCTCCAAATAAAATACTTCGTTCTGGAGACCATCCAAATTCAGGATCTGGTAGATCATTATTATCCTTAAATGGCATTTCAACGGTCAAAGATAAACATTTAAATCGTTCCCCAATATGTTTTGAACAGATTGCTAAGTTAGCTTTGCCAGGTTCGTTTTTAGCATAACCATGAGTGTCTTGAAAATCAGGACAAGAGGCCTTCCACGATTCAGTGAAATTTTCTAAAAGATTTTTTAATCTCTCATCAAAAGAAGGAATCCCTTCAATACTTGAAATAAAGTTATAAGGTAAATCTTCATCACCATGAATGTCGAGATTTAGATCACAACCAACTTGATCCATCATATTACGAATATGATAAACCTCAGGGCTATAATCAAGTTTAGGCTCAGCCCACTCACGATTTAGGTTAGCACCAGCAGCATTCGATCTTAAGTTCCCTAAAATACTACCATCAACATTAATGTTTGGAACAATATAGAAAACCGCTTTGTTTAATAATGTTCTTGATACAGAATCATCTTCGTCAAGAAGTTTTCCAAGGAAACCTTCCATAAACCATTCTGCCATTGATTCTCCTGGATGCTGACGTGCAATGACCCAAATCTTTTTCTTTTCAGGAGCAGGCTCACCAACAATAAGCATGTCGATATCGCGTCCTTGAACCGTTTCACCTATTGATACCAGTTCGCACTCTGGTGAAAGCTGCGCATTGTGAATCAAGTTAAGGTGCTGTTCGTAGCTATAAGGAGCAAAATAGGCATAGAATACCGAGTTAAATTCTGGTGTATGCTCAATCACCAATTCCTTTCCATCGTACGAGCTAGGCACTCTAAACCAGGTTTCTCTATCGTAAGAAGCGACTGCAGAATAACCTTTAAATCCGTCAGGATAGGCTGCATCGGAAGCGTTCATAAGACGCATTTTACAGTTTTGGTTTTGCGCACCTTGCAAACGGAAGTGGAACCATTGTAAGAAATCTGAATTGCTGTCTTTATTGATTTCTAACTGAATATTTGAAGCTGTGGTGCAATCAATAACTTTGATGTTACCACTGTCAAAATTTGAACTAATTTTCATATTTGTGTGTTTTAAGTTGTCTTTTTTTATCGATAACCAAAGATAATTTTTTTGGAAACTTAGACCTATAGTTTGGCTTTATTTCTGCCTAAAATCTACTTTTCAGAAATAGGGAGTTTTATTGATAAACCTAATTATTTGTATAAATTTGTGGATAAGGATAAATCCTGAAAACAAAGATATATGATCAACCTATTTAGACTAGAGAAACTTCAATCTAAAAAACTGAAATATGCCCTAATTGCTATTTTTGTTCTGTTCGTTGTTGTTGGAACAATTTTAGTAAAATACTATCGCGATATTTTTTCATCTAATTTTGATTTGGGTGATAAAACAGAACTGTTTATCCACATTCCAAGTGGATCTGATATGCAATCGGTTCTTGATATTCTTGAAGAAAGCAATAGTGTTAAGAGTATGTCAGCATTGGAGTGGGTGATGAATAAAAAGAAGTATGGTCAATCGATAAAATCGGGCCGATATCGAATTGAAGATGGCATTAGCAATAACGATTTGGTTAATATGTTGCGATCGGGGAATCAAGTACCCATCAGTTTAACTTTTAATAATACCCGTACTTTAGAAGAATTTTCTGGGAAAATTGGTCGTCAGATTGAGGCTGATTCTTTAAGTATTTTAAACTTTTTAAAAGATGAGGCTAACTTAAAAGCTTTTGGTTTTAAACCTGAAACCGTGATTGGTCTTTTTATTCCCAACTCTTATCATGTTTATTGGAATATGAGTCCTAAGACGTTTACAGAACGCATGTATAAAGAATATACAAAGTTTTGGAATGTGGAACGTATGAAAAAGGCTTCTGACTTGAACTTGACACCAATTGAGGTGAGCACACTAGCTTCTATCGTTGATGAGGAGACCATTAAGAATGATGAAAAACCTCGTGTTGCGGGTGTTTATGTGAATCGTGTAAAAAGAGGCATAAAGCTTGATGCTGATCCGACTTTGAAATTTGCTTGGGGCGATTTTTCTATGCGAAGAGTGCTTAATAAGCATAAGGCGATTAAATCACCTTATAATACTTATAAATATGCAGGCATTCCTCCAGGGCCAATACGTCAGGCTTCGATTTCTGGTTTAAATGCTGTTCTCAATTGTGAAAAACATAAGTATCTTTATTTTTGTGCCAGTCCGGAATTTAATGGTTACCATGTGTTTGCTCGTACTCTTCGCGAGCAAAATAGGAATGCTGCGAAATATCAACGTGCGTTGAACTTACAGCGAATTTTTAAATAATGATTCGGCTTAGATAATCTAGGGTTATCGATGAAAAATCGTCTCTCAACAAAATCATAACATAAAACAAACATTTCTCTTTTCTTATTTACTTTTCCTTGATGAAAAGTAACAAAAATCAATGGCTCCGGCACTCAGTGACCCATCACGGTTCAAAGGCTAAACAGACTGAACTCGTTCGTACCTCACTCAGACAGCATTCTGTTTTCAACGCCTTTTTCACCTATGGGGCCCCACTTGCGCTGCCGAGGCCAATAAATAAATATTCATTTTACAATCCGAATTGTATTTTGTCAAAATGTTTTGAGCGGATTTTGTCAGCCTGCCGTGAGGCGTGATACAGTTTTAACAACGAAGCAAAAACAAGGATCAGGCTGACTTGATTTTTTATTCGCGAGCTAAAATTTTATATGTGCTCATGAGCCCTTCGGGGTTGCTTACTTTTTTATCTAAGAACCGAGCGAAGCGAGTTCATGAATGCCCCTCAAATTATGAATGAATAAAAAAGTAAGAGCCCAGCGGCTCTAGCGAAAAATTTTAAAATAAGCTTCAAAGGTTTAAAGAGTCTAAAAGTTGAAAAGTATAAAAGCCGAAAGGTCAAAAAAAAGAGTGATTATTTCTAATCACTCTTTTTGTATTTTGTGTCAGATTATCACATCAACAAATTAGCGATATCATCGCGTACACATATTAAATAGCGTTGACTTCCATTTCTAATTTGACACCATATTTCATTAGGACTGATTTCTTAATATCGTTAGCGAGTTGAAGCACTTCAAAACCTTTAGCATCGCCTAAATTAACAAGAACGAGAGCTTGATCCTTATGAACGCCAGCTTGTCCAACATGTTTACCTTTCCAACCGCATTGTTCGATTAACCATCCAGCAGCCAGTTTTGTATTTAAGTCGTCTACTTCGTAATTAGGACAATCAGGGAACTTAGCCAGAAGTTTTTCAGCAAATCGGGTTTCCACAATTGGGTTCTTAAAGAAAGAACCTGCGTTTCCAATCACTTCAGGATCGGGTAGTTTCGATTCTCTAATTTTAATGATAACCTCTCTGATATTTTTTAGATTGACTTCATCGTAGTTTTCCAATTCTGTTTGAATGGCGCCATATTCTAAGTTGAACTCAGGCTTTTTACTCAATCGGAAATAAACATGAGTGATAATGAAAAGGTTTTTATACTCCTTTTTAAAGACAGAATCGCGATAATCGAAGTCACAATGGAAATTCTGAAACTCAACTTGTCTTTTGCTTTCTATGGATATGGCATCCAGTTTCTCAACAACCTGACAAGCTTCTACGCCATATGCTCCAATGTTTTGAACAGGTACGGCACCAACCACACCTGGAATATGAGATAAATTCTCGATTCCGCCATAGCCTTCTGATACAGCCCAAGCTACAAATTCATCCCAATCTTCATTGGCACCAGCTTTTACTAAAACAGTATCGTCATTTTCGTCTACAATTTCTCTGCCTTTTATATTTGGGTGTAGAATCAAACCGTCATAATCACCAGTGAAAAGTAAGTTAGAGCCACCACCAAGAATCAGATAATTGATATTCTCAAGTGTATTATCGTTCAAAAAAGATTGAATTTCATCAACGGTGTCGAATTGGAAAAAGTAATCGGCTTTGGCTTCAATGCCAAAGGTATTATATGTTTTTAAAGAGTAATTTTCGTGTAGAATAGCCATTTAGCAATTTATGATTTGCAATTAATAATTGTGTTAAGCCAGTTGTTCTTTTAGTAAAGAAACAAAGCCTTTTATATCATCCTCAGTTGTATCGAAAGAACACAACCATCTGACTTCGCCAGCATGTTCGTCCCATACCCAAAAGAAATATTCCTCTTGAAGTTTTTCAATTTTATCCTTAGGAATATGAGCCCAGATACCATTGGTCTGAACTTTTTGAGTGATTTTTACGGCTGGAATATTTCGAACCTCTGCTTCCAGAAGTCCAGCCATTTTATTGGCATGACGAGCTGTTTTTAACCAGAGATCGTCGGTTAATAAAGCTTCGAACTGACAGGCAATGTATTTCATTTTTGAACAAAGCTGCATACTTTGCTTTCGAACGTACTTCGTATTTTTCGATAATTCAGGGTTGAAGAAGATAACGGCTTCACCTAGCATCATGCCATTTTTTGTTCCTCCAAAACTCAATACATCCACACCTGCTTTATTGGTGATTTCTCTCACATCAACATCCAAACTTGCTACTGCATTGGCTAATCGGGCTCCATCCATATGCACATACATATCGTGCTGGTGAGCCAAATCGCAAATTGCTTTAATTTCCTCAGGTGTATAAACCGTTCCTAGCTCGGTACATTGAGTAATGGAAATAACCTTAGGTTGAGAGTGATGTTCAAAGCCAAAACCGTGAAGCTGCGTTTTGATGAGCTCAGGTGTTAGTTTACCATCGGTAACTTCAATTGGAATAAACTTACAGCCCGTAAATTTATCAGGCGCACCACATTCGTCAACTTGTATGTGAGCGGTTGAAGGACAAATAACGGAATTCCATGATTGTGTTAAAGTCGATAAGCCAATAACATTGGCTCCTGTACCATTAAAAACAAAATAAACATCGATGTTATCACCGAACAATTGCTTGAATTTTTCGATGGCAGATGCCGTATACGGATCACCTCCATAAGCCATTGAATGACCTTGGTTAACCTTCTGCATGGCTTCCATTACCTCAGGTAATACGCCTGAAAAATTGTCGCTGGCAAATCCTCGTTTATTCATGTCTATAGGGTTTAAATGATTAGCTTTTTAGAGAAGCTAAAAATAGCTTTTATTCTGCAAAGGGAGAGGAGTGAAGAGTGTATTTTTTCTTTTGGTTAAATTTGTCCTGAAAAATGTGTGCTTCCCAAAACAAATTAACTATTCCTAGGAATATAATTGGCTTAGCAAAAAAATAGCCACAGCAAATATTCTTTGCTGTGGCCTGAATTCTGATGTTGTATTAATCGATTTTGAATTATAGAATATTTCCGATTTTAAGACCAATGCTAATTGTTCTTGGACTACTAGCTCCATAAATGTATGCTGGATCTCTGTCTATTCCTTTATCAAAATCATCCTGATAAGAATTGAATATATTTTTAATACCTCCCCAAATCTGAATGTCAGCACCATTAAGCTTTGTGGTATATTCTATTTTCGCACCAAGATCGGTAAAAGGTGAGCTTTCTCTTAATTCACCTTTTACAGGGTCTTCAATTGTATTTCCATAATATGGAAGATACATTTTACCTGTATAGTTTCCAGTAGCTGAAAAACACCATTTATCCATAAAGTCCCAGTCTATGGCAACAAAACCATAATTATTTGGGGTACGCATAAACTCCTTTTTAAAAAAAGCACTTTCCTGAGGTTTTTCATACTCACTTCTTTGAGAGGTAAAACCTGCAGTTAATGAGAAATTACCAGTTGGAACAATATTAAGCTCTGTATTGATACCATAAACAGAAGCGCCATCTTCAGCATTTGTTCTGGTAGAAATGACAATTTTATCAGCATCAGGTTCCGATCTTTCATTTACAAAGGCATCATTTAACCTTGTATAGAATCCTTCTATTAAAAAGCCTATTTGAGTTGATCCGATTTTCGTATTATAATCTAAAGAAGTCATGTACGAATGACTGGTTTCTTTTTTTAGATCTGGACTGTTTTTGTGAATGATTCTTTGTGCTGTTGATGACACGATATGCAGATCTTCATCGAATATTTGAGGAGCTCTGTAACCTTGCGAGTAACTGACACGAAATTGTAAGTTCTGCGTGATATCGTAAAGAACATTAAGCCTAGGACTAAATACGTTGCCAGACTTGTCAGAGTTTTCGTCTCCTGATTCGTGTGCATTATCTTTAATATCGTAACGATCTAGACGTCCACCCAAAGATAAACTTAGTTTTTCAAATTTATAAGTGTATTGTCCAAATAAACCTGCAGTACTGCTCGTTTGATCTGAAATTAGCGTGTTGTCGGTATGAATATCCTTTTCTCTATCGTAATAACCTAGTTTTGTATCTTCTAAAGAAGAACTCGTATATTCTAATCCAAGTACAAAAGATGAGTTGTCAAATTTCCCATTGTACTGCGCACCTAAATTGTATGTGAAATCATCGGTTTGACCGTAGTCTGATTGTGATTGCTCCACACCATAATAAGAAGCTCGATCTACTTTCTGGCTTGATAGGTATACTGAAAGTTTATCTTCATCTCTAAAAAACTGATCGTAAGAAATAGCCGTAGTTGTTAGTTTATGCTCTAACTGTTCTGCAATATCAGCCTCGTGTGGTAGGTAGTCAAATTTATTACCTCCGCGTCGTTCTTCATTAATATGAAAGAAATCAACAGCCAGCTTACCTCTAAAACCAAAGCGGTGAAAAAAGCGTGAACCTACTGTTGTGTTGTCCAATTGTGTTAGCTCCGAAAAGCCGTCATTGTTGGCATCAAAGGCTTCCTTATCTCTGTAAAAACCATAAACTGAAAGTCCTGTTTTATAGTCATCGGATACAACCGAAGCATTAAAATTCACATTGTAATCTAATGCCGGACTATCTGCACCATTAACACCAACACCAATTAGACTAGAGCTTGTGCCAATTTCGTATGAATCAGTAAGTGGATCCTTAAGAATCATGTTAATTGTTCCAGCAATAGCATTACTACCATACAGAGCAGAACCACCGCCTCGTACAACTTCTACCTTTTCAATCATATTGGTTGGAATAAGTTCCAACCCATATACGCCTGCGAGTCCACTAAAAATAGGTCTACTGTTGATTAATATTTGTGAATAAGGCCCTTGCATACCATTCATACGAACCTGATTAAATCCACAGTTCTGACAGTTGGTTTCCATTCTCAAACCTGGGCTAAAGTTTAAACTTTCACTTAGTACGGTTGATTGACTGACAGCAAATAACTTTGGCGATATGGAACTTACAATAACAGGAGATTCAGTTCTTTTGCTAGCGCCTTTGTCGCCAGTCACCACAACCTCGTCAATTCCCAGAGCATCCTGCTCTATATCAAATTTAACTTCGATTGTTTTATTCGCTTCTGTAATAACGGTTTTTTCCTGACTCTTATAGCCAATAGCAGATACCATTATTGTTAGTTTTCCAAGTGGAAGATCAATTAACCTGTAATGACCTGTAGCATCTGTTGCGACACCAATTGTTGTTCCTTTTACAATAACGTTTACAAAAGGGATGTGTTCACCTTTGCTAACCACGTGACCAACTATAACGGCATCGTTGTGGTGTTTTTGGCTAAAACTGAACTGTGTAAAAAGGAGTAAGATTATTGTTATAATATGTTTTTTCATTTTGTGTATTCGTAATAATCACCACTGAGTAATATGAATGGCGACTGTGTGTTAAGAAGATGTAGTTTCTCTAATTAGAATACTTTTGCAGGTATTCTATTATTCTGTTCTAATTAAAAGTAATAATTTATTAGTTAAATGGTGGCGCTCTTCCAAGTTTTTGGAATATTATAATGTTGATATATTCCTTTGTTGGAAAATCGTATTTCTCGAAATTAACAATACTTCTTTTTAAGTAAAAGGAGAGTGCTCCAAGAAAAAATAATAAGCTAATATTATTTAATATCAGAAGATCATTGTCATGATGATTGTGATTCGAAGGGGGATTACTGGTTTTATTGTAGGGATGAGCATGAACAACAATTGAACCATCAGATAAGACTTGGCTATGGGTAAATAGGATACTATTAATAATTAGTAGCCCAATGATGCCGATTCCCAGATAGGATAGTATTTTTATATATTGTCTGACTCTGTCCATTTGTTGACAAATATAATTTAAATCGAATCTAAATAAAAGTGTTTAGAGGAAATATTAGCATCAATATTTCAATTAAATTTTCTGGAGAAGCTAAGTGTCTTTATCTCAGGTATAGCTTGTGATTATTTTCAAGAGGAAATATGTTGGAATTCCTTATTTTGCAATTCATCGTGGGGTTAATAAATGAGAAAAGCCTCACTTTAAGCGAGGCTCCTATAAGTTTATTATTAATTTATGCTTCTCCTTTTTTCTCTTTAGGAATAGCATAGAACAATTTGTTTACGATTTTCCAGCCGTTTTCAAATTTTATTAAAGAAAGGTAATCGATGTATTTTTTCTTGCCACCCTCATAGAATTCAATTTTAGATATGGCGACGTTTCCTGTAACATCAATCGACAAAAATTTGATGGTAGTGAATTCATCCTGAAAAGCATACTTATGTTTCCTTTTACCTTCTTTCGCACCTTCTATCCAGTTATAAATTGGATGTTTCCACATGGTATTGCCTTTTCCTGCGCCAATTAAATTAAATCCAGGATGAAAACCTTTGTTTACAGCAACTTCGTCGGCATTATTGCATAGACCATCAACGTAAGCTTCTTGTATGACCTTTTTAATACTCTCTTTTTCTTTTTGAATATCATCTTGTGCGAATGAAATCGTGCACACGGATATGAAACAGATTGCAGTTAGAATAAGTTTTTTCATCTTTTAGTAGGTTTTGGTTAATGTTGTTTGGTTTTGAAGATGACTAACTTAGTGAAATATATTGATAATAAAAACAGCCCGAAAGTGTAGCTGCCTCAGATATGTTATCTGAGGGCTTGGAGTTTGCGATTTATAATCGCTTTTGTAGTCATCAAAAAAATAAAGGAAAAGGTGTTGATTCTATACTGATTAGTTTATAAATTTCAGTTATGGGAATTGGAAATAAAATGGCTGACATGTGTTTAATTTTTAGACACAGACAGTTGTTATCTGGGGATTTCAAATCCCCAATTCTTAACCTGCTGATTTGTAATCAACAGGAGCACATATGTTTTGGGTAATAAAAACAGCCCGAAAGTGTAGCTGCCTCAGATATGTTATCTGGGATTATGGAGTTGTCGATTTATAATCGTTTTTGTAATCAGCAGTATCGGATCAATTTTCTGTATGAAAGAATCAGGCCAAAAGCTTCAGCGCTCTCACAAATCAGGTTTTTAAGGGATTAAAAATCTCCAACTTTCAACCTGTTGATTACAAATTGACAGGAGCGAGGTAAACTAAAGGATACAAAAAAAGCAGCCCGAAAGCTGCTTTTGTATTTTATACTATGGGGAAATCTCTTAGAACTTCTCATCGTAATCAGACCAAAGGCCATCACCAATTTCCCAAGCTTTCTCAACCGCTTCGGTTCCAAGACTGATACTTCTATTGGTTAGGAAGGCACGACGTTTACTCTTACTAAGTGATAGATATTCTTCATCGATTTTGGCTTGCTCCAAAAAATATTGTTTCTGTAATGGAACAAATACTTTATCTACATCATGACGCATATCGCCCCAGCGCTGAGCAGTTAGTGTGCTTAAACGATTGAATGCCCACCAGGCTGATTTACGAGTGTAGCCCGTACGACGAGCTTTTACTTTATATGAAGGAGCTAAATCAGTTGTTCCGGCATAAACAGGAATATAGATTGAAGTGGCTACATTATCCTGAGCCAACCAAACGATGCCACCCACATCATCAGGCATCCAGCTACGACACTGAATAATGGTTGCATACATCGTATACCAACGAGCGATTGTACGCTCACCAAGTTCACCCCAACCACCATTCACACCAAAAAGACGATTCATACCGTAAGGCATAAATGGGTTAGCAAAAGGAGAAATGGCTTCCTTGCCATCTTTATCGGCTTGCTTAATATTTTTAACAAAGTTAAAAGGTGTTCCTTCGTAGTAATCCTTGAAGATCTCAACCAGCTTATCCATTGTTACTTTTTCGTCAGGTTTTACCGAGAATGGATAATCTTTTGCAGTAGGATCAAGGTTTAAGGATGGAGCAGCCATTGAAAGTACACGCCATTCTCTACGACGAGATGCCATAGAACGACGGCTTTTAGGGGCGTATGCATAATTCCATTTAAAGCTTTCCTTTTCAGGATTATACCAGCCATTTTCTTTTGCGACCTTAAAAATATTTTCAGAGGCCATAAAGTAATCACTATTCTTCAAATCAATTTCCATAATAGTTGAAGCATTGGCATTTACTGCAAGGTGATCATCTGGTACACGTTGAGCAACCCAAACGGCACCGACTTTTCCTTTACCAGGACCAACAACTTCGAAATGCCAGACCTCTTGCTTATCGGCAATGGTTAAACATTCACCAAAATCTCTCCATCCATATTGCTTCAATAATTCGTCAGCCATTTTAATGGCCTCGCGAGCGCTTGTGCAACGCTCTAGCATTAATTGTTGAAGGCGCTGGCAATCTATTAGACAAGCTTCCGAATATAACTCTTCACGACCACCAAAAGTTGACTCTCCAATAGCTAACTGCTTCTCGTTAATACATGGGTAAGCGGTGTTTAAAAATTGATAGGTTTTAGCGACCTGATCGATTTCGCCAATTTTTTTATGCTGATAGGTTGGCATACGCAAACTATCGTACGCTGAGCGCTCGAAAAGCTCGAACTTGCTGTTTTTGTCATGAGATTTAGCAGGTGTTACCGACATCCAAGCACGTGTGCGGTGACTGTCGTCGGTGTGCGATGTGATAACGGATCCATCGAAAGTTGCCTTTTTACCTACAGTAACAGTGGTACATCCTTCAGGAACGCCATTTTGCCAATCAGATTTATCTTGAGCCATATTTGTGGTCGAGATAAATAGTAAAGCAGTGAGTAAAGATGATTTTAACGTTTTAAGAATCATGTTTGTTTTGAGTTAGTTGGTTGTGTATGAAAAAGAGACAATAATAAGATGCTTAATCTTTCTATTGTCTCTTAGTATCTTTTATTTTTGTTCCTTCACAAGGTGTATGCCATCTTTCTCGATGGTGATTAAGCGTTGCTTGTAAAGTAGTCCGATGACTTTCTTAAAGTTCTTCTTACTCATCTGTAAGTTGTCGTAAATCTCTTCAGGAGAACTCTTATCGTTTAGTGGAAGAAAACCATTTTCCTTTTTTAGAATTTCGTAAAGTTCCTCTCCAACTCTTGGTACCTCTAGGTGGTATCCTTGTCGTTGAAGACTCAGGTCAATTTTTCCATCAGGACGAACTTTTTTAACCCAGGCTTTGTAAACATCGCCTTCGCGAATGGCTCCAAAAATCTCGTTATTATAAAGAATACCAATGCCTTTATTATCGATAATAGCCGTGTAACCTAAATCAGATTGATGACCAATCATGATACTAACTTCTTGCCCTTCGGTAAATTCAGCATCCAGATCTTTAAGAATTTGTTCAAGTTTAGCAGTGGCAGCAATACGTCCAGTCTTTTCATCTACATAAACGTACACCAAATAGCTACGACCTTCTTCCATATCCATTTTTTGTTCGCGGAATGGGCAAAGCAAATCTTTCATTAAACCCCAGTCAAGAAAAGCTCCTACTTTAGTTACAGCCTTAGCTCTTAACCAAGCAAATTCGCCAACAATGGCATATGGCTTTTCAGTAGTGGCAATTACTCTGTCTTCCGAATCACGGTAGATAAAAACCTTAATCGTATCGTCCAGTTGTGTATTCTCTGGTACATATCGGGTTGGTAATAGAATTTCAGCATCGTCTTCACCTAGTAGGTAAACCCCAAAGTCGACCAATTTGGCAACTTTTAGTTCGGCATATTTTCCAATTAAACTCACGTTTCTTTGTTTTAGTATGTGGTACAGAGCTCCAGTTTTGCAATTAACCAAGCTCTGTATTTTTCATCTTTATTTCAATCCTATTTAGAAATAGGAATTAGAGTTCAAAAGTACGCATCTTTTACGAGAATGTTTTTGACTTCTTAAATTTTTAGTTTCAATTGAAAGCTTAAGCTCTTAAAATATGTTCTATTTTTGAACACATAAAAGGACAAGATATGAATTATGAGAATTTAGTAGATTTTTCGGTTCATCCTTCCGACTTAAAGCGTTTGGAAGGTGGCTGGGAGGGTCTAAAAAAATATATAGAATCCAGTCAAGTTGAAGGGCTTGAATTATTGATTGGTTATGAGTCTGCATCAGAAGATATACCAAGGGAACTGGTGAAAAGTATTCATTTACCTTTTTGGATTACCTGGTTAGATGTTTGGCGTAAAGGTGAGAAAGGTTTAAAAACGTATTTTCCTCCTATGCCTGAGGATTACATTCAATATTGCTGTGGTGGAAGGAATCAAACTGAGATGATTGCAACTCAAAAGAAACTTTGGGAATTGGCAGCTGTCTATCAACCCAAGCAAGCGGTGATGCATGCGGCTCATGTGGAGTTGGAGCATGCCTTTACCCGAGAATTCACCTATACTGATACTGAGGTTTTGCAAAGTTTTGCTGAGCTATTGAATCGAACTGCTCAGGAATTCTCAGATGGTGAGCCGCCTTGTGTGATTGGTATTGAGAATCTTTGGTGGCCTGGTTTGAATTTAATTGATTCGACACAGACTGATGATTTTGCTGGAAGTTTGTGCTTTGATAAATGGAATCTAGTTTTAGATACGGGTCATTTGATGAACACCAATCCAAAATTACGTTGTGAGGATGAGGCAGTGGACTTTGTTTTGGAGAAGCTGAGTCAACTTTCTGTTGATATCAGAAAGCGTATTCAATCCATGCATCTGAATTTGAGTTTGTCGGGAGAGTATCAGTTGAAGCAGATACGAAAAGGCTTACCTGCTGATTGGTCTAACTTAACTCATGGTGAAAAATACAGCTCTGCCCGAAATCATGTTCTTAAAATCGATCAGCATTTACCTTTTGCAACTTCTCGTGTGAAAGAAATTGTAGATATGATTCAGCCACATACTATAATTCATGAATTTATTACGCCTACCATGGCACAATATGATGAGCATTTGAAGCAGCAGATGGATGTCCTAGTTTAGGCGTGAAAAGTTTGTTGAGTGTAGAGAATTACAAAAATAAATCTCTGATAAATTAAATGCTATTAAAAACAAAAAATAGATCAATTATGAGGAAAACACTCTTTCTAGTATTAAGTTTATTTCTATTGATGATTACCAAACCTTTATTTTCTCAGGAATGGAAAAGTTTAAGAAATTATCAAGTTGAAACAGGACATGATTCTCTAGAAGAAGGTTGTTGGCTCAAAAAAGATAGACGGAGAAATACAGATGTTTGGAATCAGGCGAATCAATTTAATCTCACAATTGAAAATGGACATTTGAAATATAAAACAATTAGTCAGGTTCGGGATTTTTATTTGTGGTTTGATGATGAAAGAAAACAGCTCGGTCAAGAAATTAATGCTGTAGGTGTCGCAGCAATCGTAGCTGGGCAACTTTCAAAATTTGATAATTTTTTTATTCGAACCTTTATTGTTAGAAATAAAGAAGTTATTTGGTTTGGTAACGAAGGGGCTAAGCAGGTTTTCACCTTTGCCTTTCCCTTACTCAGGGATATCTATTTTTCAGATAAAATATACAAAGGACAAGAAGCCATCGATTGGGATGTCAAGAATGGGAAAATTGAACAGTGTCAAATCCTAGAACCTATTTACAATCAGTTAACACCACCAGCAATTAATAGATTGGAAAATATGGCCAAGGGGAAAGGTGTCTTCTATTTTGGAGTTCCTAAAAGATTGAGGTTCGAAAATAGTATTACGGATTGTAAGGCAAGATATGAGCACGCTTTTACCAAAGTGTATGAATATTATTTAGATAGTCAGAATAAAAAGAATGTTGAGTAGTTCAACTTTCTTTATTTCAGTGACTTAATGCAATGCCAATTTGAAGCTGCGATCGGGTTTTCGACTAAGAGAGAAGTTGATGAAGCTATAAATATGCTATACTTGCACAAGAATAATAAGAAATATTGATAAAAAAACGGAGTTAGGATTATGTCTGAAAATTATAAGTTTACCCAAAATAGGAAATGTGAGTATTTTCCATGCCATAAGGTTAAAAATGAAGATGAGTTTAATTGCTTATTTTGTTTCTGTCCGCTTTATATGTTAAAAGAAGAGTGTGGCGGTAATTTTAAATACACTAATGGGTTTAAAGATTGTAGCGATTGCACAATCACTCATGCAAAAGATGGCCATGCATACGTTATGAGTAAGATGAAGTTGGTTATGAAAATTGCAGGTAAACAAGAGTAACCTGTAAGTAAAGATAAATGATATTGAAAAATAATCCTCGTAAGTATCACCTTACGAGGATTGTCGGTTTTTCTGAAATTTCGTTTAGGTTTATAATCTATAAGGCTTGGGGAATAGTCATCCTTATGGCTTTTTGACATTCCCCATAAAGACAATAGAGTTAGTTTGCTTTTCTTTTATGGCAAAGAAGAACGGTTTATCAATGTGTATAGCATTTGAAGGACCTGGCGACGTCAGTTCCATTCCAACGACTGTGGCAGCTGCAGCTTCAGTTCCTTTCTCATTGACTTCGATAAAAGATTGGTGGATCACTTTTGAGATTTTTAGAGGGACACCTTTACTTATTCCTGAGAAATTTGCAGCATCTGAAAAAGGGATATCCATGCCCAATTGGGTTAATACATCACTTAACTCTTCCTTATATCCAAACTTGAATTTAGGAAGATGTACGTTTAAGCCTAATGCTGAAAAAGAATTCATCCATTTATTCCAGTTTGAATCATTAAGCTGTACTACTATATCGGCTAACTTTTTGTCTTCGTGAGGTAAAAGGATAATCATGGAGTAGTCTTTATTGCCATAGGGCAATTCAATAGCTGTAAAAAGGTCATTCTCTTGATAGTTAATGTCCATTTCAGCCGTCATGTAATTGACCTGAGTGATATCTCCTTCTTCGTCTGTAAATTTTCCAGTGTAAGTATCTTTCGTTTCAAACCTGTTAGTCCATTCTCCTTTAAAATAGATGGCATTGATTAGGTACATAAAAGCATCAGCTGGAATTTCATCTAAAATATTTTGAATTTTCCCCTCTGTATTTTGTTCTACCCAATGGTTAATAGCATCTAGAGTTGCTGGATTTGAAAAATCTTCGACTCTAAATTCGGCATCGTAAAATACGTTGATATTGTTTTTGAATTCTTCTTCGACAGTTGTTCCTTGTTTACTCCATACCGAGTTGGCGATATTCATTTGAACTTTTGAATCAGTTCTTTTCAAATAATGTTGCAGATTTTTGTAGATACTATTGATTTGGTCGCGTGAGAGATCAGTTAGGTGAAGGGTGTTTTCAAATGCTGTTTTGGTTTCACCTTCTGCACCATTGTAGGTCATGGCCAAAGCAAGAGAGATACTCGAGGGCGATATCATCATGTTTTCAGGCGAATCATCTTGATACAACTTTTGGAATAGATCGAATCCAAATCCATTATTGGATGCGATAATTGACTTGGCTTCCATTTCCATATTCTCGGGAAAGGGTTGGGGAGCAGCTTGTTTATCTCCAGAGTCGAATAGATTGCAGGAGACAAAAAACATTAAGAACATCATTGTAAATGGGAAAAGTTTTTTCATTTGAATAGGTTTTAGGTGATTATGATTTGATCCTAAGATGTAGAAAAATGAAAAAGTTGTGTATAGTTTGTATAATATGTTAATTTGGTTGCATTTTGTTGAACGATGTGAACTTGGTTTTAATGTTGATTGCCGTGTTTTCTGATAATAAGTAGGCGTCTTGTGTTGAAATTTAGCCTCTTATGAAGAGTGAGGACATATTCTGTCGCTAAGAAGTTATTTCAAGCTTGAGAATTACAATGTCTAGTAGTTTGGTATATAAGATATCTTAAAACATAAAAATCCTCAAGACAGACGCCTTTGAGGATTTTCGATATAATATTCTCTTAAATGATTACAACTTCTTACACATTACATCTTTACCATCTCTAGAGCAAGTTTCAAAGCCCATTTTCTTGATGTATTTCAGGTTGTCTTCAATATCCGAATCACAAACAATACATTTAACCTCGTGTTGTGAAAGTAGGTCACTCAGCTTGTTATAAAGGTAGTTGGCAACTTTAAAGTCACGGTATTGTGGAAGAGCATAATCAATATCTATCTTAAACATATCATCCTTAATTTCACCAATAAAGATTCCAGCAACCGACATGTCACGCAAAACGAATATGCTAAGTTTGCCTTTGGCGTTTTTAAAATCAGGGAAGAATTTTGCAATATCTTTTTTGTACGAATCGAGATAGTAATTTAATATTTCATCATTGTCTTTAATTTCAATTACTTTGAAGTTTTCCTTATGCTTGTTCATTTTTACGAGGTAATAAATGTTAGTGCAAACAATCAGGAAGTTCATAAAGGCTACAGGGTAAGCCTCAATTAAAAAGCCATAGGCAGTAAATAACATGGCACCTATCATATTATACCAACGCAGTTTCACAATTGACGCCATTGATAGAGAAACGAGCACCACAACTGAAGCGACATAACCTAACCATTCAAAAATAGAAATGCCTAAAAATTCTAACATACTAAATAAGTTTATTCTGCTGATTGAAATTCAGCTGAGTTAAAAAAAATGGGGTGGTTGAAATAGTAGGATGCCTTTGGAAGGCGATGTTAAAAGTAGATAAAATTATTTGAAGACTAAAATAAGTAAGAGTAAGTCTGTTCTATATGATTTGTAATTTATACAGAAGACTTACTCTGATGAATGTGATTTATACGTATTTCTTTTATGAAAGTTATTTTGTTGAAAAGGTCATTGAAAATTTCACGCTGAAATTATCTTCATGGTTTTGACGTGCATAAGGGCCGTAACGATAGTAAACCCCGGCTCCCAATCCAATATAGGCCAAGTTACAATAGTTGAACCTTAAGAGGTTGTCTAATTTTATTCCTGTTTCAAATAATCCTTTTTCTTTAGTTTTAAAATCAAAATCGTTATGATATTCTTGATTCGCTAATTTGCCCCAACTGATAGAATTCTGAATGGTAATATGAGGTTTAAATCGACCATATTTAAACAGTAACGAGCCGAAATTATGTGAGAAATGGAGGTTTATAAATCGATCTGATACAAATTCATAAGGTCTAACCGTTTGAAATGAATTTTTAATCGCAATCGGAATATCTTTGTTATTACTGCCTTCTCCAGTAAAAAGTAAACCCATTGGGAGTGCATTGTCAATATAACCTGCATCTATTCGGTAGGATGTTTTTCCTAGGTTCCGACTCAGAAATGTTTGTTCAACTCTAGCTTCTAGTTTATTAAAATTGAATTGACTTCTTAGAACATCTTTTATGCCTCTGGTATAACTGATGTAACATATTGGATATTTTGTTCCCAGACTCATTCTTTGATTAAATGAGTTTACCAGTTTTTCTTTATAGGCAAATTTTAAATTGAGGCTGATAGTACTGATCGTGTAATTTTGGCTGTTAATAAGATGTTTAGATTGAAATTGATAGGCATATAGAGGCTCAACCTCATTGTGATTAAATGCGATATTTAGTTTTGAGTATTTTAAGGCTCTAAGGCCTATCGCTAATCCATTGTGTTGAACTCGATCCATTTTAGAAGCCAGAAAATCTCTAAAATTGATTTTGTTTTTATCGAATACATTTAAATTGGACTGACCTATTTCTTTCAAGTTGTTTTCAGAGATAGCCTTTATTTCGAGTTCTTTATCACGGTTTAGGTTCAAGATAAATTCAGCGCCGTATTTCCATTTTTCATCTTTTAATCCATAGCCAGCAAAAGCACCTACGGATAGATTTTCAAATAATTTCTCGTTGGTATAGAATCCAAGCCCAAGTCGAGAACCTTCATGCAGATTGTATATCAATGATTTTGAAATGTCTAAATCGATAAATTTTATTGGGATTTTTTGTTGTGAAATTTTTTCAAAAACGTTCAGAAATTTGTCAAATTTATATTTTTTGCCTAGGCTATCAATAACTCTATAGGTGATTTTTTCAGAGGAATTGAGCGCTTCTGATCTGTGATCAATCCAATATAAGGAATCTCTATCATTAGCCAATTTGTGGATACTTAGAGCTTCTATTTTAAAATCAGATTGTTTGAGCTCTGGTTCTAACTCGACTTTCTCAATGTAATTTTTCCCATTAATACTCATTCCCATATCTTTCGATGGGTAATTTTTGATAATCAATTCGAAATTTAATTGCTGAGGAAACCACTGTTCATTATCGATGAGGCTGTATTTCTGTTGAATTTTGATATCAATTAGACCTGTTTCATAGGGTTCTGCAATTACATTTTGGATGGCATATTTGTTTGTATTAATATACAATAGACCTTTTAAGCCTTCAATATTTTTTTTAGATCGGGGTTTAAACGAAATAATAAAGGTTGTATCCAGCTTTTGCAATAAGGTGTCTTCAATCATAAAAGCATATTTTTTAAGACTCCCTTTGGAAATTGGGTTTAGGTAATTGATATCAAGAATGGTGATATAATCCTTATAAAAAGAAAAGGGTTGGATGTCTTCACTAATGGTTGAAAATGATGGGTTTTTAAAGCCTGACACTTTTGTTGCAAGAACGACCTCTTCGCTAATATCGGGTTTTATAAATTTTCGTTCACTAACAGATTCCGAAAAAAAGAGGTGTCCTCCTTTTAGACTTGAATCCATATGGTGTTTTAAATCTTTAGATTTTAAACTGTCATTCACGATGAAATTGTAAGTATTCTTGTTGTATGAAGTGTATTTAAACGAAGATATATTCTCAGGATTATTTAAATCCTTATTTTTTGTAACTTGCCTAATGATTCGGTTAGCTGGATTCTCACTTGCCCTGACGAGGACTTCATTCAGCACCTGTTGTGAGGGGTTTAATTCGATAAGAATTTCTGATAAGTTAGTTTGTTTTGATAGATCAATCTCAAGTTTGTCATAACCAACGTAGCTGCATGTTAATTTTTCAGTGCTTACGGCTGAGTTGAAACTGAATTTACCATCGATATCGGTTGTTGTTCCAAAGTAAGGATTATCATTAAATATGATGTTTACAAAAGCCAAGGCTCTTTTTGTTTTACTGTCTATTATTTTACCCTGAACTAAATTCTGGCTGTATGATGATATATTAAAACAAAATGTGGTAATTAGGAGAATTAAGGTGGACTTTAGTATGTGCATTTAGCAAGAGTTGTTTAACGAATTGAACAATTTCATGCTAAAATATCGATTTTTAAAAACATTAAAATTTATATCTTGTTAAATAAAGTTAAGCTTGTATTTTCTTTTAACTAGTGCGAAAAGACGAATGATAAAATGTTAGCACCCATTTTTAAAGCTTTAATATGGTTCGCTTCAGTGTCGTTGTGAACCGACGGATCTTCCCAGCCATCGCCAAGGTCACACTCGTATGAGTAAAAACAAACAAGGCGGCCTTTATGGAATATTCCAAAGCCTTGAGGGGCTCTACCGTCGTGCTTGTGAACTTTAGGAAGTCCACTGTTAAATTCATAAACTTGATGGTAAATAGGATGGGAGTAGGGAAGTTCAATGAGTTCTTCCTTTGGAAATACTTTCTTGATTTCTCGTCTAAAGTAGGCATTTAAACCGTAGTTATCGTCTACATGTAAAAAACCACCTGCTTCGAGGTAACGACGCAAATTTTGTGCTTCCTGATTGTTGAATACAATATTACCATGCCCGGTTAAATGCACAAAGGGATAGGAAAACAGTTCATGGCTTCCTACTTCAACAGTAGCAGGTTCAGCTTGTATGTTTGTAATCTTATTCGTGTTGCAATATTTTATTAGGTTAGGTAGCGAGCCTGGGTTGGCATACCAATCGCCACCACCATTGTATTTTAGCAGGGCAATACGAACACTACTTTCTTGTGCAGATAAGTTAATACTTAGAGCTAGAAACAAAAGTATGGATAAGAATCTTGACATAGTTTGAACACTCTTTGTGAATAGGCTTCGAAAAATTGGTTTTATTGATTTGCTAAGCTAACAATATTACATGCTATGACGCCAGCTGTTTCTGCTCTCAATCGGCTAGTGCCTAATGTAATTTCTTTAAATCCATTTGCTCTAGCCATTTCTACTTCCTGTGGACTAAAGTCACCTTCTGGTCCGATAAGAATTAAGGCATTTTGCTTGGCTTTGCAAAGGTGTTTCAAGTGTGTTTTATCTCCTTCGTAGCAATGGGCAATATACTTTTCACCATCAAAAGGAGCTGATACTAAATCTTTAAACTTTGTAAGTTCGTTCAGTTTTGGATGATAAGCTTTTAGGGATTGTTTTACAGCCGAAGTAATCACCTTAAACAAGCGCTCATTTTTCACGACTTTTCGCTCCGAAAACTGACACAACAAAGGTGTGAATTCATCTATCCCAATTTCAGTACATTTTTCCATATACCATTCGGTTCGCTCTATGTTTTTAGTAGGAGCAGCCGCAATATGTAGTTTATAATCTAGCTTTTCGAACTCTTCTTGAGTTTCGATACATTCTACAGTACATCTTTTGGGGTGCGCATCAATAATTTTAGCCGTAAAGAGGTTTCCTTTTCCATCAATTAAATGAATTTGGTCATCCTCCTTTAGTCTAAGAACTCGAACACAATGTTTTGATTCAACTTCGTTTAACTGATAAAATTTATCTTCTATATCTGGTGTGTAAAACAAATGCATTGACTAATTTTTGATTTATGTTTTAATGATTTAGGATTCTGTTTTAATCTTAAATCTCAAATCACCCCATCTTAATTTAAAAAAAGACAGGTTGGTATATCGCTGCAAAAATAAAACTAAGTACCGAGATTATTAAGCCAAACATGAAAATAGTGTAAGATCTACGAAGCAAATTGTATTTTTTGCCAAGCACCATTCCTAAATAATACTGATCTTTTATTAAACTATCGTATAAATCGTCGTAATCAACCATCAGTCCCTTAAGAGCTTTAGAGTAATCCTCGACCTGCATGCGATGAAAGTTGCCAAAAAATAAAAGATTGACTTTTTTCTTTTCAACATCTTCCTCAGAGAAAGTTCCGGATGTCACGTTTGGTCTCGTAGCCAATACAGAATAGACAATCGTAAATAAAGCGACGAACAAAAGAATGAGACAAGGGATAATAAATTCAGGAGACTCCATTATGTTCTTGTAAATAAAGAATATGGCTGTTATAATGATTGAGTTAACAGAGATCATTAGATTAGCCTTGTTATCTGCTATTGAGCTAAGACTTATTTGATTACGAGCCGTAACCTTAAACATGGTTTCAATACCACGTTGAGGCATCTTTAATTTTAAATTCTGATTCTCAAGTTTAATAAGCTTATCATTTAGCTTTTGAATCTCCTTATTTTGGAAGGAATTGACTTTCTCTGTGACCTTCTGGATATTAGCTTCTTTCTTTTTCGCTAGTACTTTCTTGCCATATTCAGTTCGATACGAATGTCTTTTTAAAAAGTGCAAGGTTTCTTCCCAATACAATTTCGAAGAAAATTCATGGTTAGTAAGAGCCGACCTCTCTTCTCGTAACTTATTGGAAGATTTTAAGAAATTTTTAGATGCTAAATTATGGAGATCAGCATCACATAGAGCCATAGAGATTTTGCACTCACAGCTTGTGTAAGGCACCTTTGTATTGTGAATAGCACAGGTAACTTGTTTTATTTTTTCAAGCGGGTAGTCGTGATTTTTTAGGAAGGTCTCAGCAATTTCACCACTATAAATTTCATGATTCATGAATCCTTTAAAATAACCTGTATCGTGAAACCATGCGGCCAAGATTAAAACTTCCGTATCTTCTTCAGAAAACTCCAAGATTGAAGCTATTTTACCAGCCTGCTTTACCACACTTTCTGTATGATCTAAATTGTGATAAGTATAAATAGGAGTGTGATTCTTTTCGAAAAAATCGATAACGTAAGCCTTAGCTTGTTCTATAATAGACATATGTTTATGTGTTGAATTCAAAAAATAGGTGACTAAAGATAGTAATAATCTTGAATCCGCTGAAAATACCGTGTTTAAGTCTTAAAAGAATCATAATATAGGTGAGGAATTTGACACGATTAATTTTTTAACTAAAAAAAGGATAGGTGTTAGGCCTTGTTTAAAAGTTTTAATTGGGATAATGCTGGTGATTTGCTTATTTTTATCGGAGAATACAAAATATAATTATGCTCTGTATGAAGAAAGTTAACCTGTTGATTCTGTTAGCCTTTTGTATGGTTTTTTCTGCTTGTTCCAAGAATAAGAAAACCAAGCAAATGTGCTTCTTATCAGAAGATTATGTGCATTTCCCATATGCCATAAATCAACCCTCAAATAAATATGTTCTAGATAAAAAATTACATGAAATTTCAGGTTTGACTTATGTAAGAGAAAATAAACTCTTCTGTGTTAATGACGAACAAGGTTATATTTTCGAATATGATATTGAGGAAAGAGCTATTTCACGGAAAATTAAGTTTGCAAAAAAAGGGGATTATGAGGGTGTTGAACTAATGGGGGCTAATGCTGTTGTTTTACGTAGTGATGGTAAGTTATATTTTATCAATGAATTTAAACATTCACAAACAGAATCTGTTAAAGTGAAAACAGGGTTGAGCGCTAAAAATAATACAGAAGGAATTGCTTATGACTCATCTAATAACACCTTGCTGATTGCTTGTAAGGGTTTAGCTCATCAAGATCCAATTTATTCTAATAAAAGAGCAATATACCGTTATTCTATTACAGATAGTGTTTTAAATCCTAAACCAGATATCCTTATCGATCAAGGTGACCTAGAGAATATCCTCAACTTAGATGCTTACACAAAATTTTCTAATAGGCTACTTAAAAGATTAAATCCTGCAAAGGGGAGTTTGGCTTTTCAACCATCAGGAATTGCAATTCATCCTATAAGTAAGAATATTTATGTGATTGGTTCGGTTGGAAAATTATTATTGGTACTGAATCCGCAAGGTGAATTGTTAGCTGTAAACAGATTGAAACGGAAGATATTTCCACAACCAGAAGGCATCTGTTTTGCACCAGATGGTACTCTTTTTATTTCAACAGAAGGTAAAATGTCTCAAGGGAAAATTTATCAGTTTGACTACAAACCATAGAGGTTTATAAATTGTTTAAAGCCTTGTTTTTTTATTTTTAAAATTGATTTTTCCATAAATTTATATGAACAAGTATATACCATATTTATTTTTTTTATTGTTACCATTAAACCTTTTGGGAAGCAAAAATACGACGGTGCCTGATAGCACCCAGTTAAAGCATAGCATCTATTTCGTTGGCGATATTGGTGAGGCTCCATTGGTAGAAGCAAATATTCAAATGCTCGAAAAACAATTGGCTGTTTCGGGTGAGAATGGAACTCTGGTTGTTTTAGGAAATGCCATTTCAAAAGAGTACATAACTGAAGACAAAAATGAAGAATATTATAGTAAGGATTTAAGTCGATTTCTTAGTTCTGTTAAAGAATTTGAAGGGGAAGTGGTTTTCATTCCTGGCGATAAGGAGTGGACTTTGAACCGTAAGAATGGTTGGAAATCTTTAACTGAATTTGAAAATTACGTCGAAGAGTTTTTAGATAGAGGAGATGTATTTTTACCATCAGGTGGATGTCCTGGTCCAATTGAAATTGAATTGAGTGATGATATTGTCCTTTTGATAGTAGATTCGCAATGGTGGTTGCATCTAGGTGAAAAGCCAGATACAGAATGTGGTTTTGAAAATACCGCTGATTTTTTAATTCAATTGAGCGATGTCTTCAAACGAAATGAGAATAAAAAACTAATATTAGCCAGTCATCATCCCATTTATAGTGGAGGAAATCATGCAGGTTACTTCCCCTTTCCTGGTATAGTAGAGTTATATCGTAAATTTATTGGAACACCTCAAGATTTTGCTTCACCTTATTATAAGCAAATGCGTTATATGGCAAAGCAGATGATAGGTAAAGCATCTCACTTAATTTCTGTGTCGGCGCATGATAATAGTTTGCAGTTGAAGAAAGTAGGCGATTCTTATCAAGTGGTTTCGGGTTCTGCCAGTCAAGCAGGATATGTAAATGATAGAAAGATGGATTTCGCTTTACGCGAAATAGGCTTCTCAAAACTTAATTTTTATAAGGACGGAAGTGTTTTTCTTGAATTTTGGACGGTTGGAAGAAAAGGTGAAAAAGAAGCTCGTCTGGCTTACAAGAAATTTTTATATAAACATTTAAGTGTTTCAGATGATGAGATTTTAAAGCGTCATAAGAAGATTGATTTTTCTGATAGTACAATTACTATTGCAGCCAGTCAGGTTTATAAAACGGATCGTAAATTTAAACGGAATCTTTTTGGGAATAATTATCGCAAAGAGTGGGAAACACCTATTAAAGTACCTGTTTTCGATATTGGAAAGGAAAAAGGTGGCTTGAAGATTTTAAAGCGTGGTGGAGGTCAGCAGACTCGTTCATTGAGATTGGAGGCTAAAGATGGTCGCCAATACGTGTTGCGCTCTGTAGAAAAATACACTGAAAAAGCCATTCCAGCGAATCTACAGAAAACATTTGCAGCACAAATTGTGCAAGATGGAATCTCAGAATCTTATCCTTACGCAGCTCTTGCTGTACCTAAAATGGCTGATGCTGTTGGTGTTTATCACACAAGGCCTAAAATTGTATATGTTCCTGATGATCCACGTTTTGGAATTTATCAGGAAGGTTTCAAGAATGAACTCTTTCTATTTGAAGAACGAGTTGCTGGCGATTGGTCAGATTCAGAACTATTTGGAGGAACAAAGAAAATTCTGAGTACTGAAAAGCTCTTGAAGAAACGATACAAGAGTTCTAAGTTGATGATTGATGAACAGGCTGTTTTGAGAGCTCGAATATTTGACCTGTTTCTTAATGATTGGGACAGACATGACGATCAGTGGCGGTGGGCTTGTTTTGAAAAAGACGGAAAAATAATAGCCCAGCCTATTCCTCGAGATCGCGATCAGGTTTTCTTCTATAGTGATGGTAAAATTCCTTGGCTGATGCGTCGTAAATGGTTAATGCCTAAATTTCAGGTTTTTGATTCCATTGTTGATAATGTTTTAGGATTAGGTTTCAATTCTCGTTATTTTGATCGGAGTTTTTTATCCTCACAAACAAAAGAGGATTGGGTTAAAGTTGCTCACGATCTGAAAGTAAAATTAAACGATGAAGTGATAGAAGCTGCTATAGCAGATTTACCACCAGAAGTTTTTTCCATTTCTGGAACCGATTTGATCTTAAAACTTAAATCGAGAAGAGAGATCTTACCTCAAATGGCAGAGGATTTTTATTCTTTTTTGGCTAAAGAAGTCGATGTTGTAGGAACAAGGGGAAATGAGTTGTATCAAGCGAAGTGGGATAATGATGGGAGTTTAAACGTGAAAATAAACAGCCTCTCAAAAAAAGGAAAGAAACGTGAGCTAATTTTTGCAAGAAAGTTTTTTCCTGATGAAACTAAAGAGGTTCGCTTGTTTGGTCTGGAAGGGAAAGATAAATTCGAGGTAAAAGGTAAAGCTTCAGACACTTCGGTTAAATTAAACCTGATTGGTGGAAAAGGTAAAGATAAGTTTGCTTTAGAGACGAATCGAAAAAGCAAGGTGAGTGTTTATGATAAAGCAAATACGAAAATTAATAAGGGTGCAGTTTTTAAGAATAAAACATCAAAGAGATCACAAGTTAATGTTTACAATAGAAAAGCATTTAAGTATGATATTTTGAGTCCTGTAATTAATGGTAATTTTGTAAGTGACGGAGGATTAATTTTAGGTGCTGGATTTAATTATACTTCTCAGGCTTTCAAAAAAGAACCTTTTGCATCTCAGCATAAATTTCTAATGAATTATTCTTTTAGATACCCTTCATTCGAAATTAAATATGAAGGCGAAATAAATTCAGTTTTTAGAAATATCGATTTTGTTGGTACCTTAGATTATAATTCTCCAAACTTTCAAGGTTATTATTATGGTTTAGGAAATACGAGTGAAAACCCACAATCTGACGATCATAAATACAATAGCATTCGTTTTGAAAAATTAGTTGTAAATCCACAAGCACGAATAAAATTTAATGATCAACATCAAATAAAAATGGGGCTGTTTTTTGAGCAATCTCGATTGCAAGAGACTGATAATCGGTTTGTGACAGATTTTGCCAATCCAAAGAATGACTTAGACCCGGTAGAGGATTTTTCAACAAGGAAATATTTAGGAATAAATATTAATTATATTTGGGATTCCAGAAATTCTAAAGTACTTCCATCGCGCGGTATGTATTGGCAGTTGGGCTATCAAGGATTCAAGGGGTTAGAACGATATGATCGCAATTTTAATCGATATTCTTCTGATTTGAGAATGTTTTTTAGCTTTAGTCCGCCAGCAAGAACCGTTTTAGCTGTTCGTCTTGGTGGCGCATATAATTCTGAAGGTTATTCAGTATTCCAGGCCAATAAATTGGGCTTGAAATCAAATTTAAGAGGATATCCTATCGATCGATTTACTGGTGATGGAATGGTATATCAAAATACCGATATTAGGTTTCGATTGTCACAATTTAGATCGTATTTATTAGCAGGTGAATTTGGTGTATTAGCTTTTAATGATGTTGGTCGTGTTTGGATCTCGGGAGAACGTTCAGACGCTCTACATCATGGTTATGGTGGTGGTTTATGGCTTTCACCTTTTAAATTAATGGTTATTACGGCTAATCTGAGTTGTTCTGAAGAGGATCGTATTTTTTCTTTAGAGTTTAAGTATATGTTCTAAGAAAATATAGGAATGTATGTTTTGTATATATTAACTAGTAGAATATAAAGTTAAGATGGTAGAGACAGATAGATCAAAATATAAAATACTGATTGTTGAAGATGATTTCGTAAATGGGAAAATTGTAAAAACACTGCTTGAAAAGGCAAATTATAGTGTTGAATGGGTTAAAAATGGGAAAGAAGCTTTGAATATTTTAATACCTAATCCGAAAGAGTACACAATGGTCTTTATGGATATTCAGATGCCTATAATGAATGGTTATGAAGTGAGCCTTAGTTTGAGAGAAATTGGTATTCAAATACCCATTATATGCATGACAGCTAATGCATATTGTGATGAAAAGACAAAGTCTGTAGAAGCAGGTATGAATGATTATATCTCAAAACCGGTTACGAAATCGGTGCTTCTTGAGGTGGTAGAAAAATACTTATAGGTTAATAAGCTAAATTAACTTATAAACGAATATGGATAAAAAATTTAAATAATTGCGGATGAAAGTTTGTATTGCTGAGAAACCAAGTGTTGCACGAGAAATTGCAATGATTTTGGGAGCCAAGAGCCAGAAGAATGGATATTATGAAGGAAATGGCTATCAGATTTCTTGGACTTTTGGACATTTATGTACTCTCAAAGAACCAGGTGAATACAATCTAAATTGGAAATATTGGCATTTGAACGATTTGCCTATGATTCCAGGACGTTTTGCAATTAAGGTTATTGATGATACTGGTGTTCAGAAACAATTTGATGTTCTGGAAAAATTGATTGAAGGCGCTGAAGAAGTCATAAATTGTGGTGATGCTGGCCAAGAAGGAGAGGTTATTCAACGATGGGTACTGCACAAAGCAAAATGTAGTGTGCCAATTAAGCGTTTGTGGATTTCGTCATTGACAGAAGAAGCGATTCGAGAAGGGTTCGAGAACTTGAGAGATGGAAAAGATTTCGATCGCTTGTATGCCGCTGGTTCTTCGAGAGCAATTGGCGACTGGTTACTAGGTATGAACGCAACGCGATTGTTTACACTTAAGTATGGGAGTGGTAAAAATGTACTTTCTATAGGCCGTGTGCAAACGCCAACTTTAGCTCTAATTGTAAATCGTCAGAAAGAGATTGATAATTTTGTCCCTCAAAATTATTGGGAACTGAAAACGGTTTATCGTGAGGTTACTTTTTCGGCGACTCGAGGACGTTTTGAAAAGAAAGAGGAAGGCGTTGATTTTCTAGCAAAGATTAAACCAGAACCTTTTGAAGTTGTATCATTTGAGCGAAAGGCGGGTAAGGAATTACCACCTCAATTATACGATTTGACTTCTTTACAGGTCGATTGTAATAGAAAACTCAATTTGTCAGCAGAAGAAACTTTGCGAATCATTCAAAGTTTATATGAGAAGAAGTTAACGACTTATCCAAGAGTAGATACGACTTATCTAACGGATGATATTTATAAAAAAATACCAGAAATACTTAAGAAGCTGACACCTTACAAGGAGTTTACCGAAGTTTTATTAGGTGAGAAAATACGTAAATCGAAAAAAGTATTCGATAATAAAAAGGTAACTGATCACCATGCCATAATTCCAACGGGTGTTCAACCAGGAGGATTGCGTTATGAAGAAAAACAAGTTTACGATTTAGTAACCCGTCGTTTTATCGCTGTCTTTTACCCTGATTGTAAAGTGAGTCATACAACCGTATTGGGACAAGTCACGAATATTGATTTTAAAGCTACTGGTAAACAGATTATAGAGCCAGGTTGGCGTGTGCTTTTTTCAAAAGATAGTAATGTAGGTGAGGGCACAATACTTCCTGTTTTCGAGAAAGGAGAAAGCGGCGAACATCTTCCTGATTTAGCTGAGAAGCAAACTCAGCCACCAAAGTATTATTCTGAAGCGACTTTGCTGCGTGCTATGGAAACAGCAGGTAAGCAAGTTGATGATGATGAGTTGAGAGAACTGATGAAAGAAAATGGAATCGGTCGTCCATCAACTCGTGCGAATATAATAGAAACACTTTTTCGTCGTAAATACATTAAGAAAGAGAAGAAACGTCTTGTGGCTTCAGTTGCAGGTATCCAGTTGATTGATACCATTCAAAACGAACTCTTGAAATCTGCTGAGCTTACAGGGATGTGGGAGAAAAAGTTAAGAGATATTGAGCAAGGGAATTACGAGGTTGATCAGTTTATGATCGAGCTTAAGCAAATGGTTTTTAATATTGTGAAAGATGTAAAATCCAGAACCGATATTAAGAAAATTGAAGCCGTTGAAGAAGAAAAAGTAAAGTCGAAGAAAAAGAAGCTTGTAAAGGCTAAGGTATTAACTTGCCCAAAATGCAAGGAGGGAACCATACTTAAAGGGAAAAGTTCTTGGGGATGCAGCAATTGGAAAAATGGTTGTGATATAAGACTTCCTTTCGATTTTTTAAATAAAAAGCTGACAGATAAGCAGGTTGAAGCTTTAATCTTAAAACAAAAAACGCCAAAAATAAAAGGTTTCGAGATTAATGGGGAAAAGCGAAATGGTGTTGTGACTCTCGATCCTTCTTTCGAATTAAGTTTTACTCCTGAGGAAGCAGAAGTTTGGCATTGCCCTTTATGTAAGGAAGGGACCATAATGAAAGGGAAGGCAGCTTATGGTTGTTCTAATTATAAACAAGGTTGCCGATTTATTATTCCTTTCGAATTTATGGGGAAAAACCTGACAGAAACTCAAATAAAGTCATTGGTTACCGATAGAAAAACCAAGTTGATAAAGGGATTCATTCAACCAGAAACTCAAGAAAAAGTAGATGGAAAGCTGATTGTTGATAATATGGGTAAAATTGTTTTTGGAAAACAATAAACCACTTCGATATAAAAAGAAAGGTCAGTTTTAAACTGACCTTATTCTTTTAACATTTTTGGGCTTGTGTAATGAGACAATTTCCCCGATCGAGCGTCTATATCTGCCCAGTTTTCAACATCAAAATCAATACCTATAGCAGTACCTGTTGGGACATGAAGATATCCTTCGTTGAGGAAATTTGAAGCCCAAGAGGCAATGTCCGGATTGTGCCCAAAGACCCATATTCGATTATACTGTCCTGCCTTATTTTGCAACATCTCAAGAAATTCTTGTGTACTAAAACCATCGTAAAGTTGATCAACTTGTATGATGTTATTGAATTGTATGCCGAATCGATGAGCGAAGAGTTTGGCAGTTGCAATAGCTCTATTTGCAGGACTAGAAATAATCAAATCTGTCTGAATACCCTTTTCATATAAGTGATCCGAAACCAGTGCAGAATCACTAATGCCTCTTTGTGTCAAATTGCGTTCAAAATCACTGATATCGAAACGAATGACCTCAGTTTTTGCATGACGAGATAAAATAAGTTGTTTCATATATATAACAGTTTTAAGAAGAATTCATTAATGATTTTTGACCTGCTTGGCAAGTTCTATTTCCTCGATATAGGAATAAATATCTTTTTGAGCTCTTCTTTCTTGTTCTCCTATTCCATTTTGAGGTTTAATATTTTCTAACCTATCGTTTATTAGGCGCGCATTGGTATTATCTGCAAGCTGAATATTAAGAATATCGATAAGTTCTTTTTTAAGCTCTGGTTTGTCGATAGGGAAGGCACACTCTATTCGTCTGTGAAGATTACGTGACATCCAATCGGCAGAAGAAAGGTAAACTTCTTCTTCTCCATTGTTGTGAAAATAGAAAACTCGCGCGTGTTCTAGAAACTGATCAACAATACGAACAATTTTTATATTTTTCGAGTAAGGTTTATTAGGAATCAAACAACAAATTCCCCTAATGATGAGATCAATTTTAACCCCTTTACGACTAGCTTCGTAAAGCTTCTTAATCATTTGCCTTTCTTGTAAACCATTCATTTTTAAAATCAAATGACCTTTTCCTCCATTTTCAACATGGCTAATTTCTCTATCAATCATTTTTAGGAACTCATCGCGCATATTGAATTGGCCTATAAGAAGCTTGTTGAATTCACATTTTGTTTCTTGATTTTCCAGATAATTAAAAAGAAGTTTTAGTTCAGATATGATTGTTTCATCTGAGGTGAATAAGCCATGGTCTGCATATATTCGTGCCGTTTTCTCATTAAAGTTTCCTGTACTTAGGTAGGCATAATCTTCCTTGTCAGTTTTTCTAATAACCAGTGCAATTTTAGCATGAACTTTAAGTCCAGGCAAACTGTATATAATTTTCACGCCGGCTTTTATCATTGCTCTGGCTGAGTTCATATTGGCTTCTTCATCGAACCTTGCTTTTAGTTCGACCAGAACCGTTACTTTTTTACCATTTAATGCTGCATTAATTAAAGCATTTACAACAGCTGAGTTTTCGGCAACTCGATATTGGGTTGCTTTAATCTCTTCAACCTTAGGATCAATTGCAGCCTCATTTAAAAAGCGAATAACATATTCGTAGCTTTGGTAAGGATAGTGAAGCAGAATATCTTTTTTTCGAATCGCCTTGAACATCGATTTGCTTTGACCGAGCTCTTTTACTTTCTGAGAATGAAACGCAGAATCTTCAAGTTCAGGACTTGAGGGATTGGGGAATTTAAAAAAGTCTTGAAAGTTGTGATATCTAGCCCCTTGAACAAGTTCGTTATTGGTGAGATTAAAAGCCAACTTTAAAAGGTTTAAAAAATCGCGAGGGATATTTTCATCGTATAAGAATCTGGAAGGATCGCCCGTTTCACGTTTTTTTAAGTTTCGTTCAATCATATTCATGATATTCCCAGAATACTCATCTTCAATCAAAATATCAGCGTCACGACTCATTTTAAAGCTGTAAGTCGAATCTATTTTGAAGCCCGGAAATACAACTTTCATGTGTAATTTCACGATATCGTCGAGAAACATGATGTGGTGTTTGTCATTGATTGAAGGAAGTTCAATAAAACGATCGAAGCGATTGTTTGGAATTCTTACGATAGCGTATTTCGCACGTTTAGGCTTATCAGGATTATCTTTTTTACCTCTTTTTTTATAAAGCTTTACAGCTAAATAAATCGCATTGTTTTTAAGAAACGGCTGAATCTGTTTCTTCAAAAGCAGCATAGGCTGCATGTGAGGAAGCAAGTTGTCTAGGAAATATTCTTTGGTAAACTCATAGTGTTCATCGCAAAGTTTTTCTCCCTGTAGTAATATGATATTATTTTCAAGTAATTCTGGAACAATCTCTTTAGTGAAAATTTGTCCGAATTCAAGTTGTTGCTTATTAACCTGTTGCTTGATTTTTTTTAGAGTGTGATCTGGATCTTCCCTTAGTTGTAGCTTGTCTTCAATAGGTAGCTCAGTGAATCTTTGATAAGAAGCAACACGAATGCGATAAAATTCATCAAGATTAGAGGAGTAGATAGCAAGAAATTTAATTCTTTCGTACAAAGGTAAATCTTTGTTCTTTGCCTCTTCTAAAACTCTATTGTTGAATGATAACCAACTTAAATCGCGGTTGAAAAACTGAGGTTTTGACATATAAATTATAGATTCGAATTGTATTCTAACAAAATTATAAAATTTTAATAAGGTACTCCTTGTTATTTAATCTAAATAAGATAAAATTAGCTTTGCCTTTAAAGGTTAAATTGAGTTTAATAAGTAGCAACTCCAATCTGGTGACGTTCCTTAAACAGTTTCACTTTCGACATAGGAGCTAACATGTATATATAGTTTACATGCTTTTTCGTGCTTTTAAATCGTCTATCTTTTTCTTTAATTAACTCCAGAGCCATATTAATTTTATCAACTGATGATCTCATGTACATTGTTTTATTTTGGTACTCAAAATAAAACCATGTCCCATTCTGTAATTCCATATAGAGATACAGTCTACTATCTTGCCTTCTTTTTCGAATTTCGATTCTACCTTTTACAATATTATTGTGAGTTGTATTAAGAATACTTCCAAGTTCAAGATCTCCTAAAGAGTAATAGCACTTATTCTCTGTATGCCATTTTAGCATAACACGATTAAAGAATATCTTTTGATTAATTGAACTAGGCAGTATTTTATATGTACTGGTTTCTTTAATTTCTTTTACAACCTGATCAGCCTCGACTTTGGGAAGGAGGAGAGGGAAAGTTTTAAGAAAGTGAGGGGTATTTAAATTGCTTGGTGTTTTTGCTGAACTTTGGAACTCTTTATTCATTATCATTAATAGCTCATTGGAGAAGAAGAAATTTAAGCCTAAACAAGCATTTATGGTTACTCTATCTCTTTCAGAATTGTAATCAATTGTACCAGCAACTGTTGGCTCTACTTCTCCTAAATCGACACCTAAATTGATTAAGCCTTCACCTTTCATATTGCAATTATCCATGTCGTATGATATTAGCTCACCAGGTAGTGTTTGGTTTCTCAGTTTTTCTTCACTAGCAATTTGATAATGATCTCGACCATTATTGTAGGTTAAGTAACCATCGACACTAAGTATTGGATTGTCCGTATAAAACTTTCTTGTTGATAAGAAGGTTGGATAAATATGACTAGAATCGTTTGTTATATATAATGAGCTGTATGTTTTCATTTTTAGTTTATTTTGCCCAACCTCATCTATTGGAATCATAATGTTTTCAGGATCGATAGGTGCATCGAAAGAGAGCCATCTACTATGAATCTGGTCACATTTGTTATGGATCTTCGTTTCTCCATCAAAACGTAAATGTTTTTCCCTTGCCGAGAGATGAACATCGCCTCTAAAGTCGAAATGAGGACTTAATGTAAAGGATGTTTCGTCAGGTAAAGATCCAGAAGCAATTGTTTGACCATCAGCATCGACACTTATGTTTTTGAAATAAACATCTTGCTCTTTATCCTGTCCATCAATATAAATATAAGATCCCGAACCCTTATAATTATTACGAGCTCTTACTTGTACTACAGCATTTGTTATTTCATGATAATTATTCAGAGTATCAGTAAGTATGATACAATTATTTAATTGTTTTAAGTAGCCGTTATTTTGGATAGTTAGATTCCCGTGTTCTGGTATAATATCTGAGTCTGCAACTTTTAGCTTCTCAACAAATTTGGCCCCGATTGTGTACTGAGTTGTATCGTATATTGCGTATGGTGTTTTAAAATTTAAAGAGTCCTGATGAGGATGCGTTGAAATAAAAGTATTGTAGGATGAATTTGGTAAGAATGCAATTCTGTCTTCTTCCCATAATCGCTTTAGTTTTTCTAGTTCTTCACCTCCAAATTGGAGTTGGTCATTGGTCATATTCCATTTAAAACTATTAAGTTGGCATATGTAGTTGTTTACAGGGAAGCTACTAAAGTTATTTTCAATTGTACTTTTGAAATCAGTGCGTTGTTTAGTTATATCTATAAGGGCATTGCAACTGTCGGCTTTAAATAGATAACCATCTGTATTATTACTTAGTAGCTTAAATTGACTTGTGTCTGCTGTGATTTTAGGTTGAGTAAAATGGAAATAGTCTGAAGTAAAAGCACCTTTTGCATAAATCATTTCACCAGCACCAACCATTTTACGATCGTCGATATTCATATGACCAGAAAGTGATGCCATTCCTTGGTACATTTTTATTTCTGAATCCTGATCTAAACTCTCAATTTCAAAATCACCATTATTAACTTGCCACTCAACCCAAATATTTTGACCATTTACATCGGGATGCGAATAGGGCGTACTTTGGGCTAAAAGGGAATATGATTCAGCTTCTCCCTTTGCAAGTTCTGGTAAAAATGTGAATTTATCAGACGTGAGTTGCGTTGTTTTTTCGGTAAAAGTACCTTTGCCCCAAAGGCCACTATAATCTAAGAATAATGAGTCAGTAAAGTTTGCTTTGTCATAAACTAATACACCATTTTCTTCAATGGCATGTGCAAATCCAATAGAGTTGTCGTCATTAAGAATTAAATTTTCACGAAATCCCGGTACAATTCCTCCAGATTCAAAGACCCCTTTAAATCTAATGTTTTGTTGTGATAATTCGTTGATACTTGGAACTTTAAATGGGTCTACTGTGATGAAGAATTTATCTTTTTTGTAAACACCGTTTTGAATGGTTGAATCGTTATAATATGCGTAAGTTTGATCGTAAGCGTTGAAAATTGGATATTTCTCAAGATCTTTAATACCAGACTTGTTCGAAGGGGCGTCTATTTGAAGACTTGCCGATGTGTTTTTTACAATTCTTTCAAGAAATACTGCATTAATTCTTGCAAATTCACCTTTATCATCTATAGGAATAAAAGCTTTTAATGAATCAATAAGTTCCATATTAACCTCAAAATTATCATAGGAGAAGTTAAAGTTTTCACCATACATATCCATTGGTCCTGCTTCTATTAAGCCATCAAATTCAAAATCTCGATTTTGTTTTACGAGTAACTTTCCATCCTTAGGAACAAAGGTTATATTTTGAGTATTACTAACAGATATCTTATTAACACCATTAATTTGCAGATTAAAATTTTTCAAATTTAAAGTAGCATCATCTTGAAGTTTTTCAGTTTTTGATGTAAATCGAATGACGTCGTAATCTTGCTTTCCCATAGCTGCTGAAACGTAGTTGGCACTTCGATCTTTTAGTGTAATTTCATCTGTCGAAGGGTTATAGGTTACAAAGCCCTGAAAAGATAAACCGATAACTTCTTGACGTGCTTGGCTTACCGGTTTTTTTATGTAATGGGCATACTCTTTCGTGGTGAAAGTGTTGGCATATATGTATTTAGCAAAACCTTGTAGCAGTACCAGTGGATGCCTGTGATCCATGCCCTGAAGCTTTAAGTAATGCTCGTGTGTAAAGTAATTCAGAGATTCAAATTTGACTAAACGATGGGAGGCACCTTTCATTTTTTGAAAGCGAATAATGTCTTCGCCCATTTTCCAATGAAGAATACCAAAATCCATTAATAGGTTGTGATAATTGTTAAAGTAAGGACTTTGCGACATACCTGTTCCATCTCTGGTTAAAACAAGTTCCTGCTCTTCTATAAGAATCTTTAAATGGAGGTTCGGATGGTAAATTCTAAATGTATCAAGGTGAAGGGTAAATTCTGTGTTTTTCCCAATAATTTTATTCTTTGTGAAACTAAAGTAATCCGAAAAGGCTTCTACAAATAAAGTGTCGTTTCTTGTTAGGTTAATTGATGCAAGATTTTCTGAATTTCCTTTACCAATAAATTTAGCACCTTGAATGGCAACACCACCTTTATAACGGATGTTTTTGAATAAACTGTCAATAACTATATTTTGCTCAAAAGAATTGAATTTGGGATAAGTTGCGGAAGTTGGTTTCTTTACCACATTTACTTTTTCAATGAGCGAACCTAATATGAAACCATTGAAGAGGTTAGAGTTGCTGTATTGAGCAGTGTCTATAATTATTTTCGGCTTTGTAATATCTAATTGGTAGTTCTTAAATTCTGCATATTCTTGGCTTGGAGACTTACCCGCTCTAATCCATGTGATTTTTCCTTTTGTCCCTTTCCATTTCTTTTCGAAAGGATAGTAGATTCCACCCGTGTTGTGTATTGTACAGCTATCTCGCTGTGAGTAACAAACAAGTTCTGTAGAATCTAAAACAATTTTAAGTGTATCCTCGTATATATAATGGAAATCTCTCGACCTTGTTTTCCATTTTGTTGAGAAAGATTTATAGAGAAGGCTACTTTCAAGAAGATGGCTAGTCTGCTTAAGAAAGGCATTTATATTTTTTAATTTGACTTTCGGTTTTTTTAATTCGTGAATTAATCCTTTTTCCCAATTGGAATAATCTTTTTCACTGATGCCTTTTTCGTTAAAAAGGATTAGGGTTTTAAAGTAATCATAGAAATCGGGTACGATTCGAGCTCTTTTTTTTCTGAATATTTTACAAATTGATAGAACTGCACGTCTTTTGGTAGTTGAATTTTGTGCCTCTATCCAAAAACGTTGAAATTTCTCTTGAAATGCTTTTTTTTCTTTTTTATCTAAGGATGGGTGATCCATTAATACATCTATCTCACTTATTTTACTTATAGAATCCTGATTTAGGGGATTAGCCATAATCGACAAGTTTGCCATGAAAAATCCTAAGAAAATAAGTGAGTATAGATATTTTATCATTGTAGGTTATTTTTTATTTATTGAAATTGAAGAGTTTAGTTTATTTCTTTTCAAAACGAACAGCAACCCAATTTTTATCAACTTTGTGGTCGATATATATGAGATGGTTCTTTTCTGCCTCTTCTTTAATATACTTTAAATCTTCAGTATAAAATCCACTCATAATTAAGCAACCTCCTATCGGCAAGCAAGCCACATAAGATTTCATGTCATTTAAAAGAATGTTTCTATTGATATTAGCCAGAACGATATCATACTCTTTCTTTTCCAGAAGACTTGCATCTCCTAAAAAGACAGATACATTTTCAATCTTATTATTTTTAATATTTTCAAGAGAGTTTTTATAAGGCCACTCGTCAATATCAATGGCATCAACAGTCTTTGCACCGCGCATAGATGCTAAAATGGCTAGCAAGCTTGTTCCACAGCCCATATCTAGAACTCTTTTGTCTTTGATATCGCTAGCTAAAATATTTTGGACCATTAATGAAGTAGTGGAGTGATGACCAGTTCCAAAAGACATTTTAGGATCTATTACGATATCATAAGGAACCTTTGGAGTATCGGTATGAAAAGAAGCTCGAATTACAACTTGATCAGAAATGATTACTGGCTGGAAATTGGATTCCCAAACAGCATTCCAATCTTGTGAGATAACAGTTTTATAACTATAGTTTAATTTAAAGTTCGAATCTGGAAGGTAATCTAAGTTAATTGCCTTTACGAGTTCCATATTAAATAGATCCTCGGTTATGTAGGCATCAACAGAATCTTCATTTTCAGTAAAACTGTCATAGCCTAGTTCTCCAAGTTCTGATATTAAAATTTGCGCTACCGCTTCGTTATAAGGTACAATCTCACATTTTAATTCAATGTAATCCATGTTTTGTAATTATTAAGCCTTGTTATGTTGAGAGTGTTCTCATTTGCTTTATGTTCTAGACTGGCAAAATTAATCTTCTTGATTTAAAAGACTTCATTTATTTAGAAATAAAGCTTAAAATTAATGCTTTTGTATAAAAATGGTTCGAATTGACACTTTGTAATCAGCCAATAGATAGAGTTTTAAGGTTTACGCAACCGTTTCCGTTATTTGAAATAATTCTAAACTTCTAGTTTTAAGCTTTAGTTGTATTGACTTTTTAATCAAATAGTGCTATTATTGTCAACAATTAATAGTATTAACTATTGTTTTAATTACAATCTTCAAGTAAAAAGATGGATTTTCTTGCAATTTATTTTTACGTTGTTGCTTACCTAGTGTGCTACCTTGAAATTTTCGGTGGCCTTTAATCCATACCCCTTTATTCAGATTTTTTAGTCTGAAACTCTCTTTTATTATATTGCTTGGTACGATCAATTAGTGTTGATCTGTGTTCCTGTAAAGGAATAAATGCCCAAATTATATCTAGAATTTATTACATAACAAACAAATACTAATAGTATGCAAAAGTCACTATTGTTAGGTGTTGAAGCTATTGCTCAAGGAGCTATTGACGCTGGAATGTCTGGTGTTTACGCTTATCCTGGAACACCTTCTACAGAAATTACAGAGTACATTCAGCATTCAAAACTTGCTAGCGAACGAAAGATTCATAGCGAATGGTCTGCGAATGAAAAGACTGCTATGGAAACAGCCTTAGGTATGTCATATGCCGGTAAAAGAACCATGGTTTGTATGAAACATGTTGGTTTGAATGTGGCAGCTGATTGTTTTATGAATGCGGCTATTACAGGATCTAATGGTGGTATGTTGGTTACCATTGCGGATGATCCATCGATGCACTCTTCTCAAAATGAGCAAGATTCACGCGTGTATGCGAAATTCGCTATGATTCCTATCTTGGAGCCTTCAAATCAGCAAGAAGCGTATGATATGACTCGTTTTGGGTTTGAATTATCTGAAGCTTGCGGTACGCCGGTAATGATGCGTATTACGACTCGTTTGGCTCACTCTCGTGCTGGTGTAACTCCAGCTACTGACATTGTTGCTGAAAACGAATTAAGATTACCAGAAGACAAGCAAAGGTTTGTTTTACTGCCAAGTATCGCACGTAAGCAGTATAAAGTTCTTTTAGGTAATCAAGCGAATTTCGATGCTGCATCAGAAGATTCTCTATATAACGAGTATTTTGAAGGTAAAGACAAATCTTTAGGAGTTGTAGCTTGTGGAATTGCTTATAACTACCTGATGGAAAATTATTCTAATAATGATTGTCCTTTCCCAGTTTTAAAATTAAGCCAATATCCGCTACCTCGTACAAAAGTAACAAAGCTTGTGGAAGAGTGTGATAAAGTATTAGTTCTTGAAGATGGTTATCCTGTTGTAGAGGAAATGCTTAAAGGATATTTAGAAAACGATAAAGTTATTGGTCGTCTTGATGGTACTTTATCTCGCGATGGTGAGTTGAATCCTGATATGGTCGGAGCTGCTTTAGGTTTTGACGTGGTTGAGGGAATGCCTGTTCCAGAAATGGTTGCAGCTCGTCCACCAGCATTGTGTGTTGGTTGTCATCACCATGATGTCTATAAAGCCTTAAATGAAGTGATTGCCGAGTATGGCGAAGGTCGTGTGTTTTCAGATATCGGATGTTATACTTTAGGAGCTTTACCTCCATATCGTGCAATTAATGCAGTGGTTGACATGGGTGCTTCTATTACAATGGCTAAAGGTGCTGCTGATGCTGGTCTTATTCCTTCGGTAGCTATGATTGGAGATTCTACTTTCACTCACTCAGGTATGACTGGTTTATTGGATGCAATAAATGAAAATTCTCCAATTACAGTTATTATCTCTGATAATGAATCTATTTCTATGACAGGTGGTCAGAAATCTTCAGCTAAAGGGAAATTAGAAGATATCTGTGCTGGCTTAGGGGTTCACGCAGATCATATTCATGTATACACTTCTTTACCTAAAAAACATGAAGATGTGAAGGAGCTTATTCGTAAAGAACTAGATTACCAAGGTGTTTCGGTAATTATCCCTCGTCGTATTTGCGTTCAGAAAAATGTTCGTGATCAGAAAATTAAAAAAGCGATGAAAGCTAAAGCAGCTGCAAAAGCTTAATTTTAATTTTGCCCAAATAAATCATTAATTCAATATGTCGGAAGGTGATTAAAAAGCTTTTCGAAAATAAAATAATATGCATATGAAAACAGATATGGTTATTGCAGGTGTAGGCGGACAGGGAATTCTTTCCATTGCTGCTGCATTAGGATCTGCTGCTTTAGATAACAATTTACATATGAAACAGGCTGAAACTCATGGTATGAGTCAGCGTGGTGGTGATGTTCAGTCATTTATGAGAATTTCTGATAAACCAATTTATTCAGATTTGATTCCTAAAGGTGGTGCTGACATTATTTTGTCAGTTGAGCCTATGGAGGCATTACGTTACTTGCCATTCCTTAAAAAAGGTGGTTATGTTGTAGCTAATTCTTCTCCATTTATCAATATCCCTAATTACCCAAATGAAGAAGAGTTGGTTAAAACAATCGAAGCTTTACCAAACTATGTGTTGATTGATGCTGATGAGATTGCAAAAGAAGTGACTGGTTCTACGAGAGCTTTCAATTTTGTAATGCTTGGTGCTGCTTCTCCATTTATCGATGTGCCTTTTGAGTATTTGGAGGAAGGTATTCGTAAGATTTTCGGTAGAAAAGGTGAGGATGTTGTTAAAATGAATATCGATGCTCTTCATGCAGGGCGTAAATTCTCTCAAGATAATAAGTAAGAATTGAAAGATGTTTAAACAGCTAAACCCTGTTTGATAATTTATGAAAGCCTCAGTGTTTAAACACTGAGGCTTTATTTTTTAGTTAGGCTTTATTGTCAAGAATTTCACTAATACTTCTTAAGCATGTTGCTATTTCTCTTTTAAAAGGATGATTTGGCATAATGCCGCTTTCTGCATCTAATCCATTTAGTATTCCCATCCAAATTGCGCTTATCCCAAATCCAATAAGAACATCTTGTTTGTATGTTCGTGTAAATATATCTCTGTAATTTTCAGTGAACTTATTGAATAGGATAGCTAAATTGAAAGAGTAGGAGGCGTCATTGTTTTCATGATTCTTTGTGTGAAAGTTAATAATGTCCACAAAATTTAGCACAAGTTTTTCTGCTTCCGTATAGATGCTGTTCTTTTGTTCAAGACTAATCTCCATATCATTCAATCCTTGTTTGATGAGTAGATTAATGTCTTGATTTTCTAGAGTACTTTTGAGTAATATAGGATTCATGATTGCTTTGTTTTAAATAGTATGCTAATTTACATGAATCTTTCAAATGAATATGTCTTATTTAGAATTAATTTAAGAAACGAGAGTAAGGAACAAAAAAAACGCCTCGAAAGAGGCGTTTGAAATATTTTAGTTGCTTTTATGCTGTTTGTAGTTCTTTGCTTCTTTTTCTTTGCATTAAATATGAAGGAAGCCAAGAGAAGAATGCGCCAAGAAGAATAACTATAACTAATAGACTTGGATTTCCGATATCGCTTAATGAAAATGCAATAACAATAAAAAATAAGTTTACTGCCATTATTCGAATCGATGCATGGACATGTTTAAAACCTAAGCTAACCATACGATGGTGTACGTGATTCTTGTCTGGTTGAAATGGAGATTTTTTGCTCTTAATACGAATGAACATAACTCTAAGTGTGTCAAATAAAGGGACCGCAAGAATACCTATAGAAACAGCAGGTGCAGATTTAACAGCATATTTGAATTCAGGATAAATGTTTAATTCATTGAAGTGAATCATTAGGATTGATATTAATAATCCTAAAATTAGTGAACCAGTATCCCCCATAAATATCTTATTCTGCTTGCCAAACACATTGAAGCGGAAAAAAGCTATTAAAGCTCCCAGTAAGCTTCCTGCTAAAACAACATATTCATAATGTCCTGTGATATAAAACCAAATTCCGAATGTTAAGGTGCAGATTCCACTAATACCTGAGGCTAAGCCATCAATACCATCAATTAAATTGAAACCATTGGTTACAACAATAATAACAAAAATGGTAAAGAGAATGCTAACAAAATAGTTCAATTCATGAACTCCAAGTATGCCATGAAAGTTTGTAAAGCGAATATCTCCTAGAATAATTACAATTAAAGCTGCAAATATTTGCCCTAACAATTTCTTCTTAGGAGAGATGGCTAATATGTCATCTTTTACGCCAAGTCCAAAAACAATTAGTGTTGCAGCAATGATGTATTTTAATTCATGAATCAAGAAGCCATTGCTAAAAATCAAAATTGCTAGCGCAAAGCCAATGAAAATGGCAATACCTCCTAAAGAAGGCACTATGCTTGTATGAGACGAGCGATGGTTCGGCTCATCATATAATTTCTTCTCTTTCGCTATATGTATTACCGCAGGAATAACTTTGTAGCACACTATAAGTGAGAAAAGAAAACTTGTGATAATGTAAAAGTGGTGCGTGAAGGGATACATAGGTGTTGTTTCAATTTGAAAAATACAACGACAAATGTATGAATTAAATATCGAAATACAAGTTGTCAAACTTGTCAAGTTTGTTTAATAGTATGAAATTAGTGGGTTCTTGATTGAATTTTGAATTTTATTTGTGAGAGAATATTTTAAATTTAACTTCGGTTTAATTGATTGTGAAATGCTATTTATTTTGGATATTATTGCCAAAATTCAGGACGAATGCTTTTTAACTTTATGTAATTTTAAAATGAGAGGAGTATAGGTGTTTACGTGAGTTTATACATAATAAATGAAGCGGGGTGGGTGTTTGGCTTGAATTTGTTAATTTTCACTAAATGTATTGTGATCTTAAAAATTAGTGATTTTTACATAGGGAGCGTACTTAGATTATTGAATGTTTTTGGGGTAGTGGGTTTTTAACTTTTTAGAAGGTAGGGGATTAAGGAGAGTTTCGTGGGTCAATTCGTAAAATTTTCATAATAAAAAAAACGAGTTGGATTTTTAACCTCCAACTCGTTTCGTTTTGTAATTTTCTTTATTTAAAAGGTCAATAATTTTGTCCCTGTGGTCACCTTGGATTAGAATTTCACCATCTTTAACAGAGCCACCGACACCACATTTCGATTTTAGAAGTTTCCCAAGATCTTTTAAATCGTCTTCACTTCCAATAAAACCAGCAACGAGCGTGACTGCTTTGCCTTTTCGTTGCTTTTTGTCAATCATTACTTTTAGGGTTTGTTGTTGAGGAGGGAGAGTTTTTTGAGTTTCTTCCTGGTCAAATTCGTATTCATAATCTGGGTTCGTTGAATACACTATATTTTTTTTGTTCTTTTTTGCCATGATTTTGATATTTATTTATGCAAATATAGTCACTAATCTTAGCGACTTGCACATCTTACACACTTTTTACTCTCAGGCATAAGCATTATTCTACCTAGAGGGATTTGTGTACCACATCGAATGCATTTTCCAAAATCAGGATTGTTGATATTTTTAAGCGTTTCTTTTAAGTTTGGTAATTGAACCTGTTTTTTACGAAGAGCAGCTTCATTTACACTTTTGTTATTGATTGCATCCATTCGGCTAACTCTACCGATAGCACAATCTGGTGAAATGGGTTGAGTGAGATCTTTTAAGTTTATAATTTCCTGTTCTAATTTTAGGATCTTTTCTTTAATTTGAGTTTCAATATCTATTTTATCGTCTGGTATCATTGTATAAAAGTTAATTTAGGGCTAATCAAATATAAGAGAATTTGCTCTATGGATTCTGATGTATGAGCAAAAATGAATTAATTTTGCAAGAAGAATCTATTTTTGTAATGCAAAGAAAAAGAACGTCATGTCAATAGAAAATATACCCGAGATATACCTTAATAAGGACGAAGCCAATCAGGATTTAATTGTTTACGATTTTAAAATGACCAACGACGTGGTTAAAAGTAAGGTCAACTTAAGCATGAACATGTTTAGTTTTTTGCAGGTTGGTAAAAAACAGGTTCATTTCGCAGATGCATCGGTTATGGTGAGTAAAGAACAATCCTTGCTCATCCGTAAAGGGAATTGGTTGTGGACCGAGCTACTGGATAAGGATGATATTTACTACTGTAAGCTTCTCTTTTTCTCAGAAACCAGGCTAAAGACTTTTTTGAAAAAACACTGTAAGAATGAGGATTGCCTGAAAGATGAAGTGCCTTTCTTTATTATAGAAAACGATTCTTATATAGCTTCATATCTGGAGACTTTATCAAAAATGAGTTCCTTGACTTCGAATTTTAGTGAGGACATGCTACTGCTTAAGTTCGAAGAAATCATGTTATACCTGCTAGCTAAATATGGTCAAAAGTTCGAAGTGTACTTGTATTCTTTAATATCAAAAGAAACATCGCCTTTTAAAAAGATAATAGAGAGCAACGTGTATTCCAACCTAAAATTAGAAGAAATTGCTTTTCTATGCCATATGAGTCTATCTACTTTTAAGCGTAACTTTATTACAGAATATAAAGTCTCGCCAGGGAAATGGTTGCAAGATAAACGTCTGAAAAGAGCGAAGGAGGTACTGGAGAATGATGATTTAAAAGCCTCGGATATTTATCTCGATTTTGGATATAGCAACCTTTCTAATTTTAGTATTGCCTTTAAAAATAAATTTGGAATCAGTCCAACTGATATTGTGAAATAAGATTTTGATATCCAAATGCTCCTGTTTTAGGGTTTTGTGGGGTGTTTGGTTGTGATTTAAACTTAACGAATTTAAGTTTGACCTTTTTTAATAAACGAATGAGCTTTTTCAGTAAGCATGCTGATCGAGTCTTGCCATACTTTTGTCAACGTAATCATTAAGCAAGTGTTCACGATTGAAAACTGTTTCGATAGAACTTTTGTTTTGAACTGATAAAAACCAAATATTAAAATAAAGTTATGGCAAAATTTATTGTACCAAAAGAAATTTTTCACGGACTAGGTAGCCTTGAAAATCTAAAAACATTAAAAGGACAGAAAGCAGTTATCGTTATCGGTGGCAACTCTGTTAAAGCAAATGGTTCTCTTGAAAGAACAGAAAACTACTTGAAAGAAGCAGGTATTTCAACTGTTGTATTCTCGGGTGTTGAGGCTGATCCATCAATTGAAACGGTATTGAAAGGTGCTGATTTTTTTACTCAGGAACAACCTGATGTAATTGTTGGTTTAGGTGGTTGTTCGGCAATCGACGCAGCTAAAGCCATGTGGGTGTATTACGAGTATCCAGATTCAAAACTTGAGGATTTAGCAGCTCCATTTGCAGTAAAAGCAATGCGTAACAAAGCTTACTTTGTAGCTATTCCATCAACTAGTGGTACAGGTACCGAAATGACTGGTCTTTCTGTAATTACTGACAGAGAAAAAGGAACAAAATACCCTATTGTATCTCACGAGTTAACACCTGATGTTGCCATTATTGATGGTGATTTATGTGCAAGTATGCCTGCTCATGTAACAGCAAATACAGGTTTAGATGCTTTAAGTCATGGTGTTGAGGCTTTTGCTTCGAATATTGCTGACCGTTACAACGATTCATTGGCAAAAGGTGCGATTGATTTGGTATTCAAAAATCTAAATACTGTTGTTGAAGATCCTAATAATTTAGAAGCTCGCCAAGCAATGCACGATGCATCTTGTATGGCTGGTATGGCCTTTACAAACGTATGGTTGGGAATTGTACACTCTATGTCTCACCAAATTGGTGGAACTTTCGGTATTCCTCATGGTTGTGGTAATGCAATTTTGATGCCTAATGTTATTCGTTTCAACTCTAAAGTAACTGACAAATATAGCGAGCTTGCTGCTTTATCTGGAAGAACAAGTGCTGAAGAATTTGCACAAGAAGTCTCAAAACTTCGTGCATCAGCTGGTGTTGTTGGTTCTTTAAAAGAGTATGGTATAGACCAGAAAGAATGGGATGCTAAATTGGATACGCTAACACAGAATGCGATGGATGATCCTTGTACTCTTTTCAACCCTAGAAAACCTAAGTTTGAAGAGATCAAAGCGATTTACCAGGCTTGTTATAATGGAACAAGTATTACTATTTAATTTCAGACTTATCTGATAGGGTTAAGGTAGAGGGGAAGCCGGGAGGTTTCCCCTTATTTCATTTATTCATCTTCTAATTGATAATTTTTTCTTCAATCTGGTATCTTATTTATTGTTTCGACATTATTTATAGTGTTGATGCTTTGTTTTTTGGCTTAATATATAAATCTATTTAATAGCCTAATAGATTAAAGAAAATTTTCCTTATTAGACCTTAATTTAGATTCAAACTAAAATGATTTCAGAGAGAAAAAAATATTGAATATGATGGAGTCAGAATTAGTCTTATTTTTACATTTGAAAACTGAATTATTATTGATGTGTTTGATGTAAATCTTTTGATTGTCAGCCCTTTTAATGAAATTCAGATTAAAGATTTATTTATTTTATCATAGAAAGTGATGAACAAGATAGTTGAAAAAGAATATTTTTCAGAGAAAATCGTAAAAATGGTTGTAGAAGCTCCTTTGATTGCAAAATCGAGGAAGCCTGGAAACTTTGTAATTTTACGTGTTGGTGAAAAAGGGGAACGTATTCCTTTGACCATTGCAGGTGCTAATGTAGAAAAAGGGACAATCGACCTTGTTATTCAAAAAATGGGTGTTTCTTCTACTAAAGTATGTGACCTTGAAGTTGGTGAATATATTACTGACCTTGTAGGACCACTTGGTAAGCCAACTGAGATTCACAAATTAGGAACTGTTCTATGCTGTGGTGGTGGAGTAGGAAATGCACCTTTATTACCAATTGTTGAAGCTTATAAAAAAGCTGGAAACAAGGTGATCACTATTTTGGCTGCTCGTAATAAAGATTTAATTATACTTGAAGATGAAATGCGTAAGCATTCTGATGAGTTGATTATTATGACTGACGATGGTTCTTATGGTAAAAAAGGTTTAGTGACTGAGGGAATGGAAGAGGTTATTAAGAGAGAAAAAATTGATGAGTGTGTGACCATTGGTCCTGCAATCATGATGAAATTCTGTTCTTTATTAACTAAGAAATATGAGATTCCTACTGTTGCTAGTTTAAATAGTATTATGGTAGATGGTACAGGTATGTGTGGTGCATGTCGTGTTACTGTTGGTGGTAAAACCAAATTTACTTGTGTTGATGGTCCTGAATTCGATGCACATCAAATCGATTTTGAAGAGATGATGTCACGACTTGGTGGTTACAAGAATGAAGAAGTTGATAAATTCGATCAATTTCAGAAGTAGAGAATTCAATCTAAGATTAGCAACGCAAAAATACTAGGACAATGGAAAGGTCTGAAGAATATATCAAGAACGAAAGAAAACAAGACTGGAGAGTAGCTCTTCAGAAAAAGATAAAAGCTAAAGATCGTATGTCGATTGAGAGAGCACTTATGGCTGAAACTGAGCCAGAAGTTCGTATCAAATCGCAACGTATCGAAGTGAATACAGGATTGACTATGGAACAGGCAGTTACTGAAGCTAGCCGTTGTATGGACTGTGTTAATCCAACTTGTATGGAAGGATGCCCTGTAAGCATTAATATTCCTAAGTTTATTAAGCATATTGAGTGTGGCGAAACGCTTGAAGCTGCCTCAGTATTGAAAGAAACATCGGCATTGCCAGCTGTTTGTGGTCGTGTTTGTCCACAAGAGTTACAGTGTGAGCAAAAGTGTTTCTATGTTGAGAAATTAAACCAACCTGCAGTTGCAATTGGTTACTTAGAGCGCTTTGCGGCTGACTTCGAAAGAGAATCAGGGCACGTAGCAACTCCAGAAATGGTGGCTTCCAATGGTATAAAGGTAGCTGTTATTGGTTCAGGACCATCAGGATTATCATTTGCTGGCGATATGGCTAAGTTAGGTTACGATGTGACTGTTTTCGAGGCACTTCACGAAATTGGTGGTGTATTGAAATATGGTATTCCAGAGTTCCGTTTACCAAATGCTGTTGTAGATGTTGAAATTGAAAATTTACGTCGTTTAGGTGTAAAATTCATTACAAACTACATTGTAGGACAAACTGCAAGTCTTGATGATTTGAAAGCAGATGGCTACAAAGCATTTTACGTAGGTTCTGGTGCAGGATTACCACGTTTTATGAACATTCCAGGTGAAAATGCGAATGGTATCTTATCTTCAAATGAGTATTTAACTCGTGTAAACTTGATGGGTGCTGATAGCGAAGAATCTGATACACCTGTATTGAGAGGTAAGAACGTTGTTGTTGTTGGTGGTGGTAATACTGCTATGGACTCTGTTCGTACAGCTAAACGTTTAGGTGCTGAGCGTGCTATGATCGTTTACCGTCGTTCGGAAGAAGAAATGCCAGCTCGTGTTGAAGAGGTTCACCATGCTAAGCAAGAAGGTGTTGAGTTCTTGACGCTAACCAACCCAATTGAGTACATTGCAAACGAAGAAGGACGTGTATCTCAAATGAAAGTTCAAAAAATGGAATTAGGTGAGCCTGATGCTTCAGGACGTAGAAGACCAGTTCCAGTTGAAGGATCAGAATACATTCTTGACTGTGAAGTAGTGGTTGTGGCTGTTGGTGTATCACCAAACCCATTAATCCCGAACTCGGTTGAAGGTCTTGAGGTTTCTAAATGGGGAACTATCGAGGTTGTAAAAGATAAAATGCAGTCATCTATTCCAGAAATGTTTGCTGGTGGTGATATCGTTCGTGGTGGTGCAACTGTTATCCTTGCAATGGGTGATGGTAGAAAAGCGGCTAAGAATATGGATATTTATTTGACAGAAAAATATTTGTCGAATTAATTTGGAATAAAAAGTGTAAGTTTAAATACAGACACTGATATTATAATACTGATTTTAAAAATTCTTAATATGAAAGAGTTCAAATCAATCAATGACATTCTTGATTTTGCCATTAACGAAGAAGCTATGGCGGCTGAGTTTTATACTGCTCTTGCAGCTAAAATGACGCAAAAACAAATTAAAGAAACATTTGAGCAATATGCTATCGAAGAGTTAGGACACCGTGCTAAACTTGAGGCGATCAAGAATGGTAAAGGGCAGAACTTTTCTGATACTAAAGTTGCTGACATGAAAATTGCAGACTACTTAGTTGAGGTTGACGAAGATAAAGCTAATATGACTTATCAAGAGGCACTAACCCTTGCTATGAAAAAAGAGAAATCTGCTTTCAGATTATATAGCGATTTGGCCGATGCCACTACCGATGAAGTTGCTAAGAAGTTATTCTTGAACCTAGCTCAGGAAGAAGCAAAGCATAAATTAAGATTCGAAGTAGAATACGATGAGAATATTTTAACAGAAAACTAGAGTTCTGTTACTCAAAAATTAAAGCCCCGATTTTGTCGGGGCTTTTTTTAGCTAGTTGGTTGTATAACTCTAAAGCAATTTAGAGATATCTCTTATTTGAATCTACGCTTCAAGTTCAGGACTTATAGAGTCTGACAATTGCATAGATAATTGGATGTAACGTTTTTTAAATTGATCATCATTTAAATAGAGCGCAATTTTCTCTTGCCAGTTCTTGGCCTGATGCGATAACTCCATAATGCGATGTTTGTTGGCCATATTATTTTTATCAGATTTCTCCTTTTCAACCACATCGATATATTGATTGACCCAATTCTCATAATTGTTTAAAAATTCTGATCGTTCCAGATCTTTTCCTGATTGCATATTAGCTACTGAAGCAATGCTTTCAGTATTGAGAAGTGCAGTCGCACTAACAGTTACACCTAATTTTTGTATAAATTTTCGTCTATTGTCTTTCTTCATATATGATATTAATAAGAGTTGCGGATCCGAATATACTTAAAAGATGTCGATAATAAAAGCAATTAACTTTATTCAGTCTAAATAGCTTGTGGTTGACCAGATAATTATACGATAGGATACACCTGAAAATAAAAGTTTTAGATATTTTTATTGCTCCAATTTAAAACTTAAAATATTTTCAGATATGCAAGAACATATTCCAACTCGTACAGAGGCTTTTGAACTTGTAAAGCAATTTATAAAAACGGATAGCTTGGTTAAACATGCACTAGCTGTAGAAGCTGTGATGAGACACTATGCAAGGATTCACGGAGAAGACGAGGAAAAGTGGGGCGTTATTGGTTTGGTGCACGATTTGGATTGGGAAATTGCCCCTGATAGACATACGATTAGAACTCGTGAGATTTTGGAAGCTTCTAATTGGCCTGAAGATTATATTCGAGCTGTTGAATCTCATGCATATGGTTCATGTACAGATGTGGAACCCATTTCTCTTTTAGAAAAGACACTTTATACCATAGATGAATTGACGGGATTGATTACAGCAACAGCTTTGGTTCGCCCTTCAAAATCCATAATGGACGTTAAAGTAAAATCGGTGAAACGAACCTGGAAAACGAAGAACTTTGCAGCGGGTTGCCATCGTCAAACCATTGATAAAGGTGCCGAGATGTTGGGAATAGAACGAGGTGAATTAATTGAAGATGTATTAATTGCCATGCAAGGCATTGCTGATGAACTAGGACTTAAATAATTATGAATTATAAATGATGATTTATGAATTATATGCAAATAATTATGAGTTGAATTATTATTTATGAATCCAATCTAGATCATATTAAATCAGCGTCTAGATTTAATTTTAGTTCTATCTTATAATTCATCACTCATCACCCATAATTTATAATTTTAAACTCCTTGGGTATTTCCTATTTAAGCTTTATAGAAAAGTTTATCTTTATCGTCCAAACTAACTAAATACTCTACGGAGCAACTAATCTAACTACAATGAAGAAATTAATTTTATTTGTGTGTACAGCACTTCTTTTTGCAGCTTGTCAGTCTGGCGAAACAAAGATGAAAACTGACAACACTCAAGAGTCTAACATCACGGAATCGACAATAAAGTCTACTGTAAATGTATTAATGAAAAAATATCCTAATGCTGATAAAGACCTATTAACAAGAGGGGTGAAGCATGCAGCAAACCTGTGGATAGAAAATGATGGATCGGCAGATATTTTTACGGCTTTCTGTCAGGAGAATTATATCTCTGAAAAATCTGAAAGAGAGATGGTTTTCAATAAAATTTCTCGCAATATTGAAATCATCACCGGACACTTTAATAAAATAACACTTGATTTATTGGAGCCAGTTCATTTGAACACTTTCGAGAAGCATCCTATCGATAATCATTTTGGTGCTTACAGTGTTGGTTCTCACTGGCAAGGTGATTTTTACAAGAATAAAATTGCTTTTATCATTGCCTTAAACTTTCCTTCTTTTAGTCTTGAAGAAAAGGAAGCAATGGCTGGGAAATGGTCACGTCAGGAGTGGGCTTATGCACGATTAGGCGATTATTTTACAGCTAGAGTTCCTGCAGAATTGTTGCAGAATGCCAATAAGGCAGCAGCAGGATCGGATGTATATATTGCTGATTACAATATTTTTGTTGGCCATTTGACAGATGAGGCTGGTAAACGTTTCTTTCCAGAGGATAAAGTGCTTCTTTCGCACTGGAATTTGCGTGATGAAATTAAAGCAAATTACGCGAATTCGGCTGATGGACTAGAGAAGCAGAAGATTATTTATCAGGTTATGCAGCGAATTATTTCTCAGGAAATCCCTGAAAAAGTTATCAATAGCGGTGACTTCGAGTGGGACCCAGTTACTAATGTGGTTTACAAGGATGGCAAAACGATTGAAGCGACTCCAGAGCCCAATGAGAGATATCAGCAGATCTTAAACAATTTCCATGCTAATAAGGCTATTGACCCATACTATCCAGGCGAGAGTACGTTTATAGAAAGACAATATGCTGGTGCTAAGGAGATTTCTCACCAAAATACAGAGAAGATTTTTACCGATTTTTTAAGATCAGAGGAAACGAAACAAGTAGGAGAACTTATTAAAAAGAGATTGGGTCGTGATTTAGAACCATTTGATATTTGGTACGATGGCTTTAAAGCTCGTAGTGGGATGGATGAGTCGAAACTTGATGCTCAAACTAGAAAGTTATATCCTAATGCAGCAGCTCTTGAAGCTGATCTTTCGAACCTATTGCAAAAATTAGGTTATGGAAAAAAGAGAGCTAAATTCCTTGCCGACCATATAGCTGTTGACCCTGCAAGAGGTTCTGGACATGCTTGGGGTGGAGCGAAAAAAGGACAAAAAGCGCATTTACGTACCCGAATTGGTGCCAAAGGAATGGATTATAAAGGCTACAATATTGCGATTCATGAATTTGGACACAATGTTGAGCAAACAATTTCTTTGTACGATGTTGATCATTTCATGATGAATGGTGTACCAAATACAGCATTTACTGAAGCTTTGGCATTCATTTTCCAGAAGAGAGATATGGTTCTTTTGGAAAGAAATGTTGAATCGGCCGAAAAGGATGCATTGAAAAAACTAGACTTATTCTGGAGTGCCTACGAAATCATGGGGGTTTCAGTTCTTGATATTCGCGTTTGGAAATGGCTATATGCAAACCCTGAGGCAAATGCAGCTCAGCTTCGTGATGCAACGATGCAAATTGCCAAAGAGGTTTGGAATGAATTCTATGCTCCAGTTTACGGTATGAAAGATCAGACTATTTTAGCTGTTTATTCGCACATGCTAAATAGTCCTTTATATTTATCGAACTATGCTTTTGGTAATGTTATTGAGTTCCAACTAGAGGAACAACTTAAAGGTAAAAGCTTCCCTAATGAGGTTGATCGTATTTTTAAACAAGGTCGTTTAACACCTAACCAATGGATGGTAGAGGCAACGGGTAGCAAGATTTCTACTCAACCAATGATCGATGCAGCTAGAGAGTCTGTCAAGAGTCTTCAAAACTAGTCTCTGAGATATGCAATTGAAAAGGGCATCCCAAACGGGATGCCCTTTTTTTTATATCATAATCCAAGAGAAAATCAAGATATAATTTAATCTTAAATAAGAGTTTGGATCTTTTTTGTTTAGATGCCAAGTGAAGTTTTTATTCACCCAAAAATTGCATGAACAAGATCTAACCTTTCAGGCTAATTATTCTCATTTATGAGATTAACTATAATTATTATAAATAGCATTTGGGTTAATTGTAAAATATGTTAGGTTTTACATGTTAAGTTCCATGTTATCAGGATGCTATTGTCAAACTATTGAGATGTTGTTTTGTAAGTTAACATGTTCAGTAGTTTGAATTAGTGATAGTTGATGTTAGTTAAAATATGTTAATGCACAATGTTTTATTATTCGTAATATTTAATATATTGCGATTCGTTTTGGAAGTACCACTTAATTGTTCCAAACAATACTGTTTTACAGTAGTAAATGATATGTGAATATAACCTAAATCAAATTTCATGAGAAATTTTTACTTAGTGTTTGTGCTCGTATTTTTCGCACTACAAGGTTTTTCCCAAAAGGAAATACTCGTAGGAGAAGGAAGATATCGAGCCGAACAAAATGTCGAGGAGTACATCTCAGGCAAAAGAAAATTGTTGGATGTAAGTTCCTATGATGGCAAAAATTATGTGTTGCTTCAGTTTAGAGGTATCCCTACAGAAGCTGAAAAACAACGTTTAAAAGCTAAAGGTATTGAATTGAACTCCTATGTTCAGAATAATACTTATTATGCGCAAATTAAGAAAGGGAGATTATCAGATCAACTTTCTTCAACTTCAATTGTTTCAATTCATGAAATAAATGCATTGAGTAAAACGTCTAAAGCAGTTTTAGACGGGAATATTCCTGAACATGCGAAGGTGAATGATTTTATCGCTAAAGTGAATGTGATTTATTTTGATGGTGCACAAGTAGCAGACATTAAGGATTTTCTTCAGTCGAATAATATGAGGCTAAATCATATTGCTGAGGAATTTAACGTGATTGCAATTGATATGCCTATAAAATCTGCTGAAGAATTGGCAGTACAGCCTTGGGTTAAATGGATCGAATATATTGCTTTGCCCGAAACAATAGACAATATTCAGGGGCGAACAATGAACCGTACTTCTATTCTTAGTGAAAATGGCCTTGGTGGACGCCATTTAACTGGTAAAGGAATTAGTGTAGGTGTTTGGGACGGTAGCGTTCAGCAACATCCCGATCTAGGAAATCGCTTAAATGCAATGGAGTACGAGCGAGCAAGTGATCACGGGATGCACGTATCTGGAACGGTTGCTGGTGCAGGGATTCTTGATCCTAAAGCTAAGGGAATGGCTCCTGAGGCAACGCTTTATACCTACAATTTTGGTGGTCCTCAATCCAATAAAATGACTTCTCAGCAAGAGATGCTATACGCTGCCAAGAATTTTAATATCGATGTGACACAGAATTCGTACGGTGTTAGTTTGCGTGGAAACTGTGATTATTTAGCTAAATACTCAGGTAGCGATGCTCAGTTAGACCAAATCGTTAATCAATATTACCCTACTTTAACTCATGTTTTTTCAGCAGGAAATAATCAGAGTGATTGTCCTCCGTCTCATTATTCTACCTCAACTAAAAGAGCAAAAAATGTAATTCTTGTAGGGGCTTTGGATGAAGCTACAGAAATGAGTTACTTCAGTAGTTGGGGCCCTATGGATGACGGTCGTTTATTACCACATATTTGTTCGTTTGGTGTCGATACTTATTCAAGTGTTTATAATAATAAGTATGGTTTTATGAGTGGAACCTCTATGGCCACTCCAGCAGTATCAGGAACACTTGCTTTATTGTATCAACGCTATAACGAATTAAAAGGAGAAAAGCCATTGGCTTCTCTTGTTAAAGCGGCTGTTTGCAATACTGCCGAAGATATGGGGAATCCTGGTCCTGATTATTCTTATGGATATGGTATTATTAATGCCTTAAAGGCTGTTAAAACTTTTGAGAAAAATCAGTTTGCAATTGGATCTGTTGAAAATGGTGAGGATTTTACATTTACTTTTCCAGTTCCTGCCAATGCAGTTGACTTAAAGGTTATGCTTGTTTGGAGTGATTACTATGGTACGGTATCTACGACAAAGGCGCTAGTAAATGATCTTGATCTAACAGTTTTGAAAAATGGTACAGAAACAAAACCGTGGATCTTAGATGCTAATAATCCAACGAAGGAGGCTGTTAGAGGAACTGATAATTTGAATAATATTGAGCAGGTGACTATAAATAAGCCTGCAGCGGGAGATTATACAATTAAAGTTTCTGGAACAGAAGTTCCAAAAGGGCCTCAACAATTTTCTGTTGTATTTTATTATAATACTCAGGATTTGATGATGATTTATCCGAATGGTGATGAGAAATTTGCACCTGGAGATAATGTTGCTATTCGTTGGGAATCATCTGGATTTACAGGTCCACAAATGGTTGAATTTTCTGGTGACAATGGCGTTAGTTATACGAATATTGCTAAAGACATTCCAAATGGGACTCAGGATTTAGTGATAACAATCCCAGATGTGACTACCAATAAAGGTCTGATTCGTGTGATTCAGGATGGTACGATGGATGTGTGTAATGCGACATTTAGTATTGCTGCTGTGCCAACAGAACTTAAAGTGATAGCTCCCGATTGTGGTACTGAGGGATGGAATTTGTCATGGAAAGCTGTTGATGGTGCTGATAAATATCAAATTTTAAAAGCAGATATCAATCAAGGAATTTATACTAAGATTGGAGAATCATCGAATGCGAATTTTGAATTACCTAGCCTAACCGAGGGACGAAATATTTTCTCAGTAACTAGTGTTTTTGGTGAGACAGTGAGTGAGAGGTCTTATGCTCTGATTGCAAACCCATCTCTTCCTCTCGATTTAACAACTGCTCAGCTTCCTTTCCAAGAAAGCTTTGAACATTTTCCTAGCGATTTTGTGAAAGTGAGCAAGCAATCGGGAACTAATTTTGGTTATACCCCTACGGTTTTTACTTATGATCAAGCACATTGTTTATATATGGCTGGATCTGAAGACACAGAAGATTGGGATGCAACAGGTGATGTTTTTGTTAATAATCCAGAGGATGTTATTTCCGCTAAAATATGCCAAATGAATACCACAGGTATTTCTGGTGAACTTTGGATGAGAACTGCTGCCCAAATGTTTAATTCAGGCGAGGAGACAAATGCTAACTTCCGAGTTTTAGCAGATGGTAATCCTTTGACCAATACATTGGGAAAGACTGTTATTAATACCATTGAATCTGGTGAATACATCATGTATTGGGATCTTAGTGAATATGCTGGTAAATCATTTTCACTAGAATTTCAGGCAGCATTAAAAAATCCAAAGGATTCGATACAACTGGGTCACATTAAAATCTATCAGCCGAAATACGATATCTCTCTTTCTGCTCTTTCTTCATCAGAAAAAGCCATTAGTTTATCGACAAGTAACGATGTTAGCGTAAAAGTAAAAAATAACAGTGGACAGGTTATCTCTAATATTCCAGTTAGTTATTCGATTAATGGAGGTGCACCTGTATACGAGGTGATAGCAGGTCCAATTGCAGCTTTTACAAAAATTGAATATACTTTTACAGCCAAAGCTGACTTTTCAACTTCAGATAGAGCTTATAAACTTGTAGCTACTGCAGCATTGCCTGGTGACGAAGATGATTCGAATAACACATCAGAGTTTAGTACAGCTAATTTGGGTGACTATTTCTTCATGCCTGATAAGAAATCGGTATCAAATACTAAGAAGGTGACTTCGGATATTTTAAAATTTACCGATGATGGGGCTAAAGTATTGGATTATTCAAATTCATTTGAAGGTTCTATTACATTTAAACCTACAACAAATGGGTCGAAAGTGAAGATCAAATTCATCGATTTAAATCTGGAAGATACTTACGATAATTTAGATATCCTTGATGGAAATTCTTTTAGAAGTTCTCCTGTTATTGCGACGCTTACTGGTAATCCAGACACTTCAGATTTGGAATATACAGCTACCAATGAGGATGGTGAATTAACAATCGTATTTACTTCAGATTCTAAAAATAGTAAATCGGGTTGGTACGCCGAAGTTACTGAGGTTGATGCTTCACAAGTTGTAACGAATAACACTCTTTCATTGACCAATATTGTTAAGTATAATGGTTACTATCCTGAAGAAACGCCACTAAAGATTAATGTCAAGAATAATAGTGCTACCGATGTTGAAAATGTGTTGGTGCAATATAAAATTGATGATAACGAATGGCTAGCGGAAGAAAATATGGGTGCTATAGCTGCTGGTACCGAAGGGTCTTATACTTTTTCAGTACTTGCAAATTTATTACCTGTAGGTGCCAGACATGACATATCAGCAAGAGTCGTAAATATTGATGACAATATGGACGATAACCTAGTTAAGAGAACCATAACTAATGATAATTATTGTCTGTCTTATTCTGCGGCCTCTTTTTCAGCAGGTTATTTCTTTTTAACCAATGTAACTAAAGGTGATGTTAGCAATGCGACATCAACTACAAAACAAGGTAATTACGGTCCTAATTATTATAGATCAACCGTTTTCCCATTGTATAATGATATTACAACTCAATTTTTAGAGGTTGAAATTAATAATCATGTAGAGAATGGAAAAATTGCTGTTTGGATAGACTGGAACAATGATGCTGATTACTCTAACGATGGTGATGCTTATAGTATTGTTACAAGTGATGGTGTTCAGACTTATCAGATTCCTATATCTATTCCTGATGGTGCCGAACTGGGACAGAAGTACATGCGAGTTAGAGCAACAACCGCTGATGTATTAGATCCTTGTGAATCGGAATATAGTAATAATGGTGAGGTAGAAGATTATATGATTAATTTGATACCAGCATATCCAATCACGATTGATTTAGCAGTAACAGAAACAGGATTGAAGTCAGGTGTTGGACTTTCAACGACTGAAGTGGTAACAGCTACAATTAGTAATAATTCTACAAAGGCTATATCAAATTTCGATATTGCTTACAAAATAGATGGTGGAGATGAAGTTCGAGAAACGGTTGCAAACGAAATTGCAGCTTTTAGCACTCTTGAGTATACGTTTACTGCAACAGCCGATCTTTCTGGTCAAGGTTCACATTCAATAGATATATATAGCCTTGCTGAGGGCGATATGGTTCCTGAAAATGATAAGCTAAATAAAACGATAAATACATCGGTGATAGCTGTTGACGGATTTTATGCTCTAAATTTTGATGGGGTAGATGATTTGGTAGATGCAGGAACGCTGAATGATGTAAACATTCAGGATTTTACTTACGAAGCATGGATCAATCCGAAGTCCTATGGTGGTTATGGTGGCCCAATTGGTTTTGGTAGATTGTTTCAAGGTAAAGGGGCTACTATCTTTCTTCATGGTGAAACCAATACCAACTATCCAAGTCATAGCTTAGTTGTTTCAGTAGCAGGTGGATCCTTGCATACAAGCGAGAACACAATTGATTTAAATAAGTGGCAGCATGTTGCGATCTCTTTCGATACAACATCAAAAACACTTAAGATATATATCAATGGTGTAGAAACTGCTGTTACTGCCAGAACAGAGCCTACAAATATTGCCGATAACTCTACAAGCAGACTTTATATTGGGAATAATGCGAGTCTAAAACGAGCCTTTAAAGGAATGATTGATGAAGCCCGGGTTTGGAGTATTGTTCGAACTCAGCCTGATATTCAAGCGGGTTTATATAATCATGTTGCAAGTGATGCGACTGGTCTGTTAGCTCAATTCACTTTTGATGAAGGTTATTATAATTCAGGTGTTTATTCAGGAGCCATTGCGGCAAGTATTCAAAACGCTGAAGTGACTAACGTTGATGGTAGCATTTGGGTAGAGCCAAACCAACTTTTGCATGAGATCAAATTTAAAGATCAAGTCTGCGAGTTGACAGATTTAGGTTCAAATCATTTTGTAACTGAAGTTCCAAAATCGACCGATTTAGCTAATTTAATAACTGAATACAAGCTGACTTACCCGAATGTTTCTGTGACAATTAATAATGTTGAACAAACATCAGGTATTACTAAAAATGATTATTCTAATTCGGAAGCTAGTCCTGTACAAGTTGATTTTAAAGCAACAGTTTTTGGAAAAGATCTTTCAGAAACCTGTTACTATACCGTAAAATCAGAACTAGGTGCTGAATGCGAATTGGAATCGTTTAGTTTCTTACAAGCCACTAACCCAGGTTTAGGGGCAGACTTAAATGCTTCACCAGTTCAACAAAATATGACATTCGATGTTGATGCAAATCTGGAAGTAGCTGCTCTGAAACCTACATTTACGATATCTCCGGCAGCAACTGCTTTTGTTAATGGAATTGAAATTACAAGCGAAATTACTTCACTTGATTTTACCAAACCAGTAGTTATTACCGTAAAAGCAGCAAATGGACGCGCTTCAAATAATTATTCTGTTGCTTTACGTAAAGCACAAAGTATTAATTGGACTCTTGTTACAGAGAAAGTATATGGTGATTTGGATTTCAATTTAGGTGCTACTTCAACATCAGGTTTAGATGTGAGTTATACTTCGAGTAATCCTGATGTTTTATTGGTTGCAGGTGGTGTTGCTCATATTGTTGGGGCTGGTAATGCAACGATTACGGCAAGCCAAATTGGTAATAATACGCTTATTGCTGCCAATTCAGTAGAAAAGGTGTTTACAATAAATAAAGCCCAATTAACGGCTACTGCTGATGATAAATCGGTGGATTATACTTTACCAATTCCAGACTTAACAGTTTCCTACTCTGGATGGGTGAATAATGAAACACTTAATGTGCTTGATGAGCAACCCGCTCTAAGTACAACTGCTGTTCAGAATAATCTTCCTGCTGATTATCAGATCACTTTAACAGGAGGTCTGGATAATAATTACGATTTAGCATTGGAGAATGGTACGCTAACCATTAATGATATTGCAGCTTACGATCTTACTTTTAATATCACAGATGGTAGTCATGCGATTGAAGGAGCCAATATTCAAATCAATTATCAAAACCTAAGCTCTGCTGCTAATGGTGAAGTTTCTGTCAAGTTGATAAATGGCACATACAATTATGTTGTAACTAAAGATGGTTTTGCTGATTACTCAGGTAACCTATCTGTTGCTGATGCGAATAAAACGGAGAATGTTGTGTTAACATTACCATTACCCGTTTATACGCTTAGTTACACAACGGATGGTAACGGAATCATTATTGGTGATTCGACTCAGGAAATAGAACAAGGTAGCGATGGAACAGAAATTATTACGACAGCTAACGCGGGTTATCATTTTGTAAAGTGGAGTGATGATGTTAAAACTGAAACGCGTTCAGATCTTAACGTTCAGACTGATATTTCTGTTGAAGCGCAATTTGCAATCAACACGTATACTTTAACTTATCTGGCAGGTACAAATGGATCTTTAACAGGTGAGACTGTGCAAACCTTAAATCACGGTGGAACAGGAACTGAAGTTGAAGCTGTACCAGAAGAAGGCTATTTGTTTGTACAGTGGAGTGATGGTGTAAAAGATAATCCTCGTACTGATGCTAATGTAACCATGAATCTTGATTTGACAGCTGAGTACACTAAGGTTTATGGATTGCCTTACACGCAATCATTTGATGCATCAACTTTGCCTGTTGATTGGTTAAATATCAGTAATAATAGTACCACTGATGTTTGGGAGTTTAAAGCAAAGGATAGAACATTGAAAAATGCGACAGGTAACTATGCAATTCTCGACAGTGATGGGTATGGAGCCGGTGATGGTCAAGATGCAGACTTGATTAGTCCTATATTCGACTTGACATCATATACAGGTGTGAATCTTAAATTCAAGCATTATTTCAAATCATACAGTTCGTCTGCTGCTACGCTTTCGTATTGTATTGATAATGGTGCTTGGGTACAAATTGAAACTTGGACAGGTGATAATACCGATAATCCTGCGACTTTTGATCAAACAATTGCCGAAGTCGCTGGTCAATCTAATGTTCGTTTTAAATGGAACTATGTGGGATCTTACGCTTATTATTGGTGTGTTGATGATATTGAAATAACCGGGGCTGATCCTAATGCTAGCTTTGCCTTAAATTATCTTGCTGGAGCAAATGGTTCTTTATCTGGAGTAACAACTCAAACTGTAAAAGTGGGTAAATCAGGAACTGCGGTGGAGGCAATGCCATCAGTAGGATATACTTTTGTTCAGTGGAGCGATGGTGTGAAAGATAACCCTCGTACAGATACGAAAGTTAGTCAAGACATCACGGTTACTGCAGAATTTTCTAAAGTTTATACTTTGCCTTATACTCAAACATTCGATGCTGCAACATTACCTGCAGATTGGCAGAATATGAGTAATAATGAAGGAACTGACCTGTGGGAATTTAAAACAAAAAGCACAGGCTTAAGTGGTGCTACAGGAAACTATGCAATTATTGATAGCGACGAATACGGTTCGGGTCATAAGCAAGATGCGGATTTAGTTAGTCCAACTTTTGATCTGACTGCTTGTACGAGTGTAAATTTAAAATTCTCTCATTATTTCAAGAAATTCAGCTCATCTGCAGCGACACTTTCATATCGTATTGATGGTGGTGAATGGAATATGATTGAAACGTGGACTGGAGCAAATACTGATAATCCGGCTACATTCGATCAGGAAATTGCTGCTGTTGCAGGAAAAACGAATGTTCAATTTAAATGGAATTATGTCGGATCATACGCTTACTATTGGTGTGTTGATGATATTGAATTAACTGGAACTGTTGCATCTTCAAACTATGCAGTCGTTTATGTGGCTGGTTCAAATGGGGATGTGACTGGAGAATTGAATCAAACTGTAGATCATGCCACTGATGCTACAGCAGTTACTGCAGTTGCCAATTCGGGGTATTTGTTCTCACAATGGAGCGATGGAAAAACCGATAATCCTCGTACCGATGTTAATGTCACTGCAAATATTAGTGTTACGGCGATATTTACGAGGGATTGTACACCAATAACATCCTTACCATATCTTGAAGATTTTAATGCTTCAACTTCTGTGCCTGATTGTTGGACAATTCCAACAACAGCAAAAGGAGATGTTTGGGAGTTTGGAAGTTTCTTATTTTATGGCTCACCTAAAATGATAGGTACTACAGGAAATAATGCTTTTTTCAATAGTACCACAACTGATGCTACTGAAATGCAGATGGCTAGTTTAATCAGTCCTGTCTTCAATCTAAGCTCACACACTTCGGTTAAAATGTCATTTACTCATATGTTTAAGAAATTTGAGGATGAGACATTTGGAGAGCTTTCATATAGTATCGATGGCGAAAAGACTTGGGTATCTATTAAGAAATGGGACCAATCAATGCTTCGTGCTGAGGAATTTTCTCAGTTAATTGATGGTATTGGTGGACAAAGCAGCGTGAAATTTAAATTGACTTATCAAGGCATCACAGATTATGGATGGATTGTTGATGATTTTAGATTAGAAGAATCAATTCCTAGTAAGGAATATACCTTAACTTATATTGCTGGTGAAAATGGTTCATTAACAGGAACTTTAATTCAAACAGTTGAGCAAGGTGCTGATGCTACAACAGTAATGGCTTCAGCTGATACTGGTTATCACTTTACAAAGTGGAGTGATGGTTTAACTAATAATACTCGTACTGACAGTAATGTACAATCGGATATAACAGTAACAGCGGAGTTTGTTATTGATCCAAAACCTGTGTTTACATTAACTTATGTTGCAGGTGAAAATGGATCATTAACAGGAACTTTAGTTCAAACAGTAGAGAAAGGATCCGATGCCACAGAGGTAACAGCTGTTGCTGATGCGGGATACCATTTCGAAAAGTGGAGCGATGGTGCAATTGCTAATCCACGTACGGATATCGATGTACAATCTGATATCACAGTAACGGCGGAGTTTGTTATCGATCCAACGCCAGAGTATACTTTAACTTATGTTGCAGGTGAAAACGGATCATTAACAGGAACCTTAGTTCAAACTGTAGAGAAAGGATCTGATGCTACTGCGGTAACAGCAGTTGCTGATGCGGGTTATCACTTTACGAAGTGGAGCGATGGTGCAATTGCTAATCCACGTACGGATATCGATGTACAATCTGATATCACAGTAACGGCCGAGTTTGTTATCGATCCAACACCAGAGTATACTTTAACTTATACTGCTGGAGAAAATGGATCATTAACAGGAACTTTAGTTCAAACTGTAGAGAAAGGATCTGATGCTACTGCGGTAACAGCAGTTGCTGATGTGGGTTATTACTTTACGCAATGGAGCGATGGTGAAACAGCTAATCCACGTACGGATATCGATGTACAATCTGATATCACAGTAACGGCCGAGTTTGTTATCGATCCAACACCAGAGTTTACTTTAACTTATGTTGCAGGTGAAAACGGATCACTAACAGGAACTTTAGTTCAAACTGTAGAGAAAGGATCTGATGCCAATGCGGTAACAGCAGTTGCTGATGCGGGTTATCACTTTACGAAGTGGAGCGATGGTGAAACAGCTAATCCACGTACTGATATCGATGTAAAATCTGATATGACGGTTGAGGCTCAGTTTGCAGTGAATCTTTATAATCTAAACTTTATTGTAAGTACTATAGAGCGTCTCATTTCAGGAGCGGTTATTAATATTAATGATCAAGAGTTAGTAACGAACACTTTAGGAGAAGCAGAAATCAAGCTAAAAGATGGCACTTACGATTATTCTGTTCGAATAGATGGATATTCAATTTTCACCAAGAGTCTTACAATAAGTGGCGAGGATAAGACTGAGAAGGTCTCTATAACGACTACTGGTATTGATGAATTGTTGATTGAAGAGGTTAAAGTTTATCCTAATCCTGTTACTGATAGACTGTATTTGGAAAAAATGAATCATGTCAAATCAATTCGCGTTAGAAATTTGACTGGACGAACTATTGATGTTATTATTCCAAATGGTATGGATAAGGTTGATTATAATACAAGTGATCTGTCATCTGGAATTTATTTGTTCTGTATAGAATATCTAGATGGAAATAGAACAGTGAAAAAAGTAATTAAGCAATAACAATTAATAGCTTTTAATAAAATGCCCTTAGGATTTAA